>Ga0209159_1001069_pt1 | contig 22237 bp, 12 predicted proteins | sample GraSoiAngelo_144_FD_185901 | JGI IMG/M metagenome (GOLD analysis project Ga0209159, IMG submission 185901) | Grasslands soil microbial communities from the Angelo Coastal Reserve, California, USA - 14_1009_02_40cm (SPAdes) (version 2) | ecosystem: Environmental > Terrestrial > Soil > Grasslands ...
CAGATAACACGCTTGGTCGCCGTTTCAAGGAACTGACCGGCAAGAAAGGCGCGCCACTAGTTGGGATCTCCCAGAGGGACTTCGAGCGCGCCGGGGTGGAACGCGTCCCCCGCGTAGTGGGCGTGCAAGATGGGAAACCGGTGCTCCAGGATGGGCGCGTCCTGGATGTGGCAAACGTGATTTGGTGTACGGGGTTTGTGCCTGACTTCCGCTGGATTGACCTGCCGGTGTTTGGAAGCGATGGGTACCCAATTCACTACCGAGGAGTGGTGGAGGGCGAACCCGGGCTGTACTTTCTTGGGTTGCCGTTCCAGTATACGCTGACCTCTTCCTTGATCGGTGGCGTGGGAAGAGATGCCCACTATATCGCCGAGCAGATCGCGGCGCGATCACCTGCGCATGTAGGGCACGCTGAGCCTGCTGCGGAATCACTGGTCTAGAGACTGCAAGCAGAGAACCGTCGAGAAGGAAGCGTCTCGTTCGACCACCTGCAAAGCTCTCTTCAGGAGAAGCAGTTCTCCTGAAGAGAGGCTACTACGACATGTGGTCGAGGTGTGACAGTCTTTGCGTACATGGCATCAGAAATGCAACAGCGGACGAGAAGGAGTTCGATACTATGACGCAAACATCACCGGTTATTCCAAAAGCAGCAGTTCGTGGCACGGCCTCCGGCGTGCTCTTTCTGTCTTTTTTCGGCGCGTTCTGGGCATGTCTGGGATTCGTCAGTCTGGAGGGCTGGGAAATTCCCTGGCTTTTGATCATCGCTATTCTTGTGAGTGTGGCGCTGTGTGTTGGAGGCTTCTCATTAAGACGCGCTGCTGGTCAGTTAACCGATCAGGTTACAGCGGAAAATGCACACTACTGGAAACGCGCGGGACGCTGGTTTACCATTGTTTTTGCGACCCAAGGTATTGCCATAGGTGTGACAAGCGCTATTTGCGGTGCTACCGGTCACTATGAACTCATTCTTCCCCTGACGGCTCTCATTGTCGGCGTGCATTTCCTTCCGCTAGCGCCACTCTTCCGCGTGAAGTCCTACTATATTACAGGTACGCTGCTCTGCGTGCTCTCAGTGATTACGCTGTTGACTGTCCCCTCAAAGGTAACGCTACATGGTCAGCAAATCCTCCTCTGGTGGGTGATCGTTGGTTTTGGCTCAGCTTTGATTCTCTGGACGACCGGGTTAAGCCTGTTGCTGGCTGGCAGGCGGCTACTGCGGGTTTACGCCAGCGCGCGCAACAGATGAGTGTGCAGAACAGCCTGGCATAGCTTTAAGGAGATGGAGCATCAGAAGGCAGATAACGTTTCGGACGAGAAAGCTGATTGGTACAAGAGGATACCAACAAAGGAGAGTGCAATGAACGAACAGAAGAAAAAAGCTTTGATTATTGGATGCGGGATCGCCGGTCCCGCCGTGGCACTGTTTCTCAAACGAGCAGGCTTTGAGGCCGAGATTTTCGAGGCCAGAAAGACGCCTGAGGGCTTCGCGCTTTCCCTGTCGAGCAACGGGGTAGAGGTGCTCAAGATGCTCGGGCTTGATGGACCTGTCATGGCGGAAGGCTCCCCAGTAACCAGGGGGATGATGTGGAACGGCAAGGGGAAACGCCTGGGAGAGGTGACGTTAGCAGGAGAAGGACGCAAAAGTGTCTTCATCAAGCGTGTCCCGCTGGGCATGATCCTGGCCGAGGAAGCGGAGCGCCAGGGGATCAAAATTGAGCGCGGCAAGAAGCTAGAAAGCATTGAGACGACCAACACGGGTAGCGTGGTCGCCACCTTCCAGGATGGTACCGCAGCCCGAGGCGACCTCCTCATTGGATGTGATGGTGTCCACTCGCGCACGCGACAGATCATTGACCCGGCCTTCTCCGGTCCCGTCTACACCGGCCTGATGAATACGGGCGGGTACACCTCAGGAGTGCAGGTATCTTCGCCGCCTGAGACCACGCACTTCGTCTTTGGCAAGCGCGCCTTTTTCGGCTATCATGTGAGTCCATCCGGTTACATCTACTGGTTTGCCAATTATGTGCAAGCGCAGGAGCCTGTAAGAGAAGCGAGTGAGAGAAGCACGCATGAAGAACGGAAACAGCGCTTGCTGGAGTTGTTCCGCGATGATCAGCCCTTTATCCGGGAGATCATTGGAGCAGCCGAGGAGACCTTCCCTGATTTTCCTTCCTACGCTCTGCCCACGCAACCAGCAAGCTGGCATAAGGGACGAGTGGTGTTGCTTGGCGATGCGGCCCATGCCATCTCGCCCAGTTCTGGACAGGGGGCATCGATGGCGCTGGAGGATGCAGCGGTCCTGGCAAAGTGCCTGCGGGACATTCCGAATAGCGAGCAGGCGTTTGCAACCTATGAGCATCTGCGGCGAGAGCGCACCGCGAAAATGTTTGAGCTTGGGCAGCGCGGTGATTCAGGGAAGTTCGTGACACGCCCCCTGCAGCAGTGGTTCCGGGACCTGACGACGCCCATCTTCCTCAAGCTCTTTGCCAATCCAAAAGCATCCGACTGGATCTACTCCTACAGGGTGGATTGGGACGCGCCGGTGACAACGGCCACAGCTGATTCCATCGAGGGTCGGGAAATGGTAAGTCACGCGGCTAAGTAAGCTTGTCAGAGTATGGTCGTCGCGTGAGACTCAAAGAGGAGAGTGCTCTCTTTGAAGCATTCTCCTCCTTAATTTGTTAGAAATATGCTAGAAATATGCTAGAAATATATTAGAAACATGCTTTTTAGTATGAGATCACTTGACAAAACTTGGAAGATAATATATATATTATTTGGAATAAGTAAGTGGTTTCTGGTGTTGGAGAGAAGTGGAGGGAGGAGTGACCGCACCAGGAACTTCCCCTTCCTCCAACAGTGACAACGGAGGGATGCTATGCAGCATGATGGTGAAGTGCAGCTGAAGAATGCACAACTTCAGGAGCATACCGGACAACCAGCACAAGGAGTCGAGTCGAATCACGCTGGGACCTCGACGCAGACGGAGCACCAACTTGCCGTTGAACGGCAGAAGGCTGAAGAGTACCTGGACCTGCTCCGTCAAACGCAGGCAGACTTCGTCAACTATCGACGGAGAATCAGCCAGGAGCAGACGGAGGAACGGACAAAGGCGCAACTGACAGTTCTCAGGGACCTGGTACCGGTTCTTGACGATTTTAGACGGGCCATGGAACGGGTCCCGCAGGGACTGGCTCACCACCCCTGGGTTGAGGGGATGCTCCTGGTGAACAAGAAGCTCCTCGCGCTGCTTGAACAACTCGGCGTACGCGTCATTGGAGCACCAGGAGAGCCGTTCGATCCGCGCTGGCACGAGGCGGTGGGGGCGGAAGAACGGTCAGAGATGCCTGAAGGGACGATCCTGCGCGTTGCTCGACCCGGCTATGTCCTGAAGGAGCATGTACTCCGCCCTGCACAGGTCATCGTTGCCACGGCTCCGCCCAGCGCGAGCGGGGGATCTGGGCAGCATCAAGATACAGCCGAGCGCTAACGCATGTTCATCCAGGCAAGGAACGACAGCATGGCACGTCTCGCTCATCGTATGAGGCGGGATGCATTGAAGGAGGTGGACGTATGTGGCGTATGTACCAACCAGTCATCGTGGCGGGAACCTTCGCCGACCTGGAACGTGCGGTCCGCGACCTCTGCGAGCAAATTGATGAGCTTGCTCGCCATGTGCCCGAAGAGGAGGACCGTGCCTACGCGGCGCTGGCGAAGGAGCAGCTCTGGAAGATGTACCAGAGCGCTCACAAGCGTGCTCTTGCCCGCACAGGGCTTGGGCGATGAACGGTTGTGCGTGCAAGCCCTTCTGTGAGGGAAGTGCGCACTGCTTCCGACGAACGAAAACGAATGTACGTGTGAAAGGAGGCGAGATCTCATGGCAAAAGTGATCGGCATTGACCTGGGCACGACCAACTCGGTCGTAGCGGTCATAGAAGCAGGCGAGCCAACCGTCTTGGAGAATAGCGAGGGGTCGCGACTGACCCCCTCCGTGGTGGCGATCACCAAAGGAGGCGAGCGGTTGGTGGGCCAGGTGGCCAAACGACAGGCCGTTACCAATCCTGAAAATACCATTTTTTCGATTAAACGTCTCATGGGGCGCAAGTATGATGATCCAGAAGTACAGCGTACTCTGAAGAGTGTGCCCTACAAAATCACGCGTGCGGCTAACGGCGATGCACGGGTGAAGCTTGCGGGTCGTGAGTATAGTCCACCTGAAATCTCGGCGATGATCCTGCAAAAGTTGAAGCTGGATGCGGAGGCCAAACTGGGCGAGAAGATTACACAGGCAGTGATCACGGTGCCGGCCTACTTCAACGATGCGCAGCGCCAGGCCACTAAAGACGCGGGCACGATTGCAGGACTCGACGTCTTGCGCATTATCAATGAGCCGACGGCGGCCTCGCTGGCCTACGGATTGGACAAGAAGAAGGACGAAACGATCGCCGTCTATGATCTGGGTGGTGGTACCTTCGACATCTCCATCTTGCAGTTAGGTGAAGGTGTTTTTGAAGTCAAGGCGACCAACGGCGATACGCACCTGGGTGGCGATGATTTCGACCAGCGCATCATTGACTGGCTGGCCGACGAGTTCCGCAAGGAGCAGGGCATTGACCTGCGCAAGGACCGCATGGCGCTCCAGCGCTTGAAGGAAGCGGCGGAGAAGGCCAAGATCGAACTCTCTTCAACGCAGCAAACTGAGATCAACCTGCCCTTTATTAGCGCAGATGCCAGCGGACCCAAGCACCTGGTGATGACCCTGACCCGGGCCAGACTGGAGCAGTTGGTGGGCGATTTGATCGAACGCACCCGCGGGCCGGTGATGAAGGCGCTGGAAGATGCCGGAATAAAAGCGAGCGATGTCAATGAGGTGGTCCTGGTCGGTGGGCAGACCCGCATGCCAGCGGTGATTGACCTGGTGCGCAAGATCTTCGGCAAAGAGCCCCATAAGGGTGTCAATCCTGACGAGGTGGTGGCGATCGGCGCAGCGATTCAGGCGGGCGTGCTCAAGGGTGAGGTCAAAGATGTGCTGCTGCTCGACGTCACACCGCTCTCGCTTGGAGTCGAGACGCTGGGCGGGGTGATGACCAGGCTGATCGAGCGCAACACGACCATTCCGACGCGTAAGAGCGAACTCTTTAGCACGGCGGAAGATAACCAGCCGGCGGTCGAGATCCATGTGCTGCAGGGCGAGCGCGAACTGGCGCGAGACAACAAGAGTCTGGGCCGCTTCCGCCTGGAAGGCATTGCGCCCGCACCACGTGGTGTGCCGCAGATTGAGGTCACCTTCGATATCGATGCCAACGGTATTCTCAATGTGACGGCACGCGATAAGGCGACCGGGCGAGAACAGAAGATCACCATTACAGCCTCGAGCGGTCTCTCCAAGGAGGAGGTCGAGCGCATGGTGCGTGAAGCCGAGCTGCATGCGCAGGAAGACCGACAGCGCGAGGAAGAGATCGAGACACGCAACCGCGCCGATAGCCTGGCCTACCAGGCGGAGCGGACGCTCAAAGATGTGGGGGAGAAGCTCTCACCCGGTCTGCGCACCGAGGTCGAGGACAAGGTGAAAGCGGTCCGCGATGCCCTTGCAGGCAACGATCTCACACGCGTGCGTACTGCTGCTGGCGACCTGGAAAGCACCATGCAGCGCATCGGCCAGGAGATCTATAGCCAGTCTGGAACGGCTGCTGGTGGGGGAACCGCTGGTTCGGCATCTGGCAGTGAAGCTGGAACGGTTGAGGGAGAGTACCGTGAAGTCTAGCGAGGCGAAGTGTGGGCAACGAGGTCAGTTGTTTTCACGACCTCGCTGCCTACATCCCGCTTTCCCAGCGTAGGGAGGAAGGAGAGGCACCGATGGCCGTTGACTATAAAGACTACTACACCATCCTGGGCGTGGACAAACATGCGAGCCAGAAGGAGATTCAAAAAGCCTATCGCAAGCTGGCGCGCACATATCACCCGGATGTCAACCCGGGTGACAAGGCAGCCGAGGAGAAATTCAAGGAGATCAACGAGGCCAATGAAGTGCTGTCTGATCCAGAGAAGCGCAAAAAATACGATGAGGTAGCCGACTACTACCAGCGCTATGGACGATGGCCTGGTGCCTCGGGACCCACGGGAGCAAGAGGCGGAGACGCTGATGGAACCGCTCAGTATCGTACGATGAGCGAGGAGGACCTGAACGACCTGTTCGCAGGACAGTCACCGTTCTCTGATTTCTTCGAGACCTTCTTCGGTTCAGGGGTTTCGCCTGAAAGGGGAAGGCGAGCCCAGAGAGCAGGACAGAGGAGGCAACGTACGGAACCAGGACACGATGTCGAATCGGACGTTGCAGTGACCCTCGCGGAGGCGTACCAGGGAGTGACACGTGTCTTTGAAGTGACAGATGCTGACGGAAGTTCGCGCCGCCTGGAAGTGAAGATTCCTGCGGGTGTCGATGAAGGTTCGCGCGTTCGCATTACCGGTCAGGGTGCGCAGGGGACGGCAGGGCGTGGTGACCTGTACCTGCGTATTTCCGTGGTACCGGATCCGCGCTTCACTAGGGAAGGGATGACCCTCCGCACGCGTGTAGAGGTGCCGCTGGCGGCGGCGATGCTGGGTGGTGACGTCCAGGTTCCCACTCCTGACGGGCGCCGACTCCTGCTGCATGTCCCGGCAGGAACTGCCAATGGAACAGCATTCCGCTTACGCGGGCAGGGCATGCCCCGTTTGGGTCAGCCAGAGCAGCGCGGTGATCTCTACGCCGAGGTGGCGGTGGTCCTTCCCACGCACCTGAATGCCGAACAGCGCCGCCTCTTCGAGGCTTTCGCCCGCTCACTTGGCCCTGTCGACCAGGCGACCACAGCAGGATGAGGAGGAAGCCGGTAGGCGAGATGGACAACACGCTAGTGCTGAAAGGAGACGATGACTATGAAGAGCTTTATGGCTGCGACGACCTCAGATTCTAAGCAGTCGCTACTGCACCTTCCTCGTCGCTGGTTCCCGGGAAAAGAACAGCGGCCTGAGAATCAGCCGGGGAGTGGGTCAACATCGCGAGGAGAGAAGCCGAAGCGATTGGGCTTCTGGCTGCGACTCCTCTTGCTCATGTTCCTGGTCAACCTGTTCTTTTACGGTCCGTTGCTGCCAGCGCTTTTCCAGGGGCAGCCGAGCACGGTTGACCTGCCGTATACCAGCTTTGTGCAGCAGGTGGAACAAGGGAACGTCACCAGCGTGATGATGAGCGGCAACGTCCTTTCGGGCGCCTTCAAAACACCGCTCCGTGAGCAGCAAATGGGTTCTGGCAGGGGCGCGCTCGTAGCCTCCCACTTCACCACCTATGTGCCGACAACGGGCGACCCCAATCTGCTGCCCTTGCTTGAGCAGAAGGGGGTCGAGGTCCGTGCCCAGCCGATGCAGCCGCCCTGGTGGCAACTGGCGCTGGAAGGGCTCTTGAACCTCCTGCCGGTCTTACTCCTGCTCTACTTCAGCGTGATGAGCTGGCGCGGTATGCGCCAGGTGCAAGACCTGCAAGGGGGAGGGCTCTTCGGGATCGGGCATAGCCGCGCCAGGCTCTACACGGAAGAACGCCCACAGACCACTTTTGCCGATGTCGCAGGTGTCGACGAGGCCAAGCTCGAACTGCGCGAGGTCATCGACTTCCTGCGCGACCCGCAGCGCTTCCTCACCATCGGGGCGCATATTCCCAAAGGAGTCTTGCTCGTCGGCCCACCGGGCACAGGCAAGACCTTGCTAGCGCGTGCGGTGGCTGGCGAGGCTGGCGTGCCGTTCTTCAGTTGCAGCGCCACCGACTTCGTCGAGCTCTTCGTCGGGGTAGGTGCCAGCCGCGTGCGGGACCTGTTTGCCCAGGCACGCAAGCACGCCCCCTGCATCATTTTCATCGACGAGATCGACGCCATTGGGCGAGCACGCAGTGGTGCAGGATCGATTGCCAGCAATGATGAGCGGGAGCATACGTTAGAGCAGTTACTGGTGGAGATGGATGGCTTCGAGGCCCACGAGGCCATTGTCGTCCTTGCCGCCACCAACCGTCCCGACGTTCTCGACCCGGCGTTGCTGCGCCCTGGCCGCTTTGACCGCCAGGTGGTGGTGGATCACCCGGAGCGGCGCGGCAGGGAAGCCATCCTGCGTATTCACACGCGCCACGTCCCCTTAGCAGTTGATGTCAACCTGGAGGAACTGGCGCGTGGGACACCGGGCTTTTCGGGTGCGGACCTGGCCAACCTGGTGAACGAGGCCGCACTGGTGGCTGCCCGGCGCGGGAAGGCTCAGGTGGATCGCCGCGACTTCCAGGAGGCGCTCGATAAACTGCTCCTGGGCGGCAAACGAGAAGCGCTGATGGATGAACGCGAGCGGCGCATTGTCGCCTATCATGAAGGTGGGCATGCGCTGGTTGCGGCGGTGCTGCCCGATGTCGATCCACTCTACAAGGTGACGATTGTGCCACGCGGTCGCTCGCTCGGCGTGACCCAATTCCTGCCAGAGGATGACCGGCGCAACTATCCACGGTCGTACCTCCTCCAACGCCTGGCGGTCGCCCTGGGGGGTCGTACGGCAGAAGAAGTGGCGCTGGGCGAGATCACGTCGGGCGCGGAGAACGACCTCAAGGAGGCAACACGCCTGGCGCGTCGCATGGTAACCGAATGGGGTATGGGTGAAAGTACGGGCGTAGTCGCCTATGACCTGGAGGGTGAGAGTTCCTTCCTCGGTCAGTCCCCTACGGGAGAGCGTAGCCGCACGTACGCTGAGGCGACGGCACAGCGCGTCGATGCCGAGGTGGAGCGGATTATGGAGCAGGCCCATCAGCAAGCCCACATCGTGCTGACCGAGCATCGAGATGCGCTGGAGCACCTGGCACAGGCATTGCTCCAGGAAGAGATGCTGGAACGCGAGCAGGTCCTCTCCATCATTGCCGGTTCGCAACGCGAACCAGGCAGTGCATCGAGTGGAGACCTATCCGAGAGCACATTGGTCATGAGAGGAGAGCGCTAAGTTGTCAAGAGCTGGAAAAGAAGGAGGAAAGCATGATGAACCTTGAGCGGTTGACGGAGAAAGGGCGTTCAGCCTTGAGTTCGGCGAATGAGCTTGCACAACACTCTAATCATAGCCAGATCGAACCTGCACATCTGCTGACCGCCCTTTTGAATCAGGAAGGTGGCGTGGTCCAGCAGGTCATCTCGAAGGTCGGGGGGAATCTGGCAGCGGCTCAGCAGGTCATCCAGGAAGAGATCGAGCGCATGCCGCGCATCTATGGCGGAAGCGAACCCAGCATTTCGCCCCGCCTGCGTCAGGTGCTCGAAGCAGCCTGGAGTGAGATGGGGCAGTTCCATGACGAATACCTCAGCGTTGAGCATCTGCTGCTCGCCCTGTTCGATGTGGGTGACGAGGCCACGGCGCGTGTATTGCGAGCAGCCGGGCTCACGCATGAGAATGTGCTGCAGGCCCTTACCTCCATTCGCGGCGCACAGCGCGTCACCGATCAGAATCCAGAAGGCACCTACCAGGCCCTGGAAAAATATGGTCGCGATCTGACCAAGCTGGCGGCTCAAGGGAAACTCGATCCGGTGATTGGGCGAGATGAAGAGATTCGACGTGTCATTCAAGTGCTCAGCCGCCGTACCAAGAACAACCCGGTCCTGATTGGTGAGCCAGGTGTCGGTAAGACCGCCATTGTCGAAGGGTTGGCGCAGCGCATTGTGCGCGGTGATGTGCCCAAGACGCTGAAAGACAAGCAAGTGGTTACGCTTGACCTGGGAGCGCTAGTCGCAGGAGCCAAGTATCGCGGTGAGTTTGAGGAACGCCTGAAGGCGGTCTTGAAAGAAGTGACGAGTTCCGAGGGCACGATTATCCTCTTTATTGACGAACTGCATACGCTGGTCGGTGCTGGGGCCGCGGAAGGCGCAGTGGATGCCTCCAACATGTTGAAGCCGATGCTGGCGCGTGGCGAACTGCACTGCATTGGCGCAACGACATTGGACGAGTACCGCAAGCATATCGAAAAGGATGCCGCCCTGGAGCGGCGTTTCCAGCCAGTACTGGTCGACCAGCCCTCGGTCGAGGATACGATTAGCATCCTGCGTGGACTGAAATCACGCTATGAGGTGCATCACGGCGTGCGCATTACCGATGGCGCGCTGGTTGCTGCTGCTGTCCTCTCGAACCGCTATATCACCGATCGTTTCCTGCCTGACAAGGCCATTGACCTGGTAGATGAGGCAGCCAGCCGCCGACGAGTAGAGCTAGACAGCACCCCCAGCGAGATCGATGCGCTCGATCGTCGCATCCGGCAGTTGCAGGTCGAACTGGAGGCCTTGAAAAAGGAGACGGACCCGGCGAGCCGCGCGCGGCGTGCTAAGGTTGAGCAAGAGATTGCGAACCTCTCTGAGCAACTGCGTACCATGCAGCTGGCGCTCGAACGCGAACGCGAGCCAGTCGAGGAGATTCGCAGCCTCAAGAAAGAACTAGAACAGGCACAGGTTGCACTGGAAAGGGCTGAGCGCGAGTATAACTACGAAGAAATGGCACAGTTGCGCTACGGAACCATTCCGAAACTGGAGGAACGGGTCCACGAGCTGGAGTCGAAGCTCACCAGCATCCAGGGAGCACGCATGCTGAAGGAAGAGGTCGATGCCGAGGACGTTGCCGAGATTGTCTCCAAGTGGACGCACATCCCTGTCTCCAGGCTCATGGAAGGTGAGGTGCAGAAATTGCTCACCATGGAGGATCGTCTGCGCGAACGCGTCATTGGGCAAGAATATGCGTTGCGCGTGGTCTCTGATGCGATTCGTCGTGCCCGCGCAGGCCTGCAGGACCCCAATCGTCCCCTGGCAAGCTTCATCTTTCTGGGACCGACCGGTGTTGGGAAGACTGAACTGGCACGGGCACTCGCAGAGTTTCTGTTTGACGATGAACATGCCCTCATCCGTATCGACATGTCCGAGTATATGGAGAAGCACAGCGTGGCGCGCTTGATTGGTGCGCCTCCTGGCTACGTCGGCTACGAGGAGGGGGGCCAGCTCACCGAGGCGGTGCGCCGCCGGCCCTATAGTGTCGTCCTCTTCGACGAAATCGAAAAAGCGGCACCAGAAGTATTCAACGTGTTGCTACAACTGCTCGATGATGGGCGGCTCACAGACGGGCAGGGCCGGACGGTCGATTTCAAAAATACGGTCATTATCATGACGAGCAACGTCGGGGTGCGCTGGCTGCACGAGTTTGATGGCCTCGATGAGGACGAGGTCCAGCGCCAGGTCCGTCAGCGTTTACGTGAAGAAGGGTTCCGTCCGGAATTCATCAACCGGATTGATGAGATCATTGTCTTCCATCAGATCACCCGCGAACAGATGAAGGACATCGTGGACATGCAGATCAATCGCCTGCGTCCTCGCCTGGCGGAGCACCATATCACCCTGCGACTGAGTGACGCTGCCAAAGAGGCGCTCGCAGAAATGGGCTATGATCCGCAGTTCGGGGCGCGCCCCCTCAAGCGCATCATCCAACGGGAGGTCGAGAACCGCATTGCGCGTGCAATTCTGGACGGCACCATTCACGAGGGTGAAGCCGTACAGATCAACGTGCAGAATGGAACGCTCGTCATGGTGACCGAGAGAACACAGGCACCGAAAAAAGCTCAGGCACACTGATGAGGAGAAGGAACTTCCTTCGTCACTCGTAAGAGCATATGATCACTTCGAGTAGAAATGTTGCTCGTTCAAGAAGAAGAATGAACGGAAGCGGACAGGTGTGAGCGTATCCAGAGGGATACGACGAACAGGCAGGAACAGTCACAGGAGGAAGGAGATGCAGAGCAAAGTCATGCAATGGCCTCACTGGTCGTCTCGAGCGCAACCGACTGGAGTCATACGGGCCGGCTTCGCGCTCGCAATTGCCGTGATGGGAGGCATCAACGGCCTGACGGTCCTGCTGCCAGCACGCCCAGGACGGCTCGCACTCCTGAGAAGCCTGCTGAACCAGCTGGCACCTTTTGCTCCTTCGATATGGCCTGTGCTGAGTACCGGGCGCACGCTGGCGCTGATCCTGGGCTTCTTCCTGATCGTGATTGCCTTCGGTCTGGCCTGGGGCAAACGACGTGCATGGCAGCTCGCCCTCCTGCTGCTAACGCTATCCGCCCTGGCTCACCTGGCCAAAGGGCTGGCGGTGGGAGAAGCCCTGCTGGCGCTCTTACTCTGGCTTGGACTGCTGAGAAGCGCTTCCTTCTTCCGCGTCGCCAGTGATCCATGGCGTCTGCGACAGGGCGTGGCCCTGCTGGTCTTCGGCGTGCTACTCCTGGTGGTCTACACGGTAAGTGGGCTCTCCCTCCTCCAGGCGCAGTTCCTGCTGCCGGGCACCGTTGGTGGTCTCGTGCGCTCCGTCTTGCTCCATCTCGTCCATAGCCCTGCCGGTGAGATTATCCCACTGAGCAGGCATGCGGCCTGGTTCCTGGACTCCCTTCCGGGGCTAGGAGCCGCAGTGCTGCTGACAGGCATGGTGTTGCTGCTGCGGCCGGTCAGTGCCCGCTGGTGGGTGGCCTACCAAGCGGCCTATCAAAAAGAACAGCTCGTCCAGATGCGTCACAAAGCAGGAGAACTGGTGCGCCGCTATGGGAACCAGACCCTGTCCTTCTTTGCTCTGGCACCCGAGAACTTGCGCTACCTGGCCCCCAATGGCGAGGGGTTGGTGAGCTACCGGCTGACCGGGAACGTGGCGGTCGTCCTGGGCGACCCGATTTGCCCGCCTGAGGCCATCGAGCGGGTGATGCGGGGGTTCCTCAATCTGTGCGCATTCAATGACTGGCAAGTGGCGCTCTACCAGGTGCATCCCGAACATCTCCCCACCTACCGTGCCCTCGGCTTGCATGTCTTCAAAATCGGGGAGGAGGCTCTGCTCTCTCCGCAGACGTTTACCCTCTCCGGCTCAGCGATGGCCAATGTGCGCACGAGTTGTCGACGTGCCGAACGGGAGGGCGTGGTCATCCAGTGGTACGAGGGGATGCCGCCAAAAGAAGTACTGGAGCAGTTGGAGACCCTTTCAAGCGCCTGGTTGGAGCACAAGGCAGGTAAGCACGCGGCGGAAATGGGCTTCAGTATGGGGCGGCTCGATGGGTTGGTGGAGGCCACCACTCGCGCTGACACTCTTGCAGAGATGCAACTCGCGGCGGACGACCTCCCACAAGGTACGGTGCCACGCCTGGTGACAGGTGTGGCGACCGAGCAGACGGGACGGCCATGTGCCTTTGTCACCTTTACCCCGATATATGGGTCGGCGCATACCTGGGGGTGGGCAGTAGACCTGATGCGGCGTGCGCCGGATGCCCCCCGGGGAGTGATGGACCTGTTGCTGGTGCGAGCGGTAGAGCGCTTCCGAGCACGCGGAGCAAACGTCGTAAGTCTGGGACTGGTGGCGATGGCCGATACGAAGCAGGAGATGTCGACGAGGCAACGGCAGTTCGCCAGCCTGGTGTCTGAACAGATGCGATTGCTGAAGACCCACCGCTCGCTGTTTCACTTTAAGCAGAAGTTTCATCCCTGCTGGGAGAGTCGGTATATCGTGATCAGCAGCACCCTGGCGTTGCCCAGGACCGCGCTCGCTCTCCTGCGTGTGCATCAATCATAGCGTCGCTGTATGCAGCAAGATTCAGCGGATGAAGGAGAAGAACGACAAGGCAGGCATTGACCTCGGAGAAAGAGCGTCAGCCGGTCTGGTTGCAAACATGTTCACTGGAGGAGTCGTATGAACCTTTCTTCCATCGTTGCTAAAGATCGCCTTCGGTCAAGGCCATCCCTTTCGGCTATCCAGTTCTACCTGGCATTATGCGTCACCCTGCTGAGCGCGGCTCTCCTCTTCAGTGAGCGCATCATGGGAAGCCTGATTACGATGATCATCGATCTAGGCCTTGACCCCTTGCGTGCCCAATTGATTGCCGCGCTTCTGCTCACAGGAGGAGCTGCACTGGGAGGAGCCGCATGCGGACGGCGCAAGGGAGGAGCGATGGTTGGCGGAGGCATCGCTTTCTGGCTGGGATATCTTGCGAACTTTCTCCAGCTCGAACAACGGCCGTTCTACGATCCTGCGGGATACCTGGAGGTGCTCAATGAAGGAGTGCTAGTTCAGAGAGCAGCAGTCATGCTTGCGCTCGGGTTGCTCAGTGCCTTTCTTGGAGCAGCAGTAGGAGTGGCACTCGGCGAAGTGCTCCTTGATCCCCTCTATCGGCTGTTGGCACTCATCTGGCACCGCAGGATTCATCCAGATGATGGCAGAACCCTGCGGCTTCAAAGCGCAACTGGGCAGTACGCTGCTCCAGCCCGAGCGACGAGGGGATTAGTCGGCTCCTGGGTAGCAGCAGGGTTGATGCTGCTCCTGCTTGTGCTTGCCAGTAGCTCCGTTGACCTGTTCGAGTTTTCTCCCGATAGCGGCCTGCACAGCATGTTCTCTCCCAACAATGGTGTGCCAGCCCACGGCACGATCGTGGAGGACAGCCTGCTCAGCCCGGCGCTTGATGGACAGCGGAGATCATTTGTGGTCTATCTGCCTCCATCTTACTTTACGCCACAGGGACGCACCAAACGCTATCCAACCTTGTACCTGCTGCATGGCTCACCGGGTGGTGAGTACGACTGGCTGACCGGTGGGAAGGCTGATCAATCCGCCGACGCGCTGATTGCCTCTGGGAAGATTCCTGAACTGCTTCTGATTCTCCCTGATGGCAATGGTCGACCAGGCGAAACGAGTGAATGGGGCAATAGCTTCGATGGGCACCAGCTCATGGAAACCTCCATTGCGATCGATCTCGTCAGGTACGTCGATCGGCACTACCGGACGCTTGCTGATCCCGCGTACCGAGGAATCGGTGGCCTTTCCATGGGGGGATTCGGAGCGATGAATATCGCGGTGCATCATCCCGATATCTTCGGCTTTGTCATCTCATTGGGAGGCTACTACCATGCGGAGGGAAGCGTCTGGGGAAACAATGCCGCCTGTATCCGGGCAAACAGTCCTGCCGATGTGTTGCCTGGCCAGAAGCGGGCCTGGAACCTGCGCATGTATATCGGAGCGGCGACGAAGGACCAGCCGTACTATACGGCTGCCAGGCAGTTCGTGCAGGAACTCGCGCAACTGCATATAGCCTATCACTTTGACGTACTATATGGCTATCATGCATGGAACGTATGGCAAACGCAGCTCTACCATGCTCTGCTCTGGCTCCATTGGGGATGAAAGAGACGAGGAGGTGAGAGAAGAGAGAAAAGCCCAAGGAGCCAGACCCTTCGCTGCGCTCAGAGCTTGCCCTGAACGAAGTGAATGGGGTGACAAGGCAACCCACACAACCCACCCTGTCCTGCTGAGCACATTCGCTCCGCTCAGTGTAAACTCCGCGAAGCATCTCGACGCCCATGCAGCCAGACCCTCCGCTGCGCTCAGAGCTTGCCCTGAACGAAGTGAATGGAGTGACAAGAAGGGGCCGCCCTCGCCCTCTGGAACTTGGACCTATGTCTTAAGTTCATGCGTATTGGGGCCGATAAATCGGCCCCTACGGCTCGTTTGCAGGCAACAATTTCATACGCCCGACTGACATGGGGTGGGGTCGGTTATTCAGTTTCTTCACTGCCCTCGGCAGGCAATCGTCCGGCCTCTCGTTGCTTTTTCAGGAATTCCTCGCGTGCTTTCTCATCAGCTATAATATCGGCCACTTCGTCTGCTATGGTTCTTCCTTCGCCACCACCATTGCCGCCACGTCTCTCAGAACCATTGCCAGTATCCAACACTTCGCGGGAACGCCCACCTGACTCAAATTGTCCGATAATACCACGTTGCTCCAGTAGATCGATGAGACGCGCGGCCCGAGAATAGCCAATGCGCAATCGGCGTTGCAAAAGCGAAATAGAGGCCCGTTCATATTCACGCACCACCTCTTCTGCTCGCTCTAACAGGTCATCCTCCAACTCAAAATCATCAGAGATGTGTTCTTTAATCTCCCAGCCTGGCTCTATCGGCTGGGGTATAGCAGTTGCATCTAGTTTAGTACCACTATTCATAGCATTCATTTGTTCTAGGGATTGCAACCGCCAGTAGGCAACCAGTTTTTCGGCCTCTTCATCGGCCAGGAACGAGCCTTGAATACGCTCCGGCCTGCCAGCGTCAGCCGGTAGGTAGAGCATATCACCACGACCCAGGAGACGCTCCGCACCGCCCATATCTATGATGGTGCGCGAATCGACCGCTGAACTAACCATAAACGAGATACGCGTGGGAATGTTCGCTTTGATTAGTCCCGTAATGACATCGACCGAGGGGCGCTGCGTAGCGACAACAAGATGTATACCCGTTGCACGCGCGAGTTGTGCCAGGCGGCAAATCATCCCTTCTACCTCTTCCGGTGCCGCCATCATCAAGTCAGCCAGTTCATCGATGATGACGACAATTGCGGGAAGGCTCTTTAGCGTATTATCGCCACGAGCAATCTTTTCGGCGCGGAGTTTGCGATAGCCATCAAGATTGCGTACGCCCAATTGTGAGAAAAGGCGATAGCGTTTCTCCATCTCGGAGATGGCATTTTTGAGCAACGGAACGACTCTCTCGACCTCTGTCACGACAGGGAAGAGCAGGTGTGGTATCCCAACGTACATGTTGAGTTCGACCATCTTTGGGTCAACCAACAGCAGCCGCACATCTTCGGGGCTGGCCTGAGTGAGAATGCTGGCAATGATTGTGTTGATGCAGACGCTATTATGTTCAACCGCATATCCAACAAATGCATGATTCTCACTATGAACTTCAATGTTCACGGTAGGCGCTGTAATGCGACGAAAAGAAACGATTTTGCGCCACTCGTAGCCTTGAGGGCAATCAGCGAATTTTTGATCAGAAAGAGGGCGTGCCCTACGCCAAGCGTTCCACTCAGTAGCAGCATTCTCACGATTCGTGGCTAGTTCTCTCACAGCACATGCCAACTTTTCAGCTTTTACGGTTGAACCAACTCGTTCTTTCCATACATCGACCATACCGCTAGACCATGACCACACACCTGCATGTCCATTATCTCTATATCTATACGTGCCTGTAATGCCAAGGCGCAAGGCAAGCTGACCAATCTGCCGAATAAGGGTAGGATTTGCAAGACTCACATTGACTCCGGGTGTACGACCTGGAGTAGCGTCAAACCAACCATCACAATCAAAAAATACGCGCAAAAACAAGGCAATTTGCTCGTCTGGAAGTTGGAACACCCAGGCTGGAATGCCCTTCTGTGTAGCAAGGCAATCTATTTCCCATTCATGTACCAAGCGGGACACCGGATTTCCTGTGCCTCTCCCTTTGCGGGTAGTTTTTGAAATGTAGTAGTCTATAGGACCTTTACTCTTACTCGTCGAAAGCACTAACCTACAATCATACTCTTTCACTGCTCCGGCAACCAATTCAACCATTAAAGGGTCAGCATTGGTAAAGCGTGGTGTTCTCATATATGTTAAAGAGTCATACTGATTCAAGCTACCTTCTGCCAACAAGGCAGCGCACAAAATAACATCTGCGTCACTTCGTAAGGCTGTTCCTTGTTGCTGAATAGTAAGTGGACACAAGATAACATGCCCATCGAAATGAGGACGATTGCCACATACTCGCAAATCTTTCGCTTGAACCCATCCAGGATTAATGGTGCGAGTACGCCTCATTGCTTTACCATTAGGTTGACGACCGACGTGTTGGTCTTCGTTAAGACAAGCCGCCCATAGTGGATGTTCTCCAGTACGACGGAGTATTATTCCATTATCAAGTTTGATCTCAAAAACATCCTGAACACCATTTTCTGTAAAGGTAGCAGATACAGAAATTTGCTGCATTGTTTGAGTATCAGTGACACCTATTACCTGCGCACTTTGACCTATCAACTCTTGCGCCTTGACAACTCGTCCATCAGCTAAGAAGACTGGCTCATTATATGCTAAGCACTTGCCGGAGCCGGTAGCTCCCGCAATCAGCAAGTGAGGCATCCGAGCGAGATCGCTGACACGAACGGCACCGGCAACGTCTTTTCCCAGGGCGATAGCCAGTTTGGATTTTGCCTTTGCCGCCTGGTACTCTTTACTCTCGAGGACTTCACGCAACGTGACGAGGCGGCTATTTTTGTTGGGTATCTCGACACCAACATATGGACGCCCAGGAACAGGAGCCTCCATGCGGATGGTTTTAGCCTCCAGCACCAGTGCCAGGTCGTTTTGGAGCGCCATGATACGGCTCACCCTTGTACGCGCCTCATACACGATGTTACCGCCAGCATCCTTAACTGGAATGAGTTTGCCCTGAGCATCTGGCTTCATTTCCGGCTTACCAGTTGGACGAATGCCAAAACGGATTACTGTTGGGCCGATACTGATGTCTTCTTGCTTCACCTCAGCCTCGACACGGAAACTGCGTAAGGTGTCCTGGATAGTCTTTGCCAGCGTGGACGTATCGTCGCCTAACATCAGCAATTTGACTTCTTCAGGATTGTTGAGCATGGTCGTATCAGGCAGTTTCCAGGAAGACGCTTTCATGGTATCTTCTGCCTGGCCGTAAAACTTTGGTTGGTTCTTCTGTAGAGGATTGGGTGCAAGCGATTCCATCGTTGGAATTTTTTTCTCAGCATTTTTACCAGCTGCCTGGTTAAAAGGCAAGGGCTGCTGGTTCACCCCTTGTATCGCGTCATTATGCTCCGCGGGATCGAGTGGAAGGGCAGGACGCGGCCCACGTGGGACGCGGCTGATATGCTGCTTATGGATGTTGATGTCATTGAGAGGATCATCTTCGTCTCCAAAATCAGCTTCAAATACGATGATTTGCTGGTCATCTTGCTCCACATCAGCAGGAGGCGCCGACCCCTGTTGACCATTTGCAGATGAAGATGACGTGCTGCCAGCGCTGCCAGCGCTGCCACTGCCATAGCGACTGAAGCGTGGACGCTGACCCAGGAACGGAGAAGGTCCTGAAGCATTGTTGGGTGACGAACCTCTCTGTCCAGTTGCGCCAATACCACGAAAAGCACGAGTGATGTACATGAAATGCCCTAAAGTGATCTGAAAGGTCACGATGGTAACAATGCCAAATAGACCGATTAGCAAGACATGTCCAGCTACAGGGGGCCAACCCAATAAGGGACGCATGAGCAATGCGCCCAGAAATCCAGCTGTGGTACCACCCAAAAGTAATTGACTTTCCACGAGGAGAAGCAGCCAGAGCACTACCAGACCGACTATCGTCGTCCAACGAATAAATTTTCTATTCCGTATGCCTTCAATTACATATGCGACGGCAAAGGCGATAAGTCCAATGGAGAGCAGAAAGGCTGACCAACCGAATAGAGCAATAAAAGCTCCGTTGAATGCAGAAAAGACCGGGGCAGAACGAAACACCGTCAGAGCAGCAAATAGAAAGAGCGCCAGGAAGAGTAATAGTATTCCCAGAATACGCTGCTGGTGATGAGGTTGCATATTACTCCAGGCATCACGTACTTTAGAGATAGCTCGTGAGTCCGCTGTACCATCAGGAGAAGAAACGTTGGCAGGTCGATTACCACCTGGTGATGGACTTTTTTTCTTGCGCTGTTTATTGCCTTGTGCGCGTTTTGAAGCTGATTGTTCCTGGCGACGAGTACCTTGCTTGTTCATTTGCTGATTGCCGCGAGCACTTTGCGACCCAACGCTTCCTACTACGTTACTTACACGAGAGGAGCCTTGTTCTATACTCGGTCCCAGGCGGTCGTTCTGTCTACCTGATTTCTTGCTCTGATCACTACCTGCCATGCTGGTTTCCTCCTTCTTAATAGATTTCAGAGACACCAGTATCATAATAGCGCATATGTTCCAGAGAAGCAATAGGGTCAAGGATGTTTTGTGCTGCTGCGGGTTTCACAGGCGCAGTCTGTGAAACCCGCAGCAGCACAAAAATTATACTTCCATTACGATAGGGAGGATCATAGGGCGGCGGTGTGTCTTTTCATAGAGAAACTCGCTGAGGGTGTGTTTGATTTTGTCTTTGACAAAAGACCAATCTGAAGCATGGCCATTCAAACCGATGAACGATTCCAGGACGTGTTCACGGGCGCTTTCTAGTAATTCTTCAGAGTCTCGCATATAGACAAACCCACGCGAGACGATATCAGGTCCGGCTAAAGGCTGACCCGTCTCCTTATCAACTGTAAGCACCATCATCAAGATACCGTCCTGGGCCAGAACCTGGCGGTCACGCAGGACGATCTGTCCTACATCGCCCACGCCAAGGCCGTCTACAAAGACATTACCGCAAACAGCATGATCCTTTACGGCAATGGTATCCGGGGTGACTTCAATCATATCTCCATCTTCAGCTACCACGATATGGTCCGCCGGTATATCCATCGAGTGCGCCAACTTCGCATGGAGCACGAGCTGGCGATATTCGCCATGAACTGGCATGAAGAACTGCGGTCGAAGCAGTGCCAGCATCAATTTTAACTCTTCCTGGGCACCGTGACCCGAAACATGGACATTCGAGATGGCCTGGTAAAAGACCTCTGCCCCCTGCCTAAACAGGTTATTGATCGTACGATTTACCATTTTCTCATTGCCTGGAACAGGTGTGGCTGAGAGGATCACTGTATCACCTGGTTGAATACGCACCAGGCGATGATCCTGGTTGGCTATGCGCGTGAGTGCCGAAGTGGGTTCACCCTGGCTACCAGTACAGATAATCACCACTCTCTCCGGTGGGAACTTGTTGATATCTTCAGCACGAATGAGCGTACTTTTGGGTATGTTCAGGTAGCCAAGTTCCACGGCCATTTGAACGTTGTTGACCATACTACGCCCCACCAGGGCAACCTGACGCTCATAGCGTACTGCAGCGTTTACTACCTGCTGCACACGAGAGAGCAACGATGCAAAGGTAGCGAGAAGGATACGACCGGGAGCATTGGCAAAGATTTTATCGAGTGAGTCATTGATAACGCGTTCGGAAGGTGTGTACCCGGGGGACTCGACACGAGTACTGTCACCCATCATAAGCAGTACACCTTCGTTGCCGATACGCCCCAGAGTACCCATGTCAGCAGGCTTTCCATCGACAGGTGTGTGATCAAACTTGTAATCGCCCGTGTGTACGATAGTGCCTACAGGGGTATGTACGACAATGCCAATCGCGTCAGGAATACTATGATTCACACGGAAAAATTCAATGAGGCACTCTCCTAGCTCTAGCTGGTCGCCAGGAGTAATCAAATTGACGGTGGCTTTATCAAGAAGCTTGTGCTCTTTCAGCTTTACGTTGATCAAACCCTGCGTGAGACGAGTTGCAAAGATGGGTGGGAAATTTAGCATGGGTAAAACGTAAGGAATAGCTCCGACATGGTCTTCATGGCCGTGAGTGATGAGGATACCACGGATACGGTCTTTCTTATCGTTGAGGTAGCTCGTATCAGGAATTACCAGATCCACCCCGAACATTTCATCATCGGGGAACATAACGCCAGCGTCAATAATGATGATGTCGTTACCATATTCGACGACCATCATATTCTTTCCGACTTCCCCTAATCCTCCCAAGGGGACAAGTCGAATTTTTTCTGTTGTCAAGGTAAAAAGAACCTCCTAACTACACATAGGTGTGTAGCCATCAATAACACGAGATAACCCTCGTGTTTCTACTGTATGTTTTGTCTGTGAATATATCTCCACTTCTGTCTTCACTACAGAAGTTAAAGCCGAATTGATTAAAATCTATTATTCCACTATTAAGTGTATCATATGGAGGAGTAAAACACAAGAAGGGTGAAAACAATGGAAAAACCGCCTATGTGGGCGGGTGAAACGGCGATGTCCTATTTTCCCATAGGGCTGCCCCTACAGTATCGTCAGAGCTGAAGAGCTTAACGACCGTGTTCGGGATGGGAACGGGTATACCCTCTTCGCTATAATCACCGGTTCACCTGCACATACAGGCGGTTCTCTTGACACGATGTATATTACTACAGGTATACGTAGTTGTCAATACTCTATTTTTCCGTTTCGCAAGGGATTTTAAGGAGTTTTTCTCTCTCATGACATTTCTACAAGGGTGCATTCTCTTTATCGCGGCGATACTTGGTGGTACGCTCAATTCGGTCGCGGGGGGAGGAAGCTTTATTACGCTTCCCTCACTCATATTCACCGGCGTCCTTCCTATTAATGCCAATGCGACCAGTACAGTAGCTCTCTGGCCAGGATCCGTCGCCAGAGAGCTACTGTACTGGTCG
>Ga0209159_1001074_pt1 | contig 22177 bp, 18 predicted proteins | sample GraSoiAngelo_144_FD_185901 | JGI IMG/M metagenome (GOLD analysis project Ga0209159, IMG submission 185901) | Grasslands soil microbial communities from the Angelo Coastal Reserve, California, USA - 14_1009_02_40cm (SPAdes) (version 2) | ecosystem: Environmental > Terrestrial > Soil > Grasslands ...
ATGTGCTTGAGCGTGAGCCCCGCGAGCCGCTCGTTCAGCACCACGGCCACCTGGGCCACCGCCTCGCGCGCCATTTGCGACGAGACTTCCACGAAGATCGTGCGCACCACGCCGCTCTTCAGCGTCAGTACCAGCAGCAGCCGGTCCGAGGACACCTGCAACAGCTCGAGCCGCTCGAGCACGGCGTCGTCGAGCGACGGGCCCACCGCAACCCCGAGCTCGTTCGTGAGCACGCCCAGCACCTGGGCGGCGCGCTCGAGGATCTGGTCCACCGCGTTGCGCTCCCCCCCGCCCCCCAGCTCCTCGCGGATGTGGTGCGACTCCGACGCCGTCACCGGCGGCAGGTGCATCAGCGAGTCCACGTACACGCGGTAGGCCAGGTCCGTGGGGATGCGGCCCGCCGAGGTGTGGGGGTGGTAGAGGTACCCCTTCTCCTCGAGGTCGCTCATCGTGTTGCGGATCGAGGCGGCCGAAAGCGCCAGGCCGAACCGCCGGGCGATCGTCCGGCTGCCCGCCGGTTCGGCGGTCTGCACGTAGGTCTCGATGACCGCTTCGAGAACCTGACGTTCGCGCTCTGTAAGGGAGGCTGCCATGTCGTCCAAGCTATTAGCGGCTAACAATTTAGACCGTGTCGTGCAGCGCGGTCAAGTCTCCGGCGAGGGCGTCGAGTCGTAACCACCCCTCGGGAGTCAACCTGACGTACCCGCCGGCGATCGTCGCCCACCCCGCCGACACCCAGGCGGTCAGGCGGTTAGCCGGATAGGCGGATAGCGACACCCCGGTGTCGGTCCGGAGCGACAGATAAACGCGCTCGAGTTCCCGCTGCGCGTCGGTCAGGACCTCCTCGGAGTCGATTGGCGAGCGCCCCGCGGCCACGGCGCGCCGGTACGCTTCCCACGCCGCCGTGTTCCAGCGGCGCGCGCGCCCATCGAACGAGTGCGCCGCCGGACCGAGCCCGACGTAGGCACGCCCCGACCAGTAGGCGGAGTTGTGGCGCGAGCGGTGGCCGTCGCGGGCGGCGTTCGAGACTTCATAGAACTCATAGCCACAAGCCGCGAGGCGCCGGTGCGCAAGCAAGTACTCCTCGGCATAGCGGTCGTCGTTCGGGGCCGAGGTAGCGCCGCGCGAGACCCAGCGGGCGAGGGGCGTGCGCTCCTCCACCGTCAATCCGTACAGCGACAAGTGAGCAGGGAGCAGGGAGCAGGCGAGGTCGAGGTCGCGCGCCCAGTCACGCTCGAGCTCCGCGGGCAGGGCGAAGATCAGGTCGAGCGAGATGTTGTCGATCCCGGCTGCCCGGAGCGCCCGCACGGCGTGGCCGATGCGGGCGGCGTCGTGGGGGCGGTGCATCCATTTCAGGACGCGGTCGTCGAACGACTGGGCGCCGAGCGAGACGCGATTGACGCCGGACTCGCGCCAGGCGCGTGCGTTGTCGGGCGTCACGTCCTCCGGATTCGCTTCCAGCGTGACCTCGACGTCATTGCGGATTGCGGATTGCGGATTGCGGATAGACCGCACCAGGGTGTCGATGGCCTCGGGGGGGAGTAGCGAAGGGGTGCCGCCGCCCAAGTACAACGTCTCCAGAGCACCATCCGATGAGTCCCGGACGAGCGCCAGCTCCTGCAGGACCGCCTCGACGTACTCCCGCGCGGGGATGCGCTTGCGGACCGCGATGGAGAAGTCGCAGTAGGAGCAGCGGCGGCGGCAGAAGGGGACGTGAACGTAAAGATGGTGCATGGTGAATACTAATTGCGGATTGCGGATTGCGGATTCGACGCCCGCCCTTCCAATCCGCAATCCGAAATCCGCAATCACGCAATCGAAAACACCATCCCCGGTCTTTGCTGAACCACGCCGCGCATTTCCAGGTCCGTGAGTGCCGTGAGGACGGCGGCGGTCTCGACTCGGGCCGCGGCGACCAGCGCGTCGACATGCTTCGGCTCCGTCGCGAGGGCGTCCCACAGAGTGCGTTGCAGCTCATTCAAGTCGGCCGGCTGACCCCGGGGTACCGATCCGGGGTCCGCCGCCCCGGGAAGCCCCAGCTCCTCCAGGATATCCCCCGCCCCGAGCGCCGGCTTCGCGCCCTGCTGGATGAGCTTGTTGCAGCCGAGCGAGGTCGGGCTGGTGATGGGCCCCGGCACGGCGAGCACCGCACGGCCCTGATCGAGCGCGCAATCAGCCGTGATCAGGGCGCCCGAGCCGGGCGCCGCTTCCACGATGACCGTGACGCCGGCGAGGCCGGAGATGAGGCGGTTGCGTTGCGGGAAGGCGCCCGCGTGGGGCCGCTCGCCAGGCGAGAGCTCCGTGATCAAACAGCCGCGCGCGATCATCCGCTCGTACAGCGCGCGGTTCGCCGCGGGATAAATGACGCCGAACCCGTTGCCGAGCACGCCGACGGACGTGCCGCCCGCGTCGAGCGCCGCGCCGTGCGCGATGGCGTCGATGCCGCGCGCCATGCCGCTCACGACGACGGCGCCCGCGCGCGCCACGCCGCCCGCGAGGATGCGCGCCGCCTCCGCGCCGTACGCCGAGTGGTTGCGGCTGCCGACGATCCCCACCGCGCGCCGCGCCAGCAGCGACACGTCGCCCCAGGCGTAGAGCAGCGCTGGGGGCTCCGGGATTTCGGCGAGCAGCGGGGGAAACGCCGGGTCGCCGGGCAGCAGCACCGTCGCGCCCAGCCGGTCGAGCGCGTCCAGGATCTCGAGCCCGGCGCGCGCCGAGCCCGCGCGGATCGCCGTCGCGGCCGCGCGGGTGAAGCCCGGCAGCGCGGCGATGGCGCCGTGCGGCGCGTGGAACGCCGCCGGTGCGCTCTGGAACGCGGCGACGAGCGTGGCGAGCCGCGCGGCCCCGATCCCCGGCAACTGCGCCAGGGCCAGATAGGCGGCTACTTCGTCGCGACTCCGGCCCGCAGCGACTGCCACAAAACCTCCAAGAGCTGCGGTACTCCCTCACCGGTGACGGCCGCGATGCCGACGATCGGTGCGCCGCTCTCGGTACGGATCTCAGGGAGGGAGCCGGGAGCAGGGAGCAGGTCACGTTTCGTCAGCACCACCATGTGCGCCTTGGCGGCCAGCTCGGGCGAGTACGCCGCCGCCTCGCGCCGCAGCAGCTCGTAGGTCCCCTGGGGATCGGGGCTGTCCACCGGCACGAGCAGCGCGACGAGGCGCGTGCGCTCCACGTGCTGCAGGAACCGGAGCCCGAGCCCTTTCCCCGCATGCGCCCCTTCGATGATCCCGGGAATGTCGGCGACCACGAAGGAGCGGCCGTCCGACAGGCCGACGACGCCGAGGTGCGGCTCGAGCGTGGTGAACGGATAATCGGCGATCTTGGGGCGCGCCGCGGAGATCACCGAGAGCAGGGTGCTCTTGCCCGCGTTCGGCTCGCCCAGGAGGCCGACGTCGGCGATGAGCTTGAGCACCAGCTCCACCCGCCGCTCCTCGCCGTACTCGCCCGGCTCCCACTCGCGCGGGCTCTGGTGCGTGGGGGTCGCGAAGCGCGCGTTGCCGCGCCCGCCGCGGCCGCCCCGCGCCACGCGCAGCACCTCACCCGCGTCGACCACTTCGCCCAGGAGCTCGCCCGTGGCGGCGTCGCGCAGCTCCGTGCCGGGTGGCACCGGGAGATAGAGATCCGCGCCCGACCTGCCCGTCATGTTCTTGCCCTTGCCGTGCTGCCCCCGCTCGGCCTTCCAGTGGGTCCGATAGCGGTAGTCGAGCAGCGTCGCGAGGTTGGGATCGGCGCGCACGTACACGCTGCCGCCCGCGCCGCCGTCGCCTCCGTCGGGACCGCCTTTGGGGACGAACTTTTCACGGCGAAAGGAGGAGGCGCCGGCGCCGCCTGGGCCCGCGGTGATGTGGACGACCGCACGATCTATGAACATTGCGGATTGCGGATTGCGGACTGCGGATTGGCACGACCGGCTCCGCGACCCATGCGGGCGGTCCGGATTGATGCGACCGTGATCGCGAGCAGTTCTCCGGCTTCCCGAGCCAACGGCGCGAGTCGAGTCGGAGGTGCGAGACGACATTCCTCAAGAAGCTCCAGCCAGAAAGCCGTCTCGTCCGTCTCTTCCTCGACGATTCCCATCTTCGCGATGAATTCTCTTCGAGACCGGGCGCGGCATGCTGAGCGGTAGTTTGCCGCCACGGAGGTCGCGGACCGAACGAGTTGACGACCAATAACATCTGCGGCTCGGGTGTGCGGCAGCTCGCCGGTCAATTGGATTGTGCTCACCGCGAGAGTCCGCATCCGGCGCTGGAGCACATCACGTGTCACAGGGCTCGCCATGTCAATCCGCAATCCGCAATCCGAAATCCGCAATCACACTTTCCTCTTCTTGACGTCCGCCCACTGCTCCCGTGCCCTCTCCCGGTGCTCCGGATCCAAATCCGGCTCCACCAGCTCCAGCACCCCCTCCACTTCCGCCGCCGTCGCTCCCGTGTTCAACGCGCCCCGCAGATGCGAGTGCAGCTGCTGCGGCGCCGTCCCCAGCACCGCGACCGCGGCGACGGTGCACAGCTCGCGCCGCTTCAGGTCGAGCCCCGGACGCCCGATCACCTTGCCGTACGCGTCGACCAGCACCAGGTCCTCGAGCGCCGGATGCAACGTCCGCAGGTTCACGAGCAGCTTGTGATAGGCCCGCCCGTACACGTCGCGGCACACCACGGCGCCCCGCTCGGCCCACGCCTCCCAGTCGGCGTGCGCCAGCAGCTCGGCGTCGTGCCCGCTTCCGTGGTCGGGGAGCGGCCCACTCACCTTGCGCCACACCCCGAACGCGACGAGCGCGAGCGGGTAGCCCACGACGAGCAGGCTCTGCAGCAGCAGCTCCTCGATCCAGAGGACCGGCACGCCCGCCCCGCGCGCCGCGCCGAGCCGCGCCTCGAGCTCGGCCGTCTCGCCTGCGGCGATCGCCGCCGCGACGCCCACCAGCGCGGCCGTCTTCGGCTCGAGCGGCGGGGTTGACCTTGCACTCATAGTACTGCTCCCTGCTCCCTGCTCCCCCATCTTTTCATTGCGCCAATCCTCCATTTACTCGCAGCTCCCCCACCGTCTCCCCCCGCGTGTTCACGTTGGGCCGCGCCACGAGCGATGCCGGCCGGGGCCTCAACCCCAGCTCCTCGAGCACCGCCGCCATCGCGAGCGCCGCCGCGAGTCCGTGCCCGTCCGCGACCTTGAGCGCGACCCCCAGCCCCTCCCGCGGCAGCACCGCGCAGTACACTCCCTCGGCGCCGACCTTGACGATCACGCGCCCGGGGTGCGCGCGCATCATCTCGGTGCAGGGGCGGCCGGAGCCGGCGATGAGGTCGGGATGGCGGAGCATGGCTTCTACAATGCGGAACGCGGAACGCGGAACGCGAAACAGATTGGCGGACGTCGTGGCGCGCACGACCTCCCCCGGCTGTTCCGCGTTCCGCGTTCCGACTTCCGCGTTTGCCAGTCTCGCATACGCCCCCGCCATGTTCTTCAGCGGCAGCCCAAAGCACACCACCCCGCAGCCATCCACCGCCGTCTTGATCGCTCCGGCGGGCACGTCCGTCCAGCGGCTCACCTCCGCCAGGCAGCGCTGCTGCACGGGATGCTCGAGCCGAGTGTAGAACTGCGTGGGCCAGTCGTGATGGCGGGCCAGCGCGAGCATCCCCGCGTGCTTCCCGGAGCAATTCGAGTACACCGCCGTGAGCCGTACGCCGTGCGTCGCATACTCCTGGGCGACCGGCTCCGAGAGCGGCGGGTGCGGACCGCACAGCAGATCCCGCTCCGCACAGCCGATCTTCGCGAGCAAGTCGCGCACCCGCGCCACCTGCCCCGGCTCGCTCGAGTGCGACGCGCAGACGAGCGCCAGCTCCTCGGTCGTGAGTCCGAACCGCTCGACCGCACCGTCCTCCACGAGCGGCAGCGCCTGGAACGGCTTTGCGGCGGAGCGCCAGAACGTGACCAGCTCCAGGTCGCCGGTGCCCGCGACGAGCGCCCCCGCCCCGTCGACGACTGCGACGTGGACGTCGTGCCAGGCTTCCACCACGCCGCCGCGGAGCTGCTCAACGCGCACTGTATGCTCCTATCGCTCGCCCCTCCGTAACGCGGAACGCGGAAGTCGGAACTCGGAACAGCAGCGCCGGCGTCATTGACCAATCGACCTGCCATTTCTGTTCCGCGTTCCGCGTTCCGACTTCCGCGTTCATTCTCTCCCTCCCAGTGACATCGCAATTCCGAGCAACACCAGAATCCCGCCGGTTACCGTCGTCACCCCCGGCACCTCATGAATCGCGGGCACCAGCCACGCGATCACGCTCGCTCCCACCGGCTCGCCCAGCGCCGCCACGTTCACCGTGGTCGCGCGGAAATGGCGCAGCGCGTAGTTCATGCCGGTGTGCCCCACCAGCATCGGGCCCGCCGCCATCGCGCCGAACACCGCCCAGTCCCGGCGCGCGAATCCCACGAGCGGTGTGGTGCGGGCCAGGGCGAACAGCGCCAGCGCCGCTGCGGCCACCGCGTACACCACCGTGGCGTAGCGCCAGATCCCGACCGTCTGCCGCACGCGGCGGCCGATCACGTAATAGCCCGCGCCCGTCACGGCGCCGCACAGCGCGAGCGCGTCACCCGAGAGCGCGCCGAGCGACAGCCGCGCGTCGCCCAGGCCGATCAGGCTCGCGCCCAGCACCGCGAGCACGATGCCCCACCGCTCGGCGCGGCCCGGATGCTCGCGCAGCCACAGCGCCGCGATGCCCCACGCGAACACCGGCTTGAGCGACACCAGCACCACCGAGCTCGCGACCGTGGTGAACCGGAGCGACGCGATCCAGGACCAGAAATGGAGGGCCAGGAGCAGGCCTGACAACGTCATCAAAGGGAGCAGGGAGCGGGGAGCAGGGAGCAGGGTGAGGCGCGAAGTCCTGCTCCCCGCTCCCGGCTCCCCGCTCCCTTCCCGCACCGCCAGCGCTCCCGTCACCGGCAGGACGAGCGCCAGTCTCCAGAACGCAATCGCCACCGCCGGCGCCGTCGCGAATCGCACGATCGGGCCCGCGTACGTCGTGGCCAGCACAGCCACGATGAGCACCAGCAGGGGAGGCATGGGCGGGGAACTTAATGAATGGAAGCCTAGCCGGGGTGACTGCCCGAATGGTCCGCGGCTGAAGCCGCGACTCGGCACTACCGCTGAAGCGGCAACGCCCGTTTACGGGCAGGGCCGAGCCGCGGGTTTACCCGCGGAAGGCCCGGGGTTGGTCTACCCAAGCGCGCCACCCGCCCCCAAATTGCGCGCTCCATGCGCGCCCCTTCCCGCGCCCGGCTCCACGCCACGTTGCTCGTCGCGACGGGCCTGCTCGTGAACCCCGCCCTAACGGGCGGGGCTATGGCCCTGACGCGCGCGGCCATGGCCCAGGACGCATCCCCCTACGTGCCGCTCGGTTACTGGGGCACGCCGTACCTCGAGCATCTCATCGCGCGAGGAGCGATCGCGGACCCCACGCCGCTCACGCGGCCGTTCGTCCAGGCCGACGTGGTGCGCGCGCTCGCGGCGGCCGACACCGCGCGCCTGAGCGGCGCCGAGCGGCGCGTGGTGCGCGACATCCTCGCGGACCTGCGGCGGGACAACCCCGACCAGAAGCCGTGGGCGCGCGTGGACGGGAGCGTCGCCGTGTCGGGGGCGAGCCACGCCCGGCGCGACCCGCTGCGCGCGGCGGGGACGGGGCACGCGACGGTCGCGGGCGGGCTCGCCGCGCAGGCGCTGCTCGGTCCCGTGGCGCTCGTCACGCACCCCTACTTCGACACGCGGCTCAAGTCGGACACCGACTATTACGGCAAGAAAGACCGCTTCATCGCCGGACGGAACGCTGAGGCGTACGTCGACGTGCGCTGGAAGTTCGGCGAGGCATTCTTTGGCTCGCTCGACCGCAACTGGGGACCGCCCGAGGTCGAGAGTCTCATCCTGTCGGCGAGTCCCTACAGTTACGATCACCTGGGACTCACCCTCGGTACCCGGCGCCTGCAACTGCAGGCGGCGATCGCCCAGCTGGACGACCTCGCCGACACGAGCGGCGCCGTGAGCCACCGCTATTTCGTGGCGCACCGGCTGCTGTGGCAACCGCGGGTGGGGACGGCGCTGGGCTTGTGGGAGGGCGAGATCGCCGCGGGCCCCGCGCGCACGCTCGAGCCGTGGTTCGCGAACGTCCTGAACCTCGGCCTGCTCGTCGAGTACGACCGCAACGTCAGCGTGAACAGCCTGCTGGGCGCCGACTTCGAGACCCGGCTCGGGCAGAGTAAGCTGTTCGCGCAGCTGCTGCTCGACGACATCCAGATCGACCGCGCCACGGCGGCCGACTCGGAGCCCGCCGCGTACGGCCTCACGCTGGGCGCCACCACCGTGGTGCGAGACGTGGTCCTCACCGGCTACTATACGCGCGTCGCGAACCTCACCTACCGCACCCCGAACCCCGCGGAGACGGTCGAAAGCCGCTTCGTGGGGCTGGGGCGCAACTTCTCGGACTACGAGCAGGCGACGCTTGTGGCGAGCCTCGTCGCGGGTCCCGGCGTGCTGCTCGCGCCCGAGGCGACGCTGTTGCGCCAGGGGCAGGGCGACTTCCGCGATCCCTATCCGCCCGTCGCCGCCTACGGCTCGACGCCCACGATCTTCTCAGGGATCGTGGAGCGCACCGTGCGGCTCGCCGCCGGCGTCGCCTGGCAGCGCGGCGCCTGGGGACTGTCGGGGAACGGCGGCGTGCACTTCATTCACAACGCCGGCCACGTGGCCGGGGCGAGCGACACGAAATGGGTGGGGAGCGTGACACTCAGCTATCGGTTCCACGTGCAAGGGGCGTTGCCGTGACCACCCCCATTCCCGGTTCTCGGTTCTCCCGCGACCAGCTCGAGCGACTGCTCGGCAAGATGGCGGGGCGGCGCGTCGTGGTGGTCGGCGACGCGATGCTCGACATCTATCTCTCGGGCGACGCCGAGCGCATCTCGCCCGAAGCGCCCGTGCCGGTGGTGACGGTGCACACGCGACGGTACGCATTGGGCGGCGCGGCGAACGTGGCCGCGAACGTGGCGGCGATCGGCGCCGAGTGCCGCCTCGTGGCCGTGATCGGGGATGACGCGCGCGGCGACTCGCTCCGCTCCGAGCTGGCGCAGACCCACCTCCCGGACCGCCACGTCGTAGTCGCGGCGGAACGGCCCACGACGTCCAAGACGCGGGTCACGGCGCGGGGCCAGCAGCTGGTGCGCATCGACGAAGAAGTGGAAGACGCGATCCCGCCGCGCGCCGAGAACCAGCTGCTCGGCCAGCTCGACGCGGCCATGGCGGACGCCGATGCCGTGCTGCTCGAGGACTACAACAAGGGCACCCTCACCCCCGCCGTGATCGAGCGGGCGATGGCGCTCGCCCAGAAGCGCGGCGTGCCGGTCGTGGTGGACCCCAAGTTCAAGCACTTCTTCGCCTACAAGGGCGCGACCATCTTCAAGCCCAACCGGCGCGAGCTGGAGCAGGCGGTGGGCGCCACGCTCGACCTGGCCCATCCCGACGCCCTGCCCACCTCGCTCGACCAGCTCGGCGTGGACAACCTGCTCTTGACCCTCGGCCCCGACGGCATGGTGCTCGTCACCAAGGACAAGCAGATCACGCGCATCCCCGCGATGGCGCGCGAGGTGTTCGACGTCTCGGGCGCCGGCGACACGGTCACGGCGTGGGTGGGGACGGCGCTCGCCGCGGGGGCGTCGGTGCGCGAGGCGGCGCAGCTCGCCAACTACGCCGCCGGCGTCGAGGTCGGGAAGTCGGGCGTCGCCACCGTGTCGCCCGCGGAGGTCCTCGCGGTGCACGAGGCGCACTACGACCAGCTAGGGAAGCTCAGGAGAGGAGGGCTGCTGTAATCGTCATCGCAGATCCACGACCGTAACGCGAGTGAATCCCGCCGCGCCCGATAGGACCAGCCGCAGCCCGTCGGGCAGGACGGTGAGCCGCGCGTCATTGGGCGGGATCCGCACGCGCTCCAAGACCACGCCGTCCGGCAGCCGCACTTTCTCGTACCCGTAGAGGGTCGGGTAGTACGCGGCCGATCCATCCGGAGCGATCGTCCCGGGTCCGGGATCCGAGGGCAGGACGGTGGCGAGCAGGTTGAGCGCCCCGTCGAAGAGCAAATTGTGCACCAACCAGCGGTCGCCGCTCGCGGTCCCAGCCGGTACCGCCGGGAGGGGGAAGTAGAGCGTCTTGCACGCCGAGAAGGCGTCACTCTGCACGTCGTAGATCTGCGCGCAGGCAGTATTCGGGTCCCAAGCGAGCAGCTTCGTTTGATCGCCCGACCGAGCGATCTCGGCCTGTACGCCGACATTGCCCCCAAGGCCAACGTCAGTCCGCCGCTGCTGGGTCCCGGTGACGAGGTCGTCCTCCCAGATCCCGAACGTCACATACCCGCCGCTCGGGGTGCTTTGCCCGAACACGAAGACCTTCCGGGTCGAGACGACCTGGAGATCGCCGACTCCCTCTGTACCGTTTATCTGTATGGAGTCATCGGTCCCAGACACGAGATTGACGACGCCGAGCGACGGATTCCCAACGAGATATCCGCGCGACACGACCACGGAGTCCCAGCCGGGAACCATGTCGATACCCGTGTGCTGCTCAAAGGTGGGAGCCCCGGGAAGTGAGAGTGGCGCCTGCAGCGTGAAACTGCCGAGACTCAGGACTGCGAGCTGAGCGTTCTGCGGCTGCGGCAGGTAGACCGCGTCTCGCTTGACATCGTAGGCCAGGCCGGTGGTGGCGGCGCCGAGCGCGACAGTCTTGAAGGGACGCCGGATGGCGTCGAGCACCTGCACCGTACCGGCTGCCGCTTCGGTGGTGCGGCCGAGGGCGTCGCGTGCGAAGACGGTGAGGCTCGAGGTGCCCACCCAGCCTGGCGGAACGATCACGCGGAACGGCCCGGTGAAGTCACGTTGCAGGGCCTCGACGGAGTCCTCCATGCTTGCCGGTGGACCGAGCCGATAACCGGCCCACAGCACGCGGCGGTCGTCGCCCGCGGTAACCGTCACAAGGAACGTGTCGCTGGGAACGAAGAGGACGTCGCCCTGCGGTGGCGTGACCGTCCCTGCCGCAGTCGGGGGCGCGAGGTCCACGCCCTTCACGGCAAACCAGGTCCCGGTGAGGGTGAAGGTCTTGTTATTCTCGGTGAGCGAGCACGAGACCGAACCCGCGGCGCTATCGGGCGGCGTCGCGAACAGGCTCCCGCGGTAGCGGCAGCCGGCCAAGGCGAACTGGATAGTGGTGGCGGAGGTGAAGCCGGACACGCGCCCGGTGCCGGAGTTGTCGACTACCCCACCCGGGCCCGTGCAATAGCCGGTCTGCGTCGCGGTGGCTGAAAAGCCCGCGCCGGCCTGCGCAACGTCGAAGGTCCCTTGATCGTTGCAGGACAACCCGTCGGCCGCATCGCTGACCGTTTCGAAGTAGGTCCACGTCCCTGCCACATCAGGGGACGTGCCCCCGCCGGTCGGCTCCTTGCCACCGCAAGCTACTGCCCCCGCAACGAGGATGGCTGCGGGTACCAGCGACGCGCGCATATCGCCCTCCGCACGTAGGACACCACCAATCTGGCTCGGCGCAAGAGCCCTCGCTAGAGCCGCGCGACACGCTTCTTTGGAGGCGCAACTCGGAACGCGGAACGAAATGAAAGGTCGCTCGCCGCACGACGCTCGCTCTGCCGTTCCGCATTCCGCGTTCCGCGTTATATTTTGCGTTTCGTTGAGGGCCCTTAGCTCAGGCGGTTAGAGCAGCGGACTCATAATCCGTAGGTCCCAGGTTCGAATCCTGGAGGGCCCACCAAAGGGCTAGACGGCTAGACGCCGAGACGGGTAGACGGGTAGTCGTGCCCGGCGTCGCGAGTATTGGGAGCGCACCCCTGTCCGTCTTGGCGTCTATCCGTCTACCCGTCTAGTTGTTGGGTGGCTAGCTCAGCTGGTTAGAGCGCCGGTCTCACATACCGGAGGTCACAGGTTCGAGTCCTGTGCCGCCCATTGGTTCCCCTACCGAGCCGAGCCGTGCCGCGCGTCGCGCGGTGAGCTTTCGCGTGTTACAATTGCCGCGCCGGCACGTGCGACCAGCTCCCTGCCTCGGCTCCGACGCCCCTCCCCGACGCCATCCCGACGCAAGCGATGATCGGCCACGCGGTGACCACGCCTCGGACGAGGCGGGTCGGCTATCCTGTCACGGGTCCTCGGACCCCGGGGAGGCACCATGAACACCATCCCGCGGCTCATTCCCGCCTTGCTCATCTCGCTGCTCGGCGTCCTCGCGTGCAGCGACTCCACGCAGCCCCTGGCGCCCCCCCGACCGCATGCCGACATGGCGTCCGCGGCGAACCCGAGTTACACGATCACCGATCTCGGGACACTCGGCGGCGGTTTTGCTGAAGCGTTTGCGATCAACGACGTCGGGCAAGTCGTGGGCCTCAGCCAGACGGCCACCGGCGAGAGGCACGCGTTCCTGTGGACCGCGACCGGCGGCATGACGGACCTCGGCACACTGGGTGGCACGTTCAGCCGCGCCTTTGCCATCAACCACCTCGGCCACGTGGCCGGCGTGAGCGAGTTGCCGTCGGGTGAGCGGCGCCCGTTCTTCTGGACGCCATCTGCCGGGATACAGGACCTGGGCACGTTCGGTGGCGGATTCGGCCGGGCGCGCGGCATCAACGACCTGGACCAGGTCGTCGGTGTCAGCACCGCGCCGGATGGATCGTCCCACGCGTTCCTCTGGACGGCAACGCAGGGCATGACGGACTTGGTGCCCGTCGTCGGCAACAACTCGGAGGCGGTCGGGATCAATAACCGGCAGGAGGTCGCCGGCGGCGGCCCGTTCGGCACCGACGCCAACCCGTGTGCCTTCACGATCGCGTTCCTCTGGAGCGCGAAGGAGGGCTTCCGCAACCTCGGCTCGCTCGGCTTCAAGGACCCGTGCGGCGGCGCGGTCGCATTGGCCGTCAACGAGAATGACCAGGTGGTCGGGGAGAGTGTGAACGACGCCACTCCCGAAGCGCTGCACGCGTTCCGGTGGACCGCTACCACCGGGATAGTGGACATCGGCGCCCTGTTCGGCGTCAGCAGCTTCAGTGTGGGGTTCGCCGTCAACGAGCGCGGGCAGGCGGTGGGCGGGAGCTTCACGCCCGACGGTGCGATCGAGCACGCGTTCGTGTGGGACGAGCGCAGCGGCATGCAGGACCTCGGCACCTTCCCGGGCGACGCGCAGACTGAAGCGCACGGCATCAACAGCCGCGGCCAGATTGCCGGTATCAGCATCGGCGACCACGAGCGCGCCGTGCTGTGGACGCCGAGTCACTAGGGGGCCGCTCGCCAAGCCGGCCGCGCCCGCCGTTGCCAGGGGGCGCCTGCCGCGCGTAAGTTGTCAGAGAATCCGGCGGCCGGCGCCGAGGCGCGCCGGCCTCTACCGGAGGTCAACGGACTGCATGCCTGAGATGACGGACTCAACAGTCCGACCGTCCGCCAGTCCGACCGTCCGTCGGGTCCTCGTCATCTCGCACACCTACATCACCCCTGCCAACCGGGGCAAGCTGCGCGCGCTCGCGGCCCGCGGGCTCGACGTCACCGTCGGCGTGCCGCAGCGGTGGCGCGAGGAAGGGGTGCTGGGCCGCACGCTCGAGGTCGCGTGGGAGCGGCAGAACGGGGTCGAGGTGTTTCCCGTGCCGGTGCGCCACCCCGGCAGCCCCGACGTGCTGCGCTTCGGCGGGCGGGCCCTGCTGTCGCTGCTGCGCGACAAGCGGCCCGATCTGATCCAGGTCGAGGCGGAGCCCACCGCGCGCGCCGCGCGCCAGGTGGTCCGCGTCGCCCGTCACCTGCGGCTTCCCGCCGTGCTCTTTACACATCAGAACGTGGCGCTGCCCCTGCCGCCGCTCGCCCGCTGGCGCCAGCGGCGCACGCTGCGGCGGCTCAAGGGCGTGATCGCGGGGAGCGAGGCGGCGGCGGCGCTGGTGCGGGGGCTCGTGCCCGGGCTGGCCGTGGCGGTGATCCCGCAGCTCGGCGTGCACGTGCCCACCACCCCCGAGCACGGGTATCACGACGGGCTCGCGATCGGGTTCGTGGGCCGCTTGGTGCCGGAGAAGGGACTCGATACTTTGCTGCAAGCGCTGGGCGAGATGCGCGCCCTGCGCTGGCGTCTCATCGTGGTGGGCGACGGGCCCGACCGCGAGCGGCTGGAGCGGCTCGCGACCGAGCTGCGGCTCGCGGCGCGGGTGCGCTGGCTGGGGGCGCTGCCGGCGGACGAAGTCCCCAAAGTCTGGCCCGACCTCGACGTGCTGGTGCTGCCGTCGCGCGCGCTCGCCACCTGGGCCGAGCCGGCGGCGCACGTCGTGGCGGAGGCGATGGCGCAGGAGGTCGCGGTGGTCGGGACGAGCGCGGGGGCAACGCCCGAGGTGATCGGCGACGCCGGCGTGGTGGTGCCGCCCGACGATCCCGCCGCGCTGGCCCAAACGCTGCGTCGTCTCGCGGCGCCGGGCACTCAGGGGGCGGCGGAGCGGCGCGCGCTCGCCCAGGCGGCCCGGGCGCGGGCGATGAAGCTCTTCAGTGACGACGCAGTAGCCGAGCGGACGGTAACGTTCTGGAAAGAGATACTCACGTGAAAGAAGGGGAGCAGGGAGCTGGGAGCTGGGAGCAGGGGCTGGTCCACTGCGAGCCACTGCTCCCGGCTCCCTGCTCCCAGCTCCCTCAAAGGCTATGACTCGCGTCCTGCTCGTCCCCGACTTGCCGTTGGAGCGCTGGCCCTCGATGGACCGCTACGCCCATCGGCTGTACGACTGGCTCGAGAGCGCCGACCCGGGGTTCGAGGTGCGGCTCGCGGCGTCGATCGGCGACATCACGCGCGAACTCGGCAACGGCCGGCGGCACTCGGGGGGGTATCCCCGCTGGTGGGCACAGGATGTGGACCCGATCAAGTTCGTCCTACCGGGCCCCCTGCGCGAGCCGCAGCGCTACTTCGCGCGCTATTTCCTCTATCCGTGGTGGCTCAGGCGCGACGCGAAGCGCGCGCAGCTGGTGCACATCCTCGATCACACCTACGCCCACATGGTGACGCGGGTGCACCGCCGCCCCGCGGTGGTGACGGTGCACGATCTCATGCCGGTGATCATCCTGCGCTCCCCCACCGACGGCTGGCGTGAGGGGCTGCGCAACCGCTTCCTGCGGCGCACCCTCAAGGCGTTGCGGCTGGCGCAGGCGTACATCGTGGGCACTGAGTGGCTGAAGCGCGAGCTCGCGACCTGGCTGGGCGACGACGGCCGCATCACGGTGGTGCCGTTCGGGGTGGACCGCGCGTTCTTCTCCGAGGCGCCCGGCGCGCGCGCCCGCGGGCGCGCCGACTGGCGCATCCCCGAGGACGCCTTCGTGGTGCTGCACGTGGGGAGCACCGTCGAGCGGAAGAACGTCCCCCTGGTGATCCATACCGCGGCGCGGCTGCGCACCGAGGCGGACGTGTACCTGTTGCAGGTGGGCGGACGCTTCACGGGCGACCAGGAGCAGCTGATCGAGCGGCTGGGAATCCGGCGGTACGTGCGGAGCGCGCCGTTCGCCGACGAGACAACGCTGCGGCGCGCCTATCGCGCCGCGGACGTGCTGCTGTTCCCGTCGCTGTACGAAGGCTTCGGGTTCCCCGTGCTCGAGGCGTTCGCGTCGGGCCTGCCGGTCGTGACCTCGGGCGCCGGCGGTCTCAAGGAAGTAGGCGGCGACGCCATCGTGGTGGTCGAGGGCCGCGATCCGGCCGCGTACGTCCAGGCGCTCGAGAGCCTGTCGGACGACGCGATGCAGCGCGAGGAGCTGGTGGAGCGTGGCAGGGCGCGGGCCCGAACGTTCACCTGGCAGCGCACGGCGGAGCAGACGGCGGAGGTCTATCGTCGCCTGCTGTAGGGTGTAGCAATCCTGCCACACTTTCCCAGCGCTTCCCCTGTTGGCTCCCCCGGGCATCCGGCGGGCTTAGCGGCGAGGAAGTTGCAGCCCAACACACCTGATGGACCGCTCCGAGCCCGTTGCGGAGAGCCCCTCCCTCCGCCCCCTCCCCATCGCGTCCTCCATCCTCTGGACGCCCCACGACGTGACTGCGTGGGCCGAAGCGGACGGCGGGGCGTTCCCGATCTTCGTGGCCCAGAGCACGCTGGCCGCGATTCACGAGCACGTGGGGGCGGGTGCGGGCGCGGCGTCGCTCGGCCTGCTGCTGGGCGGCGTGTTCCAGGCACCCGACAACGGCGGCGGGTACCTCGTCGTCGAACGCACCATGCGCCTGCCGTGGCGCGTGGCCGGGGACAACACCAAGCCCGTGGTGCACAGCGCGCTCGCCGCCGTCCAGAAGGAGCTGCGCAAGAGCGGCGCCCAGGTGGTGGGCTGGTATCACAGTCACCTCTTCCCGTACGCCGGCCTGTCGCCCAACGACGCCGACACGCACCACGCCCTGTTCGAGCCCTGGCAGATCGCGCTGGTGGTGGTGCCGCGCGAGAAGCCGCTCGGCGGGGTGTTCCGGAGCTCCGCCAGCGACACCTGGCCGGGCGAGCCCCTCCCGTTCTACGAGTGGCTCGACGACGATCGGTCGCTGCTGTCGAATGGGCGACGGGTCACCGACCTCCCGTGGCAGAATTACCGCACTGCGGAGGACACGGTGCCTTCCGATCGCCTGCGGGCGAAGCGGCCCCACCCCGGTCCGCCGGCGGTGGCGCCCACGGTGACGCCAACCGCGCACGTGCTGTTCCCAGACGAGCCGGAAGAGCCTCCTCTCCCCGGGCGGGCCTGGGAGGGGGGCGCGCGCCTCGCGGCTCCGCGCGCGGTGCGCGCCGCCACCTACGTGGCCGGCGCTCTGCTGGGGGCGGCCGGGCTGGGGCTGCTGTACCGCCTCGTCGCGCGCCCGTCGGCGGTGGCGCTCGGCGCGGCGGCGGAGGTGACGAGTCCGTCGGCCCCGGACCGCGTGGATCGAGTGGCCGACACGCTCGCGCTCGCCGTCGCGGCGTTCGACGCGCGCGCCCGGCTGTTCGACCACCACCAGATGGGCTGCCCCGAGCTGGGGCGCGGACTCGTCGTCTTGGAAGAGTGGTGGATCGCCTACAACGCCGCCCGCAAGCAGGCGTCCGCGCTCGACTCCGCCCACGGGGCGCGAGACCGGTCGTTGTACTCGGACATCGACGCCGTGGAGCGCCGCTTCGAGCGCTCGCGCTGCCCCCGGCCGTGAGAGCCTCCGTTCGGCTGGCGGCCCTGTTGCTCGCGGGCTGGGCGCCCGCAGCCGTGGCGCAGAACGCGGCCCCGCTCCGCAAGACGGATCTCATTCGGCTGCTCGCGAACCCCTTGATTCAGCGCAGCGAGATCGCGGACGCGGTGCGCCGCAACTGCCTCGCCTTCCGGCCGAGCGAGCGCGACTGGTCCGATCTGCGGAGCCTCGGCGCCGACGCGGACGTGCTGGGCAGCGTCGGCGCCTGCGCGGCGCGCGGCGCGTCCGCTGCGCAGCCCGCCCCCGCCCCCCTCGCCCCCGCCGCCCCTGCCCCCGTTCCAGTGTCGCTCGTCGCCGCCTTCCTCACCCAGCGCGTCACGGCGGTCGCAGGTGCGGGGGCGACCGTGCCCGTGCAATTGAAGCGCGCCGATGGCACCCCGGCCCGCGTTGTGACGCTGGCCCTGCGCGCCACCCCGCGGCTCGCCGCCGGGCCTCCCGGCGAAGTGAAGGCGGTTACGGACGACAGCGGCTTCGCGGCGTTCGACCTGCCGGCCGGCCGGCAGCCGGGGCGCTACCGGCTCGAGCTGATCGGCGGCTCCGGCGCGCCCCTGCCCGGCCGGCCGGTGGTCGATCTCGTCGTCAGCCCCGGGCCCCCCGCGACCGCCGACGTGCAGCCGGCGACGTTCGAGCTCGGGGCGGGAGACACGACGCTCGTCGTCGCGCTGCGCGATTCGGTCGGCAACGCCGTGCCCCACGAGCCGATCGAGCTGCGCCCGGGCGCGAGCATGGGCGCCCCCCCCCCCGACACCCAGGCGACGGACTCCCTGGGCCGCGTCAGCTTCCTGGTGCGGCGGGCGCAGCTGCGGCGGCCCGGCCAGCTCGAGGTGCGCGTGCGGGGAACGACGCTCGCCACGGTCGCCGCCGTGCTCGCGCCGCCGCGGCGGCGCGCCGAGCCGGCTCCGCCGGTCGTCTCCGCGCCCGCCGTGCCGCTCCTCGACGCCGGCTTCGTCTCCGGCGCCGTGCAACGGGGGCTCCCCCGCACCCGGCTCGCCGATGCCCTGACGTTCCAGGTGCGTACGCCGTCGGGGGCCCCCTTGCCCGGCAAGCCGGTGACGTTTCAAGCCGTGAACGCGGAGCTGGACAAGGACAGCGCCCTCACCGATTCCAGCGGCCAGGTGGCCGTGGAGGTCCGGCTCGGCATGAAGGCCGGGCACGCATTCGTGACCGCCCTCGTCGATTCGCTGCGCCGGCAGGACACGCTCGAGGTGGAGCCGGGGGTCGCGTTCGAGCTGGTACTCGAGCGCGAAGACCAGCGCGTGGACGGAGGCCGCATCCTGGTCGACTTCGGCGTCCCCTTCAGCCTGACACTCCGGGCGCGGGACCGCTACGGCAACGCGACGCCCACCGCGACGCTCACCGCGCGCCTGGGTGAGCTGCGCGAGACGTACAACTCGCGATCCGAGCGCCTGCTCGACCTGATCGCCATCCAGCCGCAGGGCACGGCCATCGTCCTCACCTTCAAGCCGATCCGGCTCGGCAGCACGGACCTGATGATCGACGTGGGGCTGACGACGTCGGTGTCGATGGAAGTGATAAGGAAGACTGATTAGGGAGCAGGGAGCTGGGAGCAGGGAGCAGGGTGCGAGCGCTTTCGCACCAGTCCGAAAAGTGTCGCCAGCGTCTCATCTAGCAGCCTTCTCATGCGGCTGATCGTCTGATCTGGTAGGTACCCCAATTCCGACGCGGTTTCGATCAGGCACTCCGTTTCGGCGGCAGAGCCGAGCGCGATGCGCAGGTGACGCCGGAACTGAAGCGGCGTGCTCAGTGCGTAGCCCTCGACGATATTGGCCTCGATAGATATCGCGGCCCGCCGTAACTGATCGAGCAAGGCGCGGGATCGCGGATGGTAAGCGGCGTCCGCCGCTTTGAACGTGACTATGGCGAGCTGATGTGCGCGCTGCCACGCGACCAGAGAGCGGTATTTTTTCATGACACGAATCTGACAGCCGGCCGTGCGTCGCCGCGCACCCCATTTGCGCGAGCCGCACCCTTCTATTGCACCGCCACTTACCGCTCCCTGCTCCCTGCTCCCTGCTCCCTGCTCCCTCTTGCGACCCTCCTCCCAGCACGCCATATGTAGCCCAGCAGATAGGAGCGGACTGTGCGGACCTCATCCTCGATTGTCGTCGCGGCGAGCGTCGTGATCGCCGCGTGCACCGGCGACGCCATCGTCACCGCGCCGTCGGACCCGACGACGCCTCCCCTCGCGTTGCAGCCCGAGATCCGGCTCGTGGTGATCGACTCCACCCGGCTGCCGTTCGCCGGGACGGCCGCCGACCGCGCCGCCGGGCACTACGCGTTCCAGATCCGGGGCACGGTGCCGGCGATCGCCCCCGGCGACTACGTCGCGGGGAGACAAGGCGGCCGGTTCTTCGGGCGGGTCGTGTCCGTGTCGCGCAGCTCCGGGCGCCTGACGCTCGAGCTGGCGGCCGCCGCCTGGCGGGACGTGTTCCCGCCGTTCAAAGTCCACATTCCGTTCACGCCGGGCGCGGGGAGCGCGCCATCGCCGTACGGCACGGTGCGCTGGGGGCCGTGGCACGTGGTGCGGCCGAGCCGGCCCGGGCAAGGCCCGACGCCTCCGGCAGCCCCTGCGATCAGAACTTCCAGCGGGGCGCTGGCCGACCTGGAGGACTTCAACCCCGTCAGCTTCCTGCTCGACAATTTCGACCTGTGCGCAGCCAGCGGGGTGGTGACGGGCTGCACCAACATCACGGCCAAAGTGATCGACGCCGAGTTCTCGCTCACGGGCGGCGTCGACGTGAGCGCCGACGTCGATTTCACGAACTTGAGCCTCTCCGTGGCCGCGACCGTGAACGAGCAGCTCAACACCACCCTCGATTTCCAGCTCACCGGCAGCGGGTCGGTCGAGGTGGACGTGCCGATCCCGGGCGCGGGCTTCGTGCGCGAGTTCACGGTGGGCGGCTTCTCGGGGAAAATCGAAGTGGGCTTCATCATCGGCGTGGAGGGCGACATCACCGGCACGACCGTCGAGCCACACGTGCAGGTCTCGGACACCGTCACCACGGGCGGCAGCGTCTCGACGACGAGCGGCTTCAGCTTCGAGTACGCGGGGGCCGGTCACTTCGACGCCGGGGTCAAGGTGATCGACCTCGGCGACCTGGGTGTGAAGCTGTCGGTCGGGCCCAAGGTCGAGGTGAAGCTCGACATCGGCGACGGCGGCTTCGACCTGGGCGCGGGGGCGGACGGCTTCGAGCAGAACACGATCAACCTGGCCGGACTGCTCGGCTTCGAGAACTGGCACTTTCACGCCGACGCCGGCACCGAGGCCACGCTCGAGGGGGCCATCAAGATCCCGCTCTTCAATGATCTGAACATCGGCGGGATGGAGACCTTCCCCGGCCCCGGGATCAACCTGCTCGATCTTTGGGGCACGGGCGATCTGAACCTGGCGAGCAGCACGACGGGGACGGACATCTTCCCAGGCCAGCTCTATCCCACGACCGTGGCCCGCACCACCCCCACCGACCCCCCTCCCTGGTTCGCCGTGCTCACGGCGACGCTGGGCGCGAACGACAGCCACCTGTTCCTAGGCGGCTTCCTGTGCCGCCAGTTCTTCGCAGGGGCGCCGCTAATCCCGCCCTTCATCGAGGCTCCGCAGGACTGCGACCTCGTCGCCACCACGCACACCGTGGGCCTGACGGGCATCGCCTGGAATTGCAGCGCCGCCCAAGCGGTGCCGGCTCAGGTGCAGCTGCGACCGCGCAACCCGTTCGACTTTGCCGCCCGGCTAACGACGCTGACGCTCGGCGTCGTGTGCCGCTCGGCGTACGGCGTCGTGCGCGACCGGGTGGCCGCACTGCGCGCGTCGGGGGCGATCAACAGCGACGGGGTGGCCAACGCGCTGACGGTCAAGCTCACCACGGCGGAGACCGCGCGGGACGCGGGCGACGTCGCCGGGGCGGACGCCGCGATCCAGGACTTGATGAACCAGCTGCGCGCGCAGTCGGGGAAACACATCACGACCGCCGCGGCGGCCGAGCTCCAGGCGTTGGCGACGCTGCTGCGGGATTGCTACGAGACGGTGGTGCCGACCTGCTCGACGGCGCCGGGCGCGGCCGGGGTGGCGTTACAGCCGCGGTGAAGGTGGGGAGGGGTTAGAGGGGAATGGTCGCGACCTCACCGCACCGCGGGCAGGGCATCTGGGTGAAACCGCGGGCCACGGGCGCGCGATGGCTGCAGTGGGGGCAGACGCCGTAGCGCGCGCCCCAGCTCATCGGCAGGTCGACGGCGTCGTAGGGACGTTCGACGAGGGACCAGCGGTGCGGGCGAGAGGTGACGATCTCCACGGTCGAGCGTGGGACGCTGCGCGGTTCGTGGTGGACGTCGAGTGTCGCGGCCTCGTGCGAGAGGCGCGTGACTTCGTACCAGGCGCCGCGGCGCACGCTCATGTTCACGTCGCCCACGACCCGGGCCCAGCCGAGCCTTTCCGACATGGCAGCGCCTCCCCTTTCGTGTTGCGTTGCCCCAGGGCAGGCACCGCGCCAGGTCAATAGCTAGCCAATATGTGACCCGGGCGTCGGTAATGCCTGTCACACGGACTCCAAACATGTTGACGCGACGTTACTTGTAACCCGGCCGCTTTGCTTACTCGGCCCCGCCGAGCGTAGATTGCCGGAGCCCTGCGTGATCTCGCACCGAGGACGCAATGGTTCGGTTACCGTTTCCCGGCGGCCACAGCCCAGGTTCAGGGATGGGCCATTTCCGGGTGTCTATCCAGGTGGGCCGCCGAGGTGGCGAGCGATTCGCGCCTCTCGACGCGCTGGTGGATACGGGGGCCACGTACACGTGGGTCCCCGGCGACGTGCTGGAAGGCGTCGGCGTCGCGCCTGAGGAGGAGCGGCCGTTCGTGCTGGCCGATGGACGCGAGGTGCACTACCCCGTGGCGTGGGCGCAGCTCAGGATCGGGGCGCGGGAGCAGCCGACGATCGTCGTCTTCGG
>Ga0209159_1001076_pt1 | contig 22111 bp, 21 predicted proteins | sample GraSoiAngelo_144_FD_185901 | JGI IMG/M metagenome (GOLD analysis project Ga0209159, IMG submission 185901) | Grasslands soil microbial communities from the Angelo Coastal Reserve, California, USA - 14_1009_02_40cm (SPAdes) (version 2) | ecosystem: Environmental > Terrestrial > Soil > Grasslands ...
GGGCGTATTGGTCGGTTGATGCTTGGTCGTGGCTCCCAGGAAGCTCACCAGGTCGAAGTACAGCCCCCGCATGGGGAGGGTCCGGGCCCGCTCGAGCATTCGATCGGACGCGACGCCGAGCGCCAGGCCGGGCGGCAGTGCGAGCGCTTTCTGAGAGCCTGTGAGGACGAAGTCGAGGCCCCCCGCTCCTCCCCAGCGATCGGTCTCGACGGGAGAGCCCGCGAGCGAGGTGACGGCATCCACGAGCAGCAGCACGTCGTCGAACTCGCGCACGACGCCGGCGAGCGCCTCGACGTCCTGGAGCACGCCGGTGGACGTTTCCGAGTGGACCAGGGTCACCGCGTCGACCGGCGTGCGGCGCAGCGTGTCGCGCAGCATGTCGGGCTCGACGGCGCAGCCGAGCGGCACGTCGAGCCGAACGCACTCTTTGCCGCAGGCATGCACCAGGTTGGCGAAGCGCTCGCTGAACGAGCCGTTGACGAGCGACAGCGCGCGGTGCCGTACGCCGTTCCGCACCGCCATCTCCATGAAGCCGGTCGCCGAGGTGGTACCCACGAGCACCGGGCGGGAAGTCCGAAACAGCCGGGCGAGCGGTGCTTCGATCCCGGCGAGCAGCTGCTCCATCGCTCCCGAGCGGTGTCCGATCATCGGCCGCTGCATGGCCGCGAGGACCTCGGGGTGGACGTCGGTGGGACCGGGCAGAAAAAACCGCCCGAACGCGGGCGGCGGCGGGACGGGGGCGGTCATGCGCCAGCGCGGGCGAGATCCTCGACGAGCCCCTCCTCCACGACTTCCTTCGTCTTCACGAGGCGCACGCCTTCGTCGCCCCAATCCTTGAGCAGCTGCTCCGAGACGTCCTTGTCGATCCCCTTCACGGCGTCGGTGACCACCAGGAGCCGGGTATGGGGGCGGCGCTCGAGCAGGCCTTCGACCGCCGCCTTGTCGCACACGTCGGTCGCCACCCCGTACAGCACGATGTCGTCCGGTGCGAGCACGTCGAGCACCGTCGGCACGTTCTCGTTGGCGAACACGTCGAACCGGTGCTTGTGGAACAGGACGTCCCCCTGGTGCGCCCGCAGCCGGGCGGCCAGCGCCTTTGCATCGGCCCTCGCCGGCTCGATGACGAGCGGATCCCGGAGCGCGGTCTCGGGAATCTTCTTCTGCCCGGGAGTGCCGCGCATACAGTGTGCCGGGAACGTCCTCTGCCAGTCGGGCTGGTCGGAGATCTCGGGATGACCCATCACGTGATCGTCCGCGCTCGCCACGACGCGGATGCCGTGGCCGTGCGCGTAGTCCGTCAGGCGCTGCAGGTTGGCGATGATCCGCTCCGCCTCCGGCACGTACAGCTTGCCGTCGGCGTGCATGAAGTCGTATTGGGTATCGACATCCCAGAAGATGACGCGCGCCATGGCGGGGAATCTCTCCGGGGATGTAGGAAGGTGTCAACAGGACGGAGGACGACCCGCAGTGGCCTGCCTCTACAGCTTGAGAGTTACGGCAATTTCGTCACAGCAGGTGTTGCGGGGGCACCGCGTGCAGTCCGCCCACACCTTGAGCGGGAAGTGCTCGCGCTCGGCGGGCGCGAAGCCGACCTTCAGAAAGAACGCCGGTTTGCGGGTAAGCGCGAGTACCTCGGTCAGGCCGTGCGCGCGCGCCTCGGTGATCAGCGCCGCGAGCAGCGCGCCGCCGACACCCGTCCGCTGCCAATCCTCGCGCACGGCGAGGGCGGCGAGCTCCGCCAGGTCGCGTGAGTACACCTTGAGCGATCCGCACCCGATGACCGCACCCGTCGGCGCCTCCGCGACGACGTACTCCTTGATGTGCCGGCAGAGATCGTAGTTGCTGCGCGGCAACAGGTCGCCCGACGCCACGTACGGGGCCATCAGGATCTCGAGCTGGGGCACGTCGGCGAGACCCGCCCCCCGCAGCGCCACGCCAGAGCGGGAGCAGGGAGCGGGGAGCAGGGAGCGGTACCCGCCGGTGAGAGCCGGAGATTCGGCCCGCGCCGGAACGTACTGCTCCCTGCTCCCCGCTCCCTGCTCCCCGTAAATCGGCAGCGCGCTCACGCGAGGATCTCCTCGAGAATCGCGACTCCGCGCTCCAGCTCCTGCACCGCGATCACGAGCGGCGGAAGCAGGCGGATCACCTGCGGCCCCGCCGTGACCACCAGCAGGCCCCGCTCCCGCGCCGCCGCGACGATCGGGGCGGCCGGCTCGGCCAGCTCGAGCCCCCACATGAGCCCCCGCCCCCGCACCTCGCGCACGCGCGGCGCCCCGGCGGCGAGCCGGGCGAGGCGCGCGCTCAGCCACTCGGCCTTGCGGCGAACGTCGGCGAGGAACGCGGGATCGGCGATCGTGCGCACTACCTCGAGGGCCACGCCCGCGACGAGCGGCCCGCCGCCGAACGTGGTGGCGTGGTCGCCCGGCTTGAGCGCCGCGGCGACGGCGCTCGTCACGAGCACCGCCCCCATCGGCAGCCCGCCGGCGAGCGGCTTCGCCAGCGTGAGGATGTCGGGCACCACGCCGGCCTGCTCGTAGGCGAACAGCGTCCCCGTGCGACCCAGGCCGCACTGCACTTCGTCGAAAATGACCGCCACGCCGCGGGAGTCGCACAGCTCCCGCACGAATCCCAGCCACTCGGCGTCCAGGGGCCGCACCCCGCCCTCCCCCTGCACCGGCTCGAGGATGACCGCCGCGGTGCGGGACGCCGATACGGCGTGATCTACGTCCGCCCAGTCCTCGCGCGCGACAATGCGGATGCCCGGCACGAGCGGCTCGAACGGCTTGCGATAGTCGGGACGGTCGGTGGCCGCGAGGGTCGCGAACAACCGCCCGTGAAACGAGCCCGAAAACGCGACGATCTCACTCTTGCCCGACCATTTGCGGGCGAATTTGAACGCGGCCTCGTTCGCCTCGGCGCCCGAGTTACAGAAGAAGGCGCGGTCGGCGAATGAACGCGCAACCAGCTCCTCCGCGAGCCGCTCGCCGGCCTCGCTGCGGTAGAGGTTGGAGACGTGGATGAGGCCCGAGCCGAGGGCGCGCTCGACGGCGGCGCGGATGACGGGATGATTGTAGCCGAGCGCGTTCACGCCGATCCCCGCCACGAAGTCGAGATACCGCGTCCCGTCTTCCGCGATCAGCTCGGCGCCTTCCCCTCCGACGAACAGGGGGCCGACGCGGGCGTATACGTCGAGCAGGGCCTGCACGGCCTGCGTTGCCGGCGGGGTCGGCGTGGCCGACGCGCCTGAAGGGAGGGCGGTCACGCCGGCTGGACGGCGGGGGCGAGGATCCGGGTGCCCGCTCGGGCGTCGTCCAGGAGGCGCAGGTCGCCGATGCGAACGGCGCGCGCTCCGGCGCGCAGCGCGGCGGTCGCCGCGCGAAGCTTGGCCGCCATGCCATCGGCCGCCACACCCAGCTCGATGAGGCTCTCGACGTCGCCCGCCTCGAGCGCGGGCCGCACCGCCCCGTCCACCTCCACGCCCGGCACGTCCGACACCAACAGCAGCTCGGCAGCCCGGAGCGCGCCGGCGACCGCCGCCGCCGCGTCGTCCGCGTTCACGTTGAGGGGCGGCCCTTCCACGCCGGAGGCGTCCGGCGCCATGGGGGCGATCACGGGTGTGAGCCCCGCGAGCAGGAAGCTCTCGAGCAGCGCCACGCGCACGTCGGTGATCTCGCCGACGTGCCCCAGCCCCCCCCGGGCCGGTTGGGCGGTGAGCAACCCACCGTCCACGCCCGAGAGCCCGACCGCATCGAGTCCCGCAGCGCGCAACGCCGCCACCACCTGCCGGTTCACGGGACCCCCCATGACCAGCTCGACCACTTCCGCCACTTCCGCGGTCGTGACCCGCCGACCGTCCCGCTTCTCGACCGGCAGCCCGAGCCGGCGCGACAGCGCGGTGACGGCCCGCCCGCCGCCGTGTACCACCACGACGGGGTCGAGCCGCACGAGCGCCCGGGCGCACGCCGCGAGCCACGCGGGGCGATCGAGCTCGTTGCCGCCCAGCTTGACGACCCGAGTGCTCAACACGTGAGCCCCGCCGTCTCGGGCAGACCGAGCATGACGTTCATGTTCTGAATCGCCTGCCCCGCGGCGCCCTTCACCAGATTGTCGATCGCGGCGATCACCGTCAGGCGCGGCCGACGAACGTTCGCCACGGCCGCGACGCCGATGGCGACGCGATTGCGATACACGACGTCCTTGAGCGACGGCAGTGCCCCGTGCAGCACCGCCACGCACGGCTCGTTGCCGTACACCGTCTCGTAGATCCCTTCCGCCGTAGCCCGATCGATGGCCCGGGTGAGCGGGACGTGAATCGTCTCGAGAATACCCCGCTTGACGGGGAGCAAATGGGGCGTGAAGACGAGGTCGCCCGTGAATCCACCCTCGCGCGCGAGCGTGGCCTTGAGCTCGGGCAGGTGCCGGTGCTCGTTTCCGGCCGCATAGGCGCGGAAGTCCTCGGCGACTTCACCGAACAGGAGGTCCCGCGCGAGCGTCCGGCCCGCGCCCGTGACGCCTGACGCGGCGTCGATCACCACCTCGCGGGACTGGTCGATCAGCCCCTCCCGAGCGAGCGGGAGGAGGGCGAGCAGCGCCGCGGTGGGATAGCAGCCGGGGTTCGCCACAAGGTCCGCCGTCGCAACCTGGGGGCGGGTGACCTCGGTCAGCCCGTACACCGCGTCGGGGGACAGGCGGAAGTCGGCGGACAGATCCACCGCGCGCTTGCCGAGGCCCCGGGCCTCCTGTACGTAGCGCGCCGATACGCCGTGCGGCAGGGCCGACAACACGATTTCGGCCCGCGCGAGGGGCGCATCCTCGATCCGGACGAGCCCGACGCCGTCGCGCCGCTCGCCTGCGGCCGACTCGGCCGTCGCGAACGCCACCGACGCCCCCGGATGGCCGGCGAGGAGCCGCAGCAGCTCCTGCCCCACGTAGCCGGAACCCCCGAGCACGCCCACGGGCACCGGTGAATTAATATTCATCGTAACGGAAAAATATTCACTCTGGCACGAAGTGCAAGACCTGGGTTAGCCTCCCGCATGTTCGAGCAGCTCGTCCCGACGCTCGCCGCGCTGGCGCTCGTGCCGGCACTCGGCGCGCAGGCTCCAGCGGTCCCTGCGCCCGCCGCACCGCCCCGGCCCTTCTCGCTGGACGACGTGCTCCGCGTACGGGACGTGCGCGAGCCCCAGATCTCACCGGACGGCGCCTGGGTGGCCTACACGGTCTCGACCTCCGACACAGCCGAGGATCGGAACAAGAGCGCGGTGTGGATGGCGAGCTGGGACGGCACGCGCAACGTGCGCCTCACCACGTCGAAACCGGGCGAGAACACGCCGCGCTGGAGCCCCGACGGGCGGTGGCTCGCGTTCCTCTCGAGCCGGGAGGACGAGCACACCCAGCTCTGGCTGCTCGACCGCCTGGGCGGCGAGGGGCGCAAGGCCACGACCCTGCAGAGCGACGTGGACGACTATGTGTGGGCACCCGACGGCAAGCGGATTGCGCTGGTCGCCGAGGACGCGGACACGGCCAAGCCCAAGACCCCACCTCCGATCGTGATCGACCGGTTCCAGTTCAAGCAGGACGAGGGCGGCTACCTCGGCAAGCGGCGCCGGCACCTCTACGTACTCGACGTGGAGTCGGGGAAGACGACGCCGCTGACGTCGGGGGACTACGACGAGCTCCTGCCCGCCTGGTCGCCCGACGGCAAGTCCCTCGCATTCGTGAGCAAGCGGCGTCCCGACTTCGACCGCGATAGCAATTGGGACCTGTACGTGATCGACGCCGCACCGGGGGGAGGAGGGGGCGGGGGGGGCGGGGGGGGCGGGGGGGGCGCCGCGCCGCGGCAGCTCACCACGTTCGAGGGCCCGGACAACGATCCCGACACCGAGAGCCGCCCGGCGTGGAGTCCCGACGGCCGCTCGATCGCGTACCTCCAAGGCGGCCCGCTCAACCTCCTCTACTACGCCGTCCAGAAGCTCGCCGTCGTGCCCGCCGCCGGGGGCGCGCCCCGGATCCTCACCGCGGCGCTCGATCGCAACGTGGCGAGCCCCGTGTGGTCGGCCGACGGGTCGTCCATCACCTTCCTGCTCGAAGACGACCGCGCCGTCGGGCTCGCTCGCGTACCGGCGGCGGGCGGAGCGATCGAGCGGCTGGTATCGGGCCCCCGGGTCGTGAGCGCGTTCGCCGCCGGCGCCAACGGCAAGCTCGCCGTGCTGGCGTCCACGCCGCTCGCGCCCGCCGAGGTGTTCACCCTGGACGGCACGACGCTCCGGCCGTTGTCACGCCAGAACGACGGGTGGCTCTCGCGGGTCAAGCTCGGTAGCGTGGAGCCGATCAGTTTCAAGAGTCGCGACGGCACGGCGGTGAACGGTTTCGCGGTGAAGCCGCCCGACTTCGTGTCGGGAAAGCGTTACCCGACCATCCTGCGCATTCACGGCGGGCCCGTTTCGCAGTACCAGGCCGAGTTCGACTTCCAGCTTCAGACCCTCGCCGGTCACGGTTATCTCGTGGTCGTCGCGAACCCGCGCGGCAGCTCCGGCCGGGGCGAGCGGTTTTCCGCGGCGATCTTCGCGGACTGGGGGAACAAGGACGCCCAGGACGTGCTCGCCGCGGTCGACTACGCGGTGGCGCAGGGACTCGCCGATCCCGCGCGGCTGGGCGTCGGCGGGTGGAGCTACGGCGGCATCCTCACGAACTACGTGATCGCCCAGGACCGCCGCTTCAAGGCGGCGGTCAGCGGGGCGAGCATCGCCAACATTCTCGCGGGCTACGGCACCGATCAGTATGTGCGGGAATACGAGGTCGAGCTGGGCGTACCGTGGAAAGCCGTCGACACCTGGGTCAGGCTGTCACTCCCGTTCCTGCACGCCGACCGGATCAACACGCCGACGCTGTTCCTGTGCGGCGACAAGGACTTCAACGTCCCGCTCCTCAACTCGGAGCAGATGTACCAGGCGCTCAGAAGCCTCGGCGTGGAAACCCAGCTGGTGATCTATCCGGGTCAGCACCACGCCATCAACAAGCCGAGCTACCGGCGCGACCGGCTGGCGCGATACCTGGCGTGGTACGACAGATACCTTAAACCGTAGGAGCGCAGCGTAGGGGCGCAGCATGCTGCGCCCCTACAGCTATTCCACCCGTTCCAGGCGCGGGTTGGGCCGGTAACTCCGGCCCACCTTCGCCAGCGGTTTCCCCTCGACCCGCACGACGTCCGCGGTGAAGTCGAAGCGGCCCTGGAACAGGCTCGACCCCACGCCGTACATGTCCACCGGCACCTCCTGCTCTTCGAACTGCCGGATCTTTTCGACGGTGAAGCCGCCCGAGACGACGTGCGGGTTGACGCCCGTCGGCTTGAAGGTGCCCATCTGCGGGATCACCGACTTGTCCACGAGGGTCTCCGACGTGTCGATCCGCACGCCATACAGCCGCTCGCCCAGCGCGCGCGCCACCTTGAGCGCCGTCCCGACGCAGTCGTTCTCGAAGTCGACGAGGGTGATGAGGCGCATGTTCCCGTCCATGAGCTCGGCGAACTTCTTCGACGCGAGCAACGTGTCGCCGCCGTAGGCGGCGATGAGCGCGTGGGGCACCGTGCCGACACCTTCGGAGCCCCACCACGAAGCCTGCGCGTCGGTCGACACGCCGATCGCGCCCGCGATGTGCGCCGCGTACCCGTCCCCGGTCTGGACCAGCCAGTGGTCGTGCCGGGCCGGGAAGAACATCACCTGCTTCGGCTTCGCCGCTTCCACGACGCGGCGGGTGTTGGTCCCGACCTTCGTCCGGCGGGCGAGGACGCCCAGGTACAGGGTTTCGAGGTGGGCGAATGCGTCGTACGGGCCCTCGATGAGGAGCACCGTCTCCCACGGCGCGATCTCGTCACCGTCGTACAGCGCGTAGACTTCGAGCTCCGGCCACTCCATGCTGCAGAGCTTGAGAATCGCGATCGCCTCGTCGATGCCGCCGAGGAAAGCGGGCGCCTTGCCGAACACCTGCATCGTCACGCAGGGGCGATGGTCGTCCTTGAGCAGCAGCTCGCGCGTGCGGACGAAGTACTTATCGGAGTAGTAGCCCTCCCGCATCTTCTCGGCGGGGAGGTGAAAGATCGCAGGGTCGAGCCGCTGCTTCCGGACCATCGTTGGATAATACCGCGCTCAGCGCGCCGGTGGCCAGGCGAACGTGGCCATCAACGTGTCGCCGCTGACCAGGGCCACGCGGCGCGCGATGTCGTCGAGCCGGCCGCAGCGGAGCCGGGCCGCCTCGGCCGACTCCGGCGGGACGACCCGCAGGCAGACGACGTCCACGGCGACTGCGAGCGCACTGTCGCGGCCGGTGCGAGGCGGCGCGGGCCGCTCGAGCGCGACATCGAAGTCCAGCTTCTCGCGGCCCAATCGGAAGCTGACCCGCCGACCGGTCGTCTCGGGAACGAGATCGACGGACTGGCGGCTGGACGCGGTGTCGCCACGCACGAGCCACATGCGAACGGTCACGCGGCGAGGGGGAATCACCGCCTGGGCGCTGAAGGCGACGGCACTGTCGATGATGGTCACTTCTTCGCTCGCCCGGGTCTCCCCTGCGGCGAACGCGCGGCTGACCGTGATCTCCACCCAGACCACGCGGCGCTGGCCGGCGCCCGGCGGCCCGAAGGGATACAGGAGGGCCGTCCCACCCCACGGGACCCGAGACCACCGGCGGTAGCTGTCTTCCTCCCACAAGGGCAACCCGCGACGCGACCGGCCCACCTGGCGCCTGCTGAAGAACAGTCCCACTAGGTTGACGGTGTCCGGCTCGGGGAGAGTGCCGAGCAGGCCTTGGAGCTCGCTGGTGCGGGCCCCCACCCCGAGCCGCAGGTCGGTCTCCGGCGGGCCGCTGACGGCCGCGCTGGCCAGCAAGCGCGTCTCGCCGGCTGCGCGCTCGACCACCCGCAGGTGGTAGGTCACGCGGTAATTCGGGGCCTGCGACGCGGCGGTGGCCCGGACCCACGCGCCCACCCCCAGCGCCGCGACGACCAGACTAGCGCGCCAGGAACGTCGCACGGGTGGTCTCGATCGCTTCCGACCCCGGCCCGCCCCAACGGCCGTGCCCCAGCCAGCCCGCCGCCGCGCCGGCGACGAGGCTCGCCGTCATCCACAGGGCCAGCGTGCGCCCGCGGATCCGCGGACGTGGTACCGTGCGCGCATGCGGCTCGCCGGCGGAACGGGCGAACGCCACTCGCAGCTCGAGGTGGCTCACGCGCGCCTCGGCGCAGTGCCGGCACCCGGCGAGGTGGCGTGCCAGCGCCGCGCGCTCGGGGAGACTCAGCTCGCCGTCCAGCTCGAGGTCGATCTGCTGCACCCATTCGTCGTGGTTCACGGCAGCTCCTCCCGCACCCGGTAGCGCAACGCGCGGCGCTGCATCCAGCGCACGGCGAGCGCGTCGACCAATGCGCGGAATACACGGTTCCACATCCCGTACTTCGTCTTCCCGAAGCGGCGGGTCCGGTGGTGCACGGGCACCTCCGTCACCCGGCCCCCCTGCATCCTGACGAGCGTCGGCAGGAAGCGGTGCATTCCGTTGAACAGCGGCAGCGCGCGCAGCGCCTCGGCGCGAAACGCCTTGAGCGAGCAGCCGGTATCGCGGATCGTCTCCCGGTTGAGCCGGTTGCGTACGCCATTGGCGATACGGCTCTGCAACCGCTTCCAGCCCGAGTCCCGCCGGTCCACCCGGTACCCCGCGACCGCCGCCGCCCCGCTCTGCTCGAGCTCGGCGAGAAGAACGGGAATGTCGGCCGGGTCGTTCTGCAGATCCGCGTCGAGCGTGACGATGACGCGCCCGCGGGCCGCGCCGAAGCCCGCGGCGAAGGCGGCGGTCTGCCCCGCGTTCGCGTCGAACGCCACGATGTGGATCTCGGGGTGGTCGCGCTTCAGCGCCTTGAGGACGTCGAGCGAGCCGTCGGTCGAGCCGTCGTCCACGGCCACGATTTCGTAGCGGCCCCCCCCTCCCCCTCCCCGGACGGCCAACGCCCGGCCGATCTCCTCGACCAGGACCGGCAGATTGTCGCGCTCATTGTACACCGGGACGACCAGCGAGAGCTCAACCGGGGCGGACATACTTGAGTTCGGGCGCGTCGGGATACCGGCTGACCAGCCGGGCGATGACGGCCTCCGCTCTGGCGGGGTCGTGCTGGTGCGTGCGGTAGATCTCGGCGAGGCGGATCCCGGCGAGCACGACCCGGTGGGGCGGTGGGGGCGGATCGGCGTCGACCAGGCGCTCGAGCATCACCGTTTCGTCCTGGATGGTGATCATGGGGCCACCCGGCATCGCCCCGCCGGCCAGCGCGTTACCCACGAACCGGCCGAGCGGCTCGAGCACCGATCCGAACAGCGCGTCGAAGAACCCCCACGCGCCCCACAGCGTGAGCACCAACGTGGCGAGCCGCCATTCGATGTGCCCCGCACCGATCGATACCACGACGAGCGCGAGGCCGGTCAGCGCCATCGCCACACCCAGGATCCCGCGCACCACCCCGCGCAGGCTCGGCGGATCTGCGAAGTCCACGGGGAGCAAGTTGACAGGGCCCGCCCGGCGGCGCAACCTACGCACGCGCATTTCACCAGGAGCCTTTCTGTGGCCGACCTGCTGTCGCGCCGTGAGTTCCTAACTTCCACCGCCGTCGGCGTGGCGGCCACGCGGGCCCGCGATATCCCGTTCCCGATGCGGCCGCCGCAGCCGCTCCCGCCCCCGAGCCGGTGGGCGGCGAAGCCCGTCGCGGTCTCGAGCGCGAACGGGTTGCGGGCCGTGCAAAAGGCGTTCGACATGCTGCTCCAGGGGGCGGACACCCTCGACGCGGTGATCGAAGGGGTGAAGATCCAGGAGCTCGACCCGAACGACGACTCGGTGGGCTACGGCGGCCTGCCCAACGCCGACGGCGTGGTGCAGCTCGACGCCTCGTGCATGCACGGACCCACCAAGCGCGCCGGCGCAGTCGGCGCGCTCGAGGGGATCAAGACCCCCTCCGAGGTCGCGAAGCTCGTGCTCAAGTACACGAACCACATCTTCCTGGTGGGGGAGGGCGCGAAGCGGTTTGCGCTCCAGTACGGTTTCAAGGAGGAAGACCTCCTCACCCCGCACGCGCGGGAGGTTTGGCTGCACTGGCGGGCGAATCTGAACCCGACCGACGATTACTTGGACGTGCCCGAGACGCAGGACATGTCCGTCCGGCCCACCGGAACCATCAACTGTGATGCCGTCACCCCCCAGGGCGACATCTCCTCCGTGACGACCACCAGCGGCTTGGCGTTCAAGATCCCGGGCCGGGTGGGCGACAGCCCGATCATCGGGGCCGGCCAGTATACCGACAACGACATCGGGGCGGCGGGCTCGACCGGCCGCGGCGAATCGAACATCAAGGTGTGCGGCGGGTTTCTGACAGTCGAGCTGATGCGCCGCGGCCTCAAGCCCACCGATGCATGCCTCGAGACGCTGAAACGGGTGGTCCAGCTCACCGAGCCGCGCCTGCTCGGCCCCGACGGCAAGCCCAAGTTCAGCCTCAACTTCTACGCAGTGAACAAGCGCGGAGAATTCGGGGCGGCCTCGCTCTATCCCGGGAGCTACGCCGCCCACGACGGTAGAGAGGCGAAGCTCCGGGACATGGCGTATCTGTACGAGCGGCCCGCTGCGAGCCGTTAGCGCAGCGCTCGCGCTCCTCGTGGCCGCCGCGCCGGCGCTGTCGGCGCAGCGCTACTGGCGCGACAACCTCTATCCCTACGTCTTCTACAGCACGGTCGACGGACTGGGGGCGGCGTTCCACTACGGTCGCACCAGCCCGCTCAGCTTCGTCGAACGCCCCGAGCCGAGTTACGCGTCGCTGAGCCTCGACGCCGGCGCGAGTACCCGGGGCAGCCGGTTCGTCGTCGCGGACGCGCAAGCGCCCGCCTGGTGGGCGGGATGGCGTGCACGGCTCACGCTCGTCGCGGCGCGCGACAATCGGCTCGGCTACTACGGCCTCGGCAACGATGCGCCGTACTTCGCCGACAGCGTGCGCCTGGCGGGGGCCTACTTCTACAGGGTAAGCCGCACCCGTCTGATGGCGCGCGCGACGGTACAGCGACGCCTCGTCGGGCCGATCCGGATACTCGTGGGCGGAACGCTGGCCCGCACGAATTTTCGCGTGCTTCCGGGTTCCAGCGTGTTTCGGCGGGACCTCGCCACGGGGACGGTAGACCCGGGCACCGTGCCCTTCACGGACAAGGTGGTGCGGGCGGGCGTCGTGCTCGACACGCGCGACAATGAGGTGGACCCGCACGCGGGCGTGTTCGTCGAGGCCCTGTTCGCGAGCGGCACCGGCTACACGCGCAGGACCGGGCACGCCCGGCTGCACGTGCATCCGCTCCAAAAGCTGGTCGTCGCCGGGCGGCTCGGAGCGGAGGGGATGGGGGGCACCCCGCCCCTCGCCGCGCTGCAAGAGATGGAGTCGAGCGAGCGGCCGTTCGGCGCGGTGGGCGGCTACCGCTCGCTGCGGGGATACTACGACGGTCGCTTTGCGGGGCCCGGCAAGCTGATCGGCGGGCTGGAGGCACGTTACGCGCTGCTGTGGATACCGAGCCTCGTCGAGGTCAAGCTGGTGGCGTTCTACGACGCCGGTCGCGTGTTCGGGCCAGGGGAGGCGGTGCGGCTCACCACCACCGGCCTCCACCGCGCAGGTGGCGCCGAGGTCGCGGTGCGCCTGCTGCGCAATTCACTCATCGTGATCGGCTACGGCCGCGGGCGCGAGGGCGGGCAGGTGCTGTTCGGGACGAGCTGGAGCTACTAGAGTGCGGAGTGTGGAATGCGGAATGCGGAATTGCAAGGGAAGGTCGCTCGGGTCTCGACGTGTCCCTTGACATTCCGCATTCCGCACTCCGCATTCCGCATTTGTTACAGCTCCCGAATCTCAACGCCCCGCTTCGCGAGCTCGGCGATATAGTCGCCGAACGGCACCGCCTCGTCGGGTGTGTGCACCCCCTTCACGGCGATGCGGCCGTCCACCTGCATGAGGCCGGTGATGGCGAGTGAGTACCCCGTCGTCCGCATCATCGCGCTGATGCCGTGCGCTTCGTCGGAGTAGTCGAGCAGCTGCCACGCGACCGGCCTCCCGTTTCGGCCCCGCACCTCGACCCGCAGCGCGACCAGGTCGCGCCCCTCGGGCTTCGTGAGCTTGGGGGACACGGTGGCGATGAAGGCGTCGCGCGGCACGATGTCCTTCCCCTTCACCTTGACGGGAGTGAGGTCGAGGAGGCCGAGCTCGCGGATCGGCCGCATGATGCCGATGTGCCCCGGGTACCGTAGCGTCTTGTACTCCATCGTGCGGACCTTGCCCTCGTACGCCCACGGCAGCGTGGAGATACCGCCGCCGGTGTGGAACGCTTCGAGCTGGCCCACGGGCGGTGGAAATGTCACGTGCTCGAGCTCGGAGAGCGCGTCCACGCGTGCCGGCTTGCCGTCGCGCAGCACCCAGGACGGCGTCGTGTAGTAGTCGAGCGCACCCTCGAGCGAGTACACGATCTGGTAGTTGAGCGGGGGCTCGGGGTGCTGCGGCAGGCCGCCGACGTAGATCTTCACGGACTCCGCGTCGCCCACCCGCCGGATCCCCTCGGCCGCGAGCACGTTGACCATCCCGGGCGCGAGGCCGCAGTCCGGGATCACCGAGACGTTCCGCTGCTTCGCCTCGGCGTCGAGCTTCTGCTGCTGGAACACGATCTCCGTGTTGCCCCCCAGGTCGGCGCAATGGACGCCGGCGTCCACCGCAACCCGGGAGACCTCGAGGTTGAAGTAGTACGGTGCCGCGTTCTGGACCGCCGCGTGCTCGACCATCGCCGCGCGCAGCGCGGCGCCATCCTGCACGTCGAGCTTCAGGAGCGCGAGCCGTTTCCCGACGTGGGGCTCGAGGAAGGCGGGAATGCGCTCGGGCCTCAGGTCCGCGATCGTGACCCGCTCGACGCCGGGCTGCCGCAACAGATCATACGCGCAGGCGGATCCCTGAAGTCCCGCGCCCAGCACCAGCATCCGCATCGCGTAACCGCCTCCGCATGAATGCGCTGAAAAATGAGCGGCGGAAAGCTAGAGGGTCCCGGCAGGCGACGGTAGGCCGCGTTAGATTCGCCTCCGATGACCCCAGCCGACCTCACCCGCGAGCGGCTCGTGCGCGCGGCGCTCGAGCTCTTCACCGCGCAAGGCTATCACGAGACCACCACGCCACAGATCGCGAAGAAGGCCGGCGTGGCGGAGGGCACGATCTACCGTCATTTCACGAGCAAGCAGCACTGCCTCAACGAGCTGTACCGTGCGGCGGCACGCTGGGCGGGGCAGCTCGTCAAGGACGCCGACGCGCTCAAGGTGGGACCGCGTGAGAAGCTCGCCGAGCTCGCCCGCGGGCTCGTGACAGGGGCGGCGCACGAGGCGGCCGTCGCCCGGCTGTTCTTCCTCCAGCGCCACGAGCACCTGCTGGACGAGGAGAGTCGCAAGACCGCGCGTGACTTTCGCCTCGGCCTCGAGAGCCTGATCGCGCAGGGCAAGGCCGACGGCTCGGTGAAGGCCGGCGCCGCGGAGGTGTGGGCCGGCGTGTGGCTCGGCGTGGTGACCCTGGTGATCGATCGAGTGTCAGTCAAAGATTGGCCGGACACGCACCCGGGAGTGAAGCTCGCGTTGGACGGAGCCTGGGACGCGATCGCTGCGACGGGCGGGTGATCGCCCACACTGACGCCGTCGCAACTCGAAGAGCTCGACTTCCGGGGGCGTGAACACCCGGATCGGCACGCCCACGACCCCGATCCCGCGGCTCACGTACAACTGGCTGTTCCCTCGTTGGAAGTGCCCCATGACGTACTTGGTGATCAGGCTCCCAGCCGACCACCCGATCAGCGGCAGGTAGAACTGGCCGCCGTGGATGTGTCCCGCCAGGGTGAGCGGGATGCCGCGCGGTACGGCCGAGTCCCAGGCGCCGGGGCGATGCGCGAGCAGCACGTGGAACGCTTGGGAAGCGGGAGGCGCGGCGGCAAGCGCGGCATCGATGTCCGCCGGTTGAGGATCGTCGGCTCGCCAGTTGTGCGGGTCGTCGATACCGAGCAGCGCGAGCGTGGCACCGTTGCGCTCGATCACCTGGCAGCCGTTCTGCACGAATACCTGGCCCGCGTCCCGGCAGCCGCGGATGACCTCACGCTCGCCGGTATAGCGGTCGTGATTGCCGAGCACCGTCACCACACCGAGCGGCGCCGAGAGCTCGCGGAACGCGCGCACGTAGGGCAGGATGTAGGAGCGGGAGATGTCGATCATGTCTCCCGTCTGCACGATCAGATCGGGCCGGAGCGCGTTCGCCAGCGCCACGATCTCCTGCATCGCGTCCTCGCCGAGGTGGATGCCAGCGTGCAGGTCTGACAGGTGAAGCAGCTTGAGCCCGTCGAGCCCCCGCGGGAGATCGGGGAACACGAGCGTGCGGCGGGTGACCTGGGGGAGGCGGTAGGCGCTCCAGATGCCGTAGGTGGACAACGTGGCGCCCGCCGCGGCGTAGGAGTACACGGCCCGCGCCAGGAACTTCCGCCGTGAAACCACGGCGTGGTGCATGGTGCGTGGTTGCTCCCGGTGCAGGTCGGAGGGGCGGTTTGCATGGGGATGAACTACGTACCACGCACCACGCCCTTTCTCGACGAGCCACCACACCCCTTTTTCGAACAGGTACACGGTCACGAGCGCGCAGAAGATCCATCCCAACAGCTGCCACGCGATCCACGGGCCCGTGAATGGGATCCGTCCCACACCCCACATGCTGCCGCCGAACAGCACGCGCTGGCCCACGACGAGCCACGGGAGGTTGAATGCGATGAAGACACCGGCCAGCACGACACGCACCAGGTGCGCCTCGCGGGGCCTGGTGGGGTCGGGAAGGCGCTCGCGCAGGTACAGGTAGATCAGTCCCTGCGGTGCCATGAAGAGAAGGAGATAGATTAGGCGCGTGAACACTCGGTCGAGGCTCCTCGCGTGTCTGGCCGTGGCGGGAATCGCGTCTCCGCCGGGGAGGGCGGTCGCCGCGCAACAGCTCACTGCCGCCGAGCGTGCGGCGGCGGTCGCCTCGGTATGGGCGGAGGCGCGCTACAACTTCGCCTACTGGGACCGCGTGCGGGCCGATTGGGACTCGGGGCTAGTCGCGAACCTGAAGCTCGCCGCCGAGCCGCAATCGGACCTCCTCTTCTACCGCCGGTTGCGGCGCCTCGTCGCCTTGCTGGGCGACGGGCGGGCCGCGGTGATCGCGCCCCCGACGCTGCGGTCCCGCATCGCGCGCCCGCCGTTGCTCGTGTCCAGCGTCGAGCGCCGGCCCTTCATCCTGGACTACGCCGAGAACGACGAGATGCGCGTGGCGCGTCCCCAGCGACTCGCCGAGATCCTCGCCGTCCAGGGTGTGCCGGCGGAGACGTGGATCCGTGACTCCGTGCTGCCGGAGGTCTCGGCGGCCACCCCGGCCGACCGCTGGCAGCGCGCCGCCGCGTGGATGCTCCAGGGCGACAAGGGCACCACCGTCCATCTCCTCGTCCGCGTGCCGGGTGCTGAGCCGCGCGGTCTCAGCGTCACCCGCAGCCTGTCGCTCAATGACCGCTGGCCGCTCGACCCACCGGCGTTCGCCACGGAGTCGCTACCGGGCGGCGTCGCCGTCGTGCGAATCGCTTCCCTGGGGGACGAAGAGGTGGTGCGCGAGTTCGACCGCGCGTTTCCCGACTTCGCCCGTGTAGAGGGGCTGGTGCTGGACCTGCGCCGCGCCACGGACGGCAAGACCGAATACGCCTACCAGATCCTCGCCCGCCTCACCGACCGCCCCTTCCCCGCCGTGCGCTGGAGAACGCCCCAATATCGGGCCGTGTTCAGGGCCTGGAACCTGGGCGACTCCGCTACCACTTGGTACGGACCGGAGACGGGAACGGTTGCGCCCCGCGCAGACCATCCCCCATACGGGGGCCCGATCGCGGTCCTGGCGTCGAGCGCGACGACCGGCGCGGCCGAAGACTTGCTGGCCGCGTTCCGCGCCGCGGGGCGCGGCCTCATCATCGGGGAGCCGACCGGCGGGAGCCCGGGAGATATCGCCTCGTTCGCGCTGCCGAAGAGCTGGGGCGTACAATTCTGCGTCACCCGCCACGAGGCTCCGGACGGCACGGGGTTCGCAGGCGTCGGAGTGAGACCCCACCTCGTCATGATACGGACCGTGAACGACCTGCTCGGGGGAAACGAGCCGGCGCTGCAGAAGGCGCGAGAATACCTCAAGAGCGGCCTTCCGCCGCCCTAGTGTTCCAGACTCTCCCTGAAGAACCCCACGATCGTCTTCCACGCACTATCCGCGACTTCCGGCTTTTCCCGGGCCCGCAGGAAGCCGTGGCCGACGCCGGGATATACGGTGTAGCGGTAGGTCTTGTGGTAAGTCCGGATCGCCGCGTCCACGTCGCCCAGACCGGCGTTGATGCGGGCGTCGTTCTCGGCGTAGACGCCGAGCCCCTTCGCACGGATGCGGGCGATGGACATGGCGTCGGGGCCCGGCCCGTAGCAGACGACGAACGCCCCGAGCGAGGGGTTGTTGGTGGCATAGCGGAAGCTCTGCCCGCCGCCCCAGCAGAAGCCGATGACGCCCACCCGGTCGGGCCGGGCCGCCTTGACGCGCTTCACGTACGCCACGGTCGCGTCGAGATCCTTCGTGACCGTGTCGGGGTCGAGCCCGGCGATGAGCTTGCGGGCGTCGTCCGTCGACGGCGGCGTCCCGCCGCGGCGCGACAGCAGATCGGGAGCGATCGCCACGAAGCCGTCCTTGGCGAGCTGCTCCGTGGTCTGGCGGATGAAGTCCGACATGCCGAAGATCTCGTGGATCACCACGACGACCGGCGCCGGGCCTTTGCGCTCGGGATAGGCGAGGTACGCAGTGATGGTGTCACGACCGCTGGGAAATTTGACGTACTCGGCGTGAATGTCGGCGGACAGGCGGTCAGGCGGTCGGGCGGACCGTGACTCCGTCGCCACGACAAGTGCCACAGCGCCGACAACACCGACCGCCAGACCGCCCGTCTGCCCGACCGCCTTACCGCCCATAACTCACCCTCCAGATCCGATCGCCTGCGTCGTCGCTCACCAGCAGCGCGCCATCCGGCAGCACCAATAGCCCGACCGGTCGCCCCCAGCGCGACCCGTTAGCCAGCTGCCACCCCGTGACGAAGTCCTCGACCGAGACCGGCCGGCCGTTCTGCACGTGCACTCGCACGACCTTCGCGCCGGTGGGTACCGAGCGATTCCAAGAGCCGTGATACGTCATGAACGCATCGCCGGCGTAGTCCGCGGGAAACCTGGCGCCGGTGTAGAACGCGAGCCCGAGCGGCGCCGAGTGCGCCTGCACCGTGAGCCCCGGCGGCTCGACGCCCGAGCAGTCGGCCCCGGCAAACTCGGGGTTGGGCTGGTTCGGAAGATAGCACTGCGGCCAGCCGTACCACTTGCCGTCCTTGAGAATGTTGAGATGCTCGGGCGGGACGTTGTCGCCCAGGTTGTCGCGGTCGTTGTTGTTCGCCCAGAGCTCGCCGGTGGTGGGGTGAAAGGCGAGGCCCACCGAGTTGCGAAGCCCCCGGGCGAAGATGCGCCCGCCCGACCCGTCCAGGTTGAAGCGCGTCACCGCGGCTCGCATCGAGTCGCCCGCCGCCTCGACGCACACGTTGCACGACGAGCCGGCGGCGACGTACATGAGGTCGTCCGGGCCGATCACGAGGGTGCGGGTGCCGTGGCCGCCGCTCGGCAGGCCCGAGACCAGGGTGAGCGGTGCGGTCGCCCCCGGGTCGAGCCGCTTCACGGCGGTCTGCTCGGCGAAGTACATGGTGTCGCCGCGGAACGCGATGCCGAAGGGAGCGTTGAGGCCGCCGAGCACGGTTTGCGCCGGCGCGTCGGCCACCCCATCGCCATTGGAGTCTACGAGCCGGACGATCTGGCCTGCGGCCAATGAGGCGTACACCGCACCACCGGGACCGAGCGCGAGGTAGCGAACGCCATTCACACCTTCGGCGAACAGGTTGACCGTGAAGCCGTGCGGCACGTACAGGGCGTGCCCTGCGATGAGAATGGTGTCCTGGACACCGGGCGGGGGGGGCGGGGGGGGCGGGGGAGGCGGGGGGGGCGGGCGCGTGTTGTCCTCCGCCGGGATCGCGCAGGCGAGGACGACCGACGCAAGCACGAGCAGACGATTCATCGGAGTCATTTCCTCCCGCATCGCTACCCCGCCCCCTGCCGGACGTTCGCCCCTACCGGCCCTGCCTCGCGTACACGCCCTCCAACGCGCTCTCCCCAGGTGGCATCCTGTCGCGGCTCTGCACGGCCTGTTCCGCGGCGCGCTCGACCTCGGCCGTCACCGCCGCTTCGATCTCCTCGAGCCGCTTCACCGTGATCCCGTCAGCCTTCAAGTACTCCTCGTACATCCCGATCGGATCCCGCTTGCCCCAGTGCTCGAACAGCGCGGCGGGGACGGTGTCGCGCGCCTCGCGCTCGTCGTGGGTCGCGTGCCCTCCCATCCGGAATGTCTCAGCGACGAGGAGCGCCGGTCCCTCGCCCCGGCGGCAGCGCTCGGCCGCGAGCGTTGTCGCCGCATACGCGTCGAGCACGTTGTTGCCGTCGAACGCGGCGCCCGGGATGCCGTAGCTCGCCGCCCAGTCGTCGAAGGTGCCGGGCAAGTGATGCTGGTCGAGCCGGGTGCCGAGGGCGACCTGATTGTTCTGGATGATGAAGATCGCAGGAACCTTCTGGACCGCGGCGAAATTCGTGCCCTCGTGCGCCGCCGCGGTCTTGGTAGAGCCGTCGCCCACCCAGGTGAGGGCGACGCGCGGCTCCTGCCGGATCTTGAACGTGAGCGCGATGCCGCAGGTCACCGGGACCATGTCGCCCACGTGCGAGATGGGCTGCAGCACGCCCTGCGCCCAAGCGCCGACGTGGAGGTCGCGGCCGCGCGCCGGCGAGTCCTCGCTGCCGAGATAGGCGCGCAGCATGTCGCTGACGGGCAGCCCCAGCTCGCAGCAGGCCGCGGCGTTCCGGATCATCGGCGCGACCACGTCCCGACCGCGCTCGAGCGCATGCACCGGGCCGACGGTCGTCGCCTCCTCCCCGGTGCCGAGCCACGCCTTGGAAATGACGCCGGTGCGCACCCAGCGCTTGAGCTGTATGTCGTGCAGCCGCGCGCGCAGCAGTCCGGCGTACAGCCCGAGCTTGGGCTCCACCGGGAGTCGTGCGACGGCGGCGGCCCGCTCGGGATCCCGCTCGGTCGTCTCCCGGAAGGCGCGCACGAGGGCGGGGTCCGGCTTCCACTCGAGGTACTCGGGCGGATCGAAGGCGGGGAAGCGCCTTATTTCAGCTTCTCCTTGATCTTCGACAGGAAACCGCCGGCGTGGGATGCGGTGAGGGCGTCGGCGAACTCGAGCGCGGTGTTGTAGCGCGCGTCGGGGTTCGCTTCCAGCGCGCGGGCCAGCGCGCTCTCCAGGCCCTCCGAGAGATCGGCGCGGAGCTGGCGCAGCTTCTGCGGCTGCCCACGCAGCCGGGCGATCATCATCTCCTGGGCGTTCCGCCCCTGGAACGGCAGCTTGCCCGTGAACATCTCGAAGGCGACGATGCCGAGGGCGTAAATGTCGGAGCGGGCGTCGAGCGGCTTGCCCCGGATCTGCTCGGGGCTCATGAACTCCGGCGTCCCGAGGATGATGCCGGTCGCCGTGAGCTTCGCAATGGCCGGATCGGCGCGGCGCTCTTTCGCGAGGCCGAAGTCCATGACGACCGCCCGGTCGCGGCCGTTGGCCTCGGCCACGAGCATGATGTTCTCGGGCTTCAGGTCGCGGTGCACGATCTGGAGCTCGTGCGCGTGGTGCAGGCCGGCGCACACCTGCCGCAGCACGTCGACCCCGGCGGCGAGACTCATCGGCCCGCCGTTCACCTCGCGGTCCGACAGCAGCTCGCCCTTCAGGAACGGCATGACCAGGTAGATCAGCCCATCCTCGGACTCGCCGAGGCGCAGGATGCGGCAGACATTCGGATGGTCGAGTCGCATGGCGAGCCCGGCCTCGCGTCGCAGCCGCTCCACCGAGCTCCGGTCGGTGGCGAGCTTGGGGGAGAGCACCTTGATCGCCACGTCGTGCCCGGTCGAGACCTCCCGGGCGAGGTAGACGTACGACATGCCCCCTTCGCCCAGCTTCTCCTGGACCTGGTAGCGCGAGTCGAGGACCTCTCCCAAAAGGGAGGCGGCGCGGTCGAGCCCCGGCTTCGCCTGCGGGGGCGTGCGGACGGCGGTGCCGCCGGCCGAGGGGGGAGCGGGGGGGGGCCGAGGCGTCGCGGGCTTCGCCTGCACCTCCACGAGCATGTTGCCGTCGCGGGGGCAGAATCGGGCGCTGTCGGCGTACACGGTCCCGCACTTGGGACAGCGGCGTTCGCTCATTGACGCACCAAATTGCGCCCTTCGTTCTTCGCGCGATAGAGGGCTTGGTCGGCGAGCGCCACGAAGCTGTCGGCGCTGGTGACGCGGTCGTCGGGAAAGGACGCCACCCCGATCGAGATCGTCAGGTTGAGGGGGTCTTCGCCCGGGTCGGCGAAGTCGTGGTGCATCACGCGCCGCCGCAGGCGCTCGGCGAAGATGGCCGAGCCGTGGAGCGCCGTCTCGGGCATGACGACGACGAACTCCTCCCCGCCGTAGCGGGCGACCAGGTCCACCGACCGCGCCTCCCGTCGCAGGATCTCGCCCACTTGGCGCAGGACGGAATCCCCGGCAATGTGGCCGCGCGTGTCGTTCACCAGCTTGAACCGGTCGATGTCCGCGAGCAGGATTGTCAGCGCGAGATTGTAGCGCCGCGCGCGGTCGAGCTCCGCCTCGAGCTCTTCCGACAGGGCGCGGCGGTTCAAACAGCCGGTGAGCGCGTCCGTCGCCGCGAGCTTCTCGAGCCGCTTCTTGTCCGACACCGCGGTTTCGAAATCGTACGCCTTCTCGATCGCAGCGACGGCCGTGCGGATCACCGTCTCCGCAAACTGGGCGTCGGCGCGCGTGAGCGGCGGATCCTCGCCGGTGGTCCGCAGGAAGAACACGCCGAGCTGCTGGTCCTTCATGGAGAACGGCAGCGCCACCGCAGAG
>Ga0209159_1001077_pt1 | contig 22042 bp, 24 predicted proteins | sample GraSoiAngelo_144_FD_185901 | JGI IMG/M metagenome (GOLD analysis project Ga0209159, IMG submission 185901) | Grasslands soil microbial communities from the Angelo Coastal Reserve, California, USA - 14_1009_02_40cm (SPAdes) (version 2) | ecosystem: Environmental > Terrestrial > Soil > Grasslands ...
CGCGGATGCGGGCGACCTCGGCGGAGGCGGCCTCCTTCAGCTCCGCGACCTTGGCGGCGACCACCGGCGAGCCGTCGAACAGGTCGGGGTACTCGAGCAGGTCCGTCTCGTAGGCGAGGACCTGCTGCAGGCGGAGCGACCACTGCTGGTCCCACGGCCGCGGCAGGCTGAGCGCCTCGTTCCAGGTGGGCAGCTGGAGGGCGCGGCAGCGCGCGTTGCGGCTCAAGGTGACGCCCAGCGCCTCGAGCAGGATGCGCCAGGCGTTGTTCTCGGGCTGCTCCTCGGTGAGCCCGAGCGAGTTCACCTGCACGCCGTAGCGGAAGAGCCGGTACTTGGGGTTCGTGACGCCGTAGCGGTCGCGCGTGATCTCGTCCCACAGCTCGCCGAACGCGCGCATCTTGCAGAGCTCCTCGACGAAGCGGATGCCGGCGTTCACGAAGAACGAGATGCGCCCCACGCACTGCTCGAACTCGTCGGCCGTGAAACAGCCGCGCGCGCGGAGCGCATCGAGCAGCGCCTCGGCATTGGCGAGCGCGAAGGCGAGCTCCTGCACGGGCGTCGCTCCCGCCTCCTGCAGGTGGTAGGAGCAGATGTTGGACGGGTTCCAGTGCGGGAGGCGGTGCAGGCAGTAGTCGTACATGTCGACGATCAGCCGCATCGAGGGCCGCGGCGGGAAGATGTAGGTGCCGCGCGCCAGGTACTCCTTGATGATGTCGTTCTGGGTCGTGCCCTGGAGGCGCGCCGGCTCGACTCCGCGCTGCTCCGCGAGCGCGACGTAGAGGGCGAGGAGCCACATCGCGGTCGCGTTGATGGTCATCGAGGTGTTGATCTGCTCGATCGGGATGGCGTCGAACAGGACCTCGAAGTCGTCGAGCGTGTTGATGGGGACGCCGACCTTGCCGATCTCGGGCTCCGCGAGCGGATGGTCGGAGGCGTAGCCGCACTGGGTGGGGAGGTCGAAGGCGATCGAGAGCCCCGTCTGCCCGCGCGAGAGGTTGCCGCGGTAGAGGGCGTTGGAGGCGCGGACGTTGGTGTGGCCGGCGTAGGTGCGGAAGATCCAGGGCCGGTCGCGGGTGGGCTTCCCGTCCGGGCCGGCGAGCAGATGGGTCGGGCGCGTCACGCTCCGCGAGTGTAGCCTGCCCACCCCGGGTCTATCCAGGGGCGCGCGGCGGCGCCCCCCGCTCGCGAGGCACCCGCCCACGCGGACCCGACGGGGGGAGGAGACGCGCGGACGGCGGGTCGGCCCTCACCCGACCCGACCTGCGGTCTCGCCCCTCCGCCTCCAGAGTCACGCCGCGAGTCTTCCGAGCAGCCGGAGGAGCGCATCCAGAATCGTGATGGGATGCGGGGGGCACCCGGGCACGTAGAGATCGACGGGCACGACACTGTCCGCTCCGTTGTGGACTTCGGGATGATCGATGAACGGTCCCCCGGCGATCGCGCATGCGCCCACGGCGATCACGATCTTCGGCGAGGGCACGGCCGCGTAGGTCTTCTGGAGCGCCAGCCGCATGTTCTCCGTCACGGGTCCCGTGATCAGGAGGCCATCGGCATGGCGGGGCGACGCGACGAACTGGATGCCGAAGCGACCAAGATCGAACACCACGGTATTGAGCACGTTCACGTCCGCTTCGCACCCGTTGCAACCGCCGGCGCTGACCTGGCGCAGCTTGAGCGACCGGCCGAAGAGGCGGCGAGTCTGTTCGTCGAGGGCGGTGACGAGCCGGTGGGTCTCGCCGTCGACCACCAGCTCCTCTCGCCGTCGAGCCCCGAGGCGATGGTCCCGGCCATAGGCAATGGCCCCATCGGGGCACGCGGCCTCGCATTCGGAGCAGAAGAGGCACCGCCCCAGATCGACCCTCGGTCCCCGGCGGTCGGTCGAGATCGCGCCGGTCGGGCAGGCGTCGACACAGAGCGAGCAGCCGGTTCGACACCTGGCCGGGTCGATTCGCGGGTATCCCCGGAACCGGTCGGGGAGCGTCGGCTCGGCATCGGGGTAGGAGATGGTGCGACGGCCCTGCTGCAGGCGGGCGACAAAGGCTTTCAGCACTGCGGCCTCCTAGAGATCATGCCCACAGTACGACAGGTTGAAGCTCTTGTTGCACAGCGGAAAGTCGGAGATCTGCTGATCGCGCAAAGCCATGGCGAGCCCCATCCAATTGTGGAAGGAGGGATCGACGACCTTGTAGCGCGCGAAACGTCCCCGATCGTCCGTCGTCGCGACATGGCAGATCTCTCCGCGCCAGCCCTCGACCAGGCAGACGACCAGCGCATTCGCCACGAGGGGTGCTGCTGCCACGCGGGTCGGGCCGTCCGGAAGCGCCGTGAGTTGCTCCCGGACGAAGGCCGCCGAGCGTTGTATCTCGAGCCAGCGGACGTACGCACGCGCAAGCACGTCGCCCGTGTGCCACGTGGAAACGGGGATCTGCGAAAAGCGGAAGATGCCGGAGGGGAAGTCCTGACGGACGTCCCCATGCACCCCGCACGCACGGGCCACGAGCCCGACCAGTCCCAGGTCGTGGCAGACCTCCGGCGACAGCCGCCCGGTGCCCTCGAATCTCGCCTGGATGGAGGGTTCATCCCAGAGCAGGCGGATGGCACCGGTCGCGTCACGAACCGCATGCCCGAGCCGTTCCAGGAGCTCCGCTGCCCGCGGCGGCTCCACGTCGAAGCCGACGCCGCCGGGCCTGATCATGCCGCGGCCGAAGCGGCTGCCGCAGATCAGCGCCGTCATGTTGAGGAAGTCGCCGCGAATCCGTCCACAGTATGCGGCGGTCGGAAGGTAGCCCACGTCGCCCGCGAGGGCGCCCAGATCGCCCGTATGGTTCGCGAGCCGCTCGAGCTCGAGCGCGACGGCTCGCAGGACGTCGGCGCGAGCAGAGACCCCGACGCCCCCCAACGCCTCGAGCGCCTGACAGTACGCCGTCGCATGGCCGACCGAGGTGTCGCCCGCGAGCGTCTCCATGTAGTGGATGGTGCGCTTGTTCGGGCCGCCGACGAGCGCCCGCTCCACGCCGCGGTGCTGGTAGCCGAGCGAGATCTCCAGGTGCAGGACGTTCTCGCCGTGACACTGGAAGCGGAAGTGGCCGGGCTCGATGATCCCGGCATGCACGGGGCCGACCGCGACCTCGTGCACCTCCTCGCCTTCGACCCGGAAGAAATCCACGACGCCGGGCGGAACCGATGCGTGGTCCGTGTGCGGCCAGCCGTCGTGACCCGTCCGGTAGGAGCCGTGAAAGCGGATTCGTTTCAGCCAGGGGTGCCCCAGTGGCCGCACGCCCCATTGCTCGGCCACCTCGCGTTCGAACCAGTGCGCCTGCGGGCAGTCGGGCGTCAGCGCCGGATAGGCGTCTCCAACGACGGCCGAGAACACGGAGAGCGTCCCCTCCTTCCCGTGCGCCAGAACGGCGATCAGGCGAACGCCGTCCGTCTCCAACGGCTGTCCAAAGAGTGCGGCGATCCGGCCGCCGTCCTGGATGCCGCCCAGGACGGCGTCTCGGAAGGCAGGAATCGTGAGGACGGGGACTTCGCGCAGTGGAGCCGGCTCGCCGTTTCGGATGGACAGCGATGGAATCGTCGGCACGAGCTCACCCGAGCGCGCGCGCCGCATCCTCGAGGGCGGTGCGGACGGCAGGCGGAATGTAGACGCCGAGGAGAAGCACCACGGCCGCGAGCGCGGCCGCGGGGACGACCCTGAGAAGCGGCTCCCTTGCCCGTGCGGTCATCCGTGCGTCTCTCGGAACACCCTGCGCCATGCCGAGGATCGCCGTCGCCATGCCGACGAAGATGACCGCCAAGAGGATCAGGTACGCGATCGCCACGCCGGCTCGGCCCTGGTCCAGAGCGGCCTTGAGGATCGTGAGCTCGCTCAGGAACGGACCGAATGGCGGCGAGCCCGTGATCGCGAAGAGGCCGATCGCCCAGAGCATCCCCGACGCCGGGAGGGCGCGCAGGACGCCTCGGACCTCTTCGGTCGACTTGGAGCGGTACCTGGTGAGGATGTTCCCCGCCACGAGGAACATCATCGCCTTGGTGAAGGAATGGTTGACGGCGTGGAGCATCCCGCCGAACGTTCCCCCTCCGCCAAGGCCGATTCCGAGCGTCAGAATGCCCATGTGCTCGACGCTCGAGTAGGCGAGCATCCGCTTGTAGTCGGCCTGGCCGAGAATGAAGACCGCCGCGACGGCCATCGAGAGAAGGCCGAATCCCACCAGCAGCCCCTGGCCGAAGGCCGCCTGCCCCGCCGCCGCGCACACCTGCTGGACCCTGACGATGCCGAGGAGGGCGCAGTTCAGGAGCGCGCCGGACAGCAGCGCCGAGACGACGGAGGGCGCTTCGCTGTGCGCATCGGGGAGCCACGTGTGCAGCGGAGCCAGGCCCATCTTGGTGCCGTAGCCAACCAGGAAGAGCAGGAACGCCGCCTTGAGCCACACGATCCGGAGCCCGGGTGCGCGCGCGATCAAGTCGGGGAGGACCAGGCGTACGGAGGCGCCGCCGTGGCCGGAGGCGGCGACCGCGAGGAAGAAGTTGCCGAGCAGCGCGAGCGCGATCCCGACGGAGCAGATCAGCAGGTACTTCCACGTCGCCTCGAGCGAACGGTGGTGCCGATGGAAGTAGATCAGCGGCGCGCTCGCCAGCGTGGTGGCCTCCACCGCCACCCAGAGGAGCCCGAATCCCTGGCTCACGGTGACGAGCGTCATCGCGGCCAGGAAGAGCAGCAGGCAGGCCGTGAAGGTCGCTTCGGGCGCGTTGTCGAACAGGAAGCCCTCCTCGACGTCCCTCCGTTCTCCGTGCCCCTCCTCGCGCAGGTAGGCGACGCCGTACAGGGCGGCGGCGAGGAACAGCGCGCTGGTGATGGTCAGGAACATTCGACCGAGGGCGTCGAGCTCGAGCCAGCCGCCCCACGCCGGCGCGGGCTCGACGCGCCAGGTCGCCGCCGTCATGCCTGCGTGGGCCACCGCGGCGAGGACCAGCAGCGCGCGGCGCGGGCCGGCTCGCCGCACGAAGTACGCCAGCACGCCGCCCACGGCCGGAATCAGGAGCAGGCTCGGGATCATCCCGCCCAGTCCCTGAGCGCGCTCAGCCGGTCGGCATCGATGTGGTCGAACTCGCGGTTGATGTGGAACACCGCGATGCCCATGACGAACACGGCCACGAACAGGTCGAGCAGCACGCCGAGCTCGACCACCATCGGGGTCCCCTCCACGAGCCCGACGCCGAAGGCATAGATCGCGTTCTCCAGCACGAGGTAGCCGAGGACCTGCGTCAGGGCTTTGCGTCGGCTGACGATCAAGAACAGGCCGACCAGCATCGTGAAGAGCGCCACCGGGACCACCAGGGGGGAAATCGTGGGACTCGGGAGAGGAAGTCTCCCGGCCAGCCAGAGCGATCCGGCGAGGAAGGACGTGCCGATGAGCATCGAAAGGCCGTAGCCCACGAACGGCTCCACCTCGCGGCGCACGTTCGCGTCGCGGAGTGCGCGGAACAGCAGCCACGGGAAGGCGACCCCTTTGAGTCCGGTGCTCACCAGGGCGAGGATCGGGGCGCGCAGCGATGGGTCGTCCTGGCGGGCCGCGAGCGTCAGGAACCCGAGCAGGACCCCCTGAAATGCAACCACCCGAATACAGGCACCGAGGCGGCTCGAGCCGAGCAGCACGAAGCTCGTCAACACGATGCAGACGAGGACGGTGTCGGCCCAGCCACTCACGGTGATCACCGCAAGACCAGGAGCAGGGCGAGTACCGACAGCACCCCGGCGCCGACCAGGAGCCTCGGAACGGAGAGCAGGCGGAGCCGCGCCATGGACGACTCGACGAGTCCGGTCAGCACGGCGAGAAGCAGCATGCCCAGGGCCGGCGCGCCGGCATCGAGCCAGCGGTGGCCACTGTGGACCGGGAGCGCGAGACCGATGAGGAGCGCGCCGAAGAGCCAGAGCTTCAGGGCACTCCCGTAGAGGATGCAGGCGAGGTCCGGGCCGCCGTGATCGAGCACCATGACCTCGTGGATCATTGTGAGCTCGAGATGGGTTGCCGGGTCGTCAACCGGGATGCGGCCGTTCTCGGCGAGGAACACGACCAGGAGGGCGAGGGCGACCAGGGCGAGGGGCGGCGCGGCCTGCGCCCAGACACCGACCGTCACGTGGGGCAGCATCGTCGACAGCGACAGGCTTCCCGTCTTCCGCGCGATGGCCGCCAGAGCGAGGAGGAGCGCGGGCTCCGCCAGGGTCGAGAACGTCACCTCGCGGCTCGCGCCCATGCCCTCGAAGCTGGATCCCGTGTCGAGCGCGGCGATCACCGTCGAGAAGCGCGCGAGAGCGAGGAGGTACACGAACAGAAGGAGGTCCCCCGGGAAGGCCACGAGGGCTGGGGCGCCGAGGGGCACGAGGGCGGCCGCCACGACGACGGCCGCCAATCCGATCACGGGTCCGGCCCGGAACACCCAGCTGGTCGTCCGGCTGTACACGGCACCCTTCGCCATGAGCTTCCGGAGGTCGTGGTAGGGCTGGAGCAGCGGCGGGCCGACCCGTCCCGCGACGGCGGCCTTCGTCCGATTGATCACACCGAGCAGCAGCGGCGCGAGGCCAAGAGCGAGCAGCAGCGGCAGTACGGATCCGCCGCTCATGGCTCTCCCAGTTTCCAGACCAGGAGCACGAGCAGCGTGAGACCGATGTAGAGCACGTACAGCTGCACCCGCCCGTGCTGGAGCCACCGGAACGCGGACAGTGTCCTCGCGATCCCGCCGAAGATGGGTCGGTAGAGCCGTTCGCGATAGAGGTCGGGAGTGTCGGTCGAAAAGGAAGCGGCCCGCGGGAAGAGGCCCTGCGGTAGCGAGGCGGTCGGGCGCGTACCGAGCAGCGGACGGAAGAGATCGGTCAGCGGCTGGGCGAACGAGGAGGCCGTGTACTGCATGCGCGGCCCCGGCTGACCGTAGCCGCAATCCCAGGTGGTCGCCAGGTCCACCGAGCGGCGCGACAGCGCGCCCCGGCGCAGAGCCGTGAGGACCGTCGCGAGGGCGATGAGTCCGAGCGCGCACACCGTGACCCATCCCAGCGGTCCGGTGGCGTGCGTCAGCTCGAGACGTACACGGTCCGGGGGCAGGCGGGTCACCTGCTCGAGAAGCGGCGCGAGCGCTCTGACCACCATGGGTGCAAACATCCCGATGAGGAGACAGCCTGCGGCCAGCGTTTGCATGGAGATGCGCATGAGCGGCCCCGCTGCATGCGCGCGCGCCGTGTGCCGACCACGAGGCGCGCCGAGGAAGACGACGCCGAACGCCTTGGTGAAGCAGGCGAGCGCCAGCCCCCCGATCAGAGCCAGCCCGGCGATGACGACCAACGCCGGGACGGCGGCGCCGCTGGCGAGTGACGCCACGGCTCCGAAGGCTCCCAGATAGAGCAAGAACTCGCTCACGAAGCCGTTGAGGGGCGGAAGACCCGAGATCGCCATCGCTCCCGTGAGAAACGTGAGGCCCGTCCACGGCATCCGCTTGAGCAGGCCGCCGAGCTCCTCGAGGTCCCGGGTCCCGGTCGCGTGCAGCACCGATCCGGCCCCGAGGAAGAGCAGGCCCTTGAAGAGGGCGTGATTGAATACATGAAGGAGACCTCCGGCGAAGCCGAGGACCGCGAGGGAAGTTGAACCGACGCGCAGTCCAATGAGCCCGAGGCCGAGTCCCAAGGCTATGATCCCCATGTTCTCGACGCTGCTGTACGCGAGGAGACGTTTCAGGTCGTGCTGGGCGAGCGCGAAGAGAACGCCCAGCACGCCGGACGTGACCCCCACGCCGATCAACAGCCACCCTGCCCACGCCGGGAGCGGACCGAGGAACGTGAGGGTCCGGACGAGTCCGTAGATCCCCGTCTTGATCATCACACCGGACATCACCGCCGAGACGTGCGACGGCGCCGCGGGGTGTGCCTCCGGCAGCCAGACGTGGAACGGCATGAAGCCCGCCTTCGACCCGAAGCCGACCACGGCGAGGATGAAGAGGAGCCCGACTCCCGAGGCCGCCGTGAAGCGGTCGAAGTCGAGTGAGCCAGTGCCCCGGCCGAGCAGGATGAACAGGGCGAGGAGGCACGCGCTCCCGAGATGCGTGGCGACCAGATAGGTCCAGCCGGCGCTCCGGACGCTCTCCTCCTCGTCCTGGAACGTGACCAGGAAGAAGGACGCGAGCGCCATCACTTCCCAGGCAACCAGGAACAGCACCGCATTCCGCGCGACCACGACCATCGCCATGCTGGCCACCAGGAGATCGAAGAAGAACCACGACAAGCCCGCTGATTTCCCGTCCCGATACGCCCGCATGTATTCGGCGCCGTAGATGGCGGCCAGCGCGGAGAGCCCGAAGATGGGCAGGAGGAAGAAGGCGGAGAGCGCGTCGATCTGGACGAAGAAGGCGCCGTAGGGAACGTCCCAGGCCACGCGGAGGGACCGGACAGGCTGGCCGAGCAGGATACCGGCGGCCGGGATCAGACCGAGTCCACATCCCGCGACGGCGCCCCCCACGCCGAGGAGCGTCGACCAACGGGGGGATGCTTGCGTCAGGAGTGCGGCAACACCGCCGCCGACGAGGAACCCGAGCGCGAGAAGGAGCAGCAGCACCTATGACTTCCCGCCGTCCGCGGCCGCAGCGTGTGCGAGATTGCCCTCGACCCGCTGAGCCTCGCGGAGGATCTCCTCGCGCGACGCCTGGCCGGTGACGGCCTTCTTGAAGGCGGGATCGTGGAGCGCGAAGGACAGCCGCGAGAGCAGCCGGAGGTGGGCGCGAACGGTGGGACTGACCAGCGAGAACATGACGTGGACGGGCTTGCCGTCCAGCGCGCCAAAGTCGATCGGTCTCTCCAGGAAGCAGAGCGTGATCATCGGCCGAGACACGTGGAGCACGATCGGATTTCGCACGTGGGGAATGGCGATGCCGTCGCCGATGCCCGTGGACTGCAGGGCCTCCCGGGCGAGGAGCACACGGAGGAGGAACTCCCGATCGACCTCTTCGGGGAGGCGCATGTGCTCGACCACGGCACGGAGGGCGCCCTCCTTGTCGGCCCCGGAGAGCCGGTAGAGGATTCCGCCGGCCTGCAGCGCTTCAACGAGACCCGGGATGGGGGTCGAATTGCTCTCCGGCTCGTCGAAGACGGCCGCCGAGACGTTCATCTTCCGGGACGTGGCCCATTCCAGGAGCTCTGCCCGGTTGAAGCGGTACTGCTCGTTGACGCGGTAGGCTGGGAGGATGCCTTGACCGACCCAGCGGTAGATCGTCTTCTCGGAAACGTTGAGGAGCTTAGAGACCTCTCGGACACCGAGTTGCATCGTTCCCTAGGGCTGCCTATCTCGGCCGTCTATTAGACAAGCTTGGACTTGTCAACCTTGTGCTCCAATCTTGTCCGCAGCGCCTCGAGGTGGCGTGAATCACTGCATCTCGCGCGCGAGCGCAGGTCGCGCCCCGCTCTCACTCGTTTCGGCGCCGCGCCTTGATCTCCGCCAGCAGCCGCTCCACCTGCTCCTGCTCCTCGAGTGCCGCGAGCCGGTCGTCGACGCTGTCGTTCACCAGGTCGGCGGCCGCCGCGCCGACCGCCTCGGAGAGGACGACCTTGTCCTGCATGCGCCGGAACGCGGCCGCGTGGGAGCGGCCGCCGACCTGGGCCCGCGCGGCGCTCGTCTTGCGAAGCGCGCGGGCGCGGCGGTGCTGCGCGATCAGGACATCGCTGCGAGCCCGGGCCTCCGCCAGCTTCTGCTCGAGCTGGCGGAGCGCCGCCTTCAGGTGCTCGACCTGCGCCCGTTGATCCTCCACCTGCTGCTCGCAGCTCGCCGCCATCCGGCGGTAGCTGAGCGAGCGCTCGAGGGCGGCGCGCGCCAGGTCGTCCTGCTTCTTGTCCACCGCCAGCTCCGCCCGCCGCGTCCACTCCGCCACCCGCTCCTCGTACTCCTTGCGCTTGCGCTCGAGCACGTGCTCGTCGGCGATCGCGATGGCGACCTGGGTCTTCACCTGGAGGAGCTGATTCTCCATGTCGAGGATGACCTGCTTCAGCAGCTTCTCCGGGTCCTCCGCCTGGTCGATGAGATCGTTCAGGTTCGCGCGTACGAGCGTCGTGACACGTTCCAGCAGTGACATGGCGTCCACCTTTCCGGCTACGAGTGCGGCGCCGCGGGCGACGGGGTCGCCGGGGGCGCGCTCTTCTCGCCGATCGTCCTGATCTTCGCGAACAGCTCGGACATCTGCATGCCCGAGAGCGTCTCGAACAGAGCGGGAATCTGCGCGGCCATCTTGGTCAGGTCGCCGGTGACCTTGTTCATCCCGGCCGCCTCGCCGTCCCCGGTCGACACGATCGTGATCCTGTCGACGTTGGCGAGCGGGGCAGCCAGGGCCCGCACCACGTCCGGCAGGCCGCCAATGAGCCGGTCGACGACCGCGGCCTGGTTCCACTCCTGGTATGCCTCGGCCTTCACGTTCATCGCCTTGGCCTCGGCCTCGCCCTTCTTGAAGATGATCTCGGCCTCCGCCTGACCCTGCGTGCGCGTCGCGTCCGCGTGGCCCTCCGCCTCCGCGATGAGCCGCTGCTTCTCGGCCTCGGCGAGCGTCTCGATGCGCCTGCGCTCGATCTCCGCCGGCTTCAGCACGGTGGCGATCAGCTCTCGCTCGCGGCGTTGGATCTCGGCGTCCTGGACCTTGATCTGCTGCTCCTTCTCAATCTGCTCGACCTTGACCTGCTCTGCGACCACCTGCTGCTGCATGACGTTGGTCTGGATCTCGTAGGCCTTGTCGGCCTGGGCCTGCTGCTTCTTCACGGTCTCCAGGTAGGAGGCCTTCTTGATGTCGAGGTCGCGCTGCGCCTCTGCCTGCTTGGCCTGCGAGAGCGTCTCGGCCATGACCCGCTCCTGGTCGGCCTGCGCCTTGGCGACGGCGGCCGCGCGCTGGGCCTCGGCGCGCTTGATGGCCGTGTCGCGCTCCGCCTCGGCCGCCGCCACGTCGGCGTCGCGCTTGATGCGCGCGATGTCGGGGCGGCCCATGTTGGTGATGTACTCGTTCTTGTCCCGCACCTCCTTGATGGTGAAGGAGATGACCTCGAGGCCCATCTTGTTCATGTCGTCCGCGCAGGTCGCGCGCATGCGGTCGCCCACCATCTCCGGCTGCTTGACGATCTCCTCCACGGTGAGCTGGCCGATGATGCCGCGCAGGTGCCCCTCCATCACCAGGCGGATCAGCCCCTCGCGCTCCTCGTCGCTCTTGGTGAGGAACTGCTCCGCGGCGGTGAGGATCGACTCCGGGTCCGACTTGACCTTGATCTGCGCCACCGCCTCCACGGTGACCGCCACGCCCTGACGGGTGTAGAGGTCCTGCTGCGGCGCCACGTCGAAGGACATGAGCTCGAGCGACAGCTCGTGCCAGTTCTCGATCATCGGGAAGATGATCGTGCCGCGTCCCTTCACGATGCGTGTGCCGCGAAAGCCGTAGACGACGAGCGCCTCATGCGGTCCCGCCTTGCGATAGAGCCGCGCGAACACCGTGAGCAGCATGAGCGTCGCGACCACCATCAGGGCCGTGACTACCAGGACGCCGTTGGAGAAACCCACCGAAGCCATGATTGCCCCCTTGCCTCACCGGTCGTGATCCGCGTGTTCGCCCGGGCCGGTGATGCTCTCCCACGGGCGGACGTAGGCGATCCCCTTCTCGTAGCGCGTGACCACCACGTCGATTCCCTTGGCGATGGCGATGCCGTCCTCGCTGCGCGCGCCGGTGGTCCTCCGCGTTCCCTCCTGCGAGTAGACCAGCTCCCCGGTCCCGCCCGGCCGGATCGGGTTCGTGATGCGCCCGAGCACGCCGACCATCTCGTAGTCGGCGGGATCGAGGTTCTCCTCCGGGGACACGAGCACCTTGGCGACGAACCAGAAGATGGCGGCCGCACCCGCGAGCCCGCTCGCGCTCGCCACCCCGAGCCCGAGCAGGAACCAGACGCCGTAGTAGTGCGACATCAGGTAGCCGGTGCCCCCGAACCAGGCGAGGAAGGCGGTGATGGTCGCGAAGTTGACCGGCGACAGGCTCGAGCCGCGGGAGTGCTTGCCGGCGTGACCGCCGTGCGCTCCGGGCAGCCCGCCCTGGTGTCCCTGGAGGTGGGGCAGGTGGAAGTGGGCGCTGCCACCCAGGAAGGAGAGCAGGCTCAGGACGAGACCCACCAGGAAGCAGATCAGGTAGAAGTCCGCCCACGTCATGCGGGCCGCCTCCCCTTCGCGCGAACCGCCCCGGTCGGCACCGCATCCCGCCCGTCGGGCCCGAGGACCTGCAGCAGGCGCTCCGCGAGGCCGGGGGTCTCGAGGATGGCCCCCAGCAGCGCCAGGCACCGGCGCGACTCGCGGTGGCGCGCGACGGCGAGCAACGCCCGGTTGACCTCCGGATGGCGGCGGAAGCGTTCGGCGCCGCTGATCAGCCAGAGGTCGAGCCGGTCCTCCAGCGTGCCGGCGTCCGAGGTGAGCTCGTTGTGAAAGCCCTCCGGATCGTCGACCAGGTAGCCGGGGTGGACGTTGAAAAACTTCGCCAGGATGAGGCGCGTCGAGTTGGTCAGGTGGCGGCGGGCTCCGCTCTCGATCTGGGACAGGTACGATTGGCTGATCGACCGCCCGTGCTTCTGCCTGAGCTCGCGCACGACCTCGAGCTGGGTGACGTCCCGGCCGAGGCCACGCAGGACGCCCTCGACCTCGCGCAGGAAGCGGACCTTCTCGCCGAGCGTCATATTGCTATTGGCGATTTCATATTGCAATCAGCGATCGAATGTCAAGAGGGCGCCCGGACTACGCGTTGCCGACCCGGGTCAGCGCAGTTGGCTCGCCGGGTCGGGCAGCCCTGGGTTGTCCCTGCCGGCGCCGCGCTCAGCGAGACGGCGCCGGCGGCCGACGGGGAGCGCGGCGCCGCTTCACGGCGCGTCTCCTCGGGAAGCGGGTCGCGCGAGGCACGAGAGCAGGAAGTAGATGGACGAGGCCGTCAGGAGCCCGCTCGTGGCGAGGACCGCCCGCAGGATCAATTGATCCGCGAAATCCCCGCCCTTCTCGGCGGCGGGAGTGAGCATCACCAGCCCGGGCAATGCGACGGCGAGCACGAACAAAACGACGGAGACCCGGAAGGTCCTCCAGCCCGCGATGCGCTCGGGCCGGAAGATGACCAGCACGAGCATTCCGACGAGCAGGACCGTGTGCAGCTGGGCCGTTCCGAACAAGCCGAAGAGCGATCCGAAGAGGGCCGACATCCGCCTCTCAGCATTCCATCCGAGTGGCGCAATTGCGAGCAGGTCCCCGAGCGGCGAGTCGCTCAGGCAGTCGATGAATCGGGCTTGGATACGGTGTGGATCAACGAGCGATTGACTTTTCCCCCTGGCGCTGCGGCGAGTCTACCGAGAGCCGAGGTCGAGACGACGATGCGATCTCTCGATCCCCTGGCCACTTTGGCTTTTTTGGCCGCCGCCACCAAACAGATCGCCCTCGGGACCGCTGTCTTGAACCTACCCTTCCGGCCGGCCTTGGTCACAGCCAAATGGCTCGCGACCGTTCAGGACTTGTCGGGCGGGCGGGTGCGTATTGGCGTCGGCACCGGCTGGATGGATGAAGAATTCCGTGCCCTCGGTCTCGATCCGAAGCGGCGTGGAACGATGACCGACGAATCGCTGGCGTTGCTCCACCGGTGTTTCGAGGACGAGGTCGTCGAGGTCAACGGGCAGGAGATCGTTTTCCAGCCGCGGCCGGTGCGGCCACCCATCTATGTCGGTGGCTGGCCGCCCTATGCCCTCCGTCGAGCGGTCCGCTTCGGCGACGGCTGGATTCCCGCCGGCATCGAGCCGACGGAGCTGAAGCCCGCGATCGCACAATTGCGCGAGCTCTCGGAAGCGGCAGGCCGGAGGGCGCTCGAAGTGGTCGCCATGAAGACACTTCCTCTCGCATGATCAGTAGGCGGTTCGCGGAAGCCGAGCGCCGCACGGGTCGTGCGGCGGAGGGTGCGCGCGCGGCGGCCGATCAGGCCATTGACCCCACTTACGGCAGATACCCCCTTTGAGGGTCCTATATTCCGAGGAGACGCTCCGGCGGTTCGTCGCACGGGTCACCCGGCTTTACGAGCAAGGGCGGGGCCGACCAGGAGGATCAGCCCCGCTCGGGTTCTACCTGCGCGCTGGGCCACGGGTGCGACGGCTGGGGTTCCCCAGCTCGGGGCGCCTCGTGGCGCGGCGGCTATCCGTCAGCGTTTACTCACACTGTTGACCCGTTGTGCAGTCAAAGCAGGGGGCCGTCGAGCAGTCGCCCGGTCCGCCGTTGGTGGGGCAGAGACCACCCACGCATTGCGATCGGGCGCCTTCGCAGGTCGTGGGGAACATAGTGCATGTGAAGGCAGAACAGGGTGCGCCGTTTGTACAGTGACACAGGAAATTTACGTTGGTCCCGCTGCAGGATGGGAGGGTGGTTGCGGTAGTGGTGGTCGTGGTGGTGGCGGTGGTGCTCGTCGTGCTCGTCGGGGTACCACAAACCCCGAAGAGTGGCTTTGCTTTCCCCGGGGGCGTTGCGGGCTTCATGCAGGTGCGGCTGCAGCAACTGACGTTTGTCGCGCACCGCTGGCCGTCAGGTTTGCAGCCGTCGGCACGCGTAGCCCGCGCGGTGCTCAAGACGAGCACGGTGCTCGCAACGAGCGCCAGGAGAGCAGCCCTGGCAAGGGTCAAAGGGGTCGGGGCGTTGGGTTGCGGTCTCATAGCATCCTCCAGCGTTTGAGGGACGTAACCTCCCAGACCGGCACGAAGGGGCTACTTAGGACGCTCGACCAGGCGGTCGTCCTTGTTCGGGAAGCGCGAAGCTTGCCCCGCCCTAGTCAACGGGTCAATACCGGCTCGCCGACCAGGAGGGTCAGTCGCCGAGGGCCGCTATCTCGCCGACGAGGAGACGATCCACTACGGGATCATCCTTGACTTGGCTCGACAGTGTGATGAGTACCGAAGTATGGCCGATGCCAGATACCTGGCGCGCATCTTCCGCGTGCTGTCGAATCCGAACCGCCTGCGCATCTACGCCGAGATCCTGAAGAACGAGGAGACGAAGCTCGACGTCGGCTCGGGTGCCAGCTCTCCGACGTCGTGCGCTCCCTCCGCTCGCTCAAGATCGGCTCGCCGACGGTCTCGCATCACGTGAAGGAACTCGTGAACGCCGAACTGATCACGGCGGAGCGCGAGGGGAAGTTTCTGGTCTGCCGGATCAATCCGAAGACGCGCGACCTCGCGCGAGCGATGTTCCGCTGATGGCCGTCCAGCTCGCGGACGCGACACTCCACATCTTCGCGATCTGCGCGGCGATACTGACCTTCAAGCTCCTCTTCATGGTCACGCTCATCGGCGTGCTGCGAAGAATCCGCGGCGCTTACATCAGTCCGGAGGACTACCGCTTCCGCGGACGGCGCCCCGGCGCGCCCGATGAACTGGTCGAACGGGTACGCCGTGCCCACCAGAACGACGTCGAGAACATCCCGCTCTTCCTCGCGGTGGGTCTCGTCTTCGCCCTGACGGGCGGCTACCCGACGATCGCGTGGTGGGTCTTCGTCGTGTTCACTGCGTCGCGGCTCCTGCACACGGTCTTCTACCTGGCCGCGCTGCAGCCCTGGCGGAGCGTGATCTTCGCGGTCGGCTCCGTCGCCCTCGGCGTCATGCCGGCGCTTCTCATCTGGAGGACGATTCGATGAACGACGTGCGCCCCGCCTTCCATCGCAAGCTCTCGATCGAGATCCCCGCCGAGGCCGAACTCTACGAGAAGCTCAAGGCCCACCAGTGGAACGCCTCGACCGAGATCGACTGGGCACGGCCGATCCGGAACTATTCGGAGGAGTCCTACGAGGCGGTCAAGCGCTACTTCACCCGGGACGACTATGATCGCCTCCGCGCCGAGCAGCGGGCGCTCACCTTCACCCAGCTCTTCCTCGGCGAGCAGGCCGCGCTCGCGCTGTGCGCGCAGCTCGTGAACATGGTCCCGGAGATGGAGACGAAGTTCTGCCTTGCCGGCCAGATCATCGACGAGGCGCGCCACGTGGAGGTGTTCGGACGCTACCTCGAGAAGCTCGGCGTCCACGCGCCGATCAACCGGCCGCTCGAGGAGCTGATCCATCGCCTGCTCGAGTCCGACCACTACGGCGAGAAGATCGTCGGCATGCAGATCTTCCTCGAGGGCATCGCGGTCGGTATCTTCCAGCGCTTTCAGACCGACAGTCCCGATCCGCTGATGCGCGACATCCTCCGGCTCGTGCTGCGCGACGAGTCGCGGCATGCGGGCTTCGGGGTCATCTACCTCGGCGACCGCTTCCGCAGTGCGACCCGGGGTGAGCGCGCCCGCGTCGAGAGCTTCGTGGGCGAGCTCTGGCGCCTTTTTCGTGACGCGACCGCCTCGCCGTTCGGGCCGATCGATCAATTCCTCGAAGACACCTTCGACGACATCGCCCACCGGCTGAAGCTGATCGGGCTGGAGCTGCGCTAGCGCAAGAGGAGGTAATACCCGGCGATCGTGGAGCGGGGCGGAGAAGGAGGCGGTTCGCTAAGCGAACTCCGGCGACTCGCCGCGGTCTGGTGAGCGGTAAGGAGCCGTGAGTGCGCCGATCCAGACGATCGGCAGTCGCGCGGAGAGGACACTTGGCCCGCCGCGGACGGCACCGATTGGCTCCAATTTGGTCTTCAAGGAGCACATCGAGCAGTTGCACTCGCTTGCGCGCGAGAGATCGGTCGTGATCTCGAAGCGCACTCGGCCGCAGTGGCAGCCACCGGTATGGGTCTGCATCGCCATCGCTCCTTCGGATTCAGGCCGTCACGCGGGCCGACGTGCCGCCGCCGCGGCGTACACCAGCATGACCAGCCAGGCCACGCCGTTACCGGCCGAGAGCGCAGGGCGCGCCGGCGCGTAGGCCAGGCCCGCTACGACGACGAGCCCGCCGACGATGCAGGCGGCGCCTGCAAGCCATCCCATCACCCAGCCGCGCCGGATCATCGCCGCACCGGCGCACGCGCACACGACCGCGAGAGCGAGGAATTTTCCTCTGCTGCCGATCGCCAGGAGCGTCAGCGAGACGGTGCTCCCCGGAAGCGCGCTCGTGATGTGCAACTGAGTCGAGGTCTCGAGGACGTCGAAGACGAGGGCGACGATCACCGCGGCGAGGCCGCAGCGTACGACCGCGCCCTCGCCCGCGCGGAGAAGAGCGACGAAGAAGCACGCGAGGAAAGCGCTGTACGTCGCGATGAAGCCGACGAGATCGACCGTGTTCGCGCGGTTCATCGCCGCGATCATGGAGGCGCGGCAGGGATCGGCGGCGGCGCCGAAGACGGCCTCGATGTCGGCCGGCGTGCGTGACAGCTGATACTCGAGCAAAGCGGAGCCGCCCGCCGGCAGCAGACCGGTGCACGTCCGGGTGGGAATGATACCGCTGAACCACACGATGAAGCCGACGACACCGGCGCCGAAGCCGAGGCACAGGATCCAAAACGGTCGCGAACGCTCGGGCGTCATGGTCGCGTCTCGTGCCGCACGCACGTGCGGGACGGCCGCATCCGAAGCGTACGAGCACGCCCTGTCGGATCGTTCACGGCCTGCGCTGGCCCGCTCCGACTGAGTCGCGTAGATTGCATGGGGCTCTCGGTGCGCTCGAAGTCGGGCTCCGCGAGACGACGGCCGCCGGATACGTACGGCCTCGACCGACGAAGCCTCTCGCGCACCTCTTGTTCGGAGCCCTCTGCGAGGGTGCGATGATGATCGCGCGCGCGAGGAGGCCTCGCGAGGCTCTCGCGGTGGTCACCCGGGAGGTCGACGAGTTGCTGGCCGGAATGCCTGTGCCGAAGAAGCGGCGCTAGGAGGCGCCCCCGACGGCTCTCACGCCGCGGTCGCCAGAAAACACGTATTGACTTACCTACGGCCGGTATGTAGCGACATACTATCGGTATGTAGCTCAACGAACTTCGAGGCGGCGCATGAAGAACGTGCCGGTCGACCCGCAGGTGCAGGCGCTCCTGGAACAGCTGACCTCGAGCGGCCAGCGACCGGTCAACGAGCTGCCGATCGACGAGGCCCGAGCCGTCGCCGGGATGCTCGCCCCCTTCGACGGCGAGCCCGAACCGGTGGCCGCCGTCGAAGATCGACGGATCCCGGGAGCGGCGGGCGAGATCGCCGTCCGCGTGTATCGCGCGACCCCCGAGGCCTCCGGTCTGCCGGTCGTCGCCTGGTTCCATGCCGGCGGCGGGGTGATCGGCGACCTCGAGACGGCCGATCGGTCGTGTCGCAAGCTGGCGAACCGCACCGGTGCGGCGATCGTATCCGTCGACTACCGGCGTGCGCCGGAGCACCGCTTCCCCGCCGCGATCGACGATTGCTGGGCAGTCACCGCGTGGTTGGCCCGCCACGGCGCGGAGCTCGGGGCGGATCCCCGTCGGCTGGCCGTCGGCGGAGACAGCATGGGCGGCACGTTCGCCGCCGTGGTCGCGCAACGCGCCGCCAGGGAGGGCGGGCCGGCGCTCCGTCACCAGCTCCTGATCTACCCGTTCACCGACCTCACGCTCTCGCACCCGTCGATGGAGGAGTATGCCGAGGGGTACCTCCTCACCAAGCCTCTCATGCAGTGGTTCGTCGCTCATTATCTGGGCCCGGACGGCGACCCGACGGACCCGCTCGCATCACCGCTCTACGCCACCCGGATCGAGGGGGTCGCGCCGGCGACGCTCGTCGTCGCCGAGCTCGATCCTGCCCGCGACGAGGCGGTCGCGTACGGGGAGAAGCTTCGACGAGCCGGCGTGCCGGTCGACGTCGTTCGCTGCGACGGGATGATTCACGTCTTCTTCGCGCTCGGCGGCGTGCTGGATCGAGCGAGCGAGGTCATGGACCATTCGGCAGCCGCTCTTCGCGCCGCTCTCGAGTGACGGGCCCTCGCGGCTCCCACCCCGGTTCACTCACGGGCATGCGAACGAACGGCAGGTGAAGGCGCAGCTAATGAGCCCCACGTCGCACTGCGCCATCTTGAGAGCATCGCCGATGTTGCAGGCCGCGTCGCCGTTCACGTCGCAGACGGTCGGCTGGCTGAATGGCGCCATGCCGCATTGTCGCAGACCCACGTCGAATTGCGCCATCACCAGGGCGTCGCCGATGTTCACGACTCCATCGCCGTTCACATCGCCGCAGATGGGCGGCGTCGTCGTGGTGGTGGTCGTCCTGGTGGTAGTCGTCGTCGTGGTGGACGACGTGGTCGGGACGGGCCTCGTGGTCGTCGTCGGCGTGCAGGGACCGAAGTTACCCGTGGCCTGCGCCGGGTTGCTGGTGGGGCTCGGGCAGGCGAGGTGGAAGCCGTTCGAGAACATGACGTCGCCCGTGCGGGTCAGGCTGAAGGTGCCGCCGCCGGGCGTATCGCTCGCGGCCGGGTTGCCGAGCGGCTCGGCCGTCCCGTCGTAGTTCCCGTACGCGACGCAGTCGATGTAGTCGCTCGGAAGACCCGCGTTCCAGGTGGATGGATCAGAGGGCGGAAGGATGCCCGAGGGCGCTCCCCAGCACACCATGCCGCACGAGGTCGGGATTCTGCCCGTCGCCGCGTTGTTCCAGATGGCGTCTGGCGTGATGCCCGAGGCGGCGAGGAACGTTGCCCCGTCGGGGCTCGCCATGATCCAGCGGGCACCGGCGGTGCCGTTTGGCACGCAGGGCTGCGTGGCCATCGGTCCTCCGAGGTTGTCGATCAGAACCTGGAAGCCGCCGCCGTCGGCCTGACATTTGAACACGGTGAGGCGCGTGTGACAGACGTTGTTCTGGCCGGAGAATAGCTGGCGGATCTCGACGTACTGGATGTTCGAGTTGCCGACCGTCCCGTTGTTCACGCCCGACATCACCTCGTCGATCACGGCGATGTGGAACGCGGCCCGAACCGGGGCGGGCACGAGCAGGGCGAGCAGCGAGGCCACGAGCACGGCGATGCGCGACATCGGTCCTCCCTCGAAGCGGGCAGATTGCCCCTGCGTCGTCTGTCCGTCAACGGATTTCTCCTCGTGGAGTCGAACCCTCGACCGACAGGCTCGCGACGACGGCAACCGGCCATGCGGCCGGGTAGAAGATCCGCCTCGGTTGCAGTGAGCAAACGTGGTCGCTATCCTCGGTCGGGCGACGATGTCGTTCGACCGGTTGCGGCCGCTCCGCAAGGCGACGGCCGGTTTTCGTTACACGGCTGCCGCCGCCATCGTCGCCGCCGCGTTGGCCGTGTCCGCGGTCCTCGAGCCGGTGATGGACCGTGTGCCGAGCGCGCCGCTCTTCGCAGTCCTTCTCGCCATCGCCTGGCTCTTCGGGATGGGACCCGCGCTCTTCGGCGCGGCGGTGGCTCTCGTCCCTCTTGCCTACTTGGCGGACGAGTCGCACCCCAAGTGGTACGTCGACCAGCGCGACATCTTTTGGATCCTCCTGTTCTTCATCACGGCCCTGGCGATGGCGTGGCTCGCGTCGGCGGTGCGCCGTCTGGAGGACGAGAGGACGGCGCTGCTCGTTCGGGAGCGCGCGGCACGCGCGGAGGCGGAAGCGGCCAATCGTGCCAAGGACGCCTTCCTCACCATCGTCTCACACGAACTGCGCTCCCCGCTGACGGCGATCCTGGGGTGGTGCCGGATGCTCCGCTCCGGCCGCCTGCCGCCTGCGGACGGCGACCGCGCGCTGGATACCATCGAACAGAATACGCGGCTGCAAGCGAAGCTCGTCGAGGACCTGCTCGACGTCTCACGTGCGGCCGCGGGCAAGCTGGAGATCGCCACGCGGAGCGTCGACCTGTCCGCGGTGGCCCAGCACGTCGTCGAATCGCACCGGCCGCGCGCCGAGGCGGCGCAGGTGCATCTGATCGGCGACGTGAGCGGCGGCGTCGCCGTGCTGGGTGATGCCGAGCGTCTGCAGCAAGTCATCGGAAATCTGGTGGCCAACGCCCTCAAGTTCACCCCCGCCGGCGGGGACGTCGTCGTGAGCGTCAGACGCGACGCAGACATCGGGCGAATCGTCGTTCGTGACACGGGCGAGGGCGTCGACCCGATGCTCCTGCCACACGTCTTCGACCGTTTTCGCCAGGGCGACTCGGCGTCGCGGGGCCGCGAACGAGGGCTCGGCCTCGGGCTCGCGATCGTCAAGTACATCGTCGAGGCGCACGGCGGTGTCGTTCGGGCCGAGAGCGCGGGCTCGGGCGCCGGTGCGACCTTTACCGTGGACCTCCCGCTGGAAGCGGCCAAGCGCACACTTACGTCCGCCGCTTGAGCGGCGAGTCCCGGGCGGTCGTGGGTCCCCCACGGTGATGTTCGCGACGAGCTGGTAGTCCATCTTGCCGACGGGCCGCACGCCGATCTTGCGGAGGGCCGCAGCGGGCACGAGGCAGTCCGTCGCTCCCGTGTCGACCGGGAAGTCGGCGCGCAGCCCGCGCAAGGTCTGCACGATGACCGGGATGCGGATCGCCCCCTACGCGCTCCGCGCCCGCCGCGACCGGACGGCCGTCCGCCCGCCGCGCGCCCCGCCCTCGTCAAGGAGTGCCAGGAGCCGCCGCGCCGCTTCGGTCGGCGTCAAGCGCGCGCTCGCGACCGCCGTCTCCATCTCGGGGAGCAGGCGCTGGACGTCGTCGCGCGCGAGGAAGTGGCCCTTCAAGCCATCGTCGATCATGGTCCAGAACCAGGCCCGCTGCTGCTCGCGCCGCCGGCGCTCGAGCGCGCCGCTCGGGCCGAGCTGGCCACGGTGGTCCTCGATGATCGACCAGACCTTGTCCATCCCCCGCCTCTCGAGCGCGCTCACGGTCACCACCGGCGGGTCCCAGCCGGCGCTTGCGTGGCGGAAGAGGCGCAGCGCGCTCCGGTACTGCGCCGCGGCCTGCTCGGCGGGCCGCACGTTCTCGCCGTCGGCCTTGTTGATGGCGAGCACGTCGGCCAGCTCGAGGATGCCCTTCTTGATGCCCTGGAGCTCGTCCCCCGCGCCCGCGAGCATGAGGACCAGGAAGAAGTCGACCATCGAGGCGACCGCGAACTCGGACTGCCCGACGCCGACCGTCTCGACCAGCACGGCGTCGTAGC
>Ga0209159_1001084_pt1 | contig 21975 bp, 19 predicted proteins | sample GraSoiAngelo_144_FD_185901 | JGI IMG/M metagenome (GOLD analysis project Ga0209159, IMG submission 185901) | Grasslands soil microbial communities from the Angelo Coastal Reserve, California, USA - 14_1009_02_40cm (SPAdes) (version 2) | ecosystem: Environmental > Terrestrial > Soil > Grasslands ...
CGCGTGGTGCCGTTCGCGTTAACCTCGGACTCCCAGTTCCGCCCGCCGGAGGTGGGGAACCTGTTTCCCTTCGGCGGCTACCGCGTGCAGGCCGAGCAGATCTTGCACTACAGCGCGCGGCTGACCGATATCCAGAAAGCGATCGCCGAGTACTGGGCCGACGGCCCGAACTCGGAGCTGCCAGCGGGCCACTGGATGCTTTTCGGGCAGTTCGTGTCGCAGCACGACGGCCACACGTTGGACCAGGACGTGAAGTTGTTCTTCGCCTTGGCGAACGCGGTGTTCGACGCCGGCATCGTTGCTTGGGACTGCAAGCGCGCCTACGACTAAGTGCGTCCCGTCACGGCAGTGCATTTCCTGTTCGCTGGCAAGAAGGTGCGCGCGTGGGCGGGCCCGTATCGTGGAACGCGCGTCATCGACGGAGCCGACTGGGAGCCGTATCAGCCGGTGACGTTTGTCACGCCGCCCTTCCCGGAATTCATCTCCGGCCATAGCGCTTTCAGCGCTGCGGCGGCGGAGGTCCTGAAGGCGTTCACCGGCAGCGACGCGTTCGGCGCGTCTGCGACTGTGCGGACCGGGAGCTCAAAGGTAGAGCCTGGCGCTGTGCCGGCGACGGACGTCACGCTGTCTTGGGCGACGCTTGCTGACGCCGCCAATCAGGCGGGGATTTCGCGGCGCTACGGCGGGATCAACTTCGTGCAAGGGGATCTACAGGGTCGCCGCGGCGGTCGCCTGGTCGGAGTGCAGGTATGGGCGAAGGCGCTGACGTACTTCAACGGCACCGCGAATCCGTAACCGTCGGCCCTCACGGAGTGAAACGACCGCCGAACTGACGGCGGGGCCGAGAATACGCGCGAGCCCGTCTATCGGTCCGGCAGCGTCTCGTACATGGCGCTGGCTACGACGACCCCCGAGACGAAGGTCAGCGCTGCGATCGCGCCGATGGCGAAGGGCATGGTGAACGCGTCCGACAGGAGCCCAGCGGCGAGCGCGCCTGTGGCGTAGCCGGAGTCACGCCACAGCCGGTAAACTCCCACGGCACTCGCCCGCCAATCGGGGTGCGCGACGTCCGACACGGCCGCGAGTAGGGTAGGGTAAACCAGTGCGGTCCCGATTCCCAAGAGCATGGCGCCGGCCATCCAGGACGCGAACGAGCGGCCCATGACAAAGGCCGCGATGCCGGCCGCCTGCACCCACATCCCGCCCGCGATCATCCACTTCCGTCCCCAGCGGTCGCTCAGTGCTCCGGTCCCAAGCTGCCCTATTCCCCACACCAGCGGATAGGCCGCGGTCACGACGCCGATGCGGTCGAGCGCGAGGCCGCGCGCGGCGAGAAACACGGGGATGAGTCCCCATACCATCCCGTCATTCAAATTATTGACCATGCCCGCCTGGCTCGCGGCGAACAGCGCGCGGTCCTGCCAGCTGGTGAGCAGCAAGATGTGGGCGAAGCGCGGGCGGGGTGCGTCCCAACCGCGTTGGCGTGCCTCCGCGCGGGCGTGGCCGTGAGTCTCCTGGACGACGAAAACCGAGAGGACCAGTCCGAGGACGGCGAAAGCGATTCCGGGATAAAAGGGCGCCGGCCGGAGGCCATGCGAGGCGGCGAGATAGCCGGTGAGCAACGCCGACAGCGACACCGCGACGTAACCTGCGAACTCATTCAGCCCCATCGCCAGGCCGCGCCGCGCCGGCCCGACGAGATCGATCTTCATAATCACCGTCGTGGACCAGCACAGCCCCTGGTTGACGCCCAGCAGCACGTTGGCGAGGACGACCCAGCCCCAGCTCGGCGCCAAGATGATGAGCAGCGGCACCGGGAGCCCGGCGACCCAGCCCGCGACCAGCAGCGGCTTGCGCCCGATCCGGTCGGCGAGCTGGCCGGCGAAGAGGTTCGCCAGCGCTTTCACGACACCGAAGCTGATGAGAAAGGAGAGGACGGCGGTTTTCGAAACGAGGCCGAAGTCAGCCTGGGCGATCAGCGGGAGGACGGTGCGTTCGAGCCCCACCATGGCGCCGACGAAGGCATTGACGACGACGAGCAGCGTGAACTGACGCCAGTTGGCGCCGAGGCCGAGCCGGATGGGAGACGGCGTCTCAGGCAACGGCGCAGCGATTGGCGCCTGCCTCCAGCTCTGTGGCGTTGTCGGGAAGCGTGCCGGCTTCGTTCAGGGCGACGATGCGGTGATGGTTCGGCGGTGTCGGCGGGAGCCGGCTGAGGATCTGGCTCACGAACGTTTCCTCGGTCTCACACAAGAGCGACGTCCGCTCCTGGACCTCCCGCAGCGTCGCGCTGATGGGCCGGCCATCAAAGGCTACCGGCTCGCTCGTATGGGCAGGCAGGACGACAGTATCGTGCGGCAACGTGACCAGGCGGTGCAAGGACGCGTAGAGCAAGTGGGCCCGGCGGCGCGACTCGTCAGGTGTTGCCTCGAGATCCGGACGGCCCACAGCGCCCAGGAACATTGTGTCGCCGGTGAACAGGGCACGGTCGTCCAACAGATAGCAGGTGCTTTCGGCGGTATGGCCGGGCGTGCGCAGCGCCCGGAGCCGGGCGGATCCCACTCGCACGGTGTCGCCGTCCTTCAGCGGCTCGTACGCGAAGGAGACGCGATCGGTCGCCGGAAGACGGAGCAGCGCCCCCGTGTCGGCTGCAAGAGCGCGGGCGCGGGACAGGTGGTCAGCGTGCACGTGCGTTTCGAGAACCGTGCGGATGTGCCAGCCGTGTGTGTCGGCCACGCGTTGGTACACACGGGGATCGAGCGACGCATCGATCACAGCGGCATCACCACTCGAGCCGATGAGATAGGAGAGGCATCCCTTCCCGGTGCGGCGCAGCTGGACGATCCGCGCGGCGCCTCCGGGGCTCGGAAGCTCGGCGGTGTTCCAGGCCAGGCTCCAGGCGCGCATCCCGCCCTCGAGCGACACCGCGTCCAGGCCGCGCGCGCGCAACTGCTCAGCCGCGAGCATGCTCGTCTTCCCTGCAGCGCACACGGTCACGACACGGCCGCCATTCGTGGGGTGGAAGTCGGCGAGAGCAGTCGGGTCACCGCGGCGCAACGCAGCGTACGCGTCGACGTGCACGCTGCCGGGAATGGCCCATTCGGCGTGCTCGGCGAGCGGTCGCACGTCGAGCACCGTAACCGGCGCCCCCTGCTCGAGTAGCTCCCGCAGAGCTTCGGTGGAGATGGTCGGCGCGGTCATGGCCACGTCCCTAGCGTGCGGGCTTCTGTGCCGTGAACAGCACCGCCTTCACGCCGTAAGCTTCGGCGGCGTCCCGCGTTGATTCCTTGCGGAACGCGAAGCCTGGGACCACGGTCGAGCGTACCCGGTTGAACCCCGCGTCCTCGAGCAACGCAAACACCTCTCCCTCCGGGAGAGCACCGCCGATTCAGCTGGCCCAGAGCTTGGGGTCGTTGACGATGGACTGCGAGAGTTGCTTCGCGCTGACGATGTCGGTGATGGAGACCCGGCCGCCGGGCTTGAGTACGCGAAACAGCTCGTGGATCACGCGACGCTTGCGGAAGGACAGGTTGATGACGCCGTTCGAAATGACGACGTCCACGCTGCCGTCGGGGAGGGGAATGTCCTCCATCCGCCCCTCGTGGCACGCTATCCGCACGCCTGAGGCCGCGGCGTGCGCTTCAGCCTTGCGACACATGGTCGGGTTCAAATCGAGGCCGATCACGCGGCCCAGGGGACCCACCTGCCATGCGGCGATGATGCCGTCGAGCCCCGCCCCGCTCCCGAGGTCCAGCACCGTCTCGCCGGGCTGGATCCGGCTGCGCAAGTGCGGGTTGCCCACGCCGGCAAACGATGCCACGGCACCGGGCGGCGCGCGGTCGAGCCAGTCGCGCTCGTAGCCGAACAGCTCGGCTGCCTGGCGGCCGTGGTAGAAGTGGAACTCACCCTCCGGGTGCTCGGCCACTTCCTGGTACATCCGCACGACCTCGCCCGTGATCACTCCCTCGAGCGGGGCCTGCTGTTCGGCGGGAAGGACTACGCTCTCGGTCATGTCCCGGAACTCCTCTCGCTCGGGCGGGGCGGAACCGGACTCCTGAGGTGAAGTCTGGCCAGACTTGCGAAATAGGACAATTACGAGATGTTGATGGAAGAGATAGGGGATACCTTATGGCAAAGCCTGGTCTCACCCTGCACCGCTTGGAATTGTTCCTCGCCGTCCTCGACCACGGGGGCGTGAGCCGGGCGGCCAAGTCCCGCAACATCAGCCAACCCGCGGTGTCCGAACACTTGCACGGTCTCGGGGCGCACTTCGGCGTGGCGCTGCTGGAGCGTCACGGGCGACGCGTCCGCCCGACGCCCGCGGCGCGCCTGCTCGAACCATACGCCCGCCAGGCGGTGGGGCTGCTGCGCGGCGCAGAGCGGGCCGCGGGCGAGTGGCGTGGCCTGCGCAGCGGCGCACTCACCGTCGGGGCGAGCACGACGCCCGGCACCTACCTCCTCCCGGCCGCGCTCGGTCGGTTCCACGCGGCTCATCCCGGCATCGCCCTGAGCCTGCAGATCAGCGATACCGGGGAGATCGAGCGCTGGGTGGCGGCGGGGCAAGTGGAGTTGGGAGTGATCGGCGAAGCGCCGCTCGTACCCGGGCTCGAGGCGGAGCGGTGGGTACAGGACGAACTGGTGTTGATCGTCCCGCGCGGTCATCCGTTTGCGGGGCAGCGTGCCGTACGCGCGCGTGCGATCGCGGGCGAACCATACATCGCCCGCGAAGAAGGCTCGAGCACCCGCGGGGTGGCGGAGCGCTATCTCGGCCAGCTGGGGGTTACGCTTACGCCGGCGATGCAACTGGGGAGCACCGAGGCGATTCGGGAAGCGGTCGCCGCGGGACTCGGGGTCGCGCTCGTGTCACGTCACGCGGTCCTCACTCGGGATCGGCGCATCGTGGCCGTGCGGGTCGCCGGGTCACGCTGGACTCGCGATCTGCTGATTGTGCAACGCGCCGGAACGCCGCTCGGGCCCGCCGCCGCTCGGTTCCGGAGCCAGCTCCTCGAAGCCCGAGCCTGAAGCTACCGGGTGGGGCTCAGCGCTTCGGGAGCGCTGCCGAGAGCGTGCGCAGCCAGGCGCCGAGGAGCGGATCTCCCGGGCTCACCGCCTGCTCGCTGCGCAACGCCTCCCGCACGACGCGCCGCAGCCCGTCGGGGAGGACGACGGGTGCGACCGGCCCGGACTCCGATCCGGACAAGAGCGTGACCGTTGCCGCGTACGCCTGAGCCGGCTCGAGCCGCAGGGCCAGCCGGGCGCTGAAGGCCGCGAGCGCCGCCCGCACGCGCCCGAAGTCTCCCGCTGCGGCGAACAAATTCGTGGCCCAGGCATAGGCTTCGGTCATGGCGGGTACCGTGGCGAACAGCTCCCCTCCGAAATAATGCACGCCCCACAGGGAGTCCGCGATCCGCCGCGCGTCATCCAATCGTCCGAGCTTCCCCAGCAGGATCATCCGTCGTGCCGCCACGGCCTCGGCTTCCGCTTCGACGCCGAGCGAGTCTGCGATGTCGAGCTCGCGGAGCGCGGCCTGGTAATTGCCCTCCAGCTCGAGCACCCGCGCCATCATGCGGTGCGCTTCGGCCTCGGCCGGGCCGGCGACGAGCCAGTGCCGGGCCCACGCCCTAGCCGCGGCCCGCGCGCGGGCGCGCGAGGCGGTCAACGACTCCGCCGGAAGTGCCGACAGGGACTCGGGCGGAACCAGCTCGAGCGAGTCGCGCAGCAGGGGCACGAGCATGCGGTCGGGGCCGGCGAACTGCAGGGCCAGCGCCGAATCGCGCCCGGGGCCGGGCGGCTGTTCCGCCAGGCCGAGCTCAAAGTCGCAGCTGCACCAGGCACGGACCGAGCTCCGCACGGGGCGCGGTAGCTCACGGCGGTAGCCCGCTACCGCGCCCGGCGGCTGCCCGGCCGCCAACGAGTAGATGACCACCAATCCCTGGTAGGCGCCATGCCGGGTGGGGTCGAGATCGAGCACGCGCCGGGACAGCCGAGTAGCCGCGTTCAGGGACCCGCGGCGTCGCTCTCCGGTCGGCGTCGCCACGAGCAGAGGGTCGAGAAACTCGAGGCCCGCGAGGTCCTCGAGCGCGTCGACGTCGTTGGAGTCCTGAGCGACGAGACCCGCCAACTCCATGCGCGCCACGGTGAAGTCGGCGTTCAACAGGCTGCGCAGCGCGCGCACGTGACTGGCCGCCTGCGGCGGCAGCCGGTTGCTGAGCGCCGCGGCGCGCTCGGCGTACCCGTACGCCGGATGGTCGGGATCCAGCACCGAGAACGCGAGCAGGGAGACCTCTGCGAGCTTGCCGTATGCCTGCGCGAAGAGGCTGTCGATGCGGACGGCATCCAGCAACGCTTCACGGGCCTGCCGGTACTCCGCCCGGTTGAGATGCGCCACACCGCGCAGGTACGCCCGATATGCGTCCAGGGAGCGCGTAGTGGCCGTGCCCAGGTCCGCCGAGGCCTGCTCGAGCCCAGCGGCGCGTAACAACACCGTCGCGATCTGGTCGTAGGCCTGCCGAACGTCGTCCGTGGCCCGTCCTTCGAACCTCGTACGGGCCACCTGGCGCTGGGTCACGACGTCGTAGGCCCGGGCACTCACCTGCAGCCGTTCGCCGGTCACGATGATTTCGCCCGTCACCGCCGTCCACCCGCCGGTCTCGGCTGCCACACGGCGGAGGCTCGCGAGGTCCATCACCTCTCCGGGCTGCAGCGCGTGTCGGCGCAGCGCCGGATACAGCCGCTCGTCGGGGACGACCGTCAACTCCGTCCATTGCCCGAGCGCGTCCGCCAGCATCGTGGGAGACGCCTCCACCAGCCATTGATAGTCGGGGATGCGCGACAAGTTGCGAAACGGGAGGATGAGAAACGTGCGCGCGCGGTCGCGCTCGGCAGGAGGCGGGGACGTGGCGGCTGCTCCGGGCGCTCCCCGCCTACACGGCGGAGGCGTACCATCGGGGCACTGGGCTCCGGCGGACCTCACGACCAGCGCTGCGAGCAACGCCCCAACGACAGCACCGTGGCGGATGGGCGACATACGGTCGGACGAACATCGCGCGGCCGCTCGGATCCGGCAAGGCGGGACCGGCTTGCCGTTTCACGGCTGCCAACGGAGTATTCGTCGCGTGTGCCCGATCGAGCGGACAGCTGCGGTGCGGCGGCGGCAGCTCTTCAGGTGACGGTCGAGATTCTCCGCAGCGCAACGAGCCGCGCGCGCCTCGCGTCACTCGCGGAAGCGCAGTCGTCGTCGACGTTCGACGACGCCTGATGGCCATCGGCGGCGAGCTGCACTCGGACGAGGATGCGGCCCTGATCGAGCACGGGTCCGCGCAGGCGGACTTGTGGGGCATCAACCTGTATCCCGCCGAGCAGGGGGAGGCGTGGCTCGAATTCGATTCGATGATCAACGTCCGTCCGTCGCAGGGCAATCGTTCCCGGAACGTCGAGGATGGAGCACTGCGGGAGCTCATTCGTCAGATCGTCACCGCCCTCGTGACAGGATGACGCCCCGACCGGTTCGAGCGAGCTCTGGCGCGGGCCCTGGAGCTGTTTGACTTGACCGCTCGTGACGACCGCTGGCGGGGTCACCGGCGCCGCAAGATCCTCCGCGCGCGGGAGGAGTTCTGTCGGCTCTTTTTCGACGAGCACCCGCAGCCCGGCGGCGCCAGTACCCTCAGAAGTTATTTTCTTCGTTTCGCCGTGCTCGCACGACGGCGGCCAAGTTAGGGACGGCGGAATCGCGCCACCGTAGCTCCGTGGTTGAGCTCTCGATTCGTAAGCCCGCACGGCCAGCGCCCGTCAGCGTTGGCTGTTGCTTTTTCAACGACTTACGTGATGTGTGCAACGACCCGCGACGGCGAGCGACGCCCCCGTTGGCACCACAAGTTTTTTTCTTCGGTAAGCGGAAACTCGGTACGATTCACTCAGGAGTCTTCGCCGAAGGATTAGAGAGAGAAAATCATGAAGGCGTTCGTCGTCGAACGTTATGGAAAGAATGACGGGATCCGGTTTGTCGAAATGCCGGAGCCGGAACTGCGGGACGCGGACGTATTGGTCCGTGTCCACGCTGCCGGCGTAAACGTCTTGGATTCCAAGATCCGAGACGGAGAGTTCAAGCTCATTTTGCCTTATCGCCTGCCGCTCATTCTGGGAAACGATGTGGCTGGGGTCGTGGTCCGGGTCGGGTCCAACGTGAGGCGATTCAAGCTCGGTGACGAGGTCTATGCGCGGCCGCATAAAGATCGGATCGGCGCGTTCGCGGAATTCATTTCGATGAATGAAGACGACGTGGCGCTCAAGCCAAAGGAACTCACCATGGAGGAAGCCGCTTCCATCCCTTTGGTCGGCTTGACCGCCTGGCAAGCGCTGATTGAAAGAGCAAACCTGAAGAAGGGGCAAAAAATCCTCATCCACGCCGGCTCCGGTGGCGTGGGAACATTTGCAATTCAGCTCGCAAAGCACGTCGGCGCGACCGTCGCCACGACCACGAGCACAGCGAATATCGATCTGGTGAAGAGCCTCGGTGCAGATGTAGTCGTCGACTACACGAAAGAGGATTTCGAAAAAGTCCTGCGTGATTGCGACCTCGTCTTGAACAGTCTAGGCAAGGATACGCTCAAAAAATCTCTACGGGTGCTGAAACCGGGAGGAAAGCTCATCTCGATCTCCGGTCCACCTGACCCCGATTTTGCGAAGGACCTCGGATCGGGTTGGATGTTGAGACAGGTGATGCGACTGTTAAGCTATAGCATTCGGAGGAAAGCAAAACGCCATCGCGTTAGCTATTCCTTTCTTTTCATGAGAGCGAATGGCGACCAGTTGCGCGAGATCACGTCTCTTATCGATTCCGGGATCATCCGCCCGATTGTTGATCGGGTCTTTTCATTCGAATCGATGAAGGAGGCCTTGGCTTACGTTGATACGGGACGTGCAAAAGGCAAGGTCGTCGTCAAAGTAAGGTAAATAGACAACTGTTGAAGATCTTAGAGACCGCGTTGCACGCGAGAACTGATGAGCCTTGAAACCGCATCCCTGCAACCCCCGGTTTTGGAGGCGAGCCCCCTAAGTCTCCCGAAGACCCGCCGACTCCCTAAGGGTCCGCGACAAACCGAAGCATGGATCGCGTGCGCTCACGAAACGACCCCCGAAGCCGGGGGGTCGCCGCTGCCGCAACCGATGTTAGTGGAACATTCCCGCAGGCGTTTCTGAGCTGCCCATCGCAGGGCTGTTCCCGGCGACGATCAGATAGGCGCTAGCCAACATGGCGGCAATCAGCAGTGCCCAAAGAGTCGGGGTGCGCATTCGTCTGGTCATGGTGACTCCCGCGTCTAATTGTTCGTCGTCAACGCCGGCTTGCCGTTGCGAATCACCCACACGGCGGGCGGGGATTGGAAGGTCCCGCTGCCGCGCGCCTTGGTCAGCGTCCCCGCAGTGCCGTCATACGTGGCGATGTTGCGGAGGTAGACCGCGGGGTTTTGCCCCCGCTCGAACGCCTGCACGATCATGTTGAAATCGTCGTAGGCGTAGGGCATCATGTGCGTGGCGAACCGGGTGCCCGGATACTTCTCCTCGAAGCGTGTTCGGAACGCGAGATCCCGGAGATTGCTGTCGGTGTACCAGGTGCCCTCAAAGAGCTCCCGGTGCTCACTGATCGACGGCGCTACGACAGATGCGATGTTGTGGATCTTCGCGTCCGACAGCTGCCGGCCGAGGATTTCCAGCTGGGGGCTGAAGGCTTCGACATAGTAGACGTCGGGGTTCGATGCTCGGGCCTCGGCGATTCGCGTCCGAAAGTCGGTCACCGAATCCGGGAAGACGTAGTCGTACGAGACGGAGAGGCCAACGCGCGTAGCCTCCGCCTTCACCGCCGCCACGTGCCCCTGGATGCTCGGATAGTCACGGGTGAGCAACGAGATCCTTCGGATCCCGCGCCGCTCGGCCTCTCGAACCCACAGCAGGGCCTCGGCCTCGGGCGTCGGAATGTTCGTGAAGTTGTACGCGCCGTCGCCAATCGAGGTGACGCTGCACACGCACGTCTGCGGGATCCGCGCTGCGCTTGCCAAGGGCTTCGTCAGCAGCCCGAAGCGCGAGATGCCGCCAACGATGGCGTCGACCCGATCGACGCGAAGCGCTCGCTCGATCGCCACTCGCGCCGTGCTTTCGTCCGTGCCGATGTCGACCAGGACGAGTTGATACTGGTACTTGGTTCCCCGCAAATCGTCCTTCGCCATCTGGACCGCCTTGAGAAACGAGTTGCCGAGGATGGCGTACGGCCCCCCAGTCGGGACGATGACGCCGATCTTGACGACGCCGCCCACGGGCGCAGCCCAGCGGTCCCGGTCCACGAGCACGAACGCGGCGACCAGCCCCGCGGCGGCCAGGAGAGCACTGGGCCGCGCCAGGCCTCTGGGCAGGACAAGAACACCCCGCTTCGCCCTGAGGAGCTGGAAAGCATAGTACGCGACGAATAGGCTGCCGATGAACATCAGGATGCCGCTCGCCTCGAAGCCGTAGGGCCCGAGCATCGGCTTGGGATAGGCGGCGGACACGGCGGCGAGGCCGGTGCCGAGATAAAGCGGGAGCGTGATTCCCCAAAGGCCCTTAATCAGGCCGAAGCCCACGACGATCCAGAGATTCATGAACAGGTAGCCGGCGAAGGCGACGGAGCTCCGGGTGTTGCGAAACCACCAGAGCAGCGCCGCGGGACCGACGAGGAGCACCGCTCCGAGACCGAACGCCTTCGGTCCGAGCACGTAGAGGTGATTGGCGGTGATCATCACCGCCGTGAGCGTGACGCTGATGAGCGACCGGCGCGCTGCCTCTTGCATGTGTCCTCCGTGTTCTGGGACGTCGGCTGCATCCTTGTTCGTGAACATTGCATTCCGTACTTGACATACTGTTCGCTAAAGAACATTGTGTCTAGTATCAGCGGTAGGCAACCGACACCAAGCGGCGAAGCGTACGATTTCGAACAGCGACGCCCACTTCGTTCAGTTCAGGACACCGGCGGCTCGGCTGTTCGGGAATGAGGCGACACGGTGAAGAGATCGACCGACCGGCGGGTCCAACGCACCCGCCAACTCCTGCAGGACGCCTTGATCTCGATGATGATCGAGAAGGGGTACGAAGCCACGACCGTTCAGGATATCATCGACCGCGCGAACGTCGGCCGGGCCACGTTCTACGCGCATTTCGCCGACAAGGAGACGCTGCTCACCAGCCGGCTCGAAGACCTGCGGAATTCCCTCAGCGAACGGCAACGACAGGCCCCGGGGAGTCTCGGCTTCAGCCTCGCGATGCTCGAGCACGCGCGCAGTCATCTCCCGGTGTGGTCGGCGATCGTAGGGCGAGACAGCGGTGCGTTAGTGCTGCAGCGCATTCAGTCCATGATCGCGGCCCTCGTGGACGTTGACATGAGGGCGCTCGCCTTCAAGGGCACGCCGGCGCAACGCGATCTTGCGGTCCAGTACATCGCGGGGGCCTTCATGGCCGTCTTGACGTGGTGGCTCGACCAGGGCGCGAAGCTTCCGCCGGAAGAGGTGGACGCCATCTTCCGCCGGCTGGTGATGCAGGGTGTGGCGGGGGAGTGGGGGCTGCGAGCGAACAGCAAAGGAAGAGCCCCACATCTCAAGTCGATGTGAGGGTCGGCTGGGCACTTCTACGTCTGGCCGCGATCGGGCTACCGAGACCGCGTGTTGGCAGTATTGGACCGAAGAGGACATGTTGCAGGCATGAACGGTCCAACGACAAATCCGCTGATCAGCAAGGCGGCGTGGCTGTTCTGAGGACGCCCTCGGCAGGTGCGGACAGTGGGAATTCGACTACCCCAGTTACGCTGCACTGAGGTCGCCATGATCAAGCGTCTCGGGCCTCTGCTGATTCTGCTCGCCTGCGGGGAAGGTACCGGCCATGGCGGATCTCCAACATTTGTGTTCATGAGCAAGTCGTCCGACACCGTACCCAACGAGTTCGACGTGTATGTGATGAATTCTGACGGTACTCATGTTGTGAATCTCACGCAGCACGTGGCGATAAACCACGAACCGGCGTGGTCGTCCGATGGGTCCAAGATCATTTTCAGTTCCGCCGGTCGTGATACGACCGGGCGCTGGCACCTCTACGTCATGAACGTCGATGGCAGCCAGCTGAGTCGGCTGACCTTCACGTCGCGGAGCGAGATGCAGCCGGCGTGGTCTCCCGACGGCGGGAAGATTGCCCTCATTTCAAACAACGATCTGTATGTCATGAATGCGGACGGCAGCGCCATCACACCCCTCGTCGCCGGTTCCGGGATCGAGGCCGATCCCTCCTGGTCGCCGGACGGTCGTATTGTCTTCTTCTCGACACGCGCCGCGAGCTCGCGGATCTCCGGTCACCTATTCGTCATTAGCGCCGATGGGACAGGCCTCACCTCCTTGGGCGACAGCACGACGGAAGATGGCTCACCCGCATGGTCACCGGACGGCACCAAGATCGCATTCTCCTCGCGCCGGGAGACCACCCACAGTCAAGTCTGGATCATGAATCCGGATGGCAGCGCGCCCCTCCGGCTGACGAATGATTCGACAGGCGCCGGGGGCCCTTCCTGGTCACACGACGGGACTAAAATCGTGTTCACATCGAACAGAGATGGAAATGTCGAGATTTATGAAATGAATGCCGATGGCAGCAACCAGACTCGTTTGACCTACCGCCCGACGTGGATCGACATACGGCCGCGCTGGCGGCCTTAACATGCCCGACCGAAGCCCTGTAGAAAGAGTGTAGAGACCGGCGCGACGCGAGCCGATTCGAACGGCCACGTGCCAGGATCGAGGTGGCCGGTGCCGAAAGCTTCTCCGGCCGAAACCTGGCGACTGCTGCGTCTTGTGCTCGTATGGGTCGAGCCGATGCCCGCCCCGGCAGACTGAGGAGGCGTGACTCCGCCGGCGGCTTGGTAGTATATTGCACAACGCGCATGAAACTCACGTTACTGAGACTTGTCGCCACGCTGCTGTGGAGCGGCCAGATATTGCCGGTTGGCCTGCCGCTCCTGTGTGACCAAGTCCAACGAGCAACGCCGGCGAACTGCGACCAACAGATGGCGTCCCACCCGTCTGGGCCGGCCGTGAATGCTACGACCCACGCAACCCCGTGCGCCAATTCAGCGTTCTGCGCGATCACGGCGCCCGCAGTGGTTGCGCTTGGCGGAGTAGTTTCCGTTTCAGCAGGTGAATCTCACATCGTCGTCTTGGGCGTCTCGACGTTCGCCCCCGCCGACCCGCAACCGCCACTCCCTCCGCCTCCCCAAGCCTAGCCTCTCCCAAGCGTAGTGTGCCCTGACGCGCCGCCTCGAGCGGCGCGGGCTCCGGCGCGTTCCGCCGGAAACTGATTGGCGAGGAGAGGTATGCAAGTCCGACAACTGATTCTAGCCGCGAGCTCGCTCGTTATCGCGGGCGCCAGTCCTGCATTCGGGCAGGGCTCGCCGGTGTCCGTCGTTGGCGACTCGACTCTACCGTCGTTGGTCGCCGAAGCGCTCGCGCGCAACCCGACAGTCGCGCAGCGGCAAGCAGCAGTTCGAGCCGCCACGCTCCGCATCCGGCCAGCCGGCACGCTGCCGGATCCGATGCTGACGCTAGGCGTGATGGATCTGGTGCTGCCGCACTTCCAGTTCAACCAAAGCGACTTCACCGAGGCGGACGTGGAGCTGAGCCAGGAGATTCCTTGGCCCGGCGCGTTAGGCGCGCGCTCGGGGGTCGTGCGCGGGGCCGCCGCCGGCGCTAGGGCAGAAGAAGGCACCCTACGCCGGGACGTTACGACCGCGATGGCGGTCGCCTACTACCGGCTTGGCTACGCCATGACGGCGCTGGAGACGCTGCGCCACCAGCGGGACCTGCTCGACGCCGCCGTCCAGCTCAGCACGACGCGCTATGCGACGGGCGCCGCGCCGCAAAGCGATCCCCTCCAGGCAAAGCTGGCCCGCGATCGCCTGCGGTCCGAGGAGTTCGCATTGGAGAGCGAGCGAGTCGCCGCGCTCGCGGCGGTGAATGCGCTGCGGAACCGCGCACCCGGAGCCACGGTCCCGGTCATACGGATCGACCCGGCTGCAGTGCATGCCGGGGTTGTGCCCCAGCTTGCCACCGACTCGCTCGTGGCCCTGGCCCTCGCAACCCATCCCCGGCTCGCCGCTCGCCGGGCGGCAGTCGACGTGGCGACGCGCACAATTCAGGTCGAGCGTCTCGGCGCCCGACCCGACTTCACCTTGACGCTGCGCTACGGTTACCGACCACGGGCGTTCAACTTCAACTTTCCGGACTTCTTCTCCGCCTTCGTAGGCCTGCGCCTTCCGGTGTGGGCGTGGCGCAAACAGCACCGGCTCGCGGATGCGGCGCGCGTGGATTCAACTGGGGCCGCGGCTTCGCTGCGCGACACGGAGCTCCAGCTCAGTCGCGAGGTCACCGAAACCGCCGCCCGAGTCCAGGCGTCCCAGCAGCGCCTCGCGCTCCTCGTGGACGGCGTCCTGCCCAATGCGCGGGGAACAGTCGAATCGGTGCTGCGGAGCTATCAGGTCGGTCGCGCCGAATTCCTGACCCTGCTGTCGGTCGAGGATGCGCGGTACCGGGCCGAGCTGGAAGCGGTCGCGGTGGCGGCGGACTACCAGTCTCAACTTGTCATGCTGCGGCAGTTGACCGCAGGGGAGACGCAGCCGTGAAACGAATCTTCATTAGCCTGGTCGTCGCCGCCGTGACGCTGACCGGATGCCAGAGAAAGCCGGCTCGAAGCGACGAGGTGGCAGGCATGAAGGACATGCAGGGGATGCCAGGGATGCCGGCGGCCGGCGCTGACACGTCGGGCGTTCCGGTGAGCCGCACTGAAGCCGAGCGACTTGGCATCACGTTCGCGCGGGCGAGCGACCGGCCGGTCCGGTCCTCCATCCGAGCGGTGGGCGTGCTCAAGTACGCCGAGCCAAACCTCGTCTACGTCAATGCGCGGGTCGGCGGCTGGGTCGAGCATCTGTACGCGGATTACATCGGTAAGCGTGTCGAGCAAGGCGACCCGCTGCTGGCGCTCTACTCGCCCGATCTGGTGAGTGCTCAGGCGGAATACCTCTTGGCGCGGCGACTAAAGGACGACACGCTCGCGGCCAGCGCCCGGAGCCGCCTCGCCCTGTGGGACATCCCGTCCGATCAAATCGACAGCCTCGAGACGAGAGGAAGTGTGACGCGCACGCTGTTGCTGCGTGCCCCGCGGAGCGGCGCAGTCACGGAGAAGATGGTCATCGAAGGCCAAGCGGTGAAGGCCGGGGACAATCTGTTCCAGATCGCCGACGCCCGAGTGCTGTGGGTGGACGTCGCGATCTTCGAGCAGGACGCGGCATCCGTCCGCGTCGGCACCGCGGCCACGACCACCGTGGACGCGCTCTCAGGACGGACGTTTCGCGGCAGCGTGACGTTCATCTACCCGCAGCTCGACGAGAAGACCCGCACGCTGACGGCCCGCGTGGCGGTAGAGAACGGCGACGGCGCCTTGCGCCCGGGAATGTACGCGACGGCGGCGCTCGCGACGGCGGGCCGGCGGGGTGTGAGTGTCCCGCTCGAGGCGGTGCTGCCCACGGGGACGAAGGACATCGTCTTCGTGAACCGCGGCGACGGCCGGTTCATGCCCCGGGATGTTCGCGTGGGGCTCCGGGGCGACTCGCTCGTCGAGATCGTCGAGGGCCTGAAGCCGGGCGACGAAGTCGTGGCCTCGGCGACGTTCCTGCTCGACTCCGAGTCGAACCTCGCCGCGGCGATTCAGGGACTCATGCTCCAGATGGGGATGGGCCTGAACATGGGCGGGATGCAGACGGGGAAGGGGGAAGGGGGAAGGGGGAAGAGGCAATGATCGAAAAGCTCATCGCGTGGTCCATCAAGCGCCGCGAGCTCGTGGCGCTCGGCGCGATCTTCGTGCTCGTGGCTGGCGTGTTCCTGCTCCGCACGATGCCGGTGGATGCGATCCCGGATCTCTCGGATACGCAAGTGATCGTCTACACCGACTACCCGGGCCAGGCGCCCCAAGTCGTCGAGGACCAGGTGACCTATCCGTTACTCACCACGTTCCTTGCCGTCCCCAAGGTGAAAGTCGTGCGCGGGCAGTCAATGTTCAGCTCGTCCTTCGTGTACGTGATCTTCCAGGACCGGACCGATCTCTATTGGGCCCGCTCGCGGGTGCTCGAGTACCTGAACGCGATCCAGAGCCGGCTCCCCGCCGGCGCCAAGACCCGGCTCGGACCGGACGCCACCGGCGTAGGCTGGGTCTATCAGTACGCCCTCGAGGGTCCCGGCTACGCGCCCGACCGGCTCCGCTCGATCCAGGACTTTCAGGTGCGGTACGCCCTGCAGTCCGTGCCGGGCGTAGCCGAGGTCGCGAGTCTGGGCGGCTTCGTGCGCCAGTACCAGGTTCTGCTCGACCCGGCCCGGCTCCTCGGCTACGGCGTAACGGCGCGCGAGGTCATCGTGGCCGTGCGCGGGGCCAACCAGGATGTGGGGGCGCGCACGGTGGAGGTCGCGGGCTCGGATTACGCGATCCGCGGGCTCGGCTACTTCCGTGGGGTCGGTGACATCGAGAAGGTCGCGGTCGGCGTCGGAAAGGATGGGCGCCCGGTACGGGTCGGCGATGTGGCCCGGGTGACGATCGGGCCCGACCTGCGGCTCGGGATCGCCGAGCGGGATGGAAGAGGAGAGGCCGTCGGTGGGGTCGTGGTGATGCGCTATGGGGAGAACGCACTCAGAGTGATCGACGGCGTGAAGCAGCGGATCGCCGAGATCGCGCCCGCGCTGCCGGCCGGCGTCCGAATCGTACCGACGTACGACCGCTCGGACCTGATCCACGGGTCCATCAAGACACTGTGGCGCACGCTGCTCGAGGAGTCCCTGATCGTGGCGCTCGTGTGCGCGGTGTTCCTGCTGCACGCGCGCAGCGCCCTCGTGGCGATCGCCACGCTGCCGCTCGGCATTCTGGTGTCGCTCGCGGTCACCCGCTGGCTCGGCATCAACGGCAATATCATGAGTCTCGGCGGGCTCGCGATCGCGATCGGCGCCATGATCGACGCCGCGATCGTGATGCTGGAGAATCTCCACAAGCACTTCGAGCACGAGCCGGACCGGCCGCACTGGGAGCGCGTGTTCGCCGCCGCGCGCGAGGTGGGGCCGGCGCTGTTCATGTCGCTGCTCATCATCACGCTCTCGTTCCTGCCGGTGTTCACGCTGGAGGACCAGGAAGGGCGGCTGTTCCGGCCGCTCGCGCTCACCAAGACCTTCGCGATGGCGGCCGCGGCGCTGCTCTCGGTGACGCTCGTGCCCGCACTCATGGGGTGGTTCGTCAAGGGGAAGATCCGTGCGGAGGCGGAGAACCCCCTCAACCGCTGGGCGATCAGGGTGTACCGCCCGGTGCTCCGCTGGGCGATCGGGGCCCGGTGGCTCGTGCTGGGCGGTGCGGTGGGCGTCCTGGTGCTGACGCTCCTTCCGTTAGCGGGTCTCGGCAGCGAGTTCATGCCGCCGTTGAACGAAGGATCGCTGATGTACATGCCCAACACCCTGCCAGCGGTGTCCCTCACCACGCAACGGCGCCTGCTCCATGTGGAAGACTCGATCCTCATGACGTTCCCCGAGGTCGCGTCGGTGTGGGGCAAGGCGGGCCGGGCGAATACGGCCACCGACTGGGCGCCAATGTCCATGGTCGAGACCGTGGTGAACCTGAAGCCCGAATCGGAGTGGCGACGGGGGATGACTCAGGATCGCCTGATCTCGGAGATGGATCAGGGGCTGCGTCTCACGGGCGCCGTCAACACGTGGACGATGCCGATCAAGAACCGCACGGACATGCTGTCGACCGGCGTGCGGACGACCCTCGCGGTCAAGATCTTCGGTCCCGACCTCCAGACCATCCAGCGCATCGGTCAGGACATCGAGCGCGCGCTCGCGCCACTGCCGGGCACGGCGAGCGTCTACGCCGAGCGGTCGTTTGGGGGGCGCTACTTGGATATCCGTCCGGATGCGGATGCCCTCGCCCGCTACGGGCTCACCACTGGGGACGCGCAGGAGGTGATCAGCCTGGCGCTCGGTGGGGAGGAGATCACGACCACCGTGGAGGGCCGGGAGCGCTATCCCGTGCAGGTGCGCTATGCCCGTGACTTCCGGGATGACCCCACTACGATCAGCCGGCTCCTGGTCGGGAGCAGGGACGGCCCGCAGGTGCCGCTCGGGCAGGTGGCGCACATTCAGTTCAGCCCCGGCCCCCCGATGATCCGGAGCGAGGGCGGCTATCTGTACGACCAGGTGTCGATCGACGTGCGGGGACGGGACGTCGGGAGCTATGTGCGCGACGCTCAGGGTGTCGTGGCGCCCGAGGTGAAGCTCCCCACCGGCTACTGGCTGCGCTGGAGCGGGCAGTATGAGGCGATCGAGCGGGTGAAGGCGCGGCTCCGAGTCGTCGTCCCGCTGACGCTCGGGATCATCGCGCTGCTCCTGTATCTCACCTTCGGTACCGTAGCCGAGACAGCGATTGTGATGCTGTCGCTGCCGTTCGCCCTCGTCGGCGGGGTGTGGATCATGTGGCTGCTCGACTACAACCTGTCGACCGCGGTGGCTGTGGGTTTCATCGCCTTGGCGGGTGTCGCGGCGGAGACGGGCGTCGTGATGCTGATCTACCTGGATCACGCGTGGAAGGCGCGGGATGCAGGAGGCGGGATGCGGGAGGCGTCGCTCATAGCGGCCATCGAGCAGGGCGCTGTGAACCGCGTTCGGCCCAAGCTCATGACGGTGCTCGCGATCATGCTCGGGCTCGTGCCGGCGCTGTGGAGTCACGGCGCGGGGGCGAGCGTGATGAAGCGGATCGCAGCGCCGATGGTGGGCGGGATGGTGACGTCCACGGTCCTGACTTTGATCGTCATCCCGGTCATCTATTACCTGTGGCGCCGCCGAGGACTGAACGGCCAATGAATCGCGTCGCTTTACTTCGCCGAGGGGTCGCGCTCGAGGGCGTGACGGTCGGCTACAACGCGCTCGAGGGCGTAATAGCGATCGCCGCCGGTCTCGCCGCCGGCTCCGTGGCGCTCACGGGATTCGGGATCGACTCTGTCATCGAGGTGACGAGCGGCGTGGTGCTCTGGTGGCGGCTGCGGGCGGAGCTCGGGTCGCGCGAACTAGGCCCCGCGGTCGAGGCGCGCGCGGCGCGGTGGGCCGGCCTCCTGCTCCTCGCCCTGGCGGTCTACATCGTGGCCGAGTCGGGGCGTCGGCTGCTGACCGGCGATCGGCCCGGAGAGAGCGTCGTGGGGATCGTGCTCACGGCGGTTTCATTGATCGTGATGCCCCTCCTGGCCCGAGCGAAGCTCCGCGTGGCGGGCAGTCTCGGGAGCCGGGCACTGCGGGCCGACGCGCACGAGACCATCGTGTGTGCGTGGCTCTCGGCGACGACGCTGCTCGGTCTGGGTCTGAACGCGGGGCTCGGCTGGTGGTGGGCGGATCCGGTAGCTGCTCTTGCGATGCTGCCGTTGATCGTGCGCGAAGGTGTCGAGGCTTGGAGAGGGGAGGGTACCGACGGCGAGGTTGCCTAGGACAGCGACGGTCTCCCGAGGAGGCGGTGGAGTACCGTGTCGAGCAGCAGCCCGCTAAGTTTGGGGGCGTCTTCGCCACCGTAGCTCAGTGGTAGAGCTCTCGATTCGTAATCCTACGCGGCCAGCGCACGCCAGCGCTGGCCGTTGTGATTTCAATGCGTTAGGGGATGCACGCACCAGTCAGCGACGGTCAGCGACGGCCCCGTTGGCACCACCGTTGGCACCACTCAACGGCTCCTACCGACGGCGGATCTGCTCCTCCGCATCGCGCACGAGGTCGTGCTCGACGATCTGCTCGAGGTTCGCCACCGCCCGCTTGGCCCACTCGCGAATCACCGGCCGCTCGTCCTCGAGCCATTTCTTGGCTTCGGCCAATCTCCCTTTGCTCCAACCGGAGGCCGACCCTGTCCAGGTTCCCGAAATGAATCCCCCGAAGAAAACGTCTCCGACGCCGTACTCGGTGAACCGCTCCAAAAGGGCGGCGTGCAGGTCGGACGGACGGCCCAACGGCTGGCCAAGAACGTCGGCCAGGTTGTGTGCTCTCGGGTCGGGCTTCGCCGCGACCCAATCGACCAAGAAGTCGACGCCCACCTCCTCGACCGGGAAGTGTTCAAGCGCCTGTCGTACGCACCAGCCCCCACTCGTCCCGGCGTCTAGCCAAGGGGCGAGTACCTCCGTGAAGAAACGTCGCTTGTCCGGCGCCGCCGCCCAGGCTCGTTTGAGAATCTCGTCGAGCATTAGGTCGTGCGCGTATTCGCGGGCCGCGATGTCCTGCAGCAAAGCCGCGGCGACCTCCAGCGGCGCCTCCTCGGCGTAGAGCTTCGCCAGCTCGTCCCATTCCCAATCGAAGGTGCTTCGCTTCTCGTCTGCGCGAGGCCTTTACGAGGACCCGCAGCACGAGGCCGCGAAAGAGACTCCGCGTCCCGGCTTCCGCATCATGGAGGTAGTGCCCGAGGAACGTCACCACGGCTGCGGTTGCCTAGGGGTCATCGGCAGCCGCAGATGCGACGTCGAGAGCCTCCTCTGGCGAGAGACTCGTGCGCCACGACGAGAAGCCGAGCGAGGCGATCGACAGCCCTGAGACGGCCTTCGACCTGAACAGGTCGACGACGACTCGGACGCGGGCGGGAGAGTGGCCGGCGCGCACCAGCAGGTCGAACGACTGCGCGGCGCGTGTCGGGTCGCCAACGAGCGCGGCGGCCATTCGGTCGACGTGGTCGAGTTCGCCGCTCGCCTGCCCATGATTTAGATCAACCCGTTCGTTGAACGTGGGGTAGTGTCACTTGTCCGTCCCTGTCCACCAGCGGCGCTGGCGGCGCCACTGCATGGCCCTGGGCATACCCCACCCCAAGGCCGCGCAGCTTTTGCAGAATGGTTTCGCTCTCTACCTCTTCTGCGATCGTGGTGATGCCCATGATTCGACCGATCTCGTTGACGGCGCGCACGAGCGTGCCGTACACGGGGTCGTCGGCCACGCCCCGGACGTAATGCCCGCCGATCTTGACGTAGTCGACCGACAGGGCCTTGAGGTGGGCGAACGAGGCCAGGCTGTTGCCGAAGTTGTCCAGCCCGACGCCGCACCCCGTCGCCCGGATCTCGGAAATGAGGCGCACCAGTTGCGCAAAGTTCCCGAGCGCGGCGGCTTCGGCGATCTCGAAGCACAGAGCCTCCGGCGGCAGCCGGCGCTGCGTCAAGTACTCTCGCACGGCGGGGATCAGGTCCGCATCGTCCAGTGAGGAAACGCTGAGGTTGATCGCACAGAGGGGCAGCTCGAGCTCCGGGTGCTCGCGATGCCACTGACCCAATACGGTAGCCGTCTGGCGCACGACCCATCGGTCGATGGCCGGCATCAGGCGATGGCGCTCCGCTTGCGGAAGGAAGGCATCTGCGGTCTCCACACCCCCACGCGCGTCCGGCAGGCGCAGCAGAATCTCGCACCGCGGACGTGCCGGATGCTCCGGCGCCAGGGGTACGATCGCTTGCGCGTACAGCTCAAAGTGGCCCTCGTCCACCGCTCGGCTGAGGCGAATGATCCGTCGGCTCTCCACCTGCTGCTGGAGCCCAGGGGCCGCCTCCGGCTGCGCGACATGGACGCGGTTGCCTCCGGCGTCCTTGGCGGCGTAGCAGGCTTCGTCGGCGGCGCGCAGGACGTCAGCCGTGCGTCCGCTCGCGGCGGTGATCGCGACAACGCCGATGCTGACGCCTAGCGAGAAGCTCCGCTCCCCCCATACGTAGCGGAACTCCTCGATCGCCCGCTCGAGCTTCCCGGCGATCTCTGCCGCCTTGGTCAAGGAACAGTATTCCAGTAGGACACCGAATTCATCGCCGCCGAGGCGTGCGAGCGTGTCCCGGCTGCGCAAGCGACCGCTCAGCAGGCGGCTGATCTTGCGGAGCAGGTCATCCCCGGCTTCGTG
>Ga0209159_1001085_pt1 | contig 21966 bp, 22 predicted proteins | sample GraSoiAngelo_144_FD_185901 | JGI IMG/M metagenome (GOLD analysis project Ga0209159, IMG submission 185901) | Grasslands soil microbial communities from the Angelo Coastal Reserve, California, USA - 14_1009_02_40cm (SPAdes) (version 2) | ecosystem: Environmental > Terrestrial > Soil > Grasslands ...
CGCCGTGCCGCCGATGGACGCCGCCGTGCTCGCGCGTGAGCCCAATCTGAAAATCGTGTCGGGTCCGCAGAAGCTCAACTGCCGGCTCTATCTCAACGGTCGCCTCAAGAACCAGTTCGACTCGGGCGGCAAGGACGGTCTCTACGGCGACACGCGGACCCGGCTGGCGCTGGCGCACGCGGTCAACCGCGAGGCCATCATCAAGAAGATCTTCCAGGGCTATGCGCTCGCCAACACCTCGCCCGTCTCCACGGTGTCTTACGGCTACGCCGCGCAGGAGCCGTACGCCTACGATCCCAAGCACGCCAGGACGCTGCTGACCGAGGCGGGCTGGAAGGACACCGGCCGCGGCTGGGAGCGCAACGGCGAGCCGCTCGTGCTGAACCTGCATTACGCCGCCAAGCACTATGGCCAGGCGTTCGACGAGACGACGGCCGCCTTGGCCGAGATGCTCAAGGACATCGGCGTGCAGGTGACGCTCAAGGCCATGGACTTCGGCACGGTGCTGCAGATGACGCAGAAGGGCACGCTGCCCTACAACGGCGGCTTCACCGCCTGCCGCACCAGCAACAATCTCGACGCCGACGATTTCTTGCGCGACTGGACGGCATTCACGCTCATCAACTGGACGCCGTATTCGCCCGAGCTGATGGCGACGTACACGAGCCAGCGCCGCGAGCTCGACCCGGCGAAGCGACTGCGGCTTCTCGCCGACCTGCAGCGCCAGGTCCGCGACTGGGCGCCGGTGGTGCCGCTCTACCAGGAGGTCAAGGTCTACGCGCACAGCGCGCGGGTAACCGGCTTCACGCCGCTGACCGAGCTGCACATGGACTTCCGCGGCGTGGCCGTCCGGAAGTGAACGGGAGGAAGGTCATGGAGTGCTGCGGTCACGCGGTCAGCCGTCGCGACTGGATGTGGTCGGCCATGGGCGGCTCGTTCGGTGCGATGCTCGCCGGCTGCGCGGGCACGCGCGCGGAGTCGCGCGTCGCCGAGGATCCGCTTGCCGGCGCCACCGCGCTGCTGCGCGAGAACATCTCGATCGACGTTCACACCCACGGCGGTCCCAACGGAATCACATCGCGCACCGCGCGCCCGAGCGCCGAGCTCGGGCGGCAGATGCACGCCGGCCACATCGCCGTTCTGTGTCTTGCCGATGTGCCGGACGGTCCCATCCTCGGTCGGAACGCGCAGAACGTGCTCGTCGCGCTCCGCACGCCGGAGCCCGGATTCCTCTATGCCTACCACCTCGATCGCCTCGACTGGGTCGACGAGCTCGTCGGCAAGCATGGCGTGCGCCGCGCGCTGACCGTCGGCGATCTGCGTGCCGCACACGCGGCCAGCGAGCCGGCGATCATCGTCGACGTCGAGGGACTCGACTTCCTGGAGCAGAAGCTCGAGCGTCTGGAGGAATCGTACCGTCGCGGCGTGCGCACGATGCAGCTCGTGCACTACACGCCGAACGACATCGGCGACTTTCAGACCGGCGCGGTGACTCACAACGGATTGACGCCGTTCGGTGCGGACGTCATTCGCGCGTGCCACCGCCTCGGCGTCGTCGTCGACGTCGCCCACGCCACCGAGCCGACCGTGAAACAGGCGGTTCGCGTGTCGACCAAACCCCTGCTGCTCTCGCACACGGCCCTGCGCGGCTCCAAAGCGCAGGGCCCGACACCGCTGACGGAGCGTCAGATCACGGCCGACCACGCGCGCACGGTGGCCGAGACCGGCGGCTCGATCGGGATCTGGCATTTCTTCCCGAGCCTCGAGCGGTACGTGGAGGGTCTCAAGGAAATGGCCGACGTCGTCGGCGTCGACCACGTGAGCATCGGGACCGACACGTCGAGCACGCCGGGTCTGTTCAGCGAGTACGATCCTTTCCCGCGGCTCGTCGAGGCCATGCTGCGCGGCGGCTTCACGCGCGCCGACGCGGCGAAGATCGTCGGCGGCAACTACCTGCGCATCTTCGCCGCGTCCGTCGGCTGATCCCGCCCGGCGGCCATGCCCGCGTTCCTGCTGCGGCGCCTGCTGCACGCGGTGTTCGTCACCTGGGGCGTCGTCACCGTCGTGTTCTTTCTCGTGCGGCTCACCGGCGATCCCACGCTGTTCCTGGTGGACCAGAGCGCGACGCAGGCGGAGATCGCGCACACGCGCGCGCTGCTCGGTCTCGACCGGCCGCTGGCTGTGCAATACGCCGACTTCCTGGTGGCCGCGGCGCACGGCGACTTCGGCGTGTCGATCCGCGACAAGCGCCCGGCGATGCGTATGGTGCTCGAGCACTTCTGGCCGGCCACCGTGGAGCTCGCCGCCGCCGCCCTGCTGCTCTCGACGGTGCTGGCGGTGCCGCTCGGCGTGATCTCCGCCACGCATCGCGGTCGCGCCGCCGACCACGCCAGCCGCCTCGCCTCGCTATTTCTCCAGTCGATGCCGAGCTTCTGGCTGGGCATCATGCTGATTCTGATATTCGCGGTCGTGCTGGGCGGCCTGCTGCCCGCCTACGGCATCGGCACGTGGCGCCATCTCGTGCTGCCCGCCGTCGCGCTCGCGGCGGCGCCGCTGGCGCAGAACGTCCGGCTCGTGCGCGCGGGCATGCTCGAGGTGCTCGGCCAGGATTACGTGCGGACGGCACGCGCCAAGGGGCTGGGGGAGCGCCGCGTCGTCTACCGCCACGCGCTCCGCAACGCCGCGCTGCCCGTCATCACCGTGGCCGGGCTGTCGCTCGGCTTCATGCTGAGCGGTGCGCTGATCATCGAGACGGTCTTCGCGTGGCCGGGCATGGGACGACTGATCGTGCAGGCGGTGCCCGGACGCGATTTCCCCGTGATCCAGGCGGGCGTGTTCGTGTTTGCGCTCGTCTTCGTCGTGATCAACGTCGTCGTCGACATCCTCTACACCGTGGCCGATCCGCGCGTGCGGCTGACGTGAGGCGCATCGACGCGCTCGCCGTCGCCGGCGCGCTGGTCGTGGCCGCGGCCGTCGTGCTCGCGGTGGCGGCGCCGGCGCTGGCGCCCGGTGATCCGATCAAGAACGCATTGCTCGAGCGGCTCACGCCGCCCACGTGGGCGCGCGAGCATCCGCTGGGGACCGACACGCTCGGCCGCGACGTCGCCAGCCGTCTGCTGCACGGCGCGCGCGTCTCGCTCGTGGTCGGCTTGTCCGCGGTGCTGGTCGCCGGCGTGCTCGGCGTCGCGCTCGGGTTGATCAGCGGCTGGTACCGCGGGTGGATCGACGATGTCCTGATGCGCCTGGGCGACGTGCAGCTCGCGTTTCCGGTGCTCGTGCTCGCGGTGGCCGTGCTCGCCGTCCTCGGCGCGAGCCTGCTCAACCTCATTGTCGTGCTCGGCACGACCGGCTGGATCACCTACGCGCGGATCGTCCGCGGCGAGGTGCTGACGCTGCGCGAGCGCGATTTCGTGGCCGCCGCGCGGGCGCTCGGCGCCAACGACGGCTGGATCGTGCGCCGGCATCTCTTGCCGAACGTCCTGCCGCCGATCACGGTGGTGGCGACGTTCTCGGTGGCCCGCACGATCATCGCCGAGGCGTCGCTCAGCTTCCTCGGCCTCGGCATTCCCGCGCCCGAGCCGAGCTGGGGCGCGATGCTCGACGAGGGGCGTAACTACATCACGACGGGGTGGTGGCTCGCGCTGTTTCCCGGGCTGGCGATCCTGCTCCTGGTGCTTGGGATCAACCTCGTCGGCGACTGGCTTCGGGACGTGCTGGATCCGCGTCTGGAGCGCGGTGTGTGAGACCCTCGGCGCCACGGACGGCGGGCTCGGCGGCGCGCCGCAGTGGCAGCCGCACGGTGAACGTCGCGCCCGCGCCGTCGCCCGCGCTTTCTGCGGTGACGCGCCCGCCGTGCAGCTCGACGAGATCGCGTACGAGGGTGAGGCCGAGGCCCACACCGCCATAGACGCGCGTCATCGAGCTGTCCGCCTGCCGGAAGCGGTCGAAGACGTGGGGCAGGAAGGCCGGCGCGATGCCGACACCGGTGTCGCTCACGACGAGTCGCGCCTCGTCGTCCGCGCGATCGACGCGCACCCGCACGCGCCCGCCGGGCGGCGTGAACTTGATTGCGTTGGACAAGAGCTTGCGGACGATCTGCTGCAGGCGGCCGGCGTCGCCCGTGACCGGTGGCACCGACTCGATCACCTCGTACTCGAGCGTGAGGCGGCTTCGCTCCGCTTCGTCGCGCGCGGCCTCCACCTCGGCCTCGACGACGGCGGGCAGCAGGACGGCGTGCGGCTCGAGCCGCAGCTCGCCGAGCATGACGCTGGACACGTCGAGCAGATCGTTGAAGAGCTGCACCTGCGCCCGCGCATTGCGCTCGATCACGTCGAGCGCGCGGCCGGCGGCGGCGGCCGGCAGCGTTCCATCGCGCAGCATCCGCGCGTACCCGAGGATCGAGGTCAGCGGCGTCCGCAGCTCGTGCGAGAGCGTGGCGAGAAACTGGTCCTTGAGCACGCCGGCTTCCTCGGCGCGGGCGCGCAGCGACTGCTCGCGCGCCAGGTGCTCGGCGCGCTCCTGCTCCACGCGCCGGCGGTCGGTGACGTCACGCGCGAACACGCTGATCCATTCGCGGCCGCCGTACGCGACGAAGTCCCCCGACGTCTCCAGCGGCACACCGCTGCCGTCGCGGCGCCGATACCAGCCCTCGTCTACCTGCCGATGGCCCGCGCGCGCGTCCGCCCAGATCGCGCGCCAGCGCTCGAGCGAGCCGTCCGTCTGCAGCTCCCACACGCGCTTGGTGAGGAGTTCGTCGCGCGGATACCCGGTGAGCCGCGTGGCCGCGGCGTTGGCGTTGACGATGCGGCCGTCGGCGTCGATCCAGAACAGCGCCTCGGTCGCCCGCTCGATCGCGAACTGCGTGAGGGCCAGCCGCTCGCGCTCGGCGTGGCGGCGGCTCTCGTGGACCAGCAGCATGCCGAGCACGAGCGTGCCGAAGGGCAGAAAGAGGCCGATCGGCAGCGCGGCCGCCAACAGCACGCGGTGCGCGAGCTCGCGATCCGGTAGCGCGGCGGCCCACGCGAGCACGATCGCGTCGAGCGCGACGCCCAGCGCGATGAACGCCAGCGCCGGCCGCCGCGGCTCGCGTCGCCGCCACCACCACGCGACGACCACGCCGAGCGCCGCGGCCGTCGCGATCGTTCCAACGCCGGCGGCGCTGCCGGAGCCGCCGAGCCACGCGCGATACCCGGCCGCGACGACGCCCGCGGTCAGCGCGGCGCCCGGCCCTCCGAACGGCCCTGCGAGCAGGACCGGCACGTAGCGCGCGTCGGCAATCACGCCCGGCGCGATGATGAACGGCGTGTGCATCGCCGCGATCGCGATGAGCGCGAACAGCAGACCGCGCACACCCTGAGGCACGACGCGCGGCACGTTCGGCGAGTACGGGCGGATGACGCTGTAGACGAGCGTGAGCGAGAGCAGCAGCGCGAGATTCTGCGCGAGTCCGGTGAGCGTGGCCATCATCGTCCAGCCGCGGCGAGGCTAACACATTCTCGTGACCTCACTGCGTGCAGCGCGCGAATGAAACAATTTCAAACGCCGCGCCGCGAGTCGAAGCACGTCGCGCTCGAGGCCGGCGCGCACCGAGCGGCGCGGCGCAGCATCGAAGACATCGGCGGCGAACGCGTCGTCGAGCGGACCGTCGAGCGCGCGGAGGTCGAGCTGCAGCCCGACGGCCGGCGCGCCGTTGACCGCATCGCACGCTTTCAGCTCGCCGTAGCGGCGAAAGCGAAGGAGCGCCTCGTAGAACGGCGCGTGGCGCGGATGCACGGCGATACAGAGCGTGTCGAGCCGCGCGATGTCACGTCCGTACACGCCGACGGCGCGCACGAGCGCGCGCAGCATCACGAGGCTACGGCCGCGCCAGGCCTCGCTCACCGCCAGCGCCGAGACCTCCGCCACACGCCGCCCGTCCGCGCGCACGGCCGCCAGGTTCGCCGCCCACAGCGAGTCGCAGGGCAGGCCGCGCGCGGAGTCGCCGATCAGCGAGACCGTCGCGACGATCGCGCGCTCCGCGCGCGCGATGAAGACGGCCGTCGACGGCATGGCCAGGTAGGGGCTCGCGTGGCGGCCGTCGGGCGACGGCTTGACGTAGCCGCGGCGCAGGTAGCAGCGATGCACGAGCCGGCTCGCCGTGTCGAACTCGTCGCGGGTGACGGCGAGTGTGACGTCGATGGACGACTTGCCACCGCGGGCCCCGTGACGCACGAGAATCGTACGCCAAGGCAAGTGCGGTGCCCGGCCTGGTCGGAGCGAAAGCGACGCCGCGATGCGAACATACGCGCGACGGCAAAACGTTCAATGTCGCGCGGCGGACGGTGCGGACGTCCGTCCGAACACGTTCGCCGCGCGCGGGGTCGTCGCTCGCGCGTCAGCTCGGTAGCGGAGCTGCGCGCGCCCAGACCGCATAGAGTGGGTCGCCGCCACCCGGCGACCGATCCTCCGCGCGGATGTCGGTCCAGCCGCCCGTGGCCTCGAAGTACATGCGCACGAGCGCAACGTGCTGGACGTCCGTCGTGCCGAGCCACACCGCCACGGCCTTCGTGGGAAAGCAGCGGTTCGAGAACGACACCACGAAGGGCGCGGCCGTCCTGAGCACGCGGCGGACCTCGCGGAACGCGTGGGCGGGATGCAGGACGTACTGGATCGACACCGCGCACATCGCGCCATCGAAGCTCGCGTCGTCGAAGGGCAGCCGCGGATCGCGATTGAGGTCGTGGACGACGTGGCTGGCCAGCTGCGGGTTGTCGGCCATCTCTTCGGCGTTCAGCCCGAGGCCCACGATCGTCGCGGCATGACCGGCGGGTACGTGGCTGCGCCAGCTCGACATCAGGTCGAGGAGGCGGCCGCGGGCGGGGATCATCTCGGCGTACAGCCGTCCCAGCGCGCCGATGGCGCCGTCGTCGATGTGAACCACTTTGCGGGGGACCGTGTAGAAGCGGTCGTCCGGCGACTCGTCGTCGCGCTCGTACGCGCCGGGCGGAAAGACGCCGTCGCCGCGGACGAGCCCCGCAGTCATCCGGCCGCGTCAGCGCGCGGCAGCCGCCTCGGGCATCGCTCCGACGACGACCGTCGGATGCACGGCAGGCGAGTAGATCTCCAGCACCTCGACGTCGTCCGAGCACTCGAGCTCGTTGTGCACGATGCCGGGCGGCTGCAGCACGCAGTCGCCCGCGTGGAAGGTATGCTCGCCGCGGCCCTCGTAGACGAACCGGATCCAGCCCTTCAGGACGTAGAACATCTGGAAGTCGCACTGGTGCTGGTGCAGTCCGGTGGTGTGCAGGTCGTGCGCGCCGCCGGCGTCGGCCTTGATCCGGATCACGTGGGCGCGGAAGCGGCCGTGAGTCGCGCCCTCGATGCCGAGGTCGCGATACTCCATGAAGCCGCGCAGGCCGGTCGTGAACACGGCTTCCTCCGCGCGGCTGACGCTGAAGAGCTGCGTGGCGTCGCTCATCGCACGTATTCCTTTCCGCGACCGACGATCTCGCCGGTCTCGATATCGAGGTCGTCACGACGCGGTCCCAGCGTGCGCATGGCCTCGAAGCCGTCCGCGACCATGTCGCAGTAGAGCTCCACGCGGTTGCCGTCGGGATCGCGGAAATACACGCTGCGCGACACGTTGTGCTCGATGGTGGACTCGACGGCGACGCCGAGCTCGCGGAGCTCGCGGTACGCGGCCTGCAGCTCGGCGAAGCTGCCGACCTGCCACGCCATGTGATGCAGGCCCGGCTGCTTGCTGTCGGGCGGCTCACCGGTGGCCAGCTGGAAGAGCGCGAGCTCGTGGTGTTCCCGGCCGAAGCTGAGGAACACCGCGCCGTGCTCCAGGTCCTCGTGCGAGACCTTGAGACCGAGCGTGCGCGTGTAGAAGTCCCGGGATGCGCGGGCGTCACGAACCTTGAGCACGAGGTGACCGAGCTTGCGCGCCTGGATCATCGCCGCGTCTCCTGCGCCGGTGGCGCTTCGGGGGTGGACGGGCCGCCGCACCTGTTAGCGGGCGCCAGTATACTCCGCGCCATGAGCCTCGCCGACAGCGGCGCGCTGCGGGGCAGGGTCGCCATCATCACCGGCGCCGCGACCGGGATTGGCCGCGCGAGCGCGCTGCTGTTCGCGCGCGCGGGCGCCGCCGTCGCGATCGTCGACGTGCGCGAGCCCGAGCTGGCGCGCACCGAGGCCGACGTGCGCGCGGCGGGCGGCGAGGTCACGGCCGTTCCCGCGGACCTGGCGCAGCCGGACGACTGCGCCGCGATCGTCACGCGCGCCGTCCGCGCTTTCGGCCGCCTCGACGTCCTCCTCAACAACGCCGGTGTCGGCACGATGGTCGTCGGCGGCACCGTGGAGAGCATCACGCTCGAGCACTGGGACCTCGCGCAGGACGTCAACGTGCGCGCGATCTACCTGGTGTCGCGCGCGGCCGTGCCGCACATGCGGAGCACCGGCGGCGCGATCGTCAACATCGCCTCGGTTTCGGCGTTCCGCGGGTCGGTGGAGCGCCCGAGCCACGCTTATGCGGCCAGCAAGGGCGCGGTGCTCGCGCTGACGCGCGCGATGGCCGCCTCGTACGGGCGCGACGGCATCCGCGTGAACGCGATCTGCCCCGGGACGATCCGCACGCGGCTGACCGCCGATATCGTGCAACGCGTGGAGGAGGCGGCGAAGGCGGGGCAGGGCATTCCGCTGGGCCGCGTCGGAGAGCCCGAAGACATCGCGCGCTGCGCGCTCTTTCTCGCCTCGGACGACGCGTCGTTCATCTCGGGCGCCGCGATCGTCGCCGACGGCGGCGCGATGGCGGCCGCGCCGTAGCGCGCCGCGCGACTCGTCCTAGGCTCGCCTCGCACGGCAGGGCCCCAGCCCCGCGACGTGCTGCGGCTCGCACTACCGCTTCGAGGTGGAGAGGTCGGAGCGGACGATGGCCCAGCCGAGCGCTGAGATCTGACGATCCACGTTGCGCCAGCGCAGGTTCATCCGCTCGAGCGTCGGCTGTGGCCGCTGGCCGCGGCGGTCCAGGATGACCGTCACCGTCGCGCTGTCCTGCAGCTCACGGCGCAGCATCTCGAACAGCTTGGACTGCTCGCGCGACACGATGACGAGGTGATGGGCGTCGCCGCCCCCGGCGCCGTTGCCGCGAGTCTCCGCGACGACGGCCCGCACCGCCCGGGCGACGGCTCCGTCGGAGACCTGACCGAGGAGTCGCGATATGGGCGACCACGAGGTACCGCCGCACGCGGGGCACGCGTCGGGGCCGATTTCGAAGCAGACCTCGCAGTCGGCACAGAGTGCGACTCGCGCGAGCGGGAAGTACACCCGGGCTGCGGACATTTGGAGGCGAGAGCGCATGGCGCGCCCACGTGGCAAGCTCGATGCCACGTAGATGGCCGCGTCATTCGACCGGCTCGGCGCTGCTGCGCGCCAGCGCGTCACGGAGAAAGTGGCAGCACGCGCGCCAAGCTGACGCTGCGGCCGTTATGCCCCGCCCACGGGTCCGTCGCCAGCCAGAGTGATGCGATGCATGACGCGGCGGTGGCCGGCATAGTCGTTCACGGCGTTGTGCTGGGCGCAGCGGTTGTCCCAGAAGGCGAGGGAGCCCGGCTGCCACCGGAAGCGACACGTGAACTCCGGCCGGACCTGGTGGCGATAGAGGAACGTCAGAATCGGTGCGCTCTCCTCCTCCGTCATGCCGTCGAACCGCACCGTGTGCGCGACATTGACGTAGAGCGCCTTGCGGCCGGTCTCCGGATGCACCCGAACGACCGGATGCGCGGCCTCGTACAGGGCGCGCGCGTCGGCGCGCCCGCGCTCGGCAATGCGGTCCTCGCGCGTGCGGGAGGCATCCGCCTTCGAGGAGCTGTTGACGGCGCGTAGCCCGCCCAGCAGCCGTTTCATACCCTCGGAGAGCGTCTCGTACGCGAGGTACATGTTGGCGAACAGCGTGTCGCCGCCCGCGGACGGCACCTCGCGCGCGAGCAGCATGCTGGCCATGGGCGGGACGTCGAGGTACGCGGTGTCGGAGTGCCAGACGCCGCCGAAATTGATCCGCTCGCGCTCGAGCTTCACCACCGGAATGATCTCGGGATAGTCGTCGAGCCCCTTCACGAACGGATACTCGATGATCGTGCCGAAGCGCCGCGCGAAGGCGAGGAACTGGGCCGGCGTGAGCGGCTGATCACGGAAGAACAGCACCAGGTGATCGAGCCAGGCCTGCCGCAGCATGCCCAGCGTCTGGTCGTCGAGGCCCGTGGCGAGATCCACGCCGGTGATCTCGGCGCCGACCGCGCCCGAGACGGGATGGATGCCGATGTCGCTCACGGGCCTTATCTTATCCTCGGTCATGCGACGCGTGTGGATCTACGCGGCCCTCGCGCCCTTTCTCGTCGTCGCGCTGTTCCCCGTCTTCTGGATGGTGATCACCGCGTTCAAGGACGATCGAGATCTCTACTCGATGCGCGGAATCCCGTTCTGGTTCTACGAGCCGCCGACGCTCAAGCACTTCCACCTGCTCTTCACGCAGACCTGGTTCGGCGCCTGGTTCGTGAACACGGCCTTGGTGTCGGTGTGCGTGGTCGCGATCACGCTGGCCACCGCCGTGCCGGCCGGCTACGCGCTGGCGCGCCTGCGGCTGCCGGCGGCGGGCAACATCGCGATCGCGATCTTCATGACGTATCTCGTCCCGCCGATCATCCTGTTCCTGCCGCTCACGTACGTCATCGGCCAGCTCGGCCTGTTCGACTCGTGGTGGGCGCTCGTGCTCGTCTACCCGACGTTCACGATCCCGATCGCGACGTGGCTGATGTTCGGGTTCCTGCGCGGACTGCCACCCGAGATCGAGGAAGCCGCATGGGTGGATGGCTGCGGCCGGCTCGATGGCATCCTGCGCGTCGTCCTCCCGCTGAGCCGGCCGGGGATCGCGACGGTGGCGATCTTCGCGTTCACGCTCGCGATGCAGGAGTACCTCTATGCGGTCGTGATGGCGGCGCCCGTCGATCAGAAGGTCGTGACCGTTGGCCTGCCCACGATGCTCATTCGCGGCGACATCTATTTCTGGGGGGCGCTGATGGCTGGCGGCCTGCTCGTCGGCGTGCCGGCCGCCGTCCTCTTCAGCGCCGTCGTCGACCGTTTCATCCAGGGCCTGACGATGGCGAGTGATTAGGACACTTTTGGGAAAGGGGGCCTCGAAGGGGCGCCCCGGGCTACCCGGGGCGCCCCTCGATCAGCGGCCTTTTCGGGTGCCGCGGGGCGGGACGCGGCGCTGCTCTTTGTCCTCGCGAGCGGGTGAGAGATTCGAGATGCCGACCGCGCCTACCGCGCGAAGACGGCCGGAGCGCGTCGCGGTCGAGCGCCGCTCGAGCGGTCCGGCCGATCGCGGTGTGCGCCGATCGTCGCCCTCGCGTCCGAATGCGCCGGCGACCGGACGGGTCGACGGCTGCGGTGCGATGCCGTGGCGCGACGTCGCCCCTTTTCGCGAATCCGACTTCAGCCCTCGCTTGCTCGAAGCCTGAGCGCCCATCGTTGCACCTCCGCGGCCATGGAAGTAGCGAGCCGCGTGCCATCGCGCAACGAGGGGCGCCCCGGGTTCCCCGGGGGCGCCTCCGAGCGTATGGGGGGTAAAGGGGGCCCTTCGAGGCCCCCTTTCTTCAAATACTCGCTACGAGACGGCTTCGCGCTCGAGCAGCCGACGCTTGCGCTCCACGCCCCAGCGATAGCCCGACAGGCCGCCGTCATGACGGACGACCCGATGACAGGGAATCGCGACCGCGATCGCGTTCGACGCGCACGCGCCCGCCACCGCGCGGACGGCCTTCGGCGCGCCGATACGCTCCGCCAGCTTCGTATAGGTCGTGGTGCGCCCGGCGGGGATCTCGCGCAATGCCTGCCAGACGCGCTGCTGGAACGCCGTGCCGCGCACGTCCAGCGGCAGGTCGAGGCCCAGCCCGGGCGCCTCGACGAAGCCGACGACCTTCGCGACGAGCCGCTCGAACTCCCGGTCGCCGCCGATCACGCGCGCGTTGGGGAATCGACGCTGAAGGTCACGCGCGAGCGCATCGGGCTCGTCGCCGAGCAGGATCGAGCACACGCCGCGCTCGGTCGCGGCCACGAGGATCGAGCCGAGCGAGCATTCGCCGACGGCGAAGCGGATCACGGCGCCGTCGCCGCCCGCGCGGAAGTCGGTCGGCGTCATGCCGAGGACCTCGGACGCGGTCGCATAGAAGCGTCCGCTCGAGCTAAAGCCGGCGCCATAGATCGCGTCGGTCACGCGCTCGCTGCGCGAGAGCTCGTCCCGCACGCGGCGCGCGCGGTGCGCGGCGGCATAGGCTCGCGGCGTGAGCCCGGTCGTCGTCTTGAACACCCGATGGAAGTGAAAGCGACTGAGGCCGGCGACATCGGCGAGAGCGTCGAGGCTCGGCATCTCCTCCGCCGTCTCGATCAGACGGCAGGCGCGGGCCACCGCCTGCGCGCGAGTCTCGAGGAGCCCGTGGCTGTCGGGACGGCACCGTTTGCAGGGCCGAAAGCCCGCGCGCTCGGCCTCGGCCGGCGTTGCGTGGAAGCTCACGTTCTCGCGCCGCGCCTGGCGGGCGGCGCACGACGGGCGGCAGTAGACGCCCGTCGTTCGGACCGAATAATAGAAGACGCCGTCGGCTCGCCGATCGCGGCCGACGACCGCTGCCCACCGCACGGAGTCGCTGGAGAATGCCGGGGACCCGTTCCGCCGTGTCATCGCCACGCCCATGATGATGCCTCCTTTTCGTGGTTTGATTCTCGGCGATCGTGCGGTCGCTCACACTCCGGTCCTTGCTCTCGAATTCGCGCTTCGCGGCGCCCTTTGACGTGGCAGGTAATTGATCCGGCGCCCGGTCGCGCCGACGATCTGCTGAGGAGGTTCCGATGCTTGTCGTGGCCATGGCCGGCACCTTCGCGAGCAGCCTCGCGGCGCCCTTGCGCGCGGCGCTGCGCGTCCCCTGCGACGTGTTCGCGGCCGACGAGACCCAGGTCGTCGCCGAGCTCGAGCATGTGGACGTGCTGGTGACGATGGCGTTCACGCGCGCGATGGGCGCGGCCGCGCAGCGGCTCAAGCTCGTTCAAGTGCCGGGCGCCGGGCTCGAGCGCATCGACCGCTCGGCGCTGCCGCCGGGCGCCGCGCTGGCGAACGCCTACGGCCACGAGGTCGGCATCGCGGAGTACGCGCTGGGCGCCATGCTCACCCTCACGCGCGACTTCGTGCGGCTCGACGCCGCGCTCCGCCGCGGGATCTGGCAAAGCCAGTGGGCGATCGGCACGCCGCCGCCGGCGCCGTGGCCGGAGCTGGCCGGCAAGACGCTCGGCATCCTCGGCTACGGGCGCATCGGCCGGGAGCTCGCGCGTCGCGCCCGCGCGTTCGACATGGAGGTGTGCGCGATCCGGCGCGACGTCGCGCGCTCGGCCGCGGATGGGCTCGCGCTGCTGGGCGGCCTCGAGATCCTCGACGAGGTGCTCCGGCGCGCCGACTATCTGACCATCGCGCTGCCGGCCACCGCGGCGACGCGCGGGCTCATCGGCGAGCCGCAGCTGGCCGCGATGAAGCGCACGGCGGTGCTCGTGAACGTGGCCCGCGCCGAGATCGTCGACGAAGACGCGCTGTATCGCGCGCTGGCCGACCGCGTGATTGCGGCCGCGGCGCTCGACGTCTGGTTTCGCTATCCCACCGACGCGGCGCCGACGCAGCCGGCGCGGCGGCCGTTCCACGAGCTGCCGAACGTGCTGCTGACGCCGCACGTCTCCGGCTGGACCGAGGGAATGTTGCGCGCCCGCGTGCAGCTCATCGCCGACAACATCGAGCGCATCGCGCGTGGTGAGCGGCCCGAGAACCTCGTCGGGTGATCAGAACGCCGCCGCGCCCTGCGCGGGCTCGGCGCCATCGATGGCGTTGCGGCCGCACAGCGCGGCGATCGTGCGACACAATCGGTCCATCTGCAGGGGCTTGCGAAGATAGGCGGTGAAGCCGCGGGCGCCGGCGACCGGGAAGTCTTCGTAGTGCGCGGTGATGGCGATGGCGGGAATGTCGCCGCCCTCCGACGGCGGACGCGCGCGCAGCCACTGCATGAAGTGCGTGCCGTCCTCACCCGGCAGGTTGAGATCGCACAGGATCAGATGCGCCTTGCGCGTACGCAGATATTCGCGGGCCTGGCCGGTATGGGTCGCGAGCAACGGGTGCGCGCCCGCGGTCTCGAGAATGGCGCGGATGAGGTTCAGCGCGTCGAAGTTGTCCTCGACGACGAGGATGGTCAGCCCCGTCAGGTCGGGCAGCGCGGCGGGCCGCATCGGGGTCATGGGCTCACCACGTCGCGGACCAGCGTCACCAGGTCGTCGAGATTGACGGGCTTGACGAGGTAGCCCGTGTAGCCGGCGACCTTGGCCTCGGCTGCCGTGAAGTCCTTGTCGTACGCGCTCACGGCGATGGCAGGGACGTCACCGCCGGCCTCGGGCTCGAGGCGGCGAAGCGCGCGAATGAACTGCAGGCCGTCGGCGCCGGGCAGGGCCAGGTCGGAAACGATGACGTGCGGTCGATACTCCGCGAGGTCTTCGAGCGCCGATTCTGTCGTGTGACACATGGTTACGAGCGCCCCGCAGTATTCGAGAAACGTCGCCAGAAGCTGTCGGCTGTCCTCGTCGTCCTCGACGAGCAGTACATGCACCCCGCTCAGGTCTACGGGCGCCGCCGCCAACTTACTGCCCACGCTGCGCCCTCCCAGGCGGTCGCTTCCTTGAGCGACACACTACGCCGCCCGCGCGGAAAAGCCAGCCGTGAAAAGAATTCTCTAGAATTCCCTAGGTACCTGTACCGATTACACGGTCGCTGTCTAGACTGGTCGTCTCCTCACGAGCCTCTTCATGCCGGGCACAGTCGCGATGCGCACCGAAGCCGTGCCACGACGTCGCGCTGCGGTCCGATCCGAGCGGGTTATCGCAAAGCCAGCACAGGGTGTCGTCGAGTTGCATGGCGCCTTCCCCCTTCACGCCAAAGATGGTGGGTAGGGCGAGCACGGCCGATGCCAGCGACTGCAGCACGAGTCGCCCCGCCTCGAGGCGGATCTACGCGTCTGGGATCAGCTCCGCAAGCGCGCGATCAGGTCGAGGACGCGGAGAATCTCGGCGCCGTCGCGCACCATCTGGCGATCGCCCGCCTGGCCCCAGCGCAGCACGCCGTCGCGGTCGATGACGAATGTCGAGCGCCAGGCCACGTTACGGTCCGCGTCGAGAGCGCCGTAGGCCCGGATGGCGGCGCGGTGCAGGTCGCTGAGCAGCGGAAACGGGAACTTGTTCGCGGCCGCGAAGGCGGCGTGACATGCGGGACTGTCGCCGCTGATCGCGAGCACGGCCGCGCCGCGCTCGCTCACGCGTCCGGCGACCTCGACGAGGTCGCTGAGCTCGGGCGTTCAGATACTGCCCCAGTCGAAGCAGTAGAAGATCAGCACGACATCGCGCCCGCGAAAGTCGGCCAGTCGCGCCTCGCCTCCCGTGCTGGCCGGCAGCGAGAAGTCGGGCGCGGGCTGGCCGAAGCGCAGGCCGGTCATGGCGCCGGAGTATATCCTTCACGCGCGTAACCCGCATGAAGGAGGACACGAATGAAGGACAGCGACACCTACCGCAAAGGCGCGGAGATGCGGCGGCGGCTGCTCGGCGATGCCTTCGTCGACCGCTCGACGAAGACGGTCTACGCGGATCCCGTCATGGGAAAGTTCATCGACGTCGCGACCGAAGCCGTCTTCGGCATGCTGTGGACGCGGCCGGGGCTGGATCTCAAGACGCGCACGCTGGTCTGCGTCGTCTCCGACGCCGCGACGGGTCGCGAGCCGGAGCTGGCCATCCATCTCCGGATGGCGCTGCGCCAGGGCTGGACCGAGGACGAGCTGACCGAGGTGCTGATCCAGCTCGTCGGGTACGTCGGCGCGCCGTTCGCGCGTGACGCGCTGATCGTCGCCTCGCGCGTCTTCGGCGAGATGCGCGGGGAGGCGGCGAAGGGCTGAGCCTCAGCGCGCGGCGACGCGCGCGACGACTTCGACCAGGGCGGCGGGCTCCACCGGCTTGGGAATGTGCACGGCGTAGCCGGCGGCGAGCGCGCGGGCGCGGTCTTCTGCGCGCGCGAACGCGGTGAGCGCCACCGCGGCCACGTGCCCGCCGCGATCGAGCCCCAGCGCGCGCACGCGCTCGAGCAGCGCGTAGCCGTCGTCACCGGGCATCGACAGATCGCTCACGAGCACGTGGGGGCGCGCGCGCGCGAGGGCGTCGAGCGCTTCCTGCGTCGAGGCGGCCGTCACCACCTCCGCGCCCGACTGGCCGAGGACGGCCGTGACCAGGTCGCGCGCGTCCGGGTCGTCGTCGACGACCAGGACGCGGATGCCGGCGAGCGGCGGTAGCCGATCGAGGCTGAGCACCCCCGGCATCGCGCGTTCGGTCACGCGCAACGGCGCGAGCGGGATGCGCACGGTGAACGTCGCGCCCCGATCGGCGCCGTCGCTGGCGGCGGTCACCGTGCCGCGGTGGAGCGTGACGAAGTGGTGGACGATGGCGAGGCCGAGTCCGAGCCCGCCGTGCGCCCGCGTGGTCGTCGAATCCGCCTGGCGGAAGCGATCGAAGATGTATGGCAGGAACTCCGGCGCGATGCCGTGGCCGGTGTCGGCGACGCGCACGACGACGTGCGGATCCTCGCGCTCCACGGTGACCGTCACGCGGCCGCCCGAGGGGGTGAACTTGATCGCGTTGGACAGCAGATTCCACACGACCTGCTGCAGGCGATGTGCGTCGCCCCACGCCGGACCGGCGGCGGGATCGATGCGGCGCTCGAGCATGACGGACTTGGCGTGGGCGCCGAGGGTGACGGCGTCGAGCGCCGCTTCGACGACGGCGCCGACGTCCACCGCCTTGAGCTCGAGGCTGAGCTTGCCGGTGACGATGCGCGAGACGTCGAGCAGGTCGTCGATCAGCTGCGCCTGCAGCTTGGTGTTGCGGTCGATCACCTGCAACGCCCGCTCGCGGGTCGCCACGTCGAGATTCGCGCTCTGCAGCATGCGCACCCAGCCCAGCATCGCCGTGAGCGGCGTCCGCAGCTCGTGCGACAGTGTGGCCAGAAACTCGTCCTTCGCGCGGTTGGCGTCGCGCGCCTCCGCGTAAAGGCGCGCGTTCTCCAGCGCGAGCGCGGCCTGCTCGGCGAATCCCTGCGCGAGCAGCACTTCCTCCTGACGGAACGAGCGTCCCTTGCGATCGCCGAGCGCCAACACGCCGATCACGCGCTCGTGCGAGAGCAACGGCACCGCGAGCACCGAGCGAAACGGCACCGCCTCGAAAAGCGTGCGCTGCTCGGCGGTCAGCGCGATGCGTGGATCCGAGAGCAGGTCGAGGGTGGTGACCGGCCGGCGCTCGCGCACGGCGAGACCCACCGTCGCCGAGCCGGCGGGCAACGTGGCGCCAGGCTCGAGCCCCGGAATCGGCGTGCCGGACGTGGCCACCACCGTCATCTCGAGCGTCGACGGGTTGACCCTGTAGAACAGCGAGGTGCCGAGGCCGAGCAGCGCGCGCACGGATTCCGCGATGCGCCGGCTGACGACGTCGGGATCGAGCGCCTGGTTCAGGAAGCCGCCGATCTCGGCGGCCGCCTCGGCCGCGCGCAGCCGCGCCTCGCTCTGGTGATAGAGCCGCGCGTTGTCGATGGCCACCGCCGCGCGCCGCGCGATGTCCTCCGCGAGCGGCACGTCCTCGGCCATGTACCGCCGGCCCGACCCGGCGGAGACGAGGGAGATCGCGCCCAGCGTGCGCTCGCGCGCGGTGATCGGCACGACCAGATAGGACGCGTACGCCATCGCGTGCGCGAGCTCTCGGTGCGCGGGGTCGGGCGCGATCGTCTCGAGCGTCTCCGCGGAGATCTCGCTCGCCAGCTCGGGGCGGCCGCTCCGGAGTGCGCGCGCGACCGGGTGGTGGCCGCGACGATCCGGCGAAAAGCGCCGCGCCAGCTCGCGCGCAGCCTCGTCCTTGGCGGGATCGGCGTGCGCGGCGGCCACGCGGCGGATCTCGCCGTCGTCGCCGACCAGGTCCACCACGCAGAGATCCGCGAGGGCGGGCACCAGCAGACGCGCGAGCCGCTCGAGCGTCGCCTCGTAGTCCAGCGACGAGGCGAGCAGACGGCTGGCTTCCGCAAGCAGGGCCGCGCGCTCGCGCGCCGCTTCCACCCGCGCCAGAAAGATCTCGCGCTCGGCCTCGATCTCGCGACGGCGCCGGGCGGCGTCGGTGAGCGCGCCGCCGAGCGCCGCGACCTCGTCGACGCCGCTGACCGGCGGCGCCTCGGGCAGCTGGCCCGCGCCCAACCGCGCGGCCGCGCTCGAGAGGGAGACGATCGGCGCCGTCACGCGTCGGCCGACGAACACCGCCAGCATGAGGCCGGCGGCGAGGAAGAAGATGCCGCCGCCGATCAGCGCCCAGAGCGAGCGCTGCAGCACCGCGTCCATCGTCGTCGCGGGCAGGGCCAGGTAGACGGTCCACCGGGCGTGCTGCAGTCGGCTGAACACGGTGTGCCGGCGGAGGCCGTCCAGGCCGGGCAGTCGCGCGGCGCCGCCGTCGCGGCGCTCGGTGAACGCCACGTACTCGGGCCTGGCGGGCTGACCCGTGTAGCGGGACGACTCGGGCGTGCGCGCGACGATCACGCCGCGGCCGTCCACGATGCCGGCCGCCCACTCACCCGGCAGCTGCTGCGCATCGAGCACGCGCGCGAGCGTCGCCGCGTCGAGCGCGGTGAGCAGCGCACCGCGAAGCGAGCCCTCGCGCAACACCGGCACCGCCACCACGACATGCGCCCGGCCGGGCAGGCCGCCGGAGATCAGATCGGAGACGACGGGCATGCGCCGAGCGAGAACCGTCGCGATCGTGGTCGCGTCGGCCGGCGGCGGCAGCTCGGTGCCGGTGGGCTGAAGCGTGTTCAGCCGCTGGCCGCCCTCGGCGTCGACGACGGACACGCTGAGCCAGCCGGGCTGCCCCTCCAGCGCGCGCACGGCCGCCGCGCGGAAGGCGGGAAGGTCGCCTGCATCGAGCAGCTCCGAGGACGCGAGCATCTCGAGGGCGCCGATCGCCTTGTCGAGGGTGTGATCGACCGCCGTGCCGACGGCGCGTCCGGTCGCTCTGAGTCCGCGCTCGGTGGCGTCGCGCTCGCTATCGGCGGCCAGCGCCAGGACGATGGCCGAGAACACGAGCAGAGGCAGGACGGCCACCAGCACCAGCGTGATGAGGTGCGAGCGCAGCGTCATGCTCACGGAGTATAGGTCCTATTCGAGGATCGCGATGCGCACGCGGAACACGCCGTCGCCCACCGCACCGAGCGCGCGGGCGGCGCCGTAGGAGAGATCGATGATCCGCCCTGGTATCACCGGGCCACGATCGTTGATCCGCACGTCGATGGCCCGGCCGTTGGCGACGTTGGTCACGCGTATGCGCGTGCCGAGGGGCAGCGAGCGATGCGCCGCCGTGAGCGCGTACATGTCGAACGCCTCGCCGCTCGCCGTCTTCTTGCCGTGATGGGCCTGTCCATACCAGGAGGCGGCGCCGGTCTGCACGACGCGCGGCGCGGCGGGCGCGGGACGCCCGACGACGACCGGCGCCGGCGTGGGCGCCGCCGTCGCGGACTCGCGGCGCGGTTGGGCGCACGCGGCCGTCGCGAGCGCGAGCGCGATTACCGCCGGAGCCAGCCGCGGAAACGGTTCCACCACTCCTCCACGCGGTCGCCGAGACCGCCGTGTTCGCGACAGGCCTCGGGCTCCGTGCCCGTGAGAAATACCTCCTTGCCCGTGCGCGGGCAGAAGCGGTTCGCGGTCTTGCCGTTCGTGAGGTCGATCTCGACGAAGCTCACGCCCGCCGGCATGCTGAACGTCCGAGGCCCGCCGGCGCTGTCGAGGGCCGGCCGCATGAACTCCGCCCAGATCGGCAACGCGCCTTCCGCGCCGCTGAGCCCGTGCGCTTCGTCGCTGTCGTAGCCGACCCACACCGCGACGAGCAGCCCGGGGTTGCCTCCCACGAACCACGCGTCGCGCCCGTCGTTGGTGGTGCCGGTCTTGCCGGCGACGTCGCCGGTCACGCCGAGCGCGCGCGCGGAGGCACCGGTCCCCGCCTTGATGACGCCCTCGAGCAGGGATGTCATGAGGTACGCCTCCGCCGGTGACATCACCGACGTCGACACTTCGTCGTTGGCCTCGACCGCGCCGCCGCTCAGCTGAAGGCTGCGCACGGCGTGCGCGGGCGGCGTGCGCTGCCCGCCGTTGAAGAACGGCAGGTACGCGTGCGCGAGCTCGAGCGGCGTCACCTCGAAGGCGCCCAGCGCCATCGCGGGCACGGGATCGAGACGGCTCTCGATGCCGAGCGCCCGCGCGCGCTCGACGATCGTCGAGAGGCCGACGTCCTGCGCGAGCCGCACGGTGGCGGCGTTCAGCGACTGCTGCAGCGCCTCGCGCACCGTGACGCGGCCGAGATAGCGGTCCTCGTAATTGCGCGGCGACCACGGCGCGCCGTCGACGGTGAGCGTGAGCGGCGAGTCGTCGAGGAACGTCGCCAGCGTGAAGCCGCGGCCGCCCGCGCCGGGCGCGGCCAGGGCCGCCGCGTAGACGAACGGCTTGAAGGCCGAGCCGGGCTGGCGATGCGCGAGCGTGACGCGATTGAACTGGCTCGACAGGTACCGGCGGCCGCCGACCATCGCGCGGATGTGGCCGGTGACCGGATCGAGCGCGACGAGCGCCGCCTGCAGACGATGGGCGTCGTCTGCGCCGCGCAGCCGCGGCCGCTGGGCTTCCAGGCGCGCCAGGCCGCGCTCGACCGCGCTCTCTGCCAGGCGCTGGAGCGTGAGATCGAGCGTGGTGAACACCCGCACGTCGCGTCCGTCGAGCGCGCTGCTGCCGAAGCGCGCCTCGAGCTCCTGGCGAACGTGATCGGCAAAGTAGGGCGCGGTCTGCGTCGCCGCCACGGCGCTCTGCACGCGCACGGGCTGGCGCCGCGCCGCCTCGTAGTCGGCGGCCGAGAGCCGGCCCAGCTCGCGCATACGGGCCAGCACGACGTCGCGACGCTCGCGCGCGCGCGCCGGGTTGACGCCGGGCGAATAGGTGTTGGGTGCCCGGATCATGCCAGCCAGCAGCGCGGCCTCCGCCACCGTCAGCTGGTGCACTTCCTTGTTGAAGTAGGCGCGACTCGCGGAGGCGACGCCGCGAATCGGGATGGCGCCGCGCTGGCCGAGATAGACCTCGTTGAGGTAGGCCTCGAGGATTCGTTCCTTGCTGTAGCGCCACTCGATCAGCGTGGCCAGCCACGCCTCGTCGAGCTTGCGCCTGAGCGTGCGCTTGGGATCGAGCAGGCGATTCTTGACGAGCTGCTGTGTGATCGTGCTGCCACCCTGGGCCACGCGGCCGGATCGCAGGTTGACCCACGCCGCCCGCAGCAGCCCGCGCAGATCGATGCCGCGATGATCGAAGAAGCGATGATCCTCGGCGGCCAGGACGGCTTGCAGCAGGCTGAAGGGCACGTCGCGCAGCCGCACGGGACGGTGATCCTCGCCGGGCCGGTCGCCCGCGCTCGCGAGAATCTCGGGCTCGAGCGAGGCCGCGCCGATGTCCTGACCATCGCGGGTCACCCGCGCGATGCGGTCGTCGCGCACCTCGACGCGCACGCGCTGCGCGCTGCTCAGCCCGGGGAGTCCGCGTAGATGGATGTCCCACGCTCCGCTCGCGCGGTGAAACTGTCCCGGCGCCTGCGGCTCGCCGCGAGTCTCGGTGTAGGACAGGCGCGTGAGCGTGCCCGCGAGATCGGCGATCTTGATGTGCACCCCCACCGCCAGCGCCTGCGGCATCGTGTAGATGAGCGCGGCGCGCCGCGCCTCGACGCGGTCGAAGCGTGCGAGCTCGACCGCGGAATAGATGACCAGCGCCAGCAGCGCCAGGCCGGCGACGCTGGCGAGAGCGAGGAGATCAAGAC
>Ga0209159_1001086_pt1 | contig 21966 bp, 12 predicted proteins | sample GraSoiAngelo_144_FD_185901 | JGI IMG/M metagenome (GOLD analysis project Ga0209159, IMG submission 185901) | Grasslands soil microbial communities from the Angelo Coastal Reserve, California, USA - 14_1009_02_40cm (SPAdes) (version 2) | ecosystem: Environmental > Terrestrial > Soil > Grasslands ...
TCAGGTTCCTCACGTGTTACGCACCCGTCTGCCACTGAACTGGAGTTGCCCCCAATCCCGTGCGACTTGCATGTGTTAGGCACGCCGCCAGCGTTCGTCCTGAGCCAGGATCAAACTCTCCAATGAATGAAGAATTCGAACAGCTCTGCCGAACGACTGTGTTCGCATGTCGTCCGAATTTCACGTCAGAGTTGAAACCCCATGGCGTCACGTGTCTGACCACGTGATCGCTCGTATCGGGGCCGCACTCCACACGCTCGACCATCAGTTCTCAAAGAGCAAAGCACCGCGCACCCAAAAACTTCGTGCGCAGACGGGAATGCTAACCCGACGGACAGAACTCAGTCAAGGGGGTCTGCTACTTGAAGATACGCCCCAGGTTCGCCGTCACGCCCACGAACAGCTGGTCGGGCGTCGCCGCGGTCCGCGCCCACACGCCGCCGGCGTCGACCACGACCCACTCGGCGAGGGTCACGAGCACCGCGCCGAGCAGCCCTTGCTGTGCCGGCCCGGCACCTCCGCTGGTGAACTGGAACGACTCTCCCGCCAGCCCCCAGCGCCCCACTGCGGCGCTCAGGCCGACCGATGTGAACAACGCCGGTTCCCCAGCGCCGATTCCTACCGGCCCCACGTTGATATCCGTGTGGAAAACCGTGCCGAGGTCCTCGCTCCAGACCGCCACCAGGCTGCCCAGCAGACGCCCGGCGCCGAAACCGAGCGATTGGTTCCCTGTCGGGAACGTCGCGCCGGGCACCACGGCGAGCGCTCCACGTTCACCGAGCCCCGTCCGCAGCTTCAAGGCGAGGCCCAGATCGCCGATCCCCGACACGCCGTCGGTCCACGCGAGACCCGTTCCCGCGATGCCCAGCTGGACATGATTCCGCAGGCCGATCTTGAGGTTGAAATCCCACGCTCTCGCTTCGGACAGCCGGCCGAAGCCATAGGCGCGGAAGCCTTGCTCAAGCTCCCAGTAGCCGGGCGCGACGGCGTAGGCATGCGTCGCCACCGTGGGGCGCTCGGGGTTTGCGGCACGGGGCGATTGACAGTCAGACCGGCGGACGGGCGTACTGACGGACAGGAGCACGATCCCGATCAGCATCCGTCCCACTATCCGACTGTCCGCCCGTCCGCCATGATAGGCGCTGCGCATGGCGCCATAATCTTTGCGATGTAGATCGGAACCGGGAGGGGGAGCAGCAGGTTGCTGCAGTCGGTCAACCTATCGAGCGGAGGGTTACGTCATGGAAGCCGTCTTCCTGATCGGGCGCATCTTGTTCGCGGCGATGTTCATCAACTCGGGGCTAGCCCACCTCACGAAGCTCGGACCGATGAGTCAGTACGCCGCGAGCCAGAAGGTCCCTGCGCCGAAGCTCGCGGTCGGGCTCAGCGGCCTGATGATTCTCACGGGCGGCTTGAGCATCCTGTTCGGCGTAGCGCCGCGAGCCGGTGCGCTGCTGTTGGTCTTGTTCCTGATCCCGACGGCGTTTCTGATGCACCGCTTCTGGGGTGTGCAGGATCAGATGATGGCAGCGAACCAGATGGCCCACTTCATGAAGAACGTCACGCTGGCGGGCGCGGCGCTGCTCATCTACTACTTCACCGCGCTGCACCCGGAGGCGTGGGTGCTGTCGTTGGGACGGTGACCTACAGCCCGATCGCAACCGCTGCCTCACCGCGAGGCGTTACCACGGCCGTCGCAGCTCAGGGGGCCCGCCCCCGCCCTGGTCGGGCGTGCCGGGCCGGAGAACGCCGATCGCGCCCGCCACGATCAGAGCCGCGGCCCCGGCGAGCCCGGCGACGAGCACCCCAGTGCGGAGCCGATTCACTTGCCGCACGTCCACCCGAAGTACGTCCGCCGGGGGGAGCGCGATCCGCTGGTACAGGGGCTGCCCCCCGAAGGTACGAGACCCGGACGCCGTGCGCACCTCGAAGAGCAGGCGCGCGTCGTCCCGCTCCACCAGCGTGCCGTTCAGCGCCCGGAGGTCGAGCCCCAGCGAGTCGCGCAACCTGAGCTCTGCCGCAGTGGAGATGAGTGCGCGCACTTTCGCGCCGACGGGCACCACGTCGAGAGTCGCCGGCACGTACGTGTAGCAGCCGAGGGACGCGGCCAGCGCCAAGCAACAGCCGCATGGCCGGATCACGGCACGTTCGGGTTCGTCTCCCGCTCGCTCCGGCCGACCGCGAAGCACAGCGCGCGCGCCACCGGAGCGGTCATCGTCTCGATCGGCGTGGCGTGGAGCGTGTCCGTCCGCGACGCGCGGTACAAGCCATCGACGTAGCCGCCTGGCACATTGCTGGCGAGCCAACGCCGCAGGTCGCCGAGCCGACGCGCTTCGAGCCACAGCTCGAGCGCCCGCTCCAGCTTCAAGAGCGTCCACGCCGAGTCGAGCGTAATGGTGGTGCTGTAGAGCGGCAGGGCAAGGTTGGAGCGGCGCAGATTCATCTTGTTGACGGCGGTGGTGACGTCGCCGCCCACGAGCGCGGCTTCCGCCTCGATCAGGCGCATCTCCCAGCCGCTCGAGAGCCGCACCGGCACGGACGTCGCCGTGTACTTCGCCTCCGGCCAGAAGGGCACCGACCCGCCGAACTTCGCGACCGCGGCGTCACCGTTCTTGACCGTCGAGTCCCATTTCACCCGCGGATCCCGCGTGGTGCGATAGTAGCCCTCGTAAAAGGTCCCCCACTCGGTGTGCGCGCGGAACGACTGGTCGGCGCGCGCCCAATAGAGGTAGTTGTACTGGTCCGGGGATGCCCCCGAATACGGCACTTGAAACTTGCTGGTGTCGGGCACCAGCGCGGCATCCGCGACCGCGTCGGACCAGTTCGCCAGGCCGTAGGTCGCGAGGTCGGCGCGCACCGATGCCCGCCCGGCTCGGGCGGCGCGGACGAAGTTGCTCGTCTGGGTGTCCGTCTTCCCGCTCGCGGCGAAGACGGCGAGCGCATTCGTGAACGCCGTATCCGCACGCAGGAAATAGAGCGTGTGGGATCCGAGACTCCCCGGCGACAGGACGTAGTGCGAGGGGTCGGGAACCTCGACCGGGATCACCGACTGACAGAAGTTCTCCCCCAGCAGGCGGTTCGCGAAGCCGGCGTACAGGTACACTTGCCCCACCAGCGTCGATTTCCGAAACAGGGTGTCGGGCATGACGCGCTGGAAGCGATGCCAGGCGGCCTCGGGGACGTACCGGGCGAGGTTCGAGGAGACCCAGTCGGCGTTCGACGTGGCGTCGTTCAAGATGCCGACCTGCACGTCGGTCGGAATGCCGTAGCTCCCTGTGGACCCGGCCGGGTTGATCTCGTAGCTCACGGCGGCGCCCCAATACAGCAGCTGGCCGCCGGTCGCCCCGCTCGAGCCGATCGCGTCCGAGAGGGCGCGCCGCGCCCCGACGACGATAGCAGGCCATGCCTCGGGCTTGTCGAGGGCATCATCTGGGATGAGACCCGGGTTGGTCACCGACGTGTCGCACGCTGCCGCTAGCAGCACCGCGCTCGCGGCCGCAGCGGCCGCGCAGGAGCGAATCATCGAGTCGTAACGGGTATGCATGGCTCGCTCCTTTCTCAGAAGGTGACGCGGAGGTTGACGGTGATAACCGCGGGCGGCGGGATGTGCTCGGCGATGTCGCGGTTCTGCGAGTCCAGGGCGTCGCGGCCCACCATCTCGGGATCGAACATCCGCAGGTCGGGGTTGATCCACTTGAGGTAGTTCTGCGCCGTGATGCTGAGGGTCGCCGAGCTGACTCGGCGGATGGCCCAGCCGACCGGAATCGTGAGCGTCACGTCGCGCAGCTTCCAGAAATCCTGGGGGAACCAGAAGGTGTCGACGTTGGTGTTGACCGGCACACACTCCTTCCGCTCCCGGGCGGTGAGCTGGGAGATGTTCGCCGTGTGCAGCGAGTCCGTGAGCCCGGCCGGATAGAGGATCGGGTAGGCGCGCGCGCAGGTCGGCCAGCGCACGGAGCGGCTCAGCGCATTGAACGACGCGCCGTCCTGGATCCAAGCCCCACCCTGGTATTCGGCCCGCGCCGAGACGGTGATCCCCTTGGGCAGGCGCAGCGTCAGCTGCTGGCCCAGAATCAGCGTAGGCTGCTGCGGTCCGAAGATGTGGAACCCGTCGGCGGTGCAGGACGAGCGGCACACCGTGTCCGGCGGGGCGATGTCGTTCGGGTTGTTGATGACAATGCCTCGGGCCGCCATAGGCGGGAATCCGGGTTGCACCCAGCCGCCGCCCGCCGCGAAGGCGACCGCGCCGCCCAGGTCGCGGACCAGGCCGTGGTTGGTGTAGACGCTGCCACCCAGCTCGAGCCCCCAGTCCGGCTGGTTGACCACGGTGCCGTTCACGGCCAGCTCGATGCCGGTGTTGGACAGGCTACCCACGTTCGACCGCTGTGAGTTGGGCCAGCCAATGGAAGGGATCTGACGAACCGCGAACAGCGCTGCGGTCGTGAGGCGGTGGTACCAGGTGGCCTCGAGCGTTAGCCGATTGCCGAACAGCGCGGCGTCGAAGCCCAGCTCCGCTTCGCGCGTGCGCTCGGGACCGATGAGGGTGTCGCCCACCTGCCCGGGTTCGACCCCCGACTGGCCGCTCGAGGTAATGGGGTTCCAGCTGCGCACCGCGTCGAACGCGCCGGGGGCCCGGCCGGACCAGCCGAGCGCGCCGCGCAGCTTCACCTCGCCCAGGCCCGCGGGCCAGAACGGCTCGTCCGAGATGACGTACGACCCGCTGATCTTCGGGTACGCCTGCAGGCCGAGCGAACGCCCGAAGGCGGTGTTGCCGTCGAACCGGATCCCCCCGGTGAGGAAGTAGCGATCGCGGAACTTGAGCACGTTTTGAAAGAAGAATCCGGCGTTGATCACGCGCAGGCGCGCCTCGCGCGAGATGAAGATCGCGGCGTTGCTGACGACCAGCGGGCCCGGCGCCGGGAAGCCCTCCCCATAAGCGGTCGTGCGCACTTCATCGGAGGTGATGCTCTGCCCGCCGAACGAAAACGTGGAGCCGAGCCGCTCGGTGAGCTTGAAGTCCAGGTTGCCGACGTAGTCCGCCGTGAGGATCGAGTAGCGGATCTGCTCCTCGTTAAGGATGCCTTGCGGCGCGGCGACGAAGCCGAACGGCCGCAGGTTCCGGTTTTCCTGCTGCGCCAGATCGTACCCGACCGTGAAGCGGTTGGAGAACATCGGCCACGGCGTGTAGGTGACCGTGCCACCGGTGACGAGCCGCTTGATACCCGTCGTGATCGACTGGTTGAGAAGCGAATCGATCACCCGCGGATCGCCCGAGTTGCGATAGTTCCGCTCCTGCCGGTACACGTTCAGCACCAGCCCGTGGGCGTTGTTCCCAGCCGGCGTGTTGGACAGGTCGGTGTTGGCATACGAGGTGTTCCAGTCGACCCGCACGTTGTCGAACAGGTTGAACGTGAAGTTGCCGCGGGTCGAGAACTTCTTCTCGTTGTCGAGCGGGAGCACCCCGTCGTTGTTCTCCGACGTGCCGGAGAGGAAGTAGCGGAATGCGGCCGCCCCGCTCACGCCACCCGACACCGAGCCCGTGTAGCGCTGCCGGTAGGCGTTGCGAATCCAGGAGCAGCCGGCCATGGGGTTGACGTGGCACTGCCCGCCGGAGTCGCCGGGGCTCGCGGGGCGGAGGTTCAAGTACGGCACCGAGTCCGTGCCGAACGGCCGTAGCTGCGCGAAGCCCTGCCCGGTCTCGAACGACCAGCGCGGCGCGCCGCTCGAGCCGCGCTTCGTGAAGATCTGGATGACGCCCGCCGCAGCCTCGGTGCCGTACAGCGTGCTCGCGGCTGAGCCCTTGATGACCTCGACACGCTCGATGTCGGCGGGGTTGATGTCGTTGAGCGGGCTCGCCTGATAGTTCGCGCCGCGGAATCCGTTGGAGTCGTCGAACGGGGGCCGATTGCGCCGATACCCCTCGCTGCGGACGCGGATGCCGTCGACGTACACAATCGGTTGATTGCTCTGACTGACACTGATCGCGCCGCGGAGTCGGATCTGCGCTCCCTCCCCGGCCATCCCGCTCGTCTGCATCACGCTCAGGCCGGGCGCCCGCGCCTGGAGCAGCTGGTCCATGTTGGCGGGCGGATCCTTCACCTGCGACAGGTTCACCTGCGCGATCGAGTTGCCGACCTCGCGGACGCGCGCCAGCCCCGCCGTGCCAGTCACCACGACGGCATCGAGCTGGAGCACGCTCGGCGTGAGCTGGACATTGGTCTGGGTGACTTGGTCGGCGGTGATGGTCAGGCGCAGCGTGGCGAGGCGGTAGCCGATGGCGAGAATGCGCAGCTCGCGCAGGCCCGCCGCGACGTTGCCCAGCGTGAACCGGCCGTCGGGGCCGGTGCGCACACCGATATTGGTGCCAGCGATGGTGACCTCGGCACCGACCACGGGCTCACTGGTCGCGGCGGCAGTGACGGTCCCCTGCACCGATCCAGTTTGCGCGCTGAGCGGGCGTGCGACGACAGAGAGACCCAGGGTGACCGCGACGTACAAGGGGAGACGTGTCATAGGCGCTGCTCCTGTTGGGTCTTCACACGAAACCAGCGACGATCAGAAAGCTCCCTCCTTGTTACGAAATGCTACGCACGCCGTAGGGTGTCAAGACGCCCGCTGTCACAGGCTCAGCTGCAGGCGCGCATAATAGAACCCACCGTTGATGCCGAACTGCGTGACCCGGCGGCTGTAGATGAAGCGGCCGAAGCTGATGTTCGTGACCTTCGTTTGTTGGTCCGGGAGGGTGTTGAAGATATTGCTCCCGCCCACGGCGAGTCGCACACCGGCGCTCACCTGGTAGCCCACGTCCGCATCGAACAGGGTCTTGGCGCCGAAGTGCTCGTCGTTGGCCGGGCCGGTCGGGTTGTGATACTCGATCGCTCCATAGTACGTCGCTCGCCCGAGCGCGCCGAACCGCCCGCGCTGCCAGCGCGCTTGGACCGAACCCTTCTGGCGCGGCAGCGCGTCTTCCAGCCGGTTCCGATCCTCCGGGTTAAGAATGCGCACGCGGACGGTGTCGAGATTGCCGCTCGTGAAGCTGTCGGCCATGGCCTGGGGCACGTTCACGCGCTCCACGTCCGTCTTCGTGAAGGTCGCCGACCCAGTCAGGTTCAGCGTCCCCCCGCCGAGCGCGGTGGCGTACGACGCGACCAAGTCCACGCCTACAGTTTTCGTGTCCACCGAGTTGGTGAAGAACTGCGCCGTGGTCACGCCCTGAGCCTGGAACGGCGAGAGGATCTGCCCGATCCGGGCGCGGATCGTCGCATTGGGCTCGGTGGCGGCGAGCGAGGAGAACTGGCTGGTGAGCACGATGCGGCCGTCGATCGTAATGCGATAGAAGTCCGCCGTGAGCGACACATTGGAGCGCGGCTGCGCGGTGATCCCCGCGCTCAGGTTCACCGACGTCTCCTCGGCTAGGTCCGGGATGCCAAACGCTTTCGTCACCCGGCTTTGGTTATTGCTCGTGAGGACCCGATTGAGGACCAGGTTGCCACTCGCGTCGATGGCGAACTGATTGCTCACGTTGTTAAACCACACCTGCGCGAGCGAGGGCGCACGGAACCCGGTGCTCGCCGCGCCGCGCACCGCGATCCGCGGCGCGACCTCCAGGCGGGAGGCGACCTTCCAGTTGAACCTGCGGCCGAAGTCGCTGTAACTCTCGAGCCGGCCGCCGACGTCCACCAGGAAGCGCTCGCTCACCTGGCTCTCGAGCCCGCCGTAGACGCTCACGCTGTTGCGGCTGCGGTCGAGCTCGTTGGCCGGCTGGAAGCCGGGGAACACCTGGGAGCCGGATTCCTTCGGCCTGCCGGCGGAGGTCGTGTCGAAATCGATGCCCGGCCGGCTGCCGCCGTTGCCGAGCTGCCAGGACGCCACCTCGCCGGCGTCGATGCGGTATTCCTCGCGGCGGAACTCACCGCCCGCCACGAACGAGAGCGACCGAAACCCGCCCCGGGCGCCCAGCGGCCGCACGAGGTCGAGGTTGCCGACGGTCTGGCCGAATGTGAGCTGGCCCGCGTCGAACGTCGTCGGGCTCGCGGTCCCCATCGACGCGTTGTCCGAGTGCTCCACGAAGTAATGGAGCGCGTTGGTGCCGTGCGTGACGCTGAAGTCCACGTCCCAGCCGTTGAGCCCGCCACGCACGCCGGCGACGCCCGAGTTGTCGTCGAGCATCGTGCGAATCTCGGGGAGGAACCCGAATGGATAGAGCTGCGGCACGACGCGAGCTTCCTGACTCGGTAACCGGTAGAAGCCGGCCGCCACACCGTTACGGTGGGAGATGCCGCCGAAACTGTAGAACTCGGCGTTCTCGCTGAGCGGCACGACGGTGTTGTAGAAGGCCATCCCTTCCGTCGCGGCCGCCTGGCCGAGGCGGATGGTGAAGTCCTGGCGCGTGAGACCGTTGACGGCGAGCGCCGAGTCCGTGCCCGTCTGCGTCGTGATGCCCCGGAAGATGTCATTATTGGAGTACGGGGCCGCCCGGCTCGTCGCGCCGCGGTCCAGGTACTCGCCGGCGACGTTGAAGAAGCCGCGGTCGCCGACCTTGAACCCGTAGTCGACCTCGGTCCTGATCTGGTCGCCGTCGTGCGCGCTCCCGATGTCCGACACGCTCGTGCCGCCGGCCGTCGTGCCGGCCGTCGTGGTAAGATCGAGGTGCTCGGCCTGCTGCTTGAGGACGATGTTGATCACGCCGGCGATGGCATCCGACCCGTACTGCGCGGCGGCGCCGTCCCGCAGCACCTCGATCCGGTCGATGGCCGCGGTCGGGATCGCGTTCAAGTCCACCCCCACCGTCCCACGACCGAAGGTGCCGTTCACATGCACCAGCGCGCTCGAGTGGCGCCGCTTGCCGTTCACCAGGACGAGCACCTGGTCGGGGCCGAGGCCGCGCAGGCTCGCCGGGTTGATGTGGTCCGAGCCGTCGGCGATGGTCTGATGCGAGGCGTTGAACGACGGCGCCAGGGTGGCGAGGATCTGGTTGACCTCGGTCTGGCCATTGGCGGCGATCTCCTGCGCCGAGATCACGTCCACGGGCACGGGCGTCTCGGTGGCGGTGCGGGAGGTGCGGGCGCCGACGACGACCACCTCGTTCAGCGAGAGCGGCGACGCCGTGAGCTTGAAGTCACTGGTCACGGTTTGTCCCGCCGCGACCGTCACCCGCTGCTCCGCCGCGTCATAGCCGATGAGGCGCGCGCGCACGGTGTGCGCCCCGGCAGGCACGCTCAGGTGATACTGCCCCTTCTCGTTGGTGAGGACGGTGCGCGCGGTCCCAACGATCACGACGCTGGCACCCGGCAGCGGTGCCGCTGATCCAGCCGCCACGACGGTCCCCGAGACCGTACCGGTCTGCTGGGCGGCGGCAAGCGCGCTCGTTACGAACAGAGCTGCGAGCAGTGGAAGGACGCGATTCAATCCCACGGGCCACCTCCTGGAGGATGACGGAGTGACAGTCCAGGCGTGGGCTAGAAATACGGCCCGGCGGGCGCCGGCGCTACCCGGGCGCAGCGCCCCAAGGGAATCCCGAAGAGCGCCCGCTGGCCGGGAACCGGAAGCGGAGGCAGATTCGGGGGTGCTCTTCTCCCGCCGCAAAGAAGCCTCGCCTACCGATCGGCGCGCCCCGCCGGACCGCCGCCGCGGGACGGAGCGGCGCAACGGCGACCGCCGCCACATGCTCGCGCTCGTCACCGTCGAGCGGCGCTCTGGCTCGGACCGGCGCAGGAACCCGGACCGACGCGGCGACGAACGTCGCACCGGGCCAGAGCGCCGGGGGGAAGAGTCGGCGGCCGAGCACATCCGCAACGCGCTGCAGCTCATCGAGCACGTGGCCGACTCGCACCAGTTGGACGACGAGCACCGCCGCGATCTGGACGCAGCGCTGTTCCGGCTGCGGTTCGCACTCGACCGGCTGGAGCCGCGCCCGGGGGGCATCTGGGGGGGCAACCGGTAAGACGGAGGGTTGCACAGCGGGGTAGTGCGCCCGGGAGGATTCGAACCTCCGACCAACAGCTTAGAAGGCTGCTGCTCTATCCACCTGAGCTACGGGCGCGGCAGTCGTCCGAACAACTTAATGCGTGACGACGGTCGGTCCATCCCGCCCGACCGTCACTGCCCCACCAGTCCACCCAGGGGAGCCCGGCTGCCCGCCCGCCGCTCGTACACAACGAACGGGTGCTCGACGAAGCTCAGCACGTAGCTCCGGTCGAGCCGCTCGAGGAATCCCGGAGGAAACAGGACGTCGCCATAGCAGCGCTCCCCGTCGCTCGCGGTGCAGGCGCGCAGCGCGCTGGCGATGTGCGCCCGGTCCGACCCGGTGAAGTCGACCAGCACCACCGCCCCGAACTCCCGATGCGCCAGCCGCGCGTTGAAGTCCGCCCCGGCTGCCGGCTGCTGCCGCGCGACCAGCCGCAGCGTGAACGGGTCGAGTACGCGGGGCCGCTCGCCCAGCAGCACCGGGAGGATCGGATTCTCGCTCAGCAGGTCGTGCGCATCAGGCCCGAGCCGCGCCGCCAGGGCGGCGACCGCCCGGCGCTCGGGCTTTCCACCCTTCTCGATCAGCGACCTGATGGAAATCATGCCGGGAAGCCAGGTGACCGCGCTCAAGACGGCGAGCACGAGGGGAACGGCCAGGGCGAGCCGCGCGCGCTCGGCCTCGCGCGTGAGCCGCTCGCCGAACACGAGGACCGACGCGGCCAAGAGATCCAGGAAATGGTTCGTGTCGGCCCCCGGAGATGTGAAGATGACGACGGTCATCGCGGCGGTGAGCAGGAAATACGCGACCGGGAGACTCCATGCCCGCGCACGCGTCGCGCCGATCGCGTACACCGCCGCTGCCGCGACGACGATCAGAAAGACAGGATCCTGCACCGCCACGAGGAGCAGCCACAGCGGCGCGCCCAGCGTGTACGCGGGATGCATCCCCCCCGCGGCCGCCGCGCTGAATGCCGGCAGCACGCGCTCGTCGCTCGCCCAGTAGATGACGGCGAGCGACGCGCCCGCCAGCAGTGCCAGCATGCCACCGAGCGTGAGCGCGGCGCGCCGGTCGCGACGCGACCAGAGCCAGCTGCAGACGAGCGCCGCGCCCGCCAGGGCGGTGAACTTGGTGAGGAAGGCGCCGAGAAACGCGAGCACGCATGCGACGAGCCATGGCGTGGCGCGGTACCGCGCGTACCTGAGCCCGCACCACATCCCCCACAGGCTCAGGGCCGCGGCGAGAAAGTCACCTTTCACCTGCAGGGAGAGCAGCTGAAACGACACAGCCGCGTGCGGCAGGAGCGCGAGTGGTAAGGCAACGGTCCAATCCACTCCCAGCTCGCACAAGACCAGCCACAGACCGACGTCGCACAACAGCATCGTAACCACCGTCAGGACGATCCCGGCCGTGACGGGGTCGAGCGCCAAGCGGATCAGGGCGCCGTGCAGCACGAAGAACAGCGGCATATAGCGCGTACCGCCGAACCCAAACGCGCTGACGGTGGGCCGGTAGAACACGCCCTTGGCGAAGTCTTGGGCGAGGGCGGTCCAGACGCCGCTCGAGCTGTCCTGCGGCAGGGCCCCAGGCCAGTACCACGTCATGAGCGCGATGGAGCCGAGGAATGGAACGAGGCAGCCGATCCACAACAGCCGCCGCCGGGTAGGTGAAAGAGAGGCCATCTGAAGATGACCGCGCTCGACCCCTTATGGTCACACGGTCACCCTCCCCGGCCGGGCCGGGTCCCTTAACGGAGCCGCCGTCCCCAGGGTCCCCCCTTGGAACCGCCACTTGGTCGCGGGGGAACGGGGCCTTATCGTAGGCGGGCTACATCTCCAGGAGACGATCATGGGCACTGCAGGCTCGCTCACCGCACTCTTGCTGTTTGGCGCTTTTCCCGCCTCCCAGGGAAGTGATCGTCCCGAGGCCGACCCTCCGAGTCGGGTGGGGCGGCTGAGCTACCTCGCGGGATCGGTCTCCTTCCGCCCGGGCGACGTGGACGACTGGGCTGCAGCGACGGTCAACTACCCGCTGCACAGCGGGGATCATCTCTGGACCGACGCGGATGGCAAAGCGGAGATCACGGTCGGCTCCACCGCCTTCCGGCTTGCCCCGCAGAGCGCGTTCGGGTTCCTGGCGCTCGACGATGGGACCGTGCAAGTACGTCTGTCGCAAGGGTCGCTCAACGTGCGCGTGCGCGACCTGAGCGAGAACGAAAGCCTCGAGATTGATACACCAACCGGTGCCATAGCGCTGCTGCGCCCGGGCGTGTATCGCGTGGACGTCGATTCCACCGGCGACCCGACGTCGGTCACGGTGCGACGCGGCGAAGCCGAGGTCACCGCCGCGGGCTCCGCCTTCTCCCTGGACCGGGAGCAGACAGCGGTGGTATCGGGCGGCGCCTCCCCGAGCTACGACGTGCGCGACGCGATCCGCTCGGACGACTGGGAGGACTGGTGCGCCGCTCGCGACCGCCGCTGGGACGACTCGCGCTCGGCGCGCTACGTCTCGCGCCGCGTGATCGGCTACGAGGACCTGGATGACAACGGCGACTGGCGTCAAACCCCGGACTACGGCGTGGTGTGGGTGCCCCGTACCGTGGCGACGGGCTGGGCGCCGTACCGCTACGGCCATTGGGCCTGGGTGGAACCGTGGGGCTGGACGTGGATCGACGATGCCGCCTGGGGCTTCGCGCCGTTCCACTATGGCCGTTGGGTCTACGTGGGCAACGGCTGGGCCTGGGTGCCCGGCCACATGGTGGCGCGGCCGGTGTACGCGCCGGCGCTCGTGGTATTCGTCGGCGGGCATAACTGGAGCGTCGCCATCGGGGCGGGCGGCGGAGGCGGCGTGGCCTGGTTCCCGCTCGCCCCGGAAGAGCCCTACGTGCCCCCGTATCACGTGAGCAACACCTATATCCGCAACGTGAATGTGACCAACGTCACCGTCACAAACATCCAGGTGACGAACGTCAATGTCACGAACATCAACTATCGCAACCGAGGGGCCCCGGACGCGGTGACGGTCGTGTCGCACGAAACGTTCGTCGGGTCGCGGCCGGTGAACCGGAGCGTGATCGTCGTTCCGCGCGACCGACTCGAGCAGGCGCGCGTTGTCGGCAGCACCGCGCAGATCGTGCCGGATCGGCAGAGTGTCCTGGGGCAGCCGGCGATGGTCGAGGTGCGACGGCCGCCGGCGGCGGTCACGACGCGCGAGGTGGTGGTGCACCGGCAGCCGCCACCGCCCCCGCTGCCGTTCGCGAGTCGCGAGCAGGCGTTGCGCGCCCGTCCGGGCCGGCCGCTCGACGACGCGACCCTCACCACCTTGCGCGCCCGCTCGCCGGACGCGAGCGCGAGACTACTGGTGCGACCGGCGGTCCCCGCGACGCGCTCGCAGGGTCCGGCACAGGCGCTGCAGCCCGCTCGCGAAGGGCTCCCGCCCTCGCGCGCGGCCATGCCCAGCGTGACTACGCTCCCGGACGACCGGAGTCGCCCAGCACAACCTGATGCCGCACGGCCCGCCCCTGGCCACGCGCCCGCCCCCGCCGCACCGGTGCCTACGGTCAGCCCCGCCCCGCGTGCGACGTTCCCTTCCCCCGGTCGCTCCGACCGGCCGGACCGCGCGGCGCGGCTCACATCGCCGCCGCGCGAGAACAAGCCTTCCCCCGCTCCCACCCCGGACCCGTCAGAGCGAGCTGTCCCCGCTCGCCCCCCTGCGGCCGGACGAGCCGAGCCGAAACGCCAGCAGCCGGAACGGCGCCGCCCCGCGGACCGGCCGGCCAAGGATCGGAAAGCCGAGCGGGACACGACGAGGGAGCAGAAGCCGTCGTAGCTTGGAGCCCAGGTCACACCGAGATGGGGTCCGCCCCGGGAACGCGAGGGGAGACTGAGCGCGAAGACGCACGAAGGGGGAGCATGGAAACGTGCTCCCCCTTGCGCGTTTTTTCTTAGAAGGCGCTGCTGCTCTATCCACCTGAGCTACGGGCGCGAGATTGTGCTGCGACAATTACCCCGCGGGGCCGCGCGCCGCCCGCAAACCATGCCACCACCTGCGCCAAACTTAATGCTCCCCTGCCCCGCTGCGCAGCATCAACGTCCTTCAAAAGGCGTATCTCGCCCCGAGCTGCATTCGCCACCGCGATGCGGCGGCGTCCACCACGCCGCGCGGCGGCAGCGCGAGCTGGTAGATACCGCGTGCGTTCGCCGCGTCCCATCCCTTGAGACTGAGCATCCGAACAGACGGGCCGTAGCTCGTGTCCAGATAGCGGCCCCACCGCGAGTTGATCAGGTTTGGCATATTGACGATGTCGGCGCTCATCTCGAGCTGCCGATCTCCCGCCAGGCGAACGGCCTTTGTGAGCCGCGCATTCAATGATCCCAGCCACCCGTTCCGGCAGCTGTTACGAGCCATGATCCGTCCCCGCTGCTCGCGCAAGCACCGCTGCTGCGCGATGAACGCTTCCAGCCGCGTGGAGTCCGACGCCTTGGTCAGGCTGATGTCGCCCGCGTTCCGGGGAACGTACACGATGTCGTTCAAAAGCGACCCTGGGCCTCCGATGCCGTCCGCGTTGGCGTCGCCTTCGATCACATAGGTGTACGGCGGCTGCGACGCACCCATGTAGAGAAGGGATAGCTGCACCCGGTACGGGAGATCGACGGTCGCGGCAACGGACACCTTGTGAGGCGTCTCGAAGAAGGACGGGCGCAGCCGGCGGTCATCCAGCGTGCCGTCGAGCGGCGTGTTGCTGAAGTTCGCCCGGGCCGGGAAGTTGACCCACGACATCCGATCCTGCGCGCGCGAGTAGGCGTACGACGCGTACAGTGCGAGCGTCTCGCCGAATCGCTTTCGCAGCTGCGCCGAGAGAGAGAAGCTGTTGTCCCCGCCCCGATTGGACACCCGGTAGATCTCGTTCTCGCCGAAAGACGTGTCGCGCCAGGCAGGTCTCGTTACCAGGGTCGGGCTGATCGTCCCGTAGAGCACGCGACCGCCCTCCCCGCTAGCCGCGCCGGTCGGGCCGCGGAGGTTCGCCTCGCTGATGTAGATCTGCCGGACGGCGTGCGTGTAGAGGAAGTCGATCGTCGCCACCTCGCCCGACGGGAAACGCCGGTCAATGCCCAGCGCCAGTTTCAGGTTCTGCGGCAGCTTGAAGCCGGGGTCGAAGAAGCTGATTCGCGGACTGGTGCCACTTCCGGACGGGCAGGTCCCGGGTTGGTTGATCGGATCAAACCGCGGCACGTCGGGCCGATTACAGAACACGACGGTTTCGTCGCCGGTCTCCCGGTAGCCGTTCCCCAGCCAGCGGTAGGGCGGAGGGCCGCTGAACAGTCCGATACCTCCGCGTAGCAACGCGTTGCCGTCGTCGCGGAGATCGTAATTGACGCCGAGGCGAGGCGACCACAGCACGTTGCCGCCGGGCAGCTGTCCGGTGTCGATGCCAAGGGGGGAGGCCACGAGGCTCTGGTTCGTCGTCGCTGCGTCCGGCAGAAACGGGACATCGAGGCGCAGACCGCCGGTGAGGGTGAGGCGGGAGGTCGGCGCCCACTGGTCCTGTGCATAGAGGCCAAGCTCGAACACGCCGAAGTCCGCTCCCGGGGGTCGGTCCGAGCTCCCAAGCCCCCGGTCGTAGTGGCTCGCGAGTCCCCGCGCGAGCGAGTCGAGACTGCTGAAGAGCCATCTCCCGGCCGACACTTGCACCAGGGGGTCGCGGAAGTGAAACAGCTCGCCGTGCGAGCCGATGGTCACGAGGTGTGGCCCGGCGCCGATGGTGAGGTTCTCCGTGATCTCGACGACGGTCTGACGAACATCGGTTGTCGGGCACACACTGTTGGGCCCGGCCATCAGCGTTCCGGAATCGGCGGAGACTTGGACCAGCGGAAGCGTGGCGTTGGGCCGGCAGGAGTCCCGCAGGCGCTCGTAGCTCACAATGAGCTCGTTCTGCGCGCGGCCGCCCACGACCGTGCTCCAGATCAGGCGCGACGTCTGGGCTGTGGACAGGCTCCGACCTGCGACCGAGGAGAGGGCGTACGAGCCGTACGTCCGACCGGTATCGATGAACTCGCGGCGGTCGGCATGGGCGTAGTGCTGCGATAGCTCCAGGTGGCCGCTCGTGCCGAGCTGCACGGTGACTTTCGCGAACACGTCCTGCGCCGGCAGATGCCCGTCGGACGCGAGCGAGCCAGGATCCAGGCCGAAGCTGTCCCTGAGGATCTGCTGGAACCGCAGAGCGCTCGCGTACGAAATCCCGATCTTGCGCAGGTCGGCGCCGCCGGCTGTGTCCGCTGGGACGAGCGGTCCGACGTCGGGCACCACGCGCTGCTGCAGGTCGCCGTTCACGAAGAAGTGGACCCGATTGGGCACGACCGGGCCGGACATGGTGCCGCCGAACTGCCAGGTCGTGAAATCCGACCGGTTGCCCGCCGCATCCTTCGCCATGAAACTGCCGTCCTGAATAAACGCGAACGCCGAGCCGTGGACGACGTTGGTTCCCGTCTTCGTCACCGCATTGAGGAGCCCGCCTGCGAAGTTGCCGAGCCGGACATCGAACGGGGCGGCGAGCACCTGAAACTCGCTGACCGTCTCCAACGAGATCGGATGGGGGAGTACCTCGGGTAGTGCTGCGCTCGGACTCGCGCCCCCAGGCGTACGTCCGAGGTACAGGTCCGCGTTCACGCCGCCATCGACTTGGAGGCTGTTGTAGCCCTGGTTCTGCCCGCCGATCGAGAGGCCGCCCAGCGGCCGAAGCCCGGCCAGGGGACCCAGCCCTGCCAGGACGCTCAGGTCGCGAGCCAGGTTCGGCAGCGCCGCGATTTCGGTCTCGCCGACGATGTGCCCGGGCCCCGCGCGGCCCGCGTTGAGCAGCTGCTCCCCGCTTGCGCTCACCGTCAGTGCCGGGAGGTCGACGACACTGGGCTCGAGGACGAGGTCCACGCGGTACCGCTGGCCCAGGTTGAGGAAGACGCCGTTCTGGCCGGCACGCTTGAAGCCCACGGCTCTCACCTCGATGAGGTAGGGACCGCCGACCTCGACGTTCTCGACGAAGTATCGTCCCGCGGCGTCGGTCACGACTTGCCAGCGCGCGCCACTGCCCGCCAGCGTGGCCGTGATGACGGCGCCGTCGATCGGCGTCCCGTCACCCTGGACGACGCGGCCCTGAAGCGCGGCGGATGTGATTCCCTGCGATCCGAGTGTACGGGTGGCCAGGCTCAGCGCGAGCGCTGCAAGGGTGAGCAGGCGAGGGCGTAGGCTCATCCCTTAGGACGCAGCAACTTTTGGAACCGCGGGTATCCGCGCAGCGCCGCAAAGCTGGGCTCCACGTGCGCATTGAGGTAGCGGACTTGGTACACGTAGCCCGCTTCGAGGGCCTGCGTGAGCAGATCGACGGCTGTGTCGCGCTCGCCCAGGAGCGCCGCGATGCACGCGCGCCAGTAGGTTGCTTGTCCGCGTCCGAGGGGTCGCTCGAGGGAGACTAATAGCCGGTCGATGCGGGCGGCCTCGGCGCGGTCGCCGCGCTGCGCGGCCAGCGCGCCGAGCAGGCCTGCATACTGCTCGTTCTGCGGGTGCGCGCGCACCAGCTCTGCGGCGATCGCGCGCGCCGAGTCCGCGTACCCGGCCGCGTAGTAGGTCTGGGCCCGTTCGAACCGCAGGGATTCCGTCGCTCGCTCCGTGGCGGGCCGGCTCGCATGCCAGGCGAGCGTGCGATCCAGCGCGACGCGAGCGGCAGCGCTATCGCCGTGGGCCGCGAGGTCCAGGGCGATCTCGCGCATCACCGGGGCCGGCTGGCGGATCGGGTCGGGCGGGAGCGCAGTGATCTCATCGAAACGCTCGCTCATTGCTCGCCCGCGTCTGAGGGCCGCCAGCGCCAGCAGCTCCATACGGAGTGTGGCGAGGTTCCGCGGAAACCGTCGCCGGGCACGCTGGGCAGCGTCGAGCTCGCGGTCGTGCTGGTCGAGCAAGTGGTAGGCGTTGGTGAGCCAGTTGTAATAACCCGCGCGCCCGCTCAGGGCACCGCTGTCGGGGTGCAGCCGCTCGAGAATCGTGACCGCCTCGCCCGGACGATCGAAGTCGAGCGCGTCGCGGGCGAGCTGCTCCCACATCAGCTCGGAGCGGGGAACGGCCTCGGTCAACGCGCGTCCGAGCGCGTAGGCGGCCCGCAGGTCGCCGCGGCATCGGGCCATCACGCGGTCAATCTGCATCTGCTCGAGACCCGTGAGGCGCATGCGGGCCAGGCGCCCGGCTATAGCTGCAGTCGAGTCGCACTCATCGAGCGCGGTCGCCCCGTGGGCCCAGGCCGCCCAGATCAAGGGCAGCGCGTACGTCGAGTCGAGGGCGGCGGCGCGTTGGAAGTACGGCAGCGCGGCGCGAGCGTCACGGCCGGGATAAAAGATCTCGACGCCGGCGCTGAACGCGAGGTATGCGTCGTAGCGCGGGGGCTGGCCGGCGGCCGACGCCAAGGCGCCGAGCCGCGAGTCCACCGCTGCGGCGAGCGCGGCCATGATCCGCTCCCGCAGGACTGTGAGTGCCGGGCGCGGCTCCTGCGGCTCGCCGAGCACCGGCTCGAGCGTATGCAGGATTCTCCCGCTCGACTCGTCGGTGATCTGCGCCGCGAATTCGATCCGGTCGTTGCGGCGGTACATGGAGCCCCACACCGCGAGGCCCGAGCCGCTGGCAAGAGACAGCTCGCGCGCGTCCGCGGCCTCGTGGCCCGTCCCCCAGGGCCGACGCGCGCCGCCGGTCCTGCCGCCCAGCACCATCGCACCCGGGTCAGCGATCTCGACGAGCCCAGTCGACGCCAGTCCATACGTGATCCAGTCCGCGGACAGATTCCCCAGGGGATCGAGGGTGCTGTCGCCGGTGCGGTTGGCGAAGGGGACGACCAGCACCCGCTTCGGGTTCAAGGGTGCGGGCGCGGGCGCGCGCAAGACGAGCCACAGGATCGCGGCAGCCATACCCAACACCCCTGCCGCCGCGCCGAGCCACCGCCGGGGAGCAGGGCGTGCCGGGGCGGCTTCGGGAGCCGCAGCGAAGGCGCCGGCGGTGGCGCTTGCCCCTGTCTCGAGCGGCGCCAGCTCGGTAGCGGCTGATGCGAGGGTGGCCACACGCTCGCGCACGGCGCCTGCGAGCATCCGGGTTTCCGGCGCGGGCTCGGCTTCGAGCTCGGTCGCGAGGCGCTTCGCGAATGCTTCGTACGCTTCCAGGGCCCCGGCCCGGTCGCCGAGCCGGTCAAGCGTCTGCATCAAGCGCCGCAACGTGGGCTCGTCGAGCGGGGAGATCCGCAGCGCCCGCCGCCCCCACTGCACCGATTCGGCGAAGCCGCCGCGCTCCGCCAGCAAGGTCGCGCTCCGCAGCGCCACGACCTTCAGCCGCACGCGCTCGTCCTCGAGCCACTGCTCGAATGCGGGCGCGCCGCGGATGAAGAACCCCTCGAGCAGATCGCCGCGATAGAGGTCGAGGGCGTCGGCCAGGCGCCCCGCTTCGGCCGCGCGCTCGAACTCGACGACGTCGCAGCGGATCCGGGCATCGTCGAGGCCGATGTCTTCATCGCCGCGGCTCACGAGCACGCCGTCACCGAGCGCATGCCGCAAGCCGTGCAGCGCCTGGCGCAATGCGGCGCGGGCATGCTCCTGGTCGAGCTCGGGCCAAAACAGTGCGACGAGGGAGTCGCGTCGGTGCAAGCGTCGGGGTGTGGCGACGGCGAGGTAGGCGAGCAGGGCAACACGCTTGGGCTGGGCCAGCACCGACCTGAGCTCGTGCCCGCCAGCTCCGCGGAGGTTGAGCGCGCCCAGAATCCGAAACTCGACCACGCAGACCCCTTACAACGCTTCGGGCACCGCACATGCCCCAAGCTGCGCAGGCAGCGTCATCCCGCCGTTACGGCGGGCGTAACGTGCCACTCACGCGGTGCCGCTACTGTGTCGCGTCGACCCGAACGTATGGCATCGGCAATCGCTCCGCAACGACACCCTGCGCGTCACGCGAAGGGCAGACCGGGGCTCCTACAGGAGGTGAACCATGTTACGCGTCGCGCGCTACACCCTCGCTACCGCCCTCGTCACGGTCGCGTGTGCGGGCTGTCGGGACTCGGCGGCGCCGTCGGCCATGAGACCGGCGATGTCGTCGGTCGCGGACACTGCGGCCGCTAGGTTCCTGGTGGTGTTCACGGGACCCGAAGTGCCGGCCGATTTCGCAGGTCGCGTCGCCGCACTCGGCGGCGGCGTGGACACGATCTTCGACACCGTCGGCTTCGCCGTCGCGAGCGGACTCACAGCGGCGGCCGCGCAGGAGCTGCGGTCGGCTCCGGGCGTCCGGGCCGTGGAGCCGGATTTGATCCTCGGCGCGGCGGATGCCGATGAGTCCGCAGCAGCCGACCTCGCCGGTGCTGACGCCACGGAAGTCGCGGTCGAGACCTCCGGCTCGCCCCCCGGCGCCGCGTTCTACTCCCGTCAATGGAACCTGCGGGCGATCATGGCTGATGTGGCGTGGGGCGCCGGGTATCTGGGCTCGCCGGAGGTGAGGGTCGCCCTGCTGGACACCGGCATCGACTACCTGCACGACGATCTCGTCGGGCGCGTCGACTTGTCGCGCTCGACGTCACTCCTTGCCTCTCACCTCTCGAAGACGTGCAACTCTGACCCCGGCCAGCCAAGCGGAAACGAGGACGAGGAGGTAAGGAAGAGGTTCCCCGGCAGACTGCCGTTTACCGACCTGCACTCCCATGGAACCGCGGTGGCCGCCTTGATCGTCAGCAACGCCCGATGGCTCGCCGGCGTCACGCAGCAGAGCACGCTATTCAGCGTGAAGGTGCACGACCGCTTCAGGAAGAACTGCATCAGCGTGTACCTGGATGGCATCATCTACGCCGCGGATCACGGAGCGGATGTGATTCACCTGAGCATCCCCTTGGAGTTCAGCAAGGACTCTTTCCCGGGCATCGTAGCGGCCGTGGACTCGGTGGCGAGCTACGCGCACCGAAAGGGCGCAGTGCTGGTAGCAGCGGCTGGAAACGACTCGGCCGACCTCGATCACGATGGTACGCGGTTCAAGTTCTGCAACGCGGTCCACGTGATTTGTGTCGCCGCGACGGGACCGACCTCCGCGGCAGGTCTCGATGGACCGTGGGTGAACGTGGATGCGGTGGCGTCCTACACCGCCTTTGGTCGCTCGACGATCGATGTGGCCGGGCCCGGCGGGACGGTGGCTGTTGTTGCCGGGACGAAAATGACCCCCGACTCCACGATCAAAGTGTGGCTGGTCTGTTCGGGGACAACCCTGTTCCCGGGGGCACCGCAGAAACCCTGTCGGGATGGCAAGAAGATCTGGTCGAGCACAGGAACGAGCTTCGGCGCGGCGGTCACGTCCGGCCTGGCGGCCCTCTTGGTCAGCAGGATGGGCAGCGGGCACCCGGACCAGATCAAGGCCGCGATCGAGCAGTCGGCCGATGATCTGGGGCAGCCGGGAACCGACCCGTATTACGGCAGGGGTCGGATCAATGTTGGGCGCGCGGTCGGCTTGGTCGATAGGCCGCGGCCGTAGTTCCTCTTGACGGCCCCGCGCAGCGACGGTGGGAAGGTCCCACCACCCACCCTCGCTGCGCGGCCGCCGGCCGGAGACCCCAACCCCGGACCAAGGACAAATAAAAGCGGCCAGCGTCCCCGACGCTGACCGATTGGGCTGCGCGAATCTACTGTCCTTCAGGCGAGGAGCATAGCGGGAATGGCCAGCATCCCAGCGACGCGCGCGAACCGAAACAGTGCACCGGTCCAGCGGCGCCGGCGTGCCGACGCGCGAGTGCTCGACGCACGCCGCTCGGCTGCGCGGCCCCTCCCCCGACCCACCGGGCGCAAGGCCAGCGCAGTGCTCGGATGGGCCTGCAGATGCTCATGCGCGGCGCGGCGAGTGAGGTCGGCGAGCCAGCGCCGCACGGTGCACCCCCGCACGTCGAACGACGCCGCGCTGCGCCACACCTCGCGGAACGCGGTCGCCACTACCTCATCAGCGGCTTCCCGGTC
>Ga0209159_1001090_pt1 | contig 21906 bp, 19 predicted proteins | sample GraSoiAngelo_144_FD_185901 | JGI IMG/M metagenome (GOLD analysis project Ga0209159, IMG submission 185901) | Grasslands soil microbial communities from the Angelo Coastal Reserve, California, USA - 14_1009_02_40cm (SPAdes) (version 2) | ecosystem: Environmental > Terrestrial > Soil > Grasslands ...
AAGGCGAGGTCACGGCAGGCGAGGCCGGCGATCCCCAACCGCCCGGCGCGGGCGGCGGCGCGACCATGGTCGGCGCCACGGGACGGGCGGGGGTCGGGGGCGCCCAGGTGGCGGCCACGCCTGCGGTCTGGTTGGTCGGCGCGGCGGGCCGGACGGGCGGCGCCGACTTCTTCTTCTTGTGTCGCCGGCGAGTCATCAGATAGAGCCCGCCGGTCAGCAAGGCCGCCACCGCCAGGATGATCACTTCGTATTCAGTTGGCATGCGGCGGGGAGCCTCCCTTTCGCCTATGGCGGCGGTTGATCAATGAATCAGGTCCCAAAACTTTGCAGTGCTGAAGTATGCCACCGCGTTCACGCTCCGCCATGCTGGTTGGCGCCGTTCTCGATCACGAGGCGCCCGGACGCGATGCCTGGCACGGTGATGTCCGCCTCGACGGAGTGGGCGCCGGCTCCGAGGGGTTCCCCGCTGAGGATGTGTACGACCAGCCGCCTGCCCAGCGGCAGGTCGAGCCGTTTGGGCAGCGGGCCCAGGCCGGCGTTGGTTTCGATCTGTAGCTGGTGGCCCGTCACCACGACTCCGTCGAGCCGCAGGCCCGTGATGCCGGACAGCACCGCGGGGCGTGTCCGGTTCTCGAATGCAAAGCTGAAGCCCTGCCCCTCTGCCCGCAGGCTGTCGAGATCCGCCAGCCGCTCGGCCAGGTAGCGTGGAATCTCCGGGCGAGGCCGGCCGGGTGCCGGCGCCGACGTCACGGCGAACCTGAGCTCGGTGCGGTCGATCACCTCGCCCGAGAGCGTCAGCGATGCCTCGAGCCGGTATTCGCCCTCCGCGGCCAGCGGCAGGCTGAGTGTGGTGGCGCTGACCGCGGGTTCGAATGCAGTCGGCACCTCGACCTCGATGGAGCCGGAGTAGGACTTCTTCTGCACCGCATCTCGCACGCGGTCCAGTCCGCGTGGGCCGGACGCCTTTTCCCTGACCACCGACCAGCGCACCACGCCGCGGCCGGTGACCTCGGGGTCGTCGTTCACGACCACGAGACGCGCCGCGAAAGGAGCGTGCGGTGTCTGGGCGATGCCGAATGGCCGAGCCGTCTCGAAATCCAGTGGTTCGATGATGAGGCGCGTCGCCTTGAAGGCAGCCGCCAGCTCCGCCAGCGCAAGCTTCGGCCGGCGTGCGCCATCCAGCAATCCGAAGCCGATCCCGGGGAACGGGTCCACCAGGTGATACGCGAAGGCGCCCCAGCACGATTCGAATTTCCGCGTGCGCAGGTGTTCCGCCGCGTAGCGGACCAACCGCGCCTGGTACAGCTGCGACGCCTTGACGTAACTCTCGAGACCCTGGTGCGCCGATGGCAGCCCCACTCCACGCTCGGCCCAGTTGACAGGTTGAAAACCCGCATGGCGCCAGGCCGGCTCATCGTCGGCGACTGGCCATCGCTTGCCGATCGCGTCCCAAACTGGCGAGTCGACGTCCGGCAGGGACTGGGCGCCGAACGCCGTCACCATCAACGGCTCGACACGTCCTATATCGCGCCACGACCCGTCGGACCAGCCGAGCATGAGGTGGAGGTCGACGTCGCCCGACGCCGCGATCGCGGGCCGGCTTGGGTCGAGATGTTCGAAAGAAGACTTCAGGTCCTGGTCGACTGAATGGTTTTGGCGCACGGCGTGGACGTCGCCCAGTTCGAAGTTCGTGGCCAGCCAGGGCGGTTCGTCATGCGCGACCCAGAGCACGATCGACGGATGGTTGTGGAGCATCGTGACCATCTCCACCTGCTGTTCGCGAGCGGCGTTCTCGAAGAATCGCGCCTCGTCGTTGCGGCCGTGATAGACGTACGTGCCGGTCAACGGCAGGTCCTGGAAGACGAGCATGCCTGCTTCGTCAGCCTGCCGATAGAAGTCCCTCGGCAGCACGTTGGCGACCACGCGAAGAGCGTCGATGTTGGCCTTCTTTGCGGTCGCGAGGTCCGCCGCGAAGACATCAGGCCTGAGCTCGTCGAGCCGGTATGCGGGCGCGTAGCACGCGCCGCGCAGAAACATGGGTCGCCCATTGACCGCAAAGCTCCAGCGGCGCGGGCCGATATCCCATGACAGCTCGCGAAATGCGAACACGTCGTCGATGCGCGACGACTCGCTCCCGTCCGCACCCCGGGCCACGAGATCGGCGTGATAAACGTGCTGCTGCCCGAGGCGCCAGGGTTCCCAACGCCTGGCATCCGGAAACGCAAGCCGCATGGTCACGGTCTGCTCCATGCCGCCGCCCAGCCGCACCTCGCGCCGAAGGCGAAGCCCATCGCGGCCGGACCCGGCCACGACCAGCTCGACCTCACCGTCCATCTGGCGGCCATCGAGGTTGCGCAGACGGGCCTCGACCTCGAGTCTGCCGTCGCCACCTTCGAAGCCTGGTTTGAGCCGGAGCCAATCGATCGCGATGGGTCCCACATACTCGAGCCCGACCGGCTGCCACAGGCCGAGCGGAACCTCGGACCGGTAGGGCTCGGACAGGCTCGAGTAGGCCGACGCGGGGTACGGCTTGAGGTCGCCGTCGTTGAAGAGGCCCATGATGTGGCGCTTCTTTTCAGGCTGCGTTTCGACCGATGACTCGCAGCAGATGACGAGGAGGTTCTCGGGCTTGAGGTATGGCGTGAGGTCGAAGCCAAACGGAGCGAAGTAGCCGTAATGCGAGCCGAGCAACCGACCGTTCAGCCACACGTTGGTGGCGAGAAAAGCGCCGCCGATCCGCAGCACGACACGGCCGGCATGGTCTGGGCGCGGAAACTCGGTGCGATACCAGACCGACTCGCGGCCCTCCGTGGCCGCGAGCTGGCGGGGCACCTCGATGGGTTTCCAGCCGGTGCCGCGGCCGATGGTCAGGCGCTCCGCCTCGCCTTCGCCGAGCGGCATCCAGACCGCTTCCCATCCGGTGAGCTCACGCCGCCCCGCGGCGCGCTGCGTCAGCGGCATGAACAGCGAGTCGCTCATTGCGTTTTCACAAAGGCGCCATCCGCAGTGGAGCAGAAAAGTATCGGACGCGCCATGGAGCGGGCGAAGGATTCGGTCTGGCGTCCGTCGACCAGGGCGAGGATGCTGCCGCCAAAGCCCGCACCCATGATGCGCGCGCCATAGCAGCCGTGCGCGGACCATGCCCGCTCCACCAGCGCGTCCACGTTGGGGGTGGACACCTCGAAATCGTCGCGCAGGCTCCGGTGCGACTGCTTCAGCAGCTCACCCATGCGATTGAAATCACGGCCGTGCAGCGCCTCAACGAAAGCGTGGACACGCGCGACCTCGGAATCGACGTGGCGCCGCCGTTTCGGATCGCCCGCCTCGGCCTCGCGCCGCCGCTGGTTGTAGGGCGTCGAGGCGAGCGAGCGATGCTCGCCCGAGTCGATCACCGCGACCGCCACCTCTTCCGGAAATGGAACCACCTCGTACTCCAGCGTCGCGCAATCGAGCAACAGCGCGCAGCCCCGCCTGCCCAGCGCCGAGGCGAACTGGTCCATGACGCCGACCCGCACGCCGGTCGCCTTCTGTTCCGCGCGCTGGCACGCGAGCGCCGCCTCCTTGCCGTCCATGTCCGGGTTCAACCCCGCGGCGAGCGCGACCAGGAGCGCCGCTGAGGAGCTGATCCCCGCGCTCGGCGGGACCTGGGAGGTGACGCGCACCGCCTGCGGCTCGACGCCGAGCTCTTCGCCGATCGCCTGCACATAGGCGATGCCGCCGGCGACGTCGCTCGCGATCGCCCAGTCCGGCGCTGGATGTCCTGAGACTTCGGTGAAGCGGTCGACAGCCGCCGGGAGGACGACCCCGCCGAGGTAGTCGACGTGCTCGCCGATCAGGTTCACCCGGCCGGGCGCGCGGCCCTTCCATTCAGATCGCACGAAGCTCCGCGGCGGTGTCCTCGGCGCGCGCGTCGAGGATGAACGCCCCGGCGCCAAGCTCCGAGCCGGCCAGGTACTTCAGCTTGTCTCGCGTCCGGTTGGGCGGATAGAACTCGACGTGGAAGTGGTGATGCCGGCCTCCGCGTCCTGGCGGCCTCTGATGCATCGCCATCACGTATGGGAGCGGCTTGTCGAAGAGCCGGTCGTATTTCTGGAGCAGTCCCTTCAGGTTGCTTGCGAACGACTCATCGTCCTTTTCATCGAGGTCGGCGAGACCGCCTCGGTGTTGGATCGGGGCGAGGTGGACCTCATACGGCCAGCGCGCAAAGGGCGGTACGAAGGCGATCCAACGCTCGTCGCGAAGCACGGTGCGGACATTGCTGTCCTCGCCCTCGATGACGTCGCAGTAGAGACACCGTCCCGTCTTGCGCGTGTGTCTTGCCTCCGCCGCGAGCTCCCGCTGGATCACGGGCGGGATGAACGGGTAGGCGTAGATCTGGCCGTGTGGATGGCTGAGCGTCACCCCGATCTCCTCGCCGCGATTCTCGAAGACGTAGACGTAGCGCACGTTCGGCAACCGGCCCAGCTCGCTGGTGCGGTCACGCCACACCTCGATCAGGTCGCGGATGTGATCGACGCTTTGCTCACCCAGCGATGAGTCGTGGTCCGGCGTGTAGCAGACGACCTCTGCCCGACCCTGATCCCCGGTGTAGGAAGGGAAGCGGTTCTCGAAAACGACGATGTGGTAGTCCGGCTCGGGGATCTCCGTCTCGGGCTCGCCCGGTCTGGTGGGACACAGCGGGCAGTGCTCTGCCGGCGGGTGATAGGTGCGGTCCTGCCGCCAGGGCGCGACGGTGACCCACTCCTCGAGCAGCGGATTCCAACGCAGCTCGCTCACTTCTTGGTTTTCTCGTAATAGACGAGATAGCGGCCGTCTGGCTTCTTGACCACTCGCCTTGTGACGCCCTTAGTCTTCGAGGGCACGCTTCACCGCTTCAGCTGGTGTGTCGACCGCCTCCAGTCCTTTCACATCCCACGTGTCGAGCCCGAACACTGAGCGCCCCAGGCGGCGCGCGATCGCGATCTCGCTCAGCGTGCCCCATCCATGTCCGATCGCGATGATGCTGTCAGCCGCGGTGACGATGACGGTGTTGCGCGCCTGGCCCAGCCCCGTCGCGAGCGCAACCGTGAGATGGGGGTTGGCCCCGCCGCGGTCCGTTTCCGGCAGGATGCCGACGACCACCCCGCCCTCGATCGCCGCGCCTTCGCTCGCCGCACCCATCACGCCGCCAAATCCTCCGTTGATCACGACCGCGCCGTGTCGGGCCAGGAGCCTGCCCACCTCACGCGCCGCATCCAGCTGCGATGGGGTCGCCTCCGAGGCTCCGCACACCGCGACATATCTGCGGGGCATCGACCGACAAGTCTATTCGGTAGTATTTGCTCCGAAGTTCAACGCCCGTGGGGCAAGGAGGTGAGGCGAAGCTTGGATAAACCGAGTCGTGGTGCCAGCCGCCTCGTTTGCCAGCCGGGAGCTCGGGAGGAAGGCAGCTTCTAGCCTCTAGAGCTTCCAATCCGGATCCGGCTCCTGGAGTCGGAGGCGGTAGCACTGCGAACGTAGACGCTAAGGGCCGGGCCGTCCGGCCCTTAGTTTTTGTCCACGACTACGATTCACAGTCGTGGCCGAAGACTATTCCGCTCGCCTGAACGAGATGCCTGAGGGCTGGCTGCAGGCGATGGGGGTCACGATCACGCTGGCGACCAAAGACGAGGTCCGCGCCGAGCTCGTGACCGGGACCGAGCACCTTCAGGGTTACGGCATCGTGCACGGCGGTGTCCACTGCGGCTTGATCGAATCCCTTGCCTCGATCGGCGCGGCGCTGTTCGCGCTGCCGCGGGGGCAGCACGTGGTCGGGCTCGAGAACAACACCAGCTTCATCCGCGCCGTGAGAACCGGCATCAAGCTGCGCGCGATCTCCACCCCGATCACGCGTGGACAGCGCACCCAGGTGTGGGAAGCCAGGGTGATCGACGAGGAAGACCGCATCGTTGCCACCGGCCGCGTCCGGCTGCTCTGCCTGGAGGGGGACCAGTCGCTCGCCGGCGAGCAAGTCAAGGGAGCTCTGCACCCCGAGCAGCGCTAACCGCTTCACCGACCCGTTACGTAGCCGAAGATGATCTCGTCGATCAGGCGCTCGACCGGCGCCAGGTCGTCAGTGAAGACCTGGTCGTGATACGGCGACACGCGCAGGTCGCCTTCGTTGAGAACGCTCTGCGCAACACTCCCCGCGAACGGCTCCGAGACAAGGCCAAGGTTGTGGCGCACGTCGTCGAGCGTGACCAGGTTCGTGGTTCCGTAGACCAGCGTGTTGTTGAACGCCGGCACATCGACGAGAAAAACGCTTGGATACACCGCCGCCATCGTGCTCGCGATGGCGTCGACGAGCCGGTAGTCGGTCGCGGTGCGCCCGGCGTTGACGACCGCCACGCCCCCCGGTCGCAGATGATCGCGGACCTCGCTGAAGAACTCGCGCGTCGTGAGATGGAACGGAATGTAGGGTTGGCGGTAGGCATCCATCACGACCACGTCGTACTGGCGCGCCTGCGTGTTGAGCCAGTAACGCGCATCTCCGACCACCGGGTGAACATTGGGCTCGTCCAGGTGGAAATACCGACGCGCGACGTCGAGGATGTCAGGGTCGATCTCGACTCCGGTGATCTGCACGCCCGTGCCGAACGCAGCGGTGTACTGTCGAGCCGCGGTGCCGCCCGCCAGGCCGAGGATCGCGACGTCCGTGGGGGTGACCTCGGCACCTTGGGTCGGACGAAACGAATCCGCGACCACCATGTAGTCCCACGGGCCTCCTGTCTGCAGGCTCTGGGAGTCGTAGATGGAGTGGATGGCCTCTCCCTCATTCAGGATCAGCTCGGTCTTCGATCCGTCCTGCACCACCTGGATGTAGTGATACGCGGACTCCTTCTCGTACAGAAGCTGACCGACCTGGGGTGGCTTGATCCCTGACGGCAGAAAGATCCAGGCGATGATCACGGCAGCTGCGAAGGAGGCATAGAGCCGGCGGCGCGGCCACAGGCCGGCGATCGAGATCCCGACCAGCGCGAGACCGAATCCCTCGAGCGTCGGCCGCGTGCCGTAGCTCGGGATGAACCAGAAGACAGGCAGAAAGGTGCCGAGAATGCTGCCCGCGGTCGACAGCGCATAGACGCGTCCCGCAGTGTTGCCCCCGGTCTCGACGTCGCGCAGCAGCAGGCGGATCGCGAAGGGGCTGACGCAGCCGAGCAGGATCACAGGGGCGGCGAAAAGCAGCACGACAGCGAGCAGCGTCCCCGCGACCAGGCCGACGCTCAGCTCTTTGAAACCCTGCTGCGACATCAGCAGGATCGGATAGCTGACCAGCGGGATGATCCCGATCCACAGTCCCGCCCACGCCGTGATCTGGTACAGGACCTCGTCGCGCGGGTGCCGATCGGCAAGACGGCCGCCGATGACATAGCCGGCCGAGAGATAGATGAGGATGAGGCCGATCAGGACGCCCCATACATAAAGGCTCGTACCGAAGTACGGCGCCAGCAGCCGCGCCGCGCCGAACTCGACCCCCAACGAAGCCATGCCGGAGATGAAGACCAGCGGCAGCAGCCAGCGGCGCGTGCGCAGCGACGCGATCAGATCGGTTGCTCTGCCGCCCACTTGCGCGTCCGCTCGTCCATCGGGACCGGCAGCTGGACGCGCACCTCCGCGTACATATCGCCCGGCGGGCCGCCCTTCGGGTCGGGCATGCCCAGGCCACGGAGGCGGATCTTGGTCCCGTTCTGCGTCTCCGGCGGCACCTTGAACTTGACCTGGCCGCCTTTGAGCGTCGGCGCCGCCACCTCGCCGCCGCTCAGCGCGACATGAAGCGGGACGGGGACCACGACGCGGACATCCTTGCCCTCGCGCGTGAAGATCGGATCCGGCGCCACCTGCACCGTTGCCCTCAGCCCGGGCACGCGGAGAACCGTCCCCTCTTTGACCCCGGCGGGGACTTTGACCTCGACCCGGCGCCCGCCTGGCAGCTCCACAGTGCGGCTCGTGCCGCCATAGACCTCGGCGAGGCTGACGGTGATGGGAGCCTCCACATCAATCGGCCGTTGGGGCGGCTGCTGGCGCGGGCGCCCGCGGGCGTTGCCGAAGATCGAGCCGAAGATGTCGCCGAATCCGCCGCCCTCGCCAAAGAGATCCTCCATATCCTCGGGCGTGACTGTCCGGTACTCGACCCTCTGCCCCGCATCCGGGCGGCCGCCGGGCCCACGCGAGGCGCCAGGTTCGGCCCCGGCCGCCTGAGCCGCCGCCCAGTTCTGCCCGAACTCGTCGTAAAGCCTTCTCTTCTTGGTGTCCGAGAGCACCTCGTGGGCTTCGGAGAGCTCCTTGAAGCGCGCCTCGGCCTGCCTGTCGCCCGCGTTCAGGTCGGGATGGTACTTGCGGGCGAGCTTGCGGAAGGCGGACGAGATCTCCTTCTGCGTGGCCGTCCGGGGCACGCCGAGCACCTCGTAGAAGTCCTTGGTTTTAGGCACCCTTATTTGTTACCCGCTTGTGGTGCTCGACGAATCCCGGGCGCCGCTCGTACCCCAGGGCCGCGTGCACCCAGAGACTCTAAAGCTCGATGATCCTCGGCTGAATCCCGTCCGGGTCGAGCTCGAGGATGCCGATCGACGGCGCCTCGGTTCGGCGCAGGTGTCGGGCGACCTGCAGCCAGCACCACTCGAACCATCCCGGTTTTTCCGCCAGCCGCCGTTTCGCGGTGGCTGGATTCCATTGATGGACCCCGCCCGGGTTGAACAGCAGGGCGCCATCGACTCGCCGCATGTGAGGCCGATGCGTGTGGCCGTAGACGATCACGTCCGCATCCGGAAACCGGCGCCGCAGGCTTCGTGGCAGCCCGCCGTGCGGGTGAAAGTAACCGAGGCTCAGCGTCCACAGCAGCGTCAGCGGCTCTTCGAGCCAAGGCGACCTGTGGCCGTGAACGAGCATGATCCGCTTGCCCTCGACGAAGAGTTCGCGGGTTGGCGGCAGCGATTCCAGCCCGCGGTCGTGGTCTCCCCGCACCGCCTCGACCGGGGCGATCCGCGCCAGCGCCTCCAGCGTTGCGGCCGCCGTGACGTCGCCGGCGTGGAGGATGAGCCGCACGTCTTTAAGGATCACAAAGACGCGTTCGGGAAGACGATCGATGAACTCCGGGCAGTGCGTGTCCGCGACTACGCCGATCACAGTGGTCACCTCCCCACCTGATGACCGGACCCGGCCTTGTCGGTTACCGGATCCCTGCCGCGACCAATCCGGCGGCGTGAGCCGCCGCCGCGTCCTGCCCGGCGTCGAGCACGTGCACCGCCGCCGTCGCGAACGCATGGGCCCGATGCTGGTCGAGGTTGAGGTCGATGTTGGCCAGTGAGAACCAGGCGCAGTAGGTCTGGCGCGTAAAGGAGACGTTCTCAGGCGGGCGGCTCATGGCGGCCGTCGCCCACTGCACAGCGGTGGACACGTCCTTGCCCGAAGAGAGGGCCTTGAAGGCCCCCTGCGCCGCAGCGTGGCAAGCGCTTGCCGGAGCACCACCCCGTTTCGCCCACGCGAACCACTCGGCGTAGGACCGGTCCTCGGCGGTCGGGCCTGGATCCACTTTCGCATGCGGCTCGGACTTGGACTTCTGCTCCACGACCTCCCATGTGGACCTCGCTGGCGCAGGCTGGGCGGGTGTCGTCGGCAGCGTGGCCGGGACCGGGGCGACGGGCAGCTGGCCACCAACAATCGGCGCTTGTGGCGTGGGTTTTGGAGCCGGCGCGGGTTGGGGGACCGGCTGGGCGGTGGTGTGCGGAATCGCCTCCCTGGGCGAGAACCACGTCGGCGTGCCAGGCTCCGCCGCCAGCGGCACCCTCGGCGCCCAGGCCGGGACCTGCACGGGGGGCGCCGAGCCGGCATTGGGCGCATGTGTCGCCGGCTCCGCGGCACCAGTCGGCGCCCACATCGGTCGTGGAGGCGGGCCCGACTGGGCGGGCGAAACCGGCCCCGGCTGGCTGGGTTGCACGGCCTGCGACGGCGGCGTCGGAGCAGGAGCGGGGGCCGGTGCTGGAGGGCGAGAAGCAGGTTGGGCCGGCGGGCCAGGCGGTGGCGCGGCCGCGGTCGGCTCGACTGCCTCCGGCTGCGGCGGGGGGGTGATGGTCGGCGGGGTTGGCGCCGCCGCAGCCGGCACGGGCGCGGAGGGCTGGGTCGATGCGCGATGCATCGATTCCGGCCAGCTCGGGATCGCCTGGGCTGGAGTCGCCGGCTCCTCGAGCTCAGAGGGCGGCGGCCAGGCGAGCATCGCCTTTTCAGTCGGTGGCTCGGGCGGCCAGATGTCTGTCTCTTCAGGCGGAGCGGGCGCGGATTCGGCCGCGGGTGGCCATGTCGACTTCAGGGCATCGGCGGCGACGGCCCGCGGAGGTGCGGTCACAGGCGCTTCTGCGGGGGGCTCGTTCTCCGAGCCTGCGCCCGCCTCAGTTTCCGACTCGGACGCGGGGGCAACCTGAGGTTCGACGGTCACCTCGGCCTTGAGCGGCGGGGTCGAGTCGGCCGTGCCTTGAAGAGTTGGTTCCTCGACAGGTGGTTCCGCTACCTCTACCTCTTCGGCGGCGCCAGCTTCGGGCGCCTCCGCACCTGGCGAGGTCGGCAACGTCTGCGCCCACTGGGGGCCCGTCTCGGCTGCATCGCCGTTGGCCGATGTCTCCGGCTTGGACCAGTCCGGGTCACCCTTCTGCATGGGCAGCGCAGGCAGGGCCTCTTCCTCGTCGGTCATCGCAGCCGCCTCGTCGCTGTCCTCAGCAGGCGCCACGGGAACCGTGTTCGCCCAGACGGGGGTCGTCTCGCTGGTCGGCACAGCGGTCGCCGGCTCCTCGTCGGCCGTTTCCGGCGGCGTCGAATCGTTAGAGGCGGATGGTCCTGTCTCCAAATCGCCGTCAGTCTAGCTTTGCGTTGCGCAGTTTGCGCCGGTCACAGGCCGAGATCACGCGAAGACGTTTTTGAGGGCGTCTTCAGGCAGCGGATCGGGTTGTTGCTCGGCCCAGTCCGCAGCCTCGGAAGCCTGCCTGTCGCACCCCGCCTGGACCTCGGCCGCCGCGTCCGGGGTGATCCTCCTTCGCTCGACCAGCCATTCCGTATAACGGGCGATGGGATCATGCCGGGACGCCTCTTCGAGCTCCTCTTGGGTCCTGTACTTCAGCTGGTTGTCCTCGGACGTATGTGAGTTGATGCGCCAGATCTTGGCGTCGATCAGCGTCGGACCCTCGCCGCGGCGGGCCCGCGCGACGGCCTCTAGGCACACGTCGAAGCACGCCGGCACGTCAGTTCCGTCGACGGTAATGCCGGCGATCCCATAGCCCGCCGCCCGGTCGGCCACGTTGGGGTTGGCCATCTGCAGCCGGATGGGTACCGAGATCGCATAGCTGTTGTTCTCGCAGACGAACACGATCGGCAGCTTGTGCACGGCGGCGAAGTTGACGCCCTCGTGGAACTCGCCCTGGCTCGTCGCGCCGTCGCCAAATGTGCATAGGGTCACCGCATTCTCGCCCTTGAGCTTGGCCGCGTATGCGATCCCAGCCGCCTTCGGGATCCAGCTCGCCACGACTTGGGACACGGGGGCGATCAGAAGCTTGCGGTAGCTGTAGCAGCCGCCAGGGATGTTGCGGCCGGCGGACAGCGGGTCGTTTGCCTTCGCGAAGACGGCCAGCATCCACTCCTTCATCGTCAACCCGCGCACGATCGCGTTCGCGAGACCGCGGTAATGAGGGACGAGCCAATCCTCGGCCGTCAACGCAGCTGTGGAAGCGACCTGGATGCCCTCGTGGCCGCGACTCGAGCCGACGAACGGCGCGCGGCCTTGCTTGACCAGGATGTGCATGCGGTCGTCGAGTGCCTTGGCGATGCACATCCAGCGATGCAGCTGCAGGTACTCCTCCTTCGTTCGCTGGTCCGACCGCGTCGTGGTCGCCATTGAAGGGAGTTTACCTATCCCCTTGTTGCGTTCAGGTTCCGCACCGCGACAGCGCGATGACCGCGAGGGCGAGGATCGCGCCATAGGTGAGCGCGACGCCCAGCGCGCCACCGGCGACGGCCGGCCCGACACCCTGCCTGACGGTCAGCCGTGACTCCCACCAGGCCATGGCCACCGCCGCGAGCAGCAAGAACATCAAGCCCCAGAAAAGAGCGTCGGCGCGAACGAAGGCGAAGTCGCGAAGGAATCCCATTGCGTCGCTGACGCCGAGGAAACCGATGCCGCCCAGCGCGCCCGCAGCGGCGGCGACGAGAGCCACCCGCCGGCGTTGATCGCGGACCAGGACGACGACCGCGGCGTAAGCCCCGATCGGGATGGCATAGATCTCCAGGTCGACGAAGGTCGGGAGGGCCGGGTCATGGAAATCGCTGACGGCGAAGAATGCAAGCGCGCCGGTCATGAGCAGCAGCGCGGCCGATGCGAGGAAAGACCCGGCTGAGCGCGCCGGCAGCTGGGGCGGAGGGGCCAGATTCATGGCCCGCTAGTTTGCGGTCAATGCCCTCGCAATGTCGACCACTTCTTCGGCGGTCAGTCCCATGCGGTTGAGGTGATCGTAGTAGCGGCGGTGGAAATCCGAGAAGTCGCTGCGCTCGGCGCGTTCTTCGCGGATGCGCTTCACCTCGGCGAGCACCTTCGCCACCAGCTCAGGCTCCGGCGCGATGCCCGCGCGGCGCAGCGCGTGCTCGATGACCAGCGCGCCGGAATGCTTGCCATACACGTACGTGATCTCGGCGCCGAGGTCGGAAGGCGGGATGAACTGGTAGATCGCGGGGTGGATGAGCAAGCCCGCGGTATGGATTCCTGACTCATGGCTGAAGACGTCGAGGCCGATTCCCGGCTCGGTCGGCTGCACGGGGATTCCGCTCATCCGCTCCAGGCTTCGCGCGAGGGTGCGCAGCTTGTCGTACTTGAAGCCAGGGAGGTCGATGCCGAACAGGTAGCGCAGCTGGAGCAGGACCTGATGCATCGGCGCGTTCCCGGTCCGCTCTCCGATGCCGTTCACGCTGGTGGTGAAGACCTCCGCGCCGGAACCCAGCGCCATCACGGTGTTCCACGCGCCGAGACCGAGGTCGTTGTGAAAGTGAACGACCAGCGGCGCATCAGGCGCCGCCGCTTTGATCGCCGGAATGTACTCGCGCACGGCGAATGGCGAGTAGCAGCCCACGGTGTCCGGCGTCGACGGGCGCGTGCCGCCCGCCTTGAGGCCTTCGCGATGGATCTCGGCGATGTAGTCGACGTCGGCGCGGCTCCCGTCCTCGCCGCCGAACTCGATCGACGTCGCGCCCTGCTCGCGCGCGTAGCTGATCGCCTCGCACATCATGCGCAGGTTTGCCTCGCGGTAGTACGAGACGGGCAGCTCTAGCCACTCGGACTCGGGGATGCCGTCGCGATGGAGCAGCGTCTTGCCCAGCTTGTATTTGACGTGCAGGTCGGACGCCGACGTGAAGATGAAGTACGTAACGTCCTCGCGCTTGTGGCCGAGCTTGTCGATGACCCGCATGGTCGCGTCGATGTCGCCCTTGGTCGAACGCATCATGCAGACGACCTCGAGGTCGGCCCGCAGCTCGCCTCGCTTGCGGCCTTCGAGCACGAGGCGCAGCGTCTCCCTCTCCCCCTCCGACACCGACGGAAAGCCGACGTCCATGATGTGGACGCCGATGTCGGAGAGCATGCGGGCAAGCTCGTACTTGTCCCGCGGCGTGATCGCGACACCGGGCATCTGCTCGCCGTCGCGAAGCGTGTCGTCGTAGATGCGGATCTTTTCCGCCGGGGGAAACCTCAGGTCGTGCGAGAAACGCTTCGGGTCGCGAGCCAGCTCAGCGAGCGGCTCCTGCAGCTCTACGGGTGTGATCTCACCTCCCCACCCTGTGGGAAGGTCGCCTTCACCTCCCCGCTTGCCGGGGAGGTCGGTGCGAAGCGCCGGGTGGGGGGGTTCGCTTGCCATCAGCGCGGGACGGCTGCGCCGCGCCGCCGCCGCTCCTCCAGCTGCTTGCGCACCCACGGCACGAGCCCGCCCATCCGCAGCAGGTCGTTCATGAACTTTGGAAAAGCCTCGGCGCGATACTCGTCGCCCTTGCTCATGTTGCGGATCACGCCCTGCTCGAGGTCGACCTCGAGCTCGTCGCCTTCCTCTATCGCCTCGGCGGCTTGCGGCGACTGCAAGATCGGATAGCCCATGTTGATCGCGTTGCGGAAGAAGATGCGTGCAAAGGAGTCGGCGATGACGAGCGAGACGCCGGCGCCTCGGATGGCGACGGGCGCGATCTCTCGCGAGGAGCCGCATCCGAAGTTCGAGCCGCCGACCAGGATGTCCCCCTGCGTGACCTGCGAGGCCCACGTATCCCGGGCCGGCACTCCTTCCATGGCGTGCTTGCCGAGCTCTTTCTCGTCCAGCGAGTAGATCGCGTACTTGGCCGGGATGATCTGGTCGGTGTCGATGTTGTCGCCGAATTTCCACGCCCGTCCGCGGACGACCTTGGGGAGCGTCAACGGATCTCTGCCGGCATCTTCTCCAGCACCTCGCTGGGGTGCGAAATCACGCCCGTCACCGCGCTCGCCGCCGCCACCGCGGGGTTGGAGAGGTAAACCTGCGCCTTGGGGTGACCCATGCGCCCGGGGAAGTTGCGATTGGTCGTGCTGAGACACACCTCTCCCTCACCGAGCACGCCCATGTGGCCGCCGAGACAGGCGCCGCACGTGGCCGTCGTCCACGCGGCGCCCGCGGCCAGGAAGATGCCGATCAGGCCCTCCTTCTCGGCCTGGATCGCCACCTGGTGCGACGAAGGAGTGATGATCAGCCGCACGCCGGACGCGACCTTGCGGTTTGCAAGCACGGCTGCGGCGCGCCGCAGGTCGGTGATGCGGGAGTTGGTGCAGGAGCCGATGAAAACCTGGTCGAGCTTCGTGCCGGCGACCTCGGAAAGGGGCGCGTAATTGTCGGGCGACATCGGCTTGGCCACGCCGAGCTCGACCTTCTCGGCGTCGAACTCGAAGACCTTCTCGTACTCCGCGTCGGGGTCCGAGGAGACCGGCTGGTACGGACGCTTCGCTCGGCCGTCGAGATATTGCTTGGTGACGTCGTCGAACTCCATGATGCCGTTCTTCGCGCCGGCCTCGATCGCCATGTTGGTCATCGTCAGCCGCGCTTCCATGTCGATGTGGCGGAGCGCCTCGCCGGTGTGCTCCATCGCCTTCGACCTGGCGCCGTCAACCCCGATCTGCCCGATCACGTACAGGATCAGGTCCTTTGCCTCCACCCACTCGCGCAGGCGGTTGTGATAGACGAACTTGAGCGTCTCGGGGACGCGGAACCACAACTCGCCCAGCGCGAAGACACAGGCGAGGTCGGTCGAGCCGATGCCGGTGGCGAAGTTGTTGAGGGCCCCGTAGGTGCAGGAGTGCGAGTCTGCGCCCACGACGAGCTCGCCGGGCAGGACAAGGCCGTTCTCCGGCAGGACCGTGTGGCAGATGCCCCCCTGCCCCACCTCGAAGTACCACTTGATGCCCATGTCATGCGAGAACTCACGGGTGAGGCGGCCGAGGGTGGCGCTCGCCGCGTCTTTGGCCGGCTGGAAGTGGTCCTGGGTGACGGCGACCCGGTCCGGGTCCCAGATCTTTTCCGCACCCATCTGCTCGCGCATGATCTTCCCGGCAGGCGGAATCGTCAGGTCGTGCCCCATCGCAAAGTCGACATTCGCCAGCACGAGGTCGCCGGGACGCACGCTTTCGCGTCCGGCTCCGCGAGCCAGGATCTTCTCCGTCATCGTCATGGCCACGGTCATCTAGTCGTTGAGCCTCTTCGCCACCGCGTCGCCGACTTCATGGGTCGACAGGCTGCCACCGAGGTCGCGCGTGCATTCGCCGGCGCGGATGGCCGATTCGACCGCACCCTCGATCGCGTTAGCCATTTCGTTGTGACCCAGGTGTCTAACCATCATAGATGCGCTCAGAATGGCCCCGATCGGATTGACGACGCCCCGACCTGCGATGTCGGGCGCGGTGCCGTGGACAGGCTCGAACAGCCCCCGTTTCGACTCCGGGTTGATGTTTCCCGACGGCGCGATGCCCATACCCCCGATGAGCTCCGCGGTCAGGTCGGACAGGATGTCGCCGAAGAGGTTGCCGGTGACGATGACCTCGAACTGCGTCGGGTCGCGGACCAGCTGCATGGCGGCGGCGTCCACATATAGATGACGCGTCTTGATCTTCGGGTGCTTTTTCGCCACGGCCTTCCACTGCTGCTGCCATAGAGCGCCCGCGTACGTCATGGCGTTGGCCTTGTCGACCATGACGACCTCGCCTTTCGCCGCTTGGAACGCGTAATCGAGGATCCGGGTGACGCCGAGGTAGGTGTTCAGGTCCTCCTGGACCGCCACCTCTTGCTCGGTGCCTTTCTTGAACCGCCCGCCCATGCCGACGTAGAGGCCTTCGGTGTTCTCGCGCACGATGAGCAGGTCGATCTTTCGCCTGTCCTCCCGGCGCAGCGGTGAGAGGCGGTCGTCGTAGAGCTTCGCCGGGCGGAGGTTGACGTAGAGGTCGAGCTCGAAACGCAGCCTCAAAAGCACGCCGGCCAGGTACGCCGCGTCGTCGACGCGAGGGTCGCCGACCGCGCCGAAGAGGATCGCGTCAGCCTTTTGGAGGTCGCTCCACACCGCGGCCGGGATGGGCTGTCCGGAGCGCAGGTACTGATCGGCGTTGACGTCGTAGTCCTGGAATTCAAGTTCTGCGCCGGCTGCGCTGAGGACCTTGATCGCTTCCGGTACAACCTCCTTGCCCGCCCCGTCGCAAGGAAGGACTGCGATGTGGTTACGCAGGTGCGGCTTCCTTCTCACGCAGCTTGTAGCGCTGGATCTTGCCGGTGACCGTTTTGGGCAGCTCGGGCACGAACTCGATGATGTGGGGGTACTGGAAGCGCTGGAGCCGCGACTTGCAGTGTTCCTGCAGCTCGCCGACCAGTGCGTCGCCCCTGACCGCATCTTGCTTCGCGATCACGAACGCCTTGATCTTCGTGAAGCCATCAACGCTGATGCCGACCACGGCGCTCTCCGTGACCGCTGGATGCTCGAGCAGCACGGACTCGATCTCGATCGGCGAGACCCACAGGCCGCTGACTTTGATCATGTCGTCGGAACGGCCCTCGTACCAGTAGAAGCCGTCGCTGTCGGCGCGGTAGCGGTCGCCGGTGAAGAACCACTCGCCGAGGATGGAGCGCTTGGTCTTCTCGTGCTGGGCCCAGTAAAGCGCGAGGGCGCTGTCGCCTTTGACGTACAGGTCGCCGGCATCGCCCGTCGCGACCGGCTTGCCCTCGTCGTCGAGGATCTTCAATTCGTATCCCGGCACAGGCTTGCCGCTCGAGCCAGGCTTGACCTCGTTGAGCCGGTTCGAGCAGTAGATGTGCAGCATCTCGGTCGAACCGACGCCATCCAGGATGGTCAGCCCGAAGACGTCCTTCCAGCGCCGCCAGACTTCGGCCGGCAGCGCCTCCGCGGCGGCGACGCAGTGCCGGATCGAAGACAGGTCACGGCTCTTCGCACCCTCGGAGTTGAGGATCGCGTTGTAGAGCGTCGGCGCGCTGAAGAAGAGGGTCGGGCGTCGTTTCTCGATCGTGTCCAGGACGGTGGCGGGGGTGTGCCTTCCGGCGTGGAGGACGGTCGACGCACCTACCCAGTACGGAAAGGTGAGGTTGTTGCCGAAGCCGTAGGCATGGAAGAGGCCTGTGGTGGAGAACGTGGTATCGCGCTCGGTGATGCCGAGCACCTGCTCCGCGTAGGTGAGGCACGTGTAGGGGATGTCGTGCTGGAGGTGGACGACGGCTTTCGGCTTGCCGGTCGAGCCTGAGCTGTAGAGCCAGAAGGCCATGTCGTCCCTGCGTGTGGGGGCGGCCGCGACCTCGTCGCCGGGCGTCAACAAGTCGGCGCGGAGGACCCTCGGTTTGGTGGCTGCACGATCCGCGGCGGGCCTCAGCTTTTCCTCGGTGTTGTTGTCTACCACCACGACCCGGGCCAGCGAGTCGTCGAGGTAGTGGTCGTAGTCCTCGCTTCGCTGCAGGAGAGGGTTGACCGGGACGGGTACGGCGCCGATGCGGATCGCGCCGAGGAAGGCGGCGACCCAGCCTGGGCTGTCGTAGCCGGCGATCAGGACGCGCTCCTCGCGCCGGACACCGATGTCGAGAAGGGCGCGGGCGGCGCCGCAGGTGAGCTTGTGCAGGTCGCCGTAGGTGAGGTCGGCCGAGACGGAGTGGATGGCGATCTTGGCGGCGCGGCCGGCGGCGAGGTTGCGCTCGATCAGGTCGGCGCCGACGTTGTAGCGGTCGGGCAACTCCACTGAGGGAATCTTGTCATGGATTCGGGGCGCGCTGGAGACGGACGGGGAAGGACTAGGAAGAGGGGCGGGAGTGGGCCTGGGTGGCCCAGAAGTTTGCTAGTCTGAATTATTTTGCGCGTAAATTAACTTGACATTGGCACGAACGTTCGTACGATTCTTGCATGCTCGCGATGCTCCCGGCGGACGCTGAAATCGCCTACCGGCTGCTCGAGCTGCGCCAGTTCATCGACTCGCTCGAGCTCGAGTACTCGCGGCTGGCGGCTGACTTCGAGAAGAGCAAGCACTGGGAGCACCAGGGCTCCAACAGCGCCATCGACTGGATGCGTTTTCACTGCCACATGACCTCCAACGCCGCCGCCGATCGAGTCGCGGTCGGCGAACGAGCTGCGGAGATGCCGGCGAGCCTCCAGGCCATGCAGGCAGGGGAGATCGGATTCGCTCACCTGACGGTGATGGCTCGGACGGCGAACGCGGTCGGCGAGGCTTTCGACGAAGCCAAGCTGCTTGCGCTCGCCCGCGAGAACTCGCCGGGCAAGTTCCACTACAAGTGCCTCCACTACCGGCACTCGGTCAACTCCAAGCAGTACGCCAAGGAGCAGGCCGAGCTGGCGGAGACCAACACCCTGCACATGAACAGGCGAGACGACGGCTCGTTCTTTCTGACCGGCTTCCTCGACCCCATCGGCGGGGCGGTGGTGCGCAGCGCGCTGGAGCCGCTGGCGCGAACCCTGGGCAAAGACGACCACCGCCTGCGACCGCAGCGGATGGCGGACGCCCTGATCGAGCTGGCCGGCCATCAGCAGACGATCCAGATGCAGGTGACGAGCTCGATCGAGACCTTGCTCGACCTCACCGGCGCGCCGGGCGCGGAGACCGAGTTCTCGCTCCCCATCTCCTCGAAGACGGTCGAGCGCTGGGCCTGCGACTGCAGCCTGACGAGGGTCCTGATGCAGGACTCGGTCGTGATCGACGTCGGCCGGGCGGAGCGGACGATCAAAGGCCCCAGGCGGCGGGCGCTCAACGCCCGCGACCAGCACTGCCGCTGGCCGGGCTGCGAGCGGCCGGCCTCCTGGTGCGACGGCCACCACATCGTCTACGTGATGCGCGGAGGCGGCGATGAGCTGGAAAACCTCGTCCTTTTGTGCACCCGGCATCACCGGATGGTGCATGAGGGCGGGTGGCAGCTGGTCAAGGCCGACGACGGCAAAGTCATCACCGTCGCGCCGTCTTCCCCATTCATGGGGAAGTCACCGCCGTAGGCGGGGGATGGGGCCTTCCTTAAGGAGTGACGACCGGCAGCTCCTCCCCGCCCAGGCCCCACTTATCACCTTCGTTCAGCGGATGAAAGCCGCGTCCCTTGCGCAATATCTCGCGCGCGACCCTGTCGTAACCGCTCCCGCTGAGGTATGGGACTCCGGCCGCGTCCAGGCGCCCAAACAAACGGCGCGCGCCTTCGGGCGTCCAGCCCGACCCGGCCCCGTGTTCGAGGTGATGCACGACCTGCGGCGGCGCCAGCGTGACCATCTCCACGCCGGCTGCGTAGGCCATCACGAGCGCGAGGCTGTCGAGGTGGAAGGAGTACATGGGCCATTCGGGGTAGCCATGCATCCCCTCCCATACCTTATTAGTGGTGAGCGTGAAGTCGCCGCAGCCCCAAGTAAAAAGGTCGGGCAGCGCGCCGCCATGCGTCGCGTTCCACACCGCTCGGTTGAAGCGCGAGCGAGCGCGCGCGTACCAGGGCTCGCGCCTTCCGTCGGGGTAATGCGTCCCGTCCTGGCGATGGGCGCGCAGCCATGGCAACGCGCGGCACTCGGCCGGGGACGGCAGAGGGCTGCGGGTCAGGTCGGCTTCGATGTCGAGGCGGTCGACGCGATAGAGCGCGTCCGGCTTGAGGTCGTGCGCGAAAGACGCAAACAGCTCGTCGCTGAGCAGGATGTCGATGTTGGTGGCCAGCACGAATTCAGCGGCCGAGCGGCGGATGCCCACGTTCTTGGCGATCATCTGGAACAGGGGCAGCCCGTCGGCGTGAGGAAATCTGGCGTGCAGCTCAGGCGAGACGACGACGATCCGGGGCGCAAACCACTCGGACCGTGGCCAGCTCAGCGCCTCGGCGAGTGACGGTCTGTCCGGCGGCGGGTTCCACTCCACCAGCAGCAGCTCGACCGGCAGCTTGAAACGGAGGGCCTGCTCGGCCAGACCGTTGATGAACAGCTGGGTGCGGGCCATCTGGTTGCCGCCGTGCTCGTCGTTGCGCGTCGCCGCGACGACGCTCAGCTTCGGAGCCGCCGTCACGCTGTCGAGGCAGACCTCGGACGGGCGGTGATCAGCGTGTGCCAGCCGAGGCGGCGCTCGAGCCAGGCGAACCACGGCGTCGGGAGCCAGCGGAAGTACCAGACCCACTGGTACTCGTACTTCACGTACTTGTCGATCCGGTACGGAAAGATGTGGTCCTTGTGGACGTCGACGACGTCATAGTCGCGGAGCAGCCACCTGACACCCCGAAACGAGTAGTAGTAGGTGACCGGGCTGCCGGTCTGGGCCTCCGAATACTCGCGGACCAGCTCGTCGGAGCGCCAGATCGCTCCCTTGCCGTAGGCGAGGATGATCCACAGCACCTTCCACGACCACTTGGAGTAGAGCATCAGCCGGATCTCGGTCTCGGGCTTGCAGTAGAGCTTGACCTGCTCCATCACACGCTCCGGCCGCGGGGTGTGATGGATGACCCCAAACGAATAGATGAGGTCGTACTTCTCGACCGGCACCACCTTGCTGAGCTCCTCCGCGTCGCCCAGGTAGAAGTGCGCCTTCAGCCCGTAGACGTCGAAGCGCGTCTCGCAGAGTTGCAAGCTCTCATCGGAAAGGTCGACGACCGTGACGTCCGCGCCGGCGCGCGCGAAGTTGATCGAATCCGTGCCGATGCCGCAGCCGATCTCCAGCACCTTCTTGCCGCGCCAGCGTTCGAAGTCCGCGAACTTCGGGATGTGCGGCTCGACGAAATATTTGCGGGCCTCGACCTCGTCGAAGTATTCCTTGCTGCCCACCGGGCTCGTCGAGTGGCGGACGTTGCACGGGCGCCGGTTCCAGTACGCGCGGACCTGGTCGATGACCGAGGCGCTGTCCGTGGTGACTGCCATGCTGGTCAGGCCGGGGTTCGCGCCGTGTCGTTCCACATCCCGGCCAGCGCGCCCGAGAGGCGCTGGATGTCGTCTCCCAACCCGAGCCCGACGTAGTTGGTGAAGCGGCCCGCTTCGGCCTGCTTGCGCAGCAGCCGCCAGGCGTCGATCACGATCGTCGAGCGCGGGACCGAGGCGAGATCGATCGCGGCGTACGCGCGGTCGGGGTTGGTGATCACGACCACGTCGTTGGCGTCGATCGCCTCCTCCACGGTCTTGGCGTACTGAACCCTGTCGCCCAGCACCTTCTTGACCGACTCCATCGCCATCGGGTCGTGCACGGTCACGGTCGCGCCCGACTCGGCCAGGTTCCGGGCCAGCAAGAAGCCCGGGGCTTCCTCGATCACGTTGCTGTCGGGCTTGTAGGAGAGTCCGAGCACGGCCACCGAGCCGCCTTTGGGGACCACCTCCAGCACCCGCTCCGCCAGCCTCTCGTTGCTCGTCGCGTTGTAGGCG
>Ga0209159_1001091_pt1 | contig 21905 bp, 23 predicted proteins | sample GraSoiAngelo_144_FD_185901 | JGI IMG/M metagenome (GOLD analysis project Ga0209159, IMG submission 185901) | Grasslands soil microbial communities from the Angelo Coastal Reserve, California, USA - 14_1009_02_40cm (SPAdes) (version 2) | ecosystem: Environmental > Terrestrial > Soil > Grasslands ...
GGGCTCCCATGCCCATGAGCGCGAGTACCAACACGAATTGACCATCCGCCCGCACGACGGTAGCAGCCGGCGGACAGACGTCAGCCGAGCCTCTCGCCCTCAACTGGTCAGCCGCGCGCTGCGTGGCGTCCGCTGCTGATCTACGAAATCGAAGAGGCATAGCCGGATTCCTCACATCCTTCGCAGATTGTTCACATCACGCTCACAGCCGGACTGGAGGATGCACCCATCAACCGGTTCACCCAACCAGGAGGTGGAGACAAATGCGACTGAGCCGAGTCCTTCAGAGAATGGTGCGCTACTTCAATCCGGTCGCCCGTTTCCTGCTGGCAACACCGTTCCACTCGCTGATGAGCGGCCGCCTGATGCTGCTGAGCTTCACTGGGCGAAAGACAGGGCGCTCGTACACGCGGCCGGTGAGCTACGTCCGCGTAGGAGATTCGCTGCTGGTCCCGGGAGGCGGTGCGTGGTGGAAGAACCTCGAGCGTAGGTCGCAAACCCAAGTGTGCCTACGCGGAGTCTGGAATCCCGTGACTCCGCAGGTAATTAGTGAGCCGATCGCTCTGGCGGAACTCATGCAACGGATGCTCGCTATGAATCCCGCAATCGCTCTGTTCACCGGCGTCAAGCCTGGTCCGGACGGTCGGCCAGACGCCGCTGCGCTCGAGCGGGAGCGGCGACGCGGGTTCGTCGTCGTCCGGCTCCGCCTCGACGATGGCGCTAAGCAAGCTCGAATCGTGGCCGCATAAGGACTGCCTGGTTGGCGCACCAGATCGAAAGTGAGTTCGAGCACGCCGGCCGAGACTTGGGCGCGGCGGCAGACTCACCGCACCCCGACGACGGGCGATTCGGCGACCCGTCACCGTCATCATCGTCGAACAACACGACGACTGGTCCGTCGCGCTGTCTGGAGGCTCCTTGCCACGGTGAGCTGCAAGTGGACGAACTCGCAAAAGTCCTGGAAGACAGCAAGCATCAGACGCTCGCAGGGAACTGATGCGGATAACGCAATCCTCAAGACGGCGCTGGAGGAGACCGCCGAAGCATCGCTCTAGCTAACGGCCGGCGCCCAGCGCTTTCTTCTCCATATCCGCGGTCGTGAGGCTTCCGGGCTTCCGGGCGATGCGGCCGAGCAGCTCTCGCAGCGTGCTGGTCTCCTCGACGTCGAGGTCGCGAACGGTCTCCCGCTCGGCGGCGCTGAGCGCCCTCTTGGCGCGAGAGAAGAGGGCGCGACCCCTGGCCGTTGTGACTAGCGCGTACTCGCGGCGGTCGTCTGGGTTGCGGCGACGCTGCATGTAGCCGGACCGTTCGAGCTCGTCGATCACGTCCACCATGGTCGCCGGGTCCATACGCAGGCGCCGGCTCAACCTCTGCTGCGAAATTGGTGCGTCGCTGACGACGGTGGCCAACGCGGCGTAGCCCTTCGCGGTGAGGCCGACCTCAGCCAGCGCCCGATCCGCCTCCTCCCGGGCGATCAGGTGGGCGCGGGCCAGCAGGAATCCAATCCTGATTGCCAGGTCCTCGGGATAGTCGACCGCCACTGCCAACATCATAGCCGCAGCTAATAATAGATGCAATAAATCATTGGAATTGCCTATTATTTGGAGTCAGGAGCGTGATGAGCGCTCGAGTTCAGGAGTCGAAGAGGTGGCCAAGACAGCCGGAGTTGCTCTCGTCACGGGTGCCTCGAGGGGCATCGGACCATTCATCGCCCGGTCCCTTGCGGAAGCGGGGTATTCCCTGGTCCTAACCGGCCGCTCGGCCTCGGAGCTCGAGGCCCTGGCGGACGACCTGAAGGCCAAGGGCACGACTGCGGTCGCTCTGCCCGCGGACCTGACGGTTACAGAAGATGTGGAGACGCTTGCCAGGACCGCCGAACGCGAGGTTAGTCGCGTCGACGTGCTCGTCAACAACGCCGGCGGCGACCCGCAGCGTGAGTTCGACGACATGACATGGGCCGAGAATGACGCGATCTTCCAGCTCAACGTCATCGCGCCGATGCGGCTCACTCATCTGCTGCTGCCCGGAATGCTCGAGCGGCGCCGCGGGCACATCGTGAACATCTCGTCGATCGCGGGGCGGGTCGGCTTCCCATACACAGAGGCCTATGCCGCGGCCAAGGACGGGCTGATGGGGTTCACGCGGGTGCTGCGCAACGACTATCGTTCCCGCGGCGTGAGCGCTTCGGTGGTTGTGCTTGGCGCGATCCGTGACGCCGGCCAGGGTCAGCGCACCGCCGACCAACTCGGCATGAAGATGCCGGCGATGGGGACGTCCCCTGCGAAAGCCGTCGGCAAGGCCGTTGTCGCTGCGATCGAGAAAGATCGCGCCGAGATCGTGGTCATGCCAGGGCCAGGCCGCCTGATCAAGGCGCTCATGGACCTGCTTCCTTCGATGGGTCCGGCCATGAACCAGGCCACAGGAGCTAATGCCACGATGCGGAGCGTCATCGAATTCAGGAGGCGGTCGCGTGGTTAGTCCAATGCCAAAGATGGTTCGGGTCGAGCCGGTGACGCGTGAGCCCACACTCTTCAAGACCGTAGTAACCCCTCTATCCGTTGACAATTCAGGCTGCGGATTGCGTCAGTGCCACTGGCCTCGGGGGACCAGTCTTGCTGGCGACATACTCCGGGTCTGTGCTTCATCCGTGTCACAGCCGTGTCACGAATTCGCGGAACCCAGGGGATACAGGAGTCACAAGTGGACACGAAGACGAGTCAGTTGAAGCACGGGAGGAACCACGCGGACACCACAGGCCACGAGAGGACACGGCATTACCGCGGTTCGGGACCGTGAGGCCCGGGGTTCAAATCCCGGGCCCCCGACCAGATCTTGTACTCAAGATCGACCATTCCGAAGCTTATCGACCACACCGGTCGGAAATAGCCCGTCCCTTATTTCATGGTGTCCAGGAGCTCCCGGCAGACTTGCTCGCAGCGACGGCAGGCCTCTCCGCAGACCCGGCAGTGCTTGTGCATCTGGGCATGCCGCTCGCACTCGTCACCGCAGCTCTTGCATGCGGCCGCGCACGCTTCAAGCAGCGGCTTCGTGATCTTTGAGTCGTACTCGGCCAGGCGACTTGTGACCGTGACGGTGGCGACACAGATGTCGGCGCACTCCATGCACAGCCGTATGCACTTGACCATCTCGGACACGTCCTGCTCGCCCAAGTCCGCGTCGACGTCGGCGGTGCAGGCTTGGGCGCAGTCGTTGAGCGCGTCGATGGTAGAGGCCAGCAGGCCATTGTCGACGTTGAAGGTGCGTGAGTAGGAGTCAAGCATCTGCTTGGCATAGCTCATGGTCCCCTCCTTGAAGGCGACGAATGATCGGCACCTAGTTACCGCTTCAGGATAACGGTGCTCTGCGATTGCGGCCGGAGTCTTCCAGCGTGCGCTGAAGCTCGTCCGGGCCCAGCGGCGCCGAATCACCAGCCGACTTGTGGAAGGATTTCCACGTCCGCGCCCCCGACCAGCGGTGACATCTACTGAATCGAAGAATTTCGGTCTGATCTTCGCGAATCGATGAGTAGGTCCTCAGGGTTCGAGCACTGTCATGTCAGCAAGTGGTGGGATTTCATCTACTGCCCTGCTACCGATAAGCAATTGCTATCAGTAGCACCCGGACGTAAACCGCCGCGACCTGAGGACATTTTGGGCCGCACGTCGCCATATGGACCGTCCGGGCGTCCACAGCGGCTCCAGCTGGAATTATTCGGGCGGCGAGGTGGATGTTTCCGCTATCGCCCTGCGCGGCTAAGCTCGAGCCATGGCCGAGCGTCCCTCATGGAACAGCGAATACCAGGGCACCCCGCCCTGGGATATTGGCCGGCCGCAGCCCGACTTTGTGCGGCTGGCCGAAGCGGGCGAGCTGGCGGGCCAGGTCCTCGACGTCGGCTGCGGAACGGGCGAGCAGGTGATGCTCGCAGCGACACATGGAGCTCAAGCAATGGGGGTGGACATCGCCGAGCTCGCGATCCAGCGGGCGCGGGAGAAGGCGGAGGAGCGGGCGATCCCTGCGACGTTCCAGGTCGCGGATGCGATGCACCTTGACCGGTTGGGGCGGCAGTTCGACGTCATCACCGACAGCGGCCTGTTTCATGTCTTCAGCGACGACCAGCGTCCGGCCTTCGTCACCAGCCTGCGGTCAGCGCTGCGGCCCGGCGGAATGTACTACATGATGTGCTTCAGTGATCGGCAGCCTGGCGACTGGGGGCCACGGCGTGTGTCGAAGGCGGAGATCCGGGCTTCATTCACGGACGGCTGGTCAGTCCGGTCGATCGAGCCGGCGCAGTTCGTCATCGCCATCGAGTCGGAACGGGCGCAGGCTTGGCTCGCCAGGATTGAACGCGTCTGAGGTCAGGGCGCTTAGAGGGTCCTCCCTCGGGATACCGGGAGCAGTCCGGGCACACGGCCACCGACTCGCTGCAGCTGGTCGCCTTGCGCTTGAGCAAGAACGCGCGCAGGAAATCGAAAACGGAACATTCGGCCGCATAGGGGATTGCTTGTGAGCCACCTCGCCTCAACAAGCACTTCTGCTTAGCTAATGTGAGCGCTGAGTCTATTCAGGGTCGTAAGACAAGATTTCGACTTTAGGAAGGCGCTTTTTAGCCTAACCGGAAACGGATCTGTGAGCTCCCAATAAACCGGCCGTCGCGGCCAAACATGCTAAAGGCCAGGAACTTCAGTCGTCCATACCGGTCTTCGATCAGCTTGCCGAAACGGTCGGAAGCATGGACGAGTTGCGGCACTTCGAGATGGCCAAATCCAGCAGGAGTGGCGAGTGGGGGAGGATGTCCCAATCACGCAAGTCAAGGACCGCGGGCATCGTGTTAGACGTTGGACAGATGCGAGCAGAAGGGTGCTGGGTGTGATCCTCCCGAAAGACCGCGACCCTCGTTTCGTGACGATCCGCCGGGGTGGGACCCTCACCGATTCGGATCACCAGCTTCTCGCCCTATGGGCGGCATCGTGCGCGGAGCACGTCATTGACCTCTTCGAGTCGGCTCAGCCTGAGGACCCGCGGCCACGTCGCGCGATCGAACTCGGGCGGGCATGGGCGCGCGGCGAGATCACCATGACCCAGGCTCGCACGGCGGCCGGCCATGCAATGGCCGCGGCCAGGGACCTGAGTGGGGCAGCACGGCATGCCGCGTACGCTGCCGGCCAGGCCGCGGCCGTCGCACACGTCGCGGCGCACGAGCTCGGTGCGGCCGCCTACGCGATCAAAGCCGCACGTGCCGCCGCGCCGGAAGGAGAGGGCGAGAGCGCAGGGCGACTCGAGTGCCGGTGGCAGCGCGACCAGCTCCCGGAGGCGATCCGCGAGCTCGTACTCGACGACCAGCAGTTGCGGAACGACATCTGCTGGTCGGTGTTCCACTGCTAGGCGCCCGTCGGGGCGACAGAACTGCCCAACAAGCGCATCAGTGCGTGCGTGAGCACTCCCAATGGCGTGGCGAGCGGCGGCGAGAAGTCGACCGTGACCGTTTTATGAGCAACCCTCTTAACCTAACCTTGATGGTCGATACGGTTATGTAATGCGACCCCTTCGGTACTCCATCAACGTCACATTGGACGGGTGCTGCGATCATCGTGCAATCCCCGCGGACGAAGACTTGCATCGTCACGCGGCGGAAATCCTCGACCAGGCCGATGCTCTTCTCTTTGGCCGGGTGACTTACGAAATGATGGAGGCAGCGTGGCGGCCGTCGGCGCCGACGGGAGCGAGGCCTGATTGGATGGAACCCTTCGCCCGGACGATCGACGCGGCAAAGAAGTACGTCGTGTCGAGCACCCTGGAGCAGGTCGATTGGAACGCGGAGCTCGTGCGCGGGGATCTGGGCAAGGCCGTTCAGCAGCTCAAGCGGGAGTCGGGCAAGGGACTGCTCGTGGGAGGCGTGAAGCTCCCACTGGCGTTGACGGAGCTGGGATTGATCGATGAGTACGAGTTCGTCGTGCATCCCAGGCTCGCGGGCCACGGGCCGACGTTGTTCGCGGGGCTATCGAAGCATGTCGACTTGATGCTCGTGAGCCGGCTGGAGTTCGGCTCGGGGGCAGTGGCGATGCGGTACGAGCCGAGAAGGTAGCCATCGGGCTTGCTAGTCCGAGCCGGCCCACAACAACGCCTTCGCCTCGCCCATCTGTCCAATCCCTGAGAAGCCGACAGGGGCACGCGAGCATCTCCGCCGGATCACAGGCGTATCACGCATTCCCGGCACCGGACGGCTCTAGGGGGTCACCGAAGGACACCAGCCTGGTCGATTCCGTATTCGCGAGGACGACGCGGGAGTCTGTCGGACACCGGAGGACACGGCACCGACACGGTTCGAGACCGTGATGCCCCGGGTTCAAATCCCGGGCCCCGACCAATTTCTGAATACGATCCTTGCGTAACGCCTGGACGGGGCAGGGGTCCGACCGGCCCTCGCGGTCGCCGTGCTCATCTTGCCTCCGGAAGCCGGCCGCCATGGCGCAGCCGGACCCAAAGCTGCCAGCCGAGGGTGGCCAGGACCGCGACTCCCGACAGCATGGCAAGACAGATATAGACCGCGAAGCCAGGGTTGTGGCCGAAGGACCACGGGGTGATGGGGTCGGCTAGCTGCCCGAAGCCGACGTAGGAGAGGGCGATGAGGAGGGCGACGACGTCGCCGACCGCTCCCCACCGGTCGCGGCGCCGCCCAAGGAACACAGCTGCGGCGAAGACGACCAGGAGGAGCCAGGCAGGCCCGAGGGCCTGGTCCCACCAGTCCTCCAGGAGTCGGTAGACAGCCGAGAGCAGGAAGCCGGCGGCTCCGATGGCGACGAAGGCGATCGAGGTTCCGGCGACGGTGGTTGTCCGACCCATTTATACGGCGTAGAGATTGCCATATGCGCCACGATGCCCGGTTTCGGTACACCACGAAGCCGCCGACCAGCTGGAGAGCAGGCCAGTGCTTGACATTTATCTGCATACAAATAGACTTGCAAAGTAGTTCACTACTTAATCACTTTGAGGTGACGCGGTGTCTGAGACGGTAATCGATCAAAAGTCGGCTTCAGCCCTCGCCGGCGAACTCCGCAGGTACTTCTCCGGCGAAGTACTGGTCGGCGGTCAACCCGGTTACAACAACGCCAGGACCATCTGGAACGCGATGGTCGACAAGAAGCCGACAGTCATCGCTGGCTGCGTGACAACCGACGACGTGGTCGCATCCGTCAAGCTCGCCCGCCACCATGGACTCCAGGTTTCAGTACGGTGCGGTGGACACGGCGTCACCGGCAAGGCCTTGGCCGACGGCGGTCTGACGATCGACCTCACGCGCATGCGCGGTGTCCGGGTCAGCCCGGACAACAAAACGGCCAGCGTCCAGGGCGGATGCCTCCTCGGCGACGTCGACGCCGCGACCGCGCAGCACGGGATGATCGTGCCCGCCGGCATCGTCTCCGAGACCGGCGTCGGCGGCCTCGCCCTTGGCGGTGGCATCGGCTGGTTCTCGCGCAAGCACGGCCTCACGTGCGACAACTTCCTTTCCCTCAAGCTCGTCACCGCATCAGGCGAGGTCGTCACGGCCAGCGAGACCGAGCACCCCGACCTCTTCTGGGCCCTCCACGGTGGCGGCGGCAACTTCGGCGCCGTCACCGAGTTCGAGTTCAAGACGCACAAGTTCGGGCCCGAGATGCGAATCGGCATCGCCCTCCATCACCCCGAGGACGCGGTCCAAGCGCTCGCCGAGTATGCGCAGATCTATCCCGAGCTGCCCGACCACGTCGGCTGGCACGCCGCCCTCAAGCAGTCGATGCCTGGCCTGCCCTTCGTCCCCGAGCCCCTGCGCGGCAAGCGCCTGCTCCTGATGATCGTCATGTATCTGGCCGACTCGAAAGAGGAAGAGGGCGAAAAGCTCGTCGAGCGCCTCATCAGCGTCGGCAAGCCCGCCGCAAAGGCCATGACCGTGATGCCGTTTGGCGCGAGGGTCCAGAAGCTGCTCGACCCCGAGTTCCCCAATGGCAACCGCTACTACACCAAGGAAGCTCATATCAACGAGCTGCCCGAGGAGGCGCTCGAGACCCTCGTCAGCAGGTGGGGCGAGATGAAGATGTCGGGCGAGATCGAGATCATCGGCCTGGGCGGCGCAATGGCAAGAGTCAGCCCCGACGCCACCGCGTTCGCCAACCGCCACCACAACTGGTGGCTCAACTTCGCGCTGCACTGGGATGACGCCGAGCTAGACGCAAGCAACATCGCCCAGATCCGTGCCGCCAACGACGCACTCAAGCCTTGGCTCGGCACCGGCGTCTACGCCAACATGCTCAACTTCGACGAGGCCGACCGCCTCATCGACGCCTACGGTGGCCAGGAACGCTACGACCGCCTGGCCCGGGTCAAGGCTCAGTACGACCCGGACAACTTCTTCCGCTCGAACAACGCGGCCATTGCCCCGATTGGAGCAGCCGCGCCACACAAATAGGAGGAACGCTATGGGGGATCTCGAAAACCGTGTCGTAATCATCACCGGCGGAGCGCGTGGCATCGGGCTCGGCATCGCCGAGGCCGTGGCCGACCAGGGCGCCTGCGTCGTGCTGGCGGACATCCTCGAAGAAGAAGCAAAGGAGAGCGCCAAGAAGCTCGGCAACGGCCACCTCGGTATCAAGCACGACGTGCGCAAGGCCGACTCGGCCAAGAACCTCGTCGACAAGACGCTCGAGAAGTTCGGGCGCGTCGACGTCCTCGTCAACAACGCCGGCGTGGGCCCGAACCCGGCGCCCATCCAGGACCTGACCGAGGAGGAGTTCGACCGCGTTCTCGACATCAACCTGCGCGGAGTCTTCCTCACCACGCGCGCGGTGGTGCCGCACCTCATCACGCAGAAGTCGGGCCGCATCATCAACGTCTCCTCGATCGTCGGCCAGACCGGCTTCGCCATGATCGTGCCGTACGCCGCCTCGAAGTTCGCGGTCATCGGAGTGACGCAGTGCCTCGCCCACGAGCTCGCGCCTTACGGCATCACCGCCAACAACGTGTGCCCCGGGATCGTGGAGACCGCGCTGCACTCACGGGTGGTCGAGCAGTTCTCAGCCATGCAGGGCCAGACCGTCGAGGAGGGCTGGGACTACTTTCGCAACCGGATCCCTCTACACCGCTTCCAGACGCCCCGCGACCTCGGCGAGATGGTCGCCTTCCTCGCCTCCGACCGTGCCCAGAACATCACCGGTGCCACCTTCAACGTCGATGGCGGCTGGGAGATGCACTAGACGTGAGCGACGGCCTCATGCTGCCTCCGGGCGCGGGCCGCCTGATCGCCGGCGGCGGCCTTCAAGCCACGCTCAAGGTGCCCGGAGGCGACCCGGCCTTCGCCTCGACATTCGAGGTCGTCGTCCCGCCTGGGTTCGACGTCGGGGCGCACGTCCATCGCGCCGGCCAGGAGCTCTTCTACGTGCTCGAGGGCGAGCTCGACCTGATGGCGTTCGAGCCCCAGGCCAGGACGCAGGGCGACTGGCACGAGTGGGTGTCGTCGAGCGGGCAGCGATTCCTACATGGCGGTCCCGGCTCGCTGCTCTTCATTCCGCCCGGCTGTCCGCACGCGTTCTCGAACCCGACCAGCGAACTGGCGCGCGTCCTCTTCCAGGCCGCGCCCTCAGGACACGAGGACTACCTCGACGAGCTGGCCGCCCTGCTCCGCGAGGCGAAGGGCCGGCCCGACCCCGCCGCCGTCGCCGAGCTGCGCCGGAGATACGACATCGAGCAGCTGACAGCGCTGCGCAATCCGGCGCCGGTGACTGGTTGACTTTTATCTGCATACAGTTAGACTGACGATAGTACAGAAGTTAACTATCACGATCATGGGGGAGATGACGGGCATGGGTGACAAGACCGTCCTGGTGACAGGCGCAACCGGCACCGTTTCCACCGCTCTGCTGGGCGCGCTCCAGGGCACGCCTGGCCTGAAGCTGCGGGCTTTGGTCCGCGACCCGGCCGGCACCAAAGCCCAGGCCCTCCAGAAGGACGGAGTCGAGATCGTGGCCGGCGACCTGGAGGAGCCCGATACGCTCGGGGAAGCGTTCGACGGCGTTGACATCCTCTGGCTGCTCACGCCCGCCTCGGCCCTCGAGCCCTCGATGGGTTCCAACGCGGTCACGTCGGCGCGCCGGGCCAAAGTCGGCCACATCGTGCGGAACTCGGCCATCAAAGCCGGCCACGATGCCCCGAACCGAAATGGCCGCCTGCATGCCCTCGTCGAGGAGTCGGTGAAGGCCTCGGGCATCCCCTGGACGATCTTGCGTCCGCATTACTACATGCAGAATCTCCTCAGCTCGGCCGCCTCGGTGGCCTCGGACGGAATGCTCTACATGAACATGGGCCAGGGCCGCGTCGGCATGATCGATGGCCGCGACGTCGGCGTGTTCGCGGCCAAGGTCATCCAGAACGCGGAGCGGCACGCGGGCAAGACCTATACCCCGACCGGTCCCGAGCTGACCACCATGGCCGAGGCGGCTGAGACGCTGAGCAGCGTCCTCGGCAAGCGCGTCAACTACGTAGCCCTGCCGCCGGAGGCGGCGCAGCAGGCGATGCTCGGCTTCGGCCTGTCGCGCTGGTTTGTTGGGAACGTGGTCGATTACGGCCGCGTGTATGCGGAGGGCTGGGGCGATTTCACAACGAGCGACTTCAAGGAGGTCACCGGGCACGAGGCCCGCTCGTTCAAGCAGTTCGCGACGGACTTCGCGCCGACCTTCGGCGGATCACCGGTGCCGGCCCATGCATAAGAAGGACGAGGTGAGCTAGATGTCGAACGAGTTCTTCGCCCTGGATTCGGAGGGTGGCGAACCCCTCTGGTACCTGCAGATTCTGATGACGATCAAGGCGAGTGGCGACAAGACCGGCGGCGCGCTCGGCTTGCTTGACTTCAAGACGCCGGCCGGGCAGACCCCGCTGCACGTCCACCATAAAGAGGACGAGGGCTGGTACCTGCTCGAGGGCAAGGTCACGTGCACGTGCGGCGACGAGTCGACCAGCATCGAGCCAGGCGGCTTCATCTGGCTGCCGAAAGACATCCCGCACCGGCTACGCTTCGAGACCGAGTGCCACCTGCTGCAGATGGCGATCCCGGCCGGGCTCGAGGTGTTCCACAAGCAAATGGGCCAGCCCGCCCCGCGCCTCGAGCTGCCGCCGCCGGGCCAGGTTCTCGACACCGAGAAGTACAAGCGTCTGGCCGCCGAGCACGGCCTCGAGATCATTCAGCTCCCGCAGTGGGACGCCAGCAAGGAGGGCGCGAAGCGATGACGGTTCTCGAATACGACACGTTCACCGCCGGGGCGGTCGATCCGAGCAAGTGGGTGCCGCTGCAGCTGCCAACACCGGACGGAAGCATGTGGTCCTACGGCGACCCGCAGGCCAAGGTCGAGGCCCATGGCGGAACCATGTCCATCACGGTCAACCCGTTCCGGCTGAAGCACGACAGCGTGCACATGCTCGACGATCCCAAGCACCTGCTCGTCACGCCGCAGCCCATCCCGGTGCCCGCGTCGGGCGCAAGGATCTCAGCCGAGATCGCGGCCGAGAACTACAACGGCAACCCCGACGACATCACCGACGGCTGGATCGGCCTTGTGGTCGGCGACTTCTCGACTGGGATGATCTTCGACTGGATGCTCAGCGCCACTCGCGTGGGCGCGCTCTACGAGCGGCTGCCCATCCCCGGCGTGACGCCGGAGGGCGGCTCGTTCAGCTACCTGGTCCAGTCGCCCTTCGTCTCCATCAACAAGCCGGGCGAGTTCAGGTCCTGCGAGATCGCGCTCAACCCGAAGGCGCGGACCGCGGAGTGGACCGTCGACGGAAAGCCCTTCTACAAGACCGAAGGCATTCCCGTCGAGGTCAGGTCGGTCACGCTCGGGCTCATCGTCTGCACCCTCAAGCCGACCGGCGCGAGCGGCAGCACGTCGGTGCACGGCCAGGGCGCGAAGGGGAGCTGGCGGCACCTCAAGGTCACGAGCAGCTAGGCCGACTCAGGCAGATTCCAGGGCCGAGAAGAGCTGCAAGGCGGTGCGCACCAATGTGGGCTCACGTTCCGGGGAGATCTGCGCCATGAGGGTGAGCGCGGCGCGCGCCGAGTGTCGCGCCACCAGCGCTGCCGCCTTGCTGGCGTTCTTGGCCCTGCACGCGCGAAGGATCGCCTCGTGCTCCTCGTTAAGGCGGACGCCCCCTGCGATCTCCTCGGTTTGGAACATGCGGCGAAGTCTCTCGGCACGGTCGAAGTAGGTCGAGAGCGTGCGCGCAAACTCGCGGCCGGCCTCGGGGATCAGGGCGCGGTGGAACCGTCGGTGGGCCCGCGCCCACACCTCCGCATTGGGGTCGGATGCATGCTTGCGCATCTCCTTCACGGCCTCGGCCAGATCGTCGATCCTCGAGCGGTCGAGCAGCGGCACTGTGACCAGCACCCCCGCACCCTCCATCAGCACGCGGGTGCCGTACACGGTGTCGATGTCGCCGACGTCGAGGGCCGTCACGCGTGTGCGCCGGCCGTGCTCGGCGTGGATGATGCCCTCCGCCTGCAGCATGCGCATCGCCTCGCGCAGGGGCGTGCGGCTCACGCCCAGGCGCTCCGCCAGCTCCACCTGCGAGATGCTGGCCCCGTTCGGGATCGCGCCGTCGAGGATCAGCCGGCGCAGGTGCTCATGGAGTGAGCCTGCCGTGGTGCTCCCGTTGCGGCGGTACGGCTTGATTGCGTCCAGCGAGACGCTGGATCGCCGCCGTTTCTGCACCTCCGCCATCGCGAGGGACAGTGTATGCAGTTAACCACGATGCGCCGCATCGACGTTCACTGCCATCCGAACACGGTGGAGTGGTTCAACGCGATCAATCCATACGTCGAGGCATTGCGCACCTACTGGCACCGGCCGTGGGCTCCGCTGAGTGAGCAGCAAGTCATCGACGAGCTGCGCGCCGCTGACGTCCAGGTCCTGATGGTCGCCTTCGACACCGAAACCGTCACCGGCTGCCCACCGTGCAGCAACGACTACGTGGCGGGGCTGCGCGACCGCCATCCCGACGTCGTGCTCAATGCGTGGGCGTCGGTGGATCCGTGGAAGGGCGAGGCGGCGATCAAAGAGGCGGAGCACGCAATCAAGGATCTGGGCCTCATCGGCTTTCATTTCCATCCCGTCTGCGGGAATTTCTCCATCGACGATCCGCGGCTGCGGCCGCTGTTCGAGAAGATCAACGAGCTCGGTGTGCCGGTGCTCATCGACGTCGGCACCACCGGCATGGGCGCGGGAACGCCCGGTGGGCTGGGCCGGCGCCTGAAGATGTCGCGGCCGATGCCGGCCCTCGACGATCTGGCCGCAGACTTTCCTCAGCTCAAGATCATCGCCGCGCACCCCGGCTGGCCCTGGACCGACGAGGTGCTCATGATCTGTCTCCACAAGGGCAACGTGTTCTGGGAGACGTCCGGCTGGGGTCCGGAGTATTTCCCGGAGTCGCTGAAGCGCGACATCCCCCGCCGGCTCAAGGACAAGGTCATGTTCGGCAGCGACTACCCGAGCCTCACGCACAAGCGGCTTTTCGAAGGATGGTCGAAGCTTGGATACGCCGACGAGGTGATGGAGAACGTGTTTCACTCCAACGCGGAGCGAATCCTGAGTCTCGAGCTCGCAAGGAGGGCGTGATGATCAGTTCGATCGGGCACGTGGCGCTGCAGGTCCCGAACCTCGACGCTTCGGTCGCCTGGGCGACCACGGTCATGGGGCTGCGCGAGGTCGCGCGCGAGGGCAAGACCTCTTACTTGACCCATGGCGGCGTACATCACTCGCTGATCTACATCGTGGCGGGCGAGGGCGCGCTCGACCACATCTCGTTGCTGGCGCGGGATGAAGACGCCCTGAATGAGCTTACCGATCGCCTTGCCAAGCATGGGGTGAAGACCATCGATCACCAGCGCGAGCCGGCGGTCAGGAAGTCGATCCGCTTCGAGGGCCCCGACGGCCACGTGTTCGAGGTGTACACGGGCCTCGACCACGACGAGCCGCGCCACACCGGCCGCGGCGTGCAGCCGAAGAAGTTCGGCCACCCCATGCTCAAGTCCGAGCGGCCGCGCGAGACGCAGCAGTTCATCGAGCAGGTGCTCGGCTTCCGGCTCTCCGACGACGTCGGCGACGGAACGCTTCTGTTCCTGCGCTGCAACGCGGACCATCACGGCATCGGCATCACCAAGGGCGGCGAGGGCCTGCATCACTACGCGTGGGAGGTCGAAAACATCGGCCAGCTCGGGCTGCTCGGCGACGTGCTGGAGAAGAACAACGGCCGGTTCCTCTGGGGGCCGGGCCGCCACGGCGCCGGAGGCAACCTGTTCACCTACCATCTCGACCCCGCGGGCTGCGTGGTCGAGTATTACGCAGACCTCATCAAGATCTACGACGAGGCCAACTACCGGCCGGGGAAGTGGGAGATGTCCGACTATCGCTTCGCGAACCTCTGGGGTCCGGGTATCCCCGGCCACGAGTTCTTCGACGCCGGCGCGAAACTGCCGGCCGCGAGGGTCGCCGCCAAGAAGTGAAACCGTGGAGCCTGGTCTCCTTCCGCACCGCCGCCGGCGGCGAGCGCGCCGGCGTGTTGTTCGACGGTCGCCTGGTCGACCTGCCGATCAGCCCGCGCAGTCTGCTCGATCTAATCGATGACTGGCCCGAAGCCGACGGTATCCTTCGGAACTTCCATCCGGTGGACGCGGATGAGGTGTTGGACGCCGAGCTCCTTCTGCCCCTGCGATATCCGCGCAAGGTGCTCTGTTCCGGCGCCAATTACCGCTCGCACATGCGCGAGATGAAGGTCAATCGCCCGGACGACGCTTTGCCTTATTTCTTTCTCAAGCCGCCGACCACCTCGCTGGTTGGGCCCGGCGAGCCCATCGTCGTGCCGGCCGATCCAGGCGCGAAGGTGGATTGGGAGGCCGAGCTGGCGGTCGTCATCGGACGCCGCGCCAGACACGTCAAGGAATCCGAGGCGCTCGATTATGTGGCGGGCTACTCGGCTATCAATGACATCTCGCTGCGCGGCCCGCACCGCGTCCAGCACCCGATCGGCGAGCCGTTTCAATGGGACTGGCTTGCGTCGAAAGGCGCCGACCAGTCGACGCCGCTCGGCCCCGGCATCCGGCCGGCATTTCTCGTCGACGATCCGCAGCGCCTCGATCTGCGCCTGTGGGTTAACGGCCACCTCAAGCAGGAGGCCAACACGTCCGACATGGTGGTCGGCGTGGCGGCGTTGATCGCTGCGGCCAGCGATCTGGTCACGCTCGAACCGGGCGATGTCATTGCCACTGGGACGCCGGACGGCGTTGGCCTTCCGCGCGGCGAGTTCCTGAGGCCGGGCGACATCGTCGAGATGGAGGTCGCCGACTTCGGCCGGCTCACGAACCCGGTGGTGGTGGAGTCGTCATGAAAGCAGCTGTCATCTATGAGTTCGGCCCGGCCGATGTGCTGAAGATCGAGGACGCTGCCCCGCCCGAGCCGGCCGAAGGTGAGGTGCTTGTGCGCGTCCACGCAGTGCGCGTGGGCGGTCTGCTCGACATTGGCACGCGCGCGGGCCGCAACCCGTTCGCGCGCCTCGCGTTTCCTCACATACTCGGCGCCGACTTCGCGGGCGATGTGGCCGAGGTGGGGGAGGGCATGAGCGGTCTCAAGCCCGGCGATCGCGTCGCGGTCTCGCCATTCGTGGCTTGTGGCAAGTGCCCTGCGTGCCAGGCTGGGCGCGACTACGGGTGCCCTAGCGCGCAGCTCATCGGCGTCCATCGCCCGGGCTCGTACGCCGAGTTGGTTTCGGTGCCGGCGAAGGTGGTGCGCCGCATTCCCGATGCCGTCACGTACGAACAGGCGGCCGCGATGGCGCTGAGCGGCCCAGTCGCCTTCACCCAGTTCTCGGTCGTGGGCCTCAAGCCGGGCGACTGGGTGCTTGTCACGGCGGCCGCATCGGGGCTCGGCCTCGTCACCGCGCTGGTGGCGAAGGCACTGGGAGCGCGCGTGATCACGACCTCACGCAAGGACTGGAAGCGGGAGATGCTGCAGAAGCGCGGCTTCGACGCGGTGCTCGACACCGACGACGATGGGTTCGCGAACCAGGTCGGCGAGCTAACGGGCGGGCAGGGCGTCGCGTTTGCGATCGACAACACGTCATCGGCGACGATGTTCCCCAAGGTGAGCGCCGCGCTCGGGCGGCTCGGTGTGATCGTCAGCTCGGGCGCGCAGGTCGCCGAGCCCGTACCGCTCGACCTGCGCTCGCTGTACTTGAAGAGCCAGTCGATTGTCGGCATCAGGACCCATACGCAGAAGGCACTGGACGGATTCTGGGAGCTGGCCGGAACCGGCCTCGAAACGTTGGTCGACAGGACTTTCCCGCTGGACGACGTGGTCGATGCGCATCGATACGTGGAAGAGGAGAAGAACTTCGGGCGAGTGCTGCTGAAGATCTAGGCCTGGATCTTCTCCGCGACCTGTTTCGTCAGCACGTTCTTCGCCACCTTGCCGAATTTCGATAGCGGCAGGTCATCCGTCAGCTCCAGCCGCTCGGGCAGCTTGAACTTCGCAAGGCCTCGCTCGGTGAGGAACGATGTCAGCTCCTGAAGCGTCAGCGTCAGCCCCGGTTTGGGGATGACGAACGCGCACATGCGCTCGCCGAGTACGGGGTCGGGCATCGGCACGCAGGCCACGTTCAGGACGGCCGGGTGCGAAAGGATGAGGTTCTCGATCTCCTCCGCGCTGATCTTCTCTCCGCCGCGGTTGATCAAGTCCTTCTTACGCCCCTCGACGATGTAATTGCCCGAGGGATGCCTCCGCATCAGGTCGCCCGAGCAGTAGAAGCCGTCCGGCGTGAAGGTGCGCGCGTTGTACTCGGGCACGTTGTAGTAGCCGCGCAGCGTGTACGGACCGCGGACCAGCAGCTCACCGACTTCACCGTCTGGCACCGGGTCGCGGTCCTCGTCGACGATCAGGATCTCGTCGTCCTCGCACACCGGCCGGCCGGCAGTCTCGAACCGGACCTCCTCGGAGTCGTCCAGGCGTACGAACATCAGCAGGCCCTCGGCCATGCCGAACACCTCCTGCACCCGCGCGTTCGCAAACACGGACTCGGCACGGCGCTTTACCTCGGGCTGCAGCTTCTGGCCTCCGGTGTTGATCACGCGGACCGAGGACAGGTCGCGGTCGGCGACCCCCGGCGTGTTGATGTAGCGGATCAGCAGCGCTGGGACGAGCTCGAGGTGAGTGATTCGCTCGCGTTCGATCAGCGGCAGGACGTCGTCGGCGCGCGGCGACTCCGTAAGCACCACGCGCGCACCCTTCCAGAAGAAGCCGCTGATGCCGGGGCACGCAAGGGGAAAGTTGTGAGCGATCGGCAGCGCGACCAGCAGACAGTCGCCCGTGTGCACGTCATTCACGGCGACAGCGGCTTTCGTGTTGTACACGTAATCGTTGTTCGTGCGCGGGATCAGCTTGGGCACGCCAGTCGTGCCTCCCGACAGCTGGAGGATGCAAGGTTCGTCGGGATCGACCTCGACTGTGTCGAGGAGTCGAGCATCCAGCGGCGTATTGCTGCGCAGCAGATCCCGAATGGTCTCGGCGCCCAGGACCGTGCGCACTCCGGGATGGGCCTCCCGGATCCGCGCGGTCAGCTCTCCCGAGTCGAAGTCACCGAGCGTCTCGGCGACGGCGTAGCCGGTCGCTCCGGAGAGCTCAAAGAAGGCGTTGATCTCGTTCCAGCGGTGTCCTGCCAGGGCCATGATCGGGATCGCGCCGAGTCGCTCGAGCGCGAAATATAGGTAGACGAACTCCGGAATGTTGGGCAGCTGCACGACCCATCGGTCGAGCGGAGCGACGCCAAGGTCCAACAAGTGCAGCGCGAGGCGTTCGACCCGTTCTCGGAGCTCTGCGTAGGTGACCCGCTCGCTGCCGCTGATCATCGCCGCGCGCTTTCCATGCGATGCGAACACGCCGGCGTAGAAGCGTCCGAGCGGGACGTCCTCCCAGTAGCCGCGTTCCCTGTACCGGGCGGCGAAGTCCGACGGGAAGGGCGTGACGCCCGCCAGCCTGCTCATTCCGCGATGGTGACGGCCTCGGCCTGCGCCGCCAGGTGCAACTGCAGCCGGCCGAGCAGCGAGATCAGCAGCTCCTTTTCGTTGGCGCCGAGCACCGACGCCATCGCCCGCTCGGCCGCAAAGTGCTGGGGCAGCAGGCCGTCAAGCAGCTTCCTGCCGCCGGCAGTGATCGCGATTAGCGACATCCGTCCGTCCGCGCCGCTGCGATCGCGGCGCACGAGGCCCTTCGCCTCGAGCGCGTCGAGGATGGCCGTTACCGCAGCTCGCGTTACCAGCAGGCGATCCGCGATCTCGTGCGGGTTAACGCCATCAGGGGCCTGGCGCAGGATCACGAGCGCGTTGAAACCGGACAGCGAGAGTCCATGCATGCGAAAGCGTCGGGTTAGGGCGGTGGTGACGAGGCTGTCGGTGCGGATGAGGTTGATCAGCACCTCGGTCGCCCGGCGATCCATCTGGGGAAACTCGCGCTGAAGCGCGGATGAAGCCCGGACGGGAGCGTGGAGATTACGCCGCGCCATCGCCAAATATAGTACACTACTTAACTACTTTGGATACGCGCTGGACTGGGCAAACACTCGGCTTCACCTGCCACACGGGGGACCTCTCCTGGGAGGAGTTGATCGCCTGGGTGCAGAGCGCGGAGAAGCTCGGCTACTCGGCCTTCTGCACCACCGAGGAGTCGGGGAAGGACGCCTTCGCCGTGCTCGCCGTGCTGGCGCGGGAGACGAAGACCATCAGCCTCGGCACCGCGATCGTCAACTTCTACTCGCGCACTCCGACGCTGCTCGCCATGAGCGCGCGCAGCATCCACGACCTGTCCGGTGGCCGCTTCGGTCCGTTCGGCCTGGGCGCGGGCGGCATCGGCTTCATGCAGCGGGGCCACGGCATAGTCGTCGAGAAGCCGCTGGCGCGAGCCAAGGAGACTGTGGCGATCGTGCGCGGGCTGCTGACGCAGAAGAAGTTCTCATACGACGGGCAGTGGTTCAAGCCGCAGGAGTTCCACCTGCGCGAAGGGCCTATCGGGGAAACCGCGCCTCCCATCTGGCTCGCTGGTCTTGGTCCGAAGATGGTACGGACGGCCGCCGAGGTGGCGGATGGCGTGATCGCCAACTGGCTGACCCATGAATCGCTGGCCGAGTACCGCGGATTGATCGAAGGGGGTGCTGGGTCGGCAGGAAGGAATCCAGCCGATGTCCAGATCGCGACGCTGCTGATGACGTGCGTCGACCCGAATGACGAGGCGGCGATCTTCGCGGCCCGCCGGGGCATCGCGTTTTACTGTGCCTCGGAGCATTACCTTCATATCGCCGATATCTGCGGGCTGGGCGGCGACGCACGCCGAGTCAAAGCGGCATGGGAAGAGCGAGATTTCGATCGCGCCACCGGCCTCGTTTCAGACGAGCTGCTCGACAAATTCTGTCTCGTCGGAACGCCCGAAAAGAATGCAGAGCGAATTCAATGGCTTTTCGCCAATGGCGTCTACCCGATCATCTATCCGTTACCGCGTCGCGAGCGGATGGTCGAAGACCATCACAGCGTGCTCGAGCAGGTGTCACGCTGGGCGCAGGTCCTGGAAGCCGCGTCGCCCGACCGTTGACGGTGTAGTACTTCATGTAGCAATCGGAAGAGAAAACGCCTCAAATCTGGACGGAGACGAGCCCTAGCGTCCGACGTTTCGAGTTGAAATCATCAAACGGCCTTTGCCTGGACGGAACGCGGTGTGATTCGGGACCGTGAGGCCCCGGGTTCAAATCCCGGGCCCCCGACCATGCCCGACGACAGGCAGGCGGTGACCTGGTTCACACGTCGGCCATGCGAGAACGCCATCAGTGCGCCCTCCACTGGAACCATCTGATGCCGAGGAACACGAACACGGCCGTGTAGCCCACACATGCGAGCAGCGACCACCACGCGTCCGAGCCCCACGTCGCCGGCTCCATCGCCGCCGCCAGCAGGGTGGCCACGATCCCACCAGGCGACCAGCGCGCGATGTCCTCGACGGTCGAACCGAGAATGTCGGTGCGCCCGAGCAACCCGAGCCCGAAGAGCGGGATGTAGACCAGCCGGCTGACGGCGTTGAGCGTGTCCGCCGACCTGACTAGCCCGACCATGGCCTGGCCGATACCGAGGAACACGGCCGAGCCTGCGATGACCACTGCAAGCGTCAATCCGTACGCAAGCGCATCCAGGGTCACGTTCTGGAAGATCCTCGCCACGACGAGAACCACGATCGCCATCAGCAGGATCACGGCGACCTGCACGACGAGCCGGCTCGTCATGATCGCCCACGCCGGGGCCGGGGTCACGCGCAGGCGCTGAAATACGCCGGCCTCTCTGTCCCTCGCTACGTTCAGCGCGTAGCCAAAGATCGCGATCGTAGCCATGCCGAGCATCATTACCAGCGAGACGCGGACCCTAGGATCGGCAAGCGCCGCGGCGCGCTTGTTCGCGAACAGCGCAACGAGTACGACGACAGGCAGGACCAGGCTGAGCATCAGCGAGCGGTAGTTGCGGAGCTGCACCGAAAAGTCGACCTCGAGCAGCGCAGCCAGCGTTGGTCCGAGAGCCGGTTGCGCACCCCTGGCCCCTGCCGGACGCGGGCCAGCGGCCTGGGCGGACGCCTCAGTCACGAACGTCCTCTCCCGTCAGGCCGATGAAGACGTCGTCCAGGGTCACCTGACCGTGCGCGATGCTGGTCACGCGCGGGTCGTCCTTGTGCTTCTCGATCAGGCCGGCCGGTGTGTCGACGGTGACGATCTTCCCGTGGTCGATGATGGCCACCCGGTCACACACTGCCTGCGCCTCCTCCATCGAGTGCGTGGTCAGGAGCACACTGCGACCGCTCTCGCGCATCTTCTCGATCCGGTTCCACAGCTGGCGCCGAGCCTGCGGGTCGAGACCGGCGGTCGGCTCGTCGAGGAGCACGAGTGGAGGATCATGAATCGTCGCGATCACCAGCGACAGGCGCTTCTGCTGCCCGCCGGAAAGCTGGCCGAATCGCTTCGAGGCCTCATCTTCCAGGCCCATCGAACGCAGTAGGTCGCGCGAGCCCTGCCTTGACAGGGCGACCCCGTAAAGGGCCGCATATAGCCTCGTGATCTGAGCGATCGTGAGCACGGACTGAAAGCCGGTCGACTGGAGCTGCACGCCGATCCGGGCTTTCGCCGCGCGCGGGCTGGCATGGCGGTCGATGCCGCCGATCGTGACCGAGCCGGAATCCGGCTCGAGCAGGCCTTCGATGGCACTCAGGGTGGTGGTCTTGCCGGCGCCGTTCGGACCCAGCAGGCCGAAGATCTCTCCGGCCCGGACCTCAAGCGATACTCCGTCGACCGCCCTGGTGGGACCGTAGCTGACTCGAAGGTCCCTGACCTCCAGCGGGGCGGTGTTCACCTGCTCCAGTACGTCCCACACCCCATCGAGTCAATTACAAGCGATCCGTCGCCCTGGCTGGGACGAGCAATACCCAGCAGCTGGTCTCCGATCTCTGCCGCCACCTCGACGGCATGCCGCTGGCGCTCGAGTTGGCAGCGGTCAGGCTTCGTGCGCACCGACTTCGGCGCTGAAGACCAGGCTTGGTTCTTTGGGTTTATTGGCCACGTAGTCCGCCCCTTTCTGAAGACCCCAGCGCAGGGTGCCCAGACATCGATCTATTTGGCGTCTTCACCCGACATGGACGGCGTCACGGGCAAGTTCTTCGTCAATGGAAAGCCCAAGACCGCCAACAAGGTCGCCTACGACCCCGCCGCGATGGCAAGGCTCTGGCAGACAAGCGCCGACCTGGTCGGGATGAAACCGGCAATCTCGTAGATACGTCGGTCGAGTGCACGAATTGACCTTCACCGGTCACAGCCGGGTCACA
>Ga0209159_1001095_pt1 | contig 21878 bp, 17 predicted proteins | sample GraSoiAngelo_144_FD_185901 | JGI IMG/M metagenome (GOLD analysis project Ga0209159, IMG submission 185901) | Grasslands soil microbial communities from the Angelo Coastal Reserve, California, USA - 14_1009_02_40cm (SPAdes) (version 2) | ecosystem: Environmental > Terrestrial > Soil > Grasslands ...
GCGTTCGGGGTTTCCGAAGTTGAGGCAGTTGGTCACGGCCATCGGACGCGCGCCGGTGCAGGCAATGTTTCGGGCCGCCTCGGCAACCGCCGCTTTGGTGCCTTCATAGGGATCAAGGGCGACGTACCAGGGATTGCCGTCGGTCGTGAGGGCCAGTGCCTTGCCCGTGCCCGGCACCCGGAGCAGGGCGGCGTCAAAGCCTGGACCGAACACGGTGTTGTCCTGCACCTGGTGATCGTAGGTGCGGTAAATGGGGCGGCGGCTGCGCAAGTTCGGGCGGGCGATCAGGTCGAGCAGGATGGCCTCCGGCTCATCGACGGCGGGCCAGACGGGCGACGGCGGTTTGTCGGGAAACGCAGCGGCCGGCGATCGCAGGGGCACGCCATCGACGAGCGTTTTCAGTGGCAGATCGGCGACGATAGCACCGGCGTCGCGAATGCGGATCCGTCCGGTCGACGTGATGCTGCCAACCCGATCCGCATGCAACTCGAAATGATCGACGATCTGTCGGGCCGCTGCCTCAGCCTGCGGCCTGACCACCACCAGCATCCGCTCCTGGGATTCGGACAGCATGACCTCGTATGCGCTCATGCCCTGCTCCCGCCTGCTCACCCGATCGACATCGAGGTCGATGCCGCGACGTCCGCGGTAGGCCAATTCGCTGGCCGCACTCGTGAGTCCGGCGGCGCCCAGGTCCTGAATGGCGGTGACGCCGTCGAGCTCGTTGAGCTGCAGGCAAGCTTCGCAGAGCAGCTTCTCGAGGAATGGGTTCCCAACCTGGACCGCGGGGCGCCGTGATGCCGATCGCTCATCCATCTCCACGGAGGCGAAGGTGGCGCCGTGGATTCCATCACGGCCCGTGTCGGCACCAACCAGGAGCACGACGTCGCCGGTGTGGTCAGCCTTCGCGCGGCGAAGCCGGCTCTGCGCCACCAGCCCGACGCACATCGCATTGACGATCGGGTTGTCGGCGTAGCCGCGATCGAAGTACACCTCACCACCGACCGTAGGACAGCCGAAGCAATTGCCGTAGCCACCGATGCCGGCGACGACGCCCTGGAACAGGTGACGATTTCGGCCCTCGTCCAACGGACCGAAACGCAAAGCGTTGAGGATCGCGATGGGTCGCGCCCCCATGGCAAAAACATCCCGAAGAATGCCTCCCACCCCGGTGGCGGCACCCTGGTACGGCTCGATCGCCGATGGATGGTTGTGCGACTCGATCTTGAAGACCACCGCCAGCCCGTCGCCGATATCGACAGCCCCCGCGTTTTCGCCAGGTCCCTGCAGGACCTGGGGCCCCTCGGTTGGCAGCTGGCGCAGCAACGCTTTCGAGGTCTTGTAGGAGCAGTGCTCACTCCACAGCGCGCCGAGCATCCCGAGCTCCAGATCATTCGGGTCGCGTCCCAGGGCGCGAACGATGGTACCGTACTCATCCTCCTCGAGGGCCACGGCGTCGAGGTGGGCCTGTCTTATTGAAGCGGCCACTACACCGCCACCCGGGTGAGCGCATGGACGGCCGAGCGAAATATCGCGAGCCCATCCTCGCCGCCCAGCAGGGCTTCACAGGCCCGTTCGGGGTGCGGCATCATCCCGATCACGTTGCCGCGCGCGTTGGAGATTCCGGCGACGTTGCGCAGTGAGCCGTTCGGATTCGCGGCGGCGGTCACTCGACCGTCGGCGGCACAGTAGCGGAACACGACCCGCCCGGCTCGCTCGAGTGACTCAAGGGTTGCCGCATCGGCGAAAAAGTTGCCCTCGCCATGGGAAATCGGGATTCGGAGCACCTGCCCGGGACGACAGTCAAGAGTAAACGCGCAGTCGCTCTGCTCAACCCGTAGGTGGACCCACTCACATCGAAACTCGCAGGAGGCATTTCTGAGGAGCGCGCCGGGAAGCAGACGCGCTTCCTGCAGGATTTGAAATCCATTGCAGATACCCAGCACCAGCCCTCCCCGATTCGCAAAGTCGGCAACCGCCTCCATCACCGGCGCGAAGCGCGCAATCGCGCCGCAGCGCAGGTAGTCGCCGTAGGAAAAGCCGCCCGGGAGGATGACCAGCTCCAGGTCGTCGAGCGTACGCGCGCGATGGTCGACGTAGCGCACTGGCTCGCCGAGGATCTCACCGACCGCATGGGAACAGTCCCGGTCACTCCAGGTGCCGGGGAAGACGACGATCCCCGTCCTCATGCCGGCTGTACCTCGATGCGGAAATCTTCGATAACCGCATTGGCGAGCAGCTGCTGCGCCATCTCCTCCACACGAGCCCGGGCACGAGCTTCGTCCGGCTCGTCCAGAGTGATCGCGAGATATTTGCCCGCCCGCACATCCTTCACCGACTCGAACCCGAGAGCCTGCAGGCCGCCCCGGATCGTGAGGCCAGCCGGATCATTGACGACCGGCTTCAGCGTGACGAAGACTTCAGCCTTAAACACGGGAGCCCACCTGCAGACGCTCGATGGTCAGGCGCCGGAGCGCCTCGAGGTAGCGGGCACTCGTTCCCTCGACGACCTCATCAGGCAGCGAGGGCGCCGGCGGGTGCTTGTTCCAGCCAATCTGCTCGAGGTAATCGCGGACGAACTGCTTATCGAATGAGGGCTGGGGTCCGCCGGCCCGATATCGTTGCGCATCCCAGTATCGCGACGAATCGGGCGTCAACAGCTCGTCGATCAAGATGACGTCACCACCATCGAACCCGAACTCAAACTTCGTATCCGCCAGGATGAGTCCCGACTGCAGCGCGCGCTCCGCGGCAAACTGGTAGAGCGACAGGCTGAGCCGTTTGAGCGTCTGGGTCAGCTCCTGGCCAATCCGGTTGGCGAGCTCGGTGGGCGAGATGTTTTCATCATGGCCGGAGGTCGCCTTGGTGGCCGGCGTAAAAATCGGCTCCGGCAGCCGGTCGCTCTCTCGCAACCCCGCGGGCAGCCGCTCACCAGCGATCGACCCGGTCCGCTGGTAGTCCTTCCAACCCGAGCCGGAAATATAGCCGCGCACCACGCACTCGAATGGGATGGGCTCGGCCATCACGACCCGCATGCTGCGCTGCTCGAGATCCGGGTGCTCGCTGAGGACCGCTGCTGGGATCGACAGCGCAGGGGCAACGTGGTTGCGGACCAGGGCGGCGGTGTTACGGAACCAGGAGAGGGACAGCTGATTCAGGACGCGGCCTTTTTCTGGAATTGGGGTCGGCAGCACGACGTCGAAGGCGGAGATCCGGTCGGTCGTCACCATCAGGAGCTCGCGATCGCTGAGACGGTAGGTATCGCGCACCTTTCCCCGCGAGTGGAGTGGGAGCCGCAGCGAGGTGGTCAGAATGGCGGTCACAATCCCCCACCCTCCCCGCGCCCGCCAGCCTGGGAGGGTGATAAGGCCACGGGTTCGAGGCCGAGGCGCTCGAAGGTCACATCGAGATGGCGCAGGTAATAGGCCGGATCGAACAGCTCGGCCAGTTCCTCGGCGGTCAGTCGCTCGCGAACCTCCGGCACCTGTCCGACGATGGTCTTGAAATCCTGTCCATCATCGAGCGCAGTCAGGGCCGCCCGCTGCACCACCCGGTAGGCATCCTGGCGCGACATCCCCTTTTGCACCAGAGCCAGCAGGACCCGCTGGGAGAAAACCACGCCGCCGCTGCGGTACAGGTTGGCCCGCATGCGCGCGCGGTCGATGGTCAACCCTTCCAGGATGTCGGCCATCAAGCGAAGCATGTAATCGAGAAGGATGCAGGCATCGGGAAAGATGATCCGCTCCGCGGAGGAGTGGCTGATATCGCGCTCGTGCCAGAGTGCCTGGTTCTCCAGCGCCGTCTGGGCGTAGCCGCGGATCACCCGGGCCAGGCCACAGACTCGCTCGCTGAGAATGGGGTTGCGTTTGTGCGGCATCGCGGAGGAGCCCTTCTGCTGGTCGCCGAACGGCTCGCGGACCTCGGAGACCTCACTCCGCTGCAGATGACGGATGTCGGTCGCGAATTTCTCCAGGCTGCCGCCAAGCACCGCGAGCGTTGAGAGATAGGCGGCGTGCCGGTCGCGCGCGATCACCTGGGTCGTCACCGGCGCGACCTTCAGGCTCAGCTTCGCCAGGGCGGCTTCTTCGACGCGCGGGTCGACGGTGGCGTGGGTGCCCACTGCGCCGGACAGCTTGCCCACGCGGACGTCTTCGCGCACGGTGAGCAGCCGCTGGCGGTCGCGGTCCAGCTCGTCCAGCCAGCCCGCGAGCACGAAGCCGAAGCTGAGTGGTTCCGCATGGATCCCATGGGTCCGGCCGGCCATCAAGGTGCCGCGCTCCTCGATCGCCCGGCGCCGGATCACGGACGAGAGCCGATCGACGTCCTTGAGAAGGATGTCGGCGGCGCGCACCAGCTGCAGCGCGAGCGCCGTATCGAGGATGTCGGAGGAGGTCAGACCGCGGTGCAGGTAGCGGGCATCGTCGCCGACCGATTCCGCCAGCGAGTCCAGGAAGGCGACCACGTCATGGCCGACTCGCTCCTCCAGGCGTGCGATGTGTTCGGCATCGACGGTCGCGTGCCGGAGGCGGTCGATCGCCGATTTCGGGATCTCCCCGATCTCGGCCCACCCGTCGGTCACGATGAGTTCGATCCGCAGCCACAGTTCGTAGCGCTGCGTTGGAGAGAAGATCTCGCTCATCTCCGGGTGAGCGTACCGGGGGATCAAACGGCGGCTGGTCTCCTTTTGGGTGGCGGGCCGTCGGTGACCGGCTGATTATACTGGCGATTCCCCGCCCAAAACCGGTGGACCAGGCGCGACGCAAACCGTAACCTCCCTCCCTTTGGGCGACTTTTTCTGATACGGGAGTTGCTGGTAAATTGGCCGAACACGTAACCAAGAGGGGGCGTCTCCCGTTCAGTCTGCAGCGGGCGCCCCGTGGGGTGCCTTGATGCCGGACAGATTTGAAGAGCGGGAACTTGTCGAGCGTGCGAAGCTGGACCCGGACGCGTTCGGGGCGCTTTACGATCGCTATTTCCCGCAGATCTATCGCTTTGCGTATTCACGAGTGCGAGACCAGTCGCTGGCAGAGGATGTGACGTCGGAGGTGTTCTTTAAAGCGCTGAAAAACATCAAACGGTACACCTACTCGGGCCACCCCTTCTCCTCCTGGCTCTACCAGATCACGCTGAACGCCGTCGCCGACCACTATCGCGGGGCGGCGGCAAAAGAGGTAGAGCTCGAGGAGGGTGCCAGCCTGCCCAGCTCCGAGCCGACGGTGGTCGACGAGGTGGTGCGGCGCGATCGCAGCCGCCGGGTCTGGTCCGCGATTGACCAGCTGCCAAAGCACCAGCGGGCCGCCATGGTGCTGAAGTTCGGCGAGGACCGGAAGATCGAGGAGATCGCCCAGATCCTGGGCAAGAGCTCGGGCGCGGTCAAGCTGCTGCTCCACCGCGGGGTCGAGCGGCTGCGCCGGGAACTCCCGCCGGAATTCGAACTGGGGACGCCCTGATGGACGACAGAGAGCTCGACGAACTCTTCACCGATCCGGCCCACCACGAAGTGGTGGACCTCCTCAAGGCGTCGCGGCCCGCGACGCCTCCGCTCGACCCCAACTTCCGACTACACCTGCGCGCCCAGCTGATGGCCGAGGCGAGGAAGACGCTCACTCCACGAGCGTCGCGGTCATGGTTCCCATTCAACTTGACGCCTTCGGTGCTCGCGCCGGCGATGGCGGCGGTGGCCGCCGGCTTCATCGTTGTGCTTGGCATCGAGATCTACCTGGCGAACCGGCCGACGGGCTCGCCAGTCGCCGTTGTCAGCCCGATCAATAACAAGACGAACGTCGCGACCGCCGAGCCCATCGAGATCAAGTTCAGCGGTCCGGTCGACAAGGCAGCGGTCGAGGAGACGGTGCAAATCGAGCCGGCGACATCGGTTACCAAGCAGTGGGTAGGGAACACGCTCGTGATCGTCCCGAATCATCCGCTGGCCCCCAACACGACGTATACCGTGACCCTCAAGCCAAAGGCTGCGGCGGCGAGCGCGAACCCTGGCAACCCCACCAGCACGCCGAAGCCCGCGGTAGCACCCACCCCGGTCGTGGTGCATTTCACCACCGTCCGGGCGCCGGCCCCGCCGGTGGTGCCGCCGTCGTTTCGGAGCGCCGGCGTGACCTATGGGTTCGACAGCCGGCTGGCGGACTCGGGCAAGATCCTGGCCGCGACCTGGACTCCCGCGGGCCAGCTGCTGGTCACCCGCCCGGGTGGCCTGCCGGGGCCCGCCACGCTGCCCAGCCAGTCGCCGACGGCGACGGCTTTCGGTTCTGCCCCAACCACCGACGTCTGGCTGATGAGCCCGATCGGCACGCCGGTCCGGCTGGTGGCCCCCGGCGGCAACTTCCCGGCGGCGGCACCCTCGGGTGGGCTCTTCAGCGTTTGGCGTCAGTTGCAGGGGAACCAGGCCACCCTCGAGGTCCGTGACCTGCAGGGCAACCTGGTATCGACGGTCGCCACCGTTGACGGCGTCCCCGATCGTCCGGCGGTTTGGATCGGCCCGGACCGGCTCGCCTATGTGGATCAGGGCGTGCTCCGCCTCGTCGGGCTGCACAGCCCGGTTGTGGCAGCGACACTGAAAGTCGACCACGACGGCAGCCTGGCCGCTTCGCCGAACGGACAGTTCCTGGCAGTGCAGTCGACCACCGGCTCGGTCGTGTTGGACCTGACCCCATCCACCACCCGGCGCCTGCCCGACGGTGCCACCGGCTTTGCCTGGTCGAGCAAGGGCGACCTTGCGTTCACGATCCAGCGGGACAAGGGCACGGATCTGTACGTGGTGGCGGACGGCAAGACGTCCAGGATTGCCAGCGGCCCCAGCGGTCAGGCCTGGTCCGACCTGAACTGGGCGCCCGACGCGGCTTCGCTCCTCTTCGCCGCCAGGCCAACCGAGGGGATCAACACAATGTCCGTCCTGATGCTGGTCAATCGCGATGGCAGCAATCCAATCAGGTTCGGTCCCGAGCGGGAGTACAGCGCCCCGCAATGGTCACCGAGCGGCGACCTCGTGCTCTTCACCCGCAGGGACGAAGCCGGCGGGAACGCGTTCTGGACCGCCACCTCGGCCCCGTCCGGAAACGATGCGGCGGAACAGGAGGCGCTGGCTGAAGTCGAGAAATTCATGCAAGCCCGCATTCACGGTGATACCAGCACCGCGCAGGACGCACTGGACGATGCCGGTCGAGCGGCCTACCAGGCGGGCGCATCCTCGCTGTTTAGTCCCGCGGGGACGCAATTCAACCGCTACTACCCCGTCACCGTGCAGCTGACCGGCTCCAACCCGAACAAGTTCCTGGTGGGCGTCCGCATCTTCATCGCGAAATCAGGCGTTGAGACCAGCTTTTTCGAAGAGCAGCTCAGTCTGACCCTGCAGGCTCAGCGTTACCTGGTCGATGGCGTCAAGGCCTCCGACACCATGGCTCTCGGCCACGGTCCGACGGTCGTCTCGGTGCAAATCCTCCAGGCCCCGCCGGGCCAGCAGGTGCGGGTACGGTTTGACGCCGACCTTAAACCGGATAGCGTCAGCGGCGACACGATCCAGGTCAAGGATGCGAGTGGCCAGCTGATGGCCGCGCGGGTGAGCTTCGATCCCGACAAGCATCTGGCCATAGTCAACGTCCGGCTGCGGCCGGGCACCTATCAGCTCGTGGTCACCAGGGGCGTCACGGACATCAATGGCGCACCGCTGGCCCAGGAATACAGCGCCCCTCTGGTTATCAGTCGGTAACCGCGGCCGCGATGGCCGCCGCAACCTCGGCGCCGCCGTAGAGTGACTCGAGCGGCGACCCCTGGGCATCGAACTCCCTGGTTTTCTCCAGCAGGCGTGGGTGCTCCTGGATGAAACTCGTCGAGATCCGGCCGTTGAGGAAATCGGCTTCCTCAAGCAGGGCGCGATGGAATGGGACGGTGGTCTTCGGCCCGGTGAGCACCAGCTCCTGAAGGGCGCGGCGCCCCCGGCCGATAGCGGCATCCCGATCGTCCGCCCAGACGATCAACTTGAGCAGGAGCGAATCGAAGTGTGGGGAGATCTCCTGGTGCGGCCGGATGCCGCTATCGACTCGAACGCCCGGTCCGGCGGGCGGCGCGTACCGCTGAATCCGGCGGGGCGTGGGCATGAAGTTACGCAGGGCATCCTCGGCGTTGATCCGGAATTCGATGGCGTGGCCGCGCGGCGAGGAATAGCCCTGGGCCGGGATCCGCTCGCCACGCGAGATCCGGACCTGCTCGCGCACCAGGTCGATGCCGAGCACCAACTCGGTAACCGGATGCTCGACCTGCAGCCGGGTGTTCATTTCGAGGAAGTAGAAATCCTCACCCGACACGATGAACTCAATGGTCCCAGCGTTCTGATAACCGACCGCCGCGGCGGCCTTGACGGCCGCCTCTGCCATGGCACGGCGGCGCGCGTCGGTCAGGCCGACGGCCGGCGTTTCCTCCAGGAGTTTCTGATGCCGCCGTTGGATGGAGCACTCTCGCTCACCGAGCGCAAGCGTTGTGCCGTGGCCATCGGCGAGCACCTGGATCTCGATGTGGCGAGGGTGCGAGAGATAACGCTCGAGATAGACATCGGGGCTGCCGAAGGATGCCTGCGCCGCGCGGCGGCAGGCCTCAAAGGCGGCGGGGAGCTCCCCAGCCTGCTGGGCCACCCGCATTCCGATGCCGCCACCGCCGGCCGCGGCTTTGACCAGCACCGGGTAACCGATCCGCGCCGCCTCGGTGACCGCCGCCTGTTCGTCGCGCAACGCGGTGGTCCCTGGCACGACGGGGACGCCGGCCTCGATCATTCGGCGACGAGCCTCGACCTTGTCGCCCATCGCCCGCATGCTGGACGCCGAGGGTCCGATAAAGGTCAGGCCGTTGTTGACGCAGGCCTCCGCGAAGCTGGGATTCTCGGAAAGGAACCCATAGCCGGGATGAACCGCGTCAGCCCCCCGCTCCCGGGCGACCCGAACCAGTTGATCGATGTCGAGATAGGCCTGGCGCGGCGACGGCCCAGCCAGCGGCACCCGCTCGTCGGCGAAGTAGGCGTGGGGAGCACGGGCATCCGGCTCGGCATAAACCGCGACGGTAGGCACCCCCATCTCGCGGCAGGTGCGCATCACGCGAAGGGCGATCTCCCCGCGGTTCGCGATCAGGACTTTGGTGACGCTAGCCAATCGTCATCAGCACTTCGTTGGGCGCCACGATGCTCCCCTCTTTGGCGAAGACCTCGCGAACCGTTCCGCCGAGGGTGGCGACGATGTCGTTCTGCATTTTCATGGCTTCGAGCACGACGACCACGTCACCGAGGCGAACCTTGTCGCCGGGCGCGACCTTGACCTTGACGACCATGCCCTGCATCGGGGCCTGGATGGCCCCATTGCCACCGGTGGGCCTGCCAGCGGACGGCGCTGCGACCGCGGCCCGCGGGGCGTCTGCAGCCGCGCCGGGGACAGCGTCGGCAAGAATCCGGACGCGGTACGGCTCGCCGTCGACCTCGACCGTGAATTCGCGCGCGGCCGGCGGCGGCGCGGCCGGCGGGTCCGGCGCCGTGACGAGGGCAGGTGCCGGCGCGGGCTCCGACGTTTGGCTCGGACTTGCAGTTGGGACCGGCTCGACCCGGCGCGCCGAGGGACGGAGGATGCCGGGCGCCTCGTCCGGGAACAAGATATAGGTCAACACCTGGTCGATCCCGGTTGGCGTCAGCCCTTGCTTGCGCATCGCACGCCGAGCCCGGTCGAGGCCGGGTTGCAGCAGGTCGGCCGGCCGCAACGTGATCGCCTCTGACGAGCCGAGCGCGCGCTTGCGCACGTCCGCATCGATCGCGGCGGGCGGAGCACCGTACAGGCCCTTGACGTAGTCTCGAAATGGCTGATCGATGTGCTGGTAGCGCTTATCACTGAGCGTGTTGGCCAGCGCCTGGTTCGCCGCAATCCGGTTGATGGGCGCGGCCATCGGCGGGTAACCCATCTCCTGGCGAACCTGGACCAGCTCATGCATCAACCGGTCATAGCGATCGATGGCCTTGCGCTCGCGGAGATTGCGGATCATCACAGCCAGCACGGGGGCCGGCAGTTGGTGCTCGAGCACAAAGACGTCGTTGCGAAACGCGATCGGATCCTGGAACTCGAGATACTCGTCGTGGATCTCGTCGAAATACCGGCTGGCCTGGCTGATCAGCGTCAGATCGAGGCCGGTGTCGTAGGGCCCGTCGTGCAGGCTGGCGACCATCGTCTCGGTAGCCGGTTGGGAGGCGCCCCACGCGAGCGCTGAAAGCGCCGTATCCACCCCGGCCGCGCCGGCTTCGATGGCGGCGAAGTAGGTGATCGGCGCCAGGGCTGTCGTTGAATGCGAATGGATACTGACGGGCAGCTTGGTCCCGGTCACGAGCGCGCTGACCAGCGTCCGTGCAGTGGCCGGCGCCAGGATACCCGCCACATCTTCGATGCCGATCCAATCGGCCCCGAGCGCCTTCAGGCGGTTCGCCGACCGCACCAGCCAGGCCTCATCTTCGACCGGGCTCGGGCTGTAGACCAGTGCCCCGATGACGCGGGCACCCGCCTTGTGGGCTGCCTCGATCGGGACCTCGAGGTTGCGTAGATCATTGAGCGGGTCGAACATGCGGACCACGCGGATCCCGTCTTCCACCGCCTGCCCGATGAAGGCGCGAACCACATCGTCGGGCTGATGCGACTGGGCGATCAGCGTCTGACCGCGGATCAACATCTGCAGTGGCGTTTTTTCGATGGCGCCGCGCAGGGCGCGCAGCCGCTGCCACGGATCCTCCTGGAGGGCGCGCACCGAGGCCGCGAAGGTCCAGCCGCCCCAGGCATCGAGCGCGTGATAACCGATATCGTCGAGGTTCTTGGCGATGGGCAGCACATGCTGCAGCTTGAGGCGGCCCTGCACCAGGCTCTGCTGCGCGTCGCGCAGCACGGTCTCGGTGATCAAGACCCTGGGCACGCCGCTATTCTAGGTCGCCGAATTCAAGGCCAAAGTTATTGTTAAGCCATGCCTGCCGCGAGGATCCTGGCGGATGAGTCCCCATGTCTCCCGTCGTACTGGCGCTCGACGACGGCGCTCACCAGCACCCTTGGGGCGCGATTGAGCCAAACCCTGGCCTGGCTCGCGCGGCTTATGGCTTAGGTTTCCGGCCAGCCTCCCGTCGCTTGACCAGTTTTTCTCGTGCGGCCGGGTCGGCCAGCGCCAGGATGCCCATCGCCAGGTGGCCGGCGTTGCGGGCCCCGGCCTCCCCGATGGCGACGGTGGCGACCGGGATCCCGGCCGGCATCTGCGCCATGGACAGCAGGGCGTCAAGCCCGCCAAGCACGCCCGCGGACATGGGCACGCCGATGACCGGCAGCACGCTCCAGGCCGCGACCACGCCGGGTAAATGGGCGGCCCCGCCGGCGGCGGCGATCAACACCTTGAGCCCTCGACCTTCTGCCTCGGTCGCCCACTGCCGGCAGCCCTCGGGATCACGGTGCGCCGAGCGAACCACCACCTCGTACGAAACGCCGTAGCCGTCGAGCACCTCGCAGCAGCGCTGGATCGTCGGCCGATCCGACTCGCTGCCCATCACGATGCCGACGAGCGGCGCGTCGCTCACGGCAGAGCCGGGGCTTCGACCTCGCGCTCCGCGAGGTCGTTGCGATAGGTCATGCCCTGAAAACGAATGCGCTCGACGTTCCGATAGGCGCGCTCTCGAGCCTCGGCCATCGAATCGCCCAGCGCGACCAGGGTCAAGACCCGGCCGCCGGCCGTCACATAGCCTGACGGATCAGCCGCGGCGCCGGCATGGAAGACAAGAACGTCGCGCTCGATCGTGCCTAACCCTTCGATCGGGAACCCGGTGGTATAGGTCCCGGGATACCCGCGGGACGCAAGGACGACTCCGACACTCGACCTGGCGGTCCATGACCCGCTCGCTCCCGCGAGCTCGCCGCCCGCCGCTGCCTCCAGCAGGGCGATCAGGTCATTCTCGAGCCGTGGCAAAACCACCTGGGCCTCGGGGTCGCCGAAGCGGGCGTTGAATTCCAGTGCCTGGATGCCTCCCGGCCCCAGCATCAAGCCGGCGTAGAGGCAGCCGCGGTAGGGTGTACCAGCGTCCCGCAATCCATCAACGATGGGTGTCAATACGGTGGTCACAGCCTTTTCGACGGCGTCCGGCCCAAAGAAGGAGACCGGCGAGTATCCGCCCATCCCGCCCGTGTTGGGTCCTTTGTCGCCGTCGAAGGCGCGTTTGTAGTCACACGCCGGCGCCAGCGGCAGGATGCGTTCGCCATCGACGAACGCCATCAGCGAGACCTCCCGCCCGGCGATCTTCTCTTCCAGCACGATGCGATCGGCCGCGGCACCGACGGTCCGGCGCAGCATTAGCGTGTCGATGCATTCCAGCGTTTCCTCCGCATCGCGCGCCACCAGGGTCCCCTTGCCTTTCGCCAGGCCGTCGGCCTTGACGACGAAGGCGCGGCGTTCGCCACGCACGAAGTCCTTCGCGCTGCCCGGGTCGGAGAAGACCCGATAGGCCGGCGTTGGCACCCCGGCGCGTTCCATGAGCGATTTCGCGAACGCCTTACTGCTCTCGATGCGGCCCGCCGCCTGAGTGGGCCCAAAGACGAGCCTTCCGGCCGCGGTCAGGCGGTCGGCCAATCCGGCGGCGACCGCCACCTCCGGCCCGATGACGGTCAGCCCGACGTCGCGCTCGTTCACAAACCTCGCGATATTCTCGGCGTCGGTCGGCTGAAGCCCGGTATTGATGGCGATCGCCCCGGTTGCGGCATTACCGGGCGCACAGAACACCGTATCGGTCAGCGGGCTCTGCAGCGCCTTCCACGTCAGCGCGTGCTCGCGCGCGCCGCCGCCCACGATGAGGACGTTCATCGCTTAGAACCCCCAAGGGAACCTATTCCCATTCGATCGTCGACGGCGGCTTCGACGAGATGTCGTACACCACGCGATTCACGCCGGGAACCTCGTTGACGACGCGACTCGAGATCTTCGCCAGGACGTCGTATGGCAGTCGCGCCCAGTCGGCGGTCATGCCGTCCTCACTCTGCACGGCTCGGACGGCGACCACGTTGCCGTAGGTGCGGTAGTCGCCCATCACGCCCACGCTGTGCAACGGCGTCAGGATCGCGAAGGCTTGCCAGAGCGAGCGATAGAGCCCGGCGGCTTTGATCTCGTCGATAACGATCCAGTCGGCCGCCCGTAGCGTCTCGAGCCGGTCCCGGGTGACCTCGCCGATGATGCGGACCGCGAGCCCCGGACCGGGGAAGGGTTGCCGCAGCACCATGTCATCGGGAAGCCCCAACGCGGAGCCGATCGCGCGGACTTCGTCCTTGAAGAGGTATCGAAGCGGCTCGACCAGCTCGAAGCGAAGGTCTGGAGGCAAGCCACCGACGTTGTGGTGGGTCTTGATGCGGTGCGCATTGACCGTGTCATGACTCGTGCTTTCGATCACGTCCGGATAGAGCGTGCCCTGCGCCAGGAAATCGACGTTCCGCAAGGCCCCGGCCTCACGCTCGAAGACCGCGATGAACGTCGCACCGATGCGCCGGCGCTTTTCTTCTGGATCGATAACCCCCTGCAGGGCGGCCAGGAACTGGTCGCCGGCGTCGACGGTCTTCACCTCGATGCCCAGATGCCGCTGCATCACGTCCTCGACCCTGCGCCGCTCGTCGCGCCGGAGCAGCCCATTATCAACCAGCAAACAGGTCAGTTGACCCGGGAGTGCGCGATGCACCAGGGTCGCGCATACCGCCGAGTCGACGCCGCCGGAGAGCGCGCAGAGGACCCGCCCCTCGCCCACCTGTTCGCGAATCGCGCTGGTCGCCTGCTCGATGAACGCGGCCGGCTTCCAGCTGCCGCGACAGGCGGACACCTCATAAAGGAAGTTCCGGATGATCTCACGCCCCTGGGGGGTATGGATGACCTCCGGATGGAAGGCGATGCCGAAACGCCCGGCGTCATCGGCCATCGCCGCGATCAGTGAATTGTCGGATTGCGCGAGCCGCCGAAAGCCGGCGGGCGCCTCCAGGATGGTGTCGCCGTGGCTCATCCACACCGACAGGGTCGACGGCAGGTCCTTGAACAATCGCGAGGGTTCATCGACCCGGACGCTGGCCGGACCGTACTCCCGCTTGCCGGCGCCGGCCACCCGCCCACCCAGCTGGTGGGCGAGAAGCTGCATGCCGTAGCAGATGCCGAGCAGCGGGATGCCGGCCGTCAACACCGCCGGATCGGCAAGCGGTGCCCCGTCCCCGTACACGCTGGCCGGCCCGCCCGACAGGATGAGCGCCCTGGGGGCGCGAGCCCGGATCGCGGCCCATGGTGTCGATCCGGGAATCAATTCACAGTAAACGCCGGCCTCACGCACCCGGCGAGCGATCAACTGGCTGTATTGCGACCCGAAATCGAGAACCAGCACCAGCTCCTCCCCCACGCTGCGCTCCGCCGGAGGGTGATGCTGGGCGGCGACGGCCCCGCCTGCACTGGCGGCCGCTATGTGCCCATCCCGACTTGCTGCGCCTGCTGAAAGAGCTTGCCTTCGTTCTGGATCGCCGGGGCGATCACGAGCTCGGTCTGCTGGAAGTCGCGCAGCGTGCGCGCCCCGCAGACCCCCATCGCGGAGCGCAGGGCGCCGACCAGGTTCTGGGTACCATCGTCGACGCGAGCCGGGCCCAGCAGCACCTGGCGGAGCGTCCCACGCTGGCCGACCTTGATTCGGGTGCCGCGCGGCAGGTTGGGGTCGGGCGTGGCCATACCCCAGTGATAGCCGCCGCCAGCCGCGTCGGTCGTGCCGGCGAAGATCGAGCCGATCATCACCGCGTCGGCGCCGGAGGCGAAGGCCTTGGCGATGTCGCCGCCCACCCGCATCCCGCCATCCGTGATGACCTGGACCCGCCGACCGGTTTCTCGAAGGTACGTCTCGCGGGCGGCCGCGACGTCGCTGGTCGCGGTGACCTGCGGGACGCCGACGCCCAACACCCCCCTGGTTGTGCAGGCCGCTCCCGGGCCAACGCCCACCAGGATGCCGGTGATGCCGGTCTGCATCAATTCCAGCGCCGTCTCGTACTCGACACAGTTGCCGGCAACCACGGGGATCCTGAGACTGGCGCAGAGCTTTTCGAACGAGAGCTGATCGTAGGAGCGCGAGATGTGGCGGGCGGTCAGCACCGTACCCTGGACGACCAGGCAATCCGCTCCCGCCTCCTGCACGACGCCCGAACGCCGGCTGGCCTGGGCGGGCACCGTCGACACCGCGACCGGGACCCCGGCCCGCTTGACGGCAGTGATCCGCTCCCCGATCAAGTGTTCCCGGATCGGGGCTTGATAGACCTTCTGCAGCAACTGATTGATGCGGTCGCGGGGAGCCTCGGCAATCTCGTGCAGGACGTTGCTGGGGTCGACATAACGGGTCTGCAGTCCGTCGAGGTTGATGACGGCCATCCCGCCCAGGCGGCCCATCTCAACGGCGAAACGGACGTCGACGACGCCGTCCATGGCGGCCGCCAGGATGGGGACGGCGAGGCGCAAGGCGCCCAGCTCGAAGGTGCTGTCGACCTCTTGTGGGTTGATCGTGATCCGCCCCGGCACCAGCGCCACCTCGTCGAAGCCGTACGCCCGACGGGCTCGCTTGAAACGGCCCACCTCCAGCGTGTCGCCCTCCACGACGGCGACTGGTTGGACGGGCGCACGCACACTCATCGCGGTCGACCTCGAAACCGTGTCGAGCTCAAAAGGTATGCGTGGACCTCAGTACGGGTGGTTTTCGGGGATTATAGCGGATGGGTTTTTCGATGGATCAACAACTTTCGCCGCCGGACCGGGTCAGCGCCGCGTTGAGAAGAGCCGGAGTGTCGGCGCGCATCGAGCAGTTTTCGACCTCCACGCGCACCGCTCAGGAGGCGGCCGACTCGATCGGCACCGAGGTGGGACAGATCGTGAAGTCACTGCTCTTCCTCGCCGGCGAGAAGCCGGTGCTCGCGCTCGTTTCCGGCGTGAACCAACTCGACGTCGGGCGTCTCGCATCGCTGGCCGGAGCGCCAGTCCGAAAGCCCGACGCGAACGCGGTGCGCGACGCGACCGGCTACGCCATCGGCGGGGTCCCACCAACCGGCTTTCCGACGCCAATCCGGACCTTCATCGACCGCGACCTGCTGCAGTACGACGTGGTGTGGGCGGCCGCCGGCACGCCGCGGCACGTCTTTGCCATCGCGCCGCAGGAGCTGGCGCGGGTGACCGCCGCTACCGTGGTCGATCTGAAACGAGGCTAGGGGTAGATGCCGCGAATGGTCGTGGCTTGCGCGACCTTGTCGACGGCCAGCACGTAGGCCGCGGTGCGCATCATCACCTTTTTTTCCAGGCTGACTCTGAGCACGTTGTCGAACGCCCGCAACATGATCCGCTCCAGGCGCTCGTTGATGTCGTGCTCATCCCAGAAAAACTCCTGGAGGTCCTGGACCCACTCGAAATACGAAACGGTCACGCCACCGGCGTTGGCCAGGATGTCGGGGATGACGAACACCCCCTTGTCGTAGAGAATCTCGTCGGCCTCCGGGGTGGTCGGGCCGTTGGCCCCCTCGCAGACGACCTTGGCCTTGATCCGGCTGGCGTTTCCCTCGTGGATCTGGTTTTCCAGTGCGGCCGGCACCAGCACGGTGACCGGCAGCTCCAGTAAGTCTTCGTTGGAGATGAACTCGCAGACTTTCTGCCGCAGCCGGCCGTTGAGTTCCTTCTCGCGGACGACCTCGTCGAGCTCGATGCCACCTTCGTTGTAGCAGGCGCCATTCGAGTCGCTGACGGCGATCACCTTGCAGCCGGACCGGGCCAGGAGTTTGGCGGTGGTGTAGCCGACGTTCCCGACGCCCTGGACCGCGACGGTCGCGTCCTCAGGGCGGATCTTCAGATGCTTCAGCGCCGCCAGCGTGGTTAGCTGGCAACCGCGGCCGGTCGCTTCCGGCCTGCCTTCAGAGCCGCCGATGCCCAGCGGTTTGCCGGTGACGACCGCCGGCACGGAGTGGCCAGCGTGCATGCTGATGGTATCCATCATCCAGGCCATGATCTGGGCATTCGTGTTGACGTCGGGAGCGGGGATGTCCCGGTCCGGGCCAATCAAGATGCTGATCTCGCTGGTATAGCGGCGGGTCAGGTTCTCGAGCTCATTACGGCTGAGGCGCTTTGGCTCGACGATCACCCCACCCTTCGCCCCGCCGTACGGAATCCCGACCACGGCGCACTTCCAGGTCATCCACATGGCGAGCGCCTTAACCTCGTCGATGGTGACCCCGGGGTGGTAGCGAATGCCGCCTTTCGCGGGGCCGCGGTCGACGTTGTGATGCACCCGAAAGCCGGTGAACATCTGGATCGTGTGGTCGTCCATCAGCACCGGGAAGGTGACGGTCAGTTCGCGCTTGCACTCGCGCAGGACCCGGGCCATGTTCGGATCGAGCCCGAGCGCCTCAGCGGCGATATCGAACTGTCGTTGGGCGATCTTCCACGGATTCGAATGGTCGGGATCTGGCTGCGCAAAGCCCCTGCGCGGCGTCGCCTCTACCTTCTGAGCCATGGCTCCTCCTACTCGTGTACGCCGGCGATGAACGCTGACCCGGCGCCGGGCACCCATTACACTACACGGCACCGTGACGCCGCGGATGACGGTCCTGGCAAGCGTGTCGCTTGCAACATTTCTCGTCACCGGGCTCGCCGCCACCCAGTTTCGAAGCCAGCCGCTTGCGTCGTCCAACCGGCTCGCTCGGGATGAAGCCCTGCGCCAGAGCGTCAACCAGCTCGAGGACCAGAATCGGGCGCTGAAGGCGCGGGTTCAGGCACTGCAGAACGAGGTCAAGGCGCGGGAAGACGAGAGTGCCCGCCGCTCGAGCGCCGTCCAGCAGGTCAAGGCCCTGCTCGATGAACAGAGGGCGATCGCCGGGCTTACCGCCCTGCACGGACCCGGCTTGACCATCCAGCTCCGCGACGGCGTCGACCCGAATGACCCGGCCGACCGTTCGCTGGGCTGGACGATCCACTACCAGGATCTGCAGGACATCGTCAGCCTGCTGTGGGCGAGCGGCGCCGAGGCCGTCACGGTAAACGGGCAGCGGGTGGTGCCCACCACCTCCTTCCACTATGCCGGCGTCAACATTCTCATCAACAACGCCAACCGGCTGACCGGCCCGTATACCGTGACGGCGCTGGGCGATCCGTCAACGCTCGCCAACGGGGTTGGCGATCCGGACCAGCTGGCCGAGCTCAAGAGCCGTAATCGCATCTACCGGCTCGGCTTGAGCTGGCTGCGCAGTACCCGGCTGAGCGTGCCAGCCTACGATGCGACCTTCCTGGTGAAGAATGCTCAACCACTCGGGTGACGGGACCGCCCGTTTTCAACGCGTCATCGTGGTCAGTCTGATCGGCCTGGCGCTTGGCTTTCTCGTGGTCGTGCAGCTCCGGTCACAGGCAGTGGTGGCCCGAACCCTGGCGGCTCAGGACGACACCAGCGTGGCGTTGCTGATCAACGACCTGAACCGGGCCAACAATCAGCTCATCCAGCAAGCGGCGGCGCTTTCGCAACAGGAAACTCAGCTGCGCCAGGCCCTGACCGCCGGCGGCGCCGACGCGCAGGCGATCTCAAAAGAGCTCCAGACGCTACGGGCGGTCACGGGCGGCGTCCCGGTCCACGGCCCTGGACTGCAGATCCGGATCATGGGGCCGATCATGGACTTTGAGCTGCAGGACCTGCTCAACAGCCTTCGCACCGCAGGTGGCGAAGCCTTCTCGCTCAATGGCAGTCGGATGATCGGCAGCACGCCGATTGTGAGCCAGAGAAACACGCTGATGATCGGTGGGCATGCCGTCAGCGCACCCCTGGTGCTCCTGGTGATCGGCGACCCGGAGCAGCTCGAGCCCGCGGCGGACCTGTCTGCCAGCAGCCTCCAGACCCGGGTGCAGGTCGACATCCAGCGTAAATCCGACCTCACCATCACCGAGGTCATCAACGCTCGCCCGCTGATCTACGCGCAGCTCGGCCGGTAAACTTTGTTGATGGCGCGCATCGTCGAGCTGCGCAGCGATACCTTCACGCAACCGACCGAGTCGATGCGGAAGGCAATGGCGGTCGCGGAGGTCGGCGACGACGTTTGGGACGAAGACCCCACCATCCACCGCCTCCAGGAACGCGCCGCGCAGATGGTCGGCATGGAGGCATCGCTCTTCGTCCCCAGCGGGACGATGGGCAATCTCTGCGCGCTGCTCAGCCACGCCCAGCCGGGCGACGAGGTCATCGTGGAGGTCGATAGCCACATTTTTCAGAATGAAGTCGCTGGAGCGTCCGCCGTCGGCGGGCTCCAGCTGCGCCCGCTGAACAGCGAGAACGGCCGGCTCCAGCCGGAGCAGATCTCGCGGGTCATCCGGCAACCGGACATCCACGAGCCACGCAGTGCTCTGCTCTGCTTCGAGAACACCCACAATCGCAAGGGTGGCACCTGTCTGAGCCCGGGCCAGACCGAGGCGCTCTGCGACGTGGCTCATCAGGCCGGCTTGAAGGTTCACCTGGACGGGGCCCGGGTCTTCAATGCCGCTGTCGCCCAGCAGGTTGACGTCCGCGAGCTCACTGGTCCGGTCGACTCCGTGATGTTCTGCCTCTCCAAGGGATTGAGTGCGCCGGTCGGGTCCATGCTGGCCGGCACGGCCGCCTTCACCGAGCGCGCTCGACGGATGCGCAAAATGCTTGGCGGCGGCATGCGCCAGGCGGGCGTTCTCGCGGCAGCGGGACTGTGCGCGCTGGACGAAATGGTCGATCGCCTCGCGGACGATCACGTCAATGCCAGGCGTCTGGCCGAAGGCCTGCAGGGACTGTCGGAGTTCGACGTCGACCTCGCGACGGTGGAGACGAACATGGTCTTTGGCCAGTGCCGTCCGCCCCTCACCGCCCGTCAATTCATCGAACGATGCGGTACGGTCGGCGTGTTGCTCGACCAGGCATCACCCGATCGATGGCGGATGGTTACTCACCGGGGGGTCAGCGCCGACGACGTCGACTACGCCATCGAGGCCGTCCGCCGGCTTTTTTTGGAGCCAGCCACCACACCGCTTCGCGCCACGGGTTAACGGATCACAAGCCGCGGAGCTGCGGAGCCGGCCTTATCGAACGGGCACGCCGGTCGTGCCATCGAACAGTGGACCGCCGAAGGTTGCCTCCGGCAACAGGAGCATGCTCCCCAACGTCTGCCAGTCACCGCTGGCGTCCGTCATGATGCCGGCCGGCGCCTGCGGCGTGCCGCCTAGAGCGATGGCCAGCGGTTTCCCCGGCAACATCCAGCCGGATGCGATGGCCGCCAGCCCGGGGTCGGCGATACCAAAGACGTGAACGGCGCCAGCGCTGTCGAGCGCGAGGCCGGCGTGTGATCCAGGGAACACCGCCGCATCCACCAGCGTCGTGCCGGGCGAAAGCGAGACGGAGCCGCCACCCCGACTCTCTCCCGCCACGGAGGAGGATGCCACGGCGATGGCGCCGCCGGCATCCACCGCGAGGATGCTGCCATCGCTCGTACCCAGCAGGCGGACGGGCGACTTGACGGCAAACCGGGGTCCGGCCAACCCGGAGCTGTTCCAGGTGGTGCCATCGGCCAGCAGGCGGAGCGGCCCGGAGGGTAGGGTGGCCACATCGACAGCAGCCGCCACTGACGCCGGCGGCGCGTTCGGTATCGGGGCGCTCCCGCCCAATCCATGCACCGAGGCATCGGTGCCGAGCAGGAGCGCGCCCTCAGCGGAGGGGTGTTCCTGGCGCACGCCCATTACCGCCGCCGCCCCCTCCGGCTGAGCCGGGAGTGGGCCCAGTACGGCGTGATCCGCCGCGGTGGCCGGCATGGCGGCGCCTGCCGAGAGCGAGGCCGTCACGACGACGGGCGCCGCGGGATTTCGGGCAGCGTCGTTGAGCGTGAGTCGGAGCTGATAGGTGACCCCAGGATCGCCGAGGAAGCGGAGCGCGCCCTGGCTTTTACCGGCCGCCGGCTGGTCAGCCGACTGCGAGTACCACGGCCGAAACGCGGTCGATCCGGCTGCCACCTCGATCGCCAGGCCCTTGACACCAGACAGGGCGTCGTTGCCCGACCAGTGCAGGCTGGGCGCAATCGACGAGCCGGGATCGACGCGCAGCGCCGATGTGGGCGGGTCGACGTCATATAGATATAGGTAGGTGATGTCGGCGCTGGTGCCCGCCCGGTCGAAGACCCGAAGGTGCAGGGTGTGGGCTCCGGGGCCGGGTACGGCTGCGCTCCCACTCGTCGCCAGCGTACGGCCGGCCGCCACACCTGGGTCGGCGTCCCAGCGCGCAGCGAATCCAGCCAGGCCGCGACCTCCGTCGCGGAGGCGCCAGCTCACCGGTGGTGGCGGCCCATCGATGCCGTACCAGTAGTTCCAGTGCGCTCCCGAAGGAAAGGCGAGCGGCAGCAGGAAGGGCACCGGCGGGTTGCTCGTCCACAGATTGCCCAGGTCCCAACGCCAGGGATCCTTGCCCGGCCCGGTCCAGCCGTAGGGATCGACCGAGTGCCACGGCGTGAGCAGGTCGCGCACCTCGAAGTGAAGATGCGGGCCCGTGGAATTTCCCGTGCTACCGCTGAGCGCGATCAGCTGGCCTCGAGACACGTGCTGTCCCGGATACACGAAGAGTTGATTGTTGTGGAAGTAGGCGGTGCGGTCGTAGGCGTGATCGATGACGACGCCCCAACCGCCGCTGTCGCTCCACTCGCTGTAGATGACGGTGCCCTCATCGGCCGCCAGCACCGGCGTGTTCGACGGTACGGCGAAATCCGTACCCCGATGGCCGTCATAGGCGTAGCCCCGGGCGCCGTCGAAGCGGATCATCGTCCCGTCGTCTTGCCGGTCGGGGTAATGGTGGTCCGTCCACG
>Ga0209159_1001096_pt1 | contig 21856 bp, 16 predicted proteins | sample GraSoiAngelo_144_FD_185901 | JGI IMG/M metagenome (GOLD analysis project Ga0209159, IMG submission 185901) | Grasslands soil microbial communities from the Angelo Coastal Reserve, California, USA - 14_1009_02_40cm (SPAdes) (version 2) | ecosystem: Environmental > Terrestrial > Soil > Grasslands ...
TTTACCTTGCGGTGACCGATTACTATTTTAAAAATGGGCAGGTATAAATGAAAGTGGGTCTGATCGGTTACGGCTATTGGGGACCCAATCTGCTTCGTAACTTGCACGAGACGAAGGACGTGGAGGTTCAGCGATGCGTCGATCTGAGCGCCGAGCGGCGCGCCGCTGCGAGTAAACGCTACCCGAATGTGAAGGTTTCTGCCGACGCCGAGGAAATCCTGAGCGACCCACAAATAAATGCGGTGGTTCTGGCAACACCCGTTTTCACTCATTATGCGCTCGCAAAGCGGGCTCTGGAAGCTAACAAACATGTGTTTGTGGAAAAACCCATGACCCGCACAGTCAAAGAGGCCGAGGAGCTCATCGGTTTAGCCGAAAGAAAGGGTCTCACTCTGATGGTGGATCACACCTTCATCTATACCGGAGCCGTTCGTAGGATGAAGGAAATAATTGAAGCCGGTGACCTTGGCGAGCTCTACTACTTTGATTCCGTGCGCGTAAATCTTGGGCCATGGCGGCATGATATTGATGTCATCTGGGACTTGGCGGCGCACGATCTCTCTATCTTAACTTATCTCGTTCCCGATAAGCCACAGTCTGTTTCCGCGGAAGGTTCCGATCATATCGAACCCGGACTTGTTGACGTCGCCTATCTGACATTGCACTTTGCGAACAACTTCATCGCGAACTTCCACGTTAACTGGCTTTCGCCAGTGAAAGTGCGGCAGAACTTGATCGGCGGGAGTCGACGAATGGTGGTCTACGATGACATGGAGCTGACCGAAAAAGTTCGCGTTTACGATCGCGGGATACAAGTCAAATCTCAGGAGGGAATTTACAAAGCGTTAGTTGATTACCGAATGGGCGACGTATGGTCGCCAAAGATCGATATGCGCGAAGCGCTTTCACTCGAATGCGAGCACTTTGTTGATTGCATCCGCAACAGCAAAGTGCCAAGATCAGACGGTGTAGCTGGTCTGGCGGTTGTCAGAATTCTGGAGGCGGCAAGCATTTCCCTGGCAAACAACGGCGCTCGCGTTGTCCTTTCCCGCGGATTGCAATCTGATGCTTCCTCTGCGCGGAGTTAACCAAGGGCGATAGTTGCGCTGCTGACATTAATCCGATGGCAACACGTCAAAACAGAGCAGAGAATAAGACAACGGTTCCGTACGTCGATCTCCAAGCGCAATATCGCAGCATCCGTAGCGAAGTGTTAAAGGCATTGGAAGAAGTTTGCGAATCCGCGCGGTTTGTCCAGGGACCAAAGACGTCAAAATTTGAGGAAGAATTCGCAGCTTATTGTGGCGTCAACTACTGCGTCAGCTTGAACAGCGGGACAAGCGCGCTCCATCTTGCACTGCGCTGCCTTGATATTGGTCCAGGGGATGAGGTAATCACCGTCGCTATGAGTTTCATCGCGACCGCTTGGGCGATCAGTTATGTAGGTGCAACGCCAGTTTTTGTTGATATCGATGCTGCACGTCGGACCATGTCTCCGACTAAACTCGAAGCCGCCATTACTCCCCGGACAAAAGCCATAATTCCAGTACACCTATATGGTATGCCTGCGGAAATGGACAGGATCAACGCGATCGCTGTTCAACATGGTATACCTATTATCGAGGACGCCGCCCAAGCGCACGGAGCACGGTATCGCGGCAAACGGGTTGGCCAATTCGGAAAAATCGCGTGCTTTAGCTTTTACCCGGGCAAGAACTTAGGTGCTTATGGCGAAGGTGGAGCTTTGACGACGAATGACACCCTGATCGCGCAGCGTGCCCGTTCCCTGCGTGATCACGCGCAAAACGAACGATACTTCCACGAGGAGATCGGATATAACTACCGAATGGACAGCTTCCAGGCAGCAGTCCTGGCTATTAAGCTAAAGCAGCTCGACAGTTGGAATGCGATTCGTGCCGGTCGCGCGGCCTGCTACGCCAAACTACTCAAGGATTCGTCCTACAAGTTGCCCACGCATTTTTCCGATTGCGAGTGTGTATGGCACTGTTATGTCATCGAATGTCAGGATCGCAACCGCGTCCGGCATGTTTTGCAGGAGGCCGGCATCGAGACCGGTCTCCATTACCCCCTGCCGATTCATCTGCAAAAAGCCTACGCATTCCTTGGTTATCGCCGCGGCGATTTGCCGGTTACCGAAGCGCTTTGCGACCGCTGCCTGTCGCTCCCGATGTCTGCGGATTTGACCGATGAACAAATTTCCGCCGTCGTTTCAGCTTTGCGAAAGGCAGCGGCCTGATCGCTCACATGCAGATCCGCAACCGCCAAGGTCCCCCCCGTCGACGATTACATCCGCGATTACAGCACATGGCTCAAGACGGTAAAGTAACAAGCTTTGATCGCGAGAGCGTGAATCGACATGTACGCTTGTCGCTCTGCTTAAGATCTCACCTTTTACCCACGGAAAATAACGGCGAAACTCAGGCTATGCCATTAGCCTTATTGCTCGAGATAAAATATGGGAACCAAACCACCCGCCATTAGCGTCATAATTCCGACGTTTAATCGGTCCGCGATGTTGGCCGACACTCTGGAGAGCTTCGCCGCTCAGAGTTTACCCAAGAATCGCTACGAGGTGATCGTGGTCGACGATGGCTCCAAAGACACTACGCGGGAGGTGTGTCGCGACTTTGCCTCGCGGATCGAGCTAAAGTACCTTCATATTGATAACTCGGGCACATCGGCCGCGAAGAACACCGGTGTCTTGGCGTCCCGCGGCAAGATTTTGCTTTTTTTTGATGATGACGATATCGCCGATCATCGTTTGCTGGAGGAACATCTAAAAGCCCACGAGCACCATCAGGCGGAGAACATAGCCATCCTCGGATACACGACATGGGCACCGACGCTTTCAGTTACGCCTTTGATGCGGTACGTCACAGATATTGGAGGATTTCTCTTCGCCTACGGTGGTCTCAAGGACGGGCAAATGCTCGACTTCACCTATCTCTGGGCCGGGCGCTGTTCGTGTAAACGATCGTTTCTCGCCAAACATGGGGTCTTCAATCGGCAGTTCCGAGCCCCGGGGATCGAGGACATCGAATTGGGATACCGCCTTTCGAAGTTCGGATTGCGTGTGGTTTTTCACCGCGCCGCTGTAAGCTACATGACAAGAGCGGTTACCTTCGACGAATTCTGCGAGCGCTGTGAGCGGCAGGGGGAGGCTCTTTTTCTGTTTAGCCAATTGCACGACGACCCGATTGTGCAGCAATATTGCCAGCTCGCCGATCCCCTTATCGAGAATCGTGCCGTCGGCGTGGATGCGGAAGCCAGATGGCCGGAGATCGCAGCTTTATTCCGGGAGAAAGTCGATCAGGCTGGCCGCGTTGAGCGATTATTAGCCTGGGGGTTCGAGCCCGAGGCAACTTTAAAGGAATCAGATAACGCGGCTTCTAAAAGGTCAGCGCAAGCGGAGGCCTACCGGCTCCAGATGCACGAACTTTTCGTCAAGGTTAGTGAACGAGAAAGGCTCTCATCGGAAGGCGCAGCTGCTCATCAGGCGGAGGCCTACCGGCTCCAGATGCACGAACTTTTCGCCAAGGTTAGCGAACTGGCCGCGCAGGAGGAAGGCTACCGGCTCCAGATGCGCGAACTTTTCGCCAAGGTTAGCGAACTGGAAAGGCTGTTATCCGAGCGGGGAGCGACGCATCAAGCAGACCTTGCGAAGCAAACTGCAGTGCACCAAGCCGAACTTGCGAAGCTTAACCGAGATGTGGGAGACCTTGCGCAGCTTAACGACGATCTTAGAAACCGTTTCGAGGAAATCAACCACCTGCTTCACGGCAAAAGTGTCAGCCTGGCAGAACAGGAGCAGCGCGTTGGGGAGTTGACAGACCGGCTGCGGAAACAGCTCTGGAGCACCAGAAAACTCTCGCGTTTGCTCGATGATGTGAAAAACGCCGCCGCGCGCCTGCGATCTTCCCGTCGCTGGAAGTTAGTGAATCCGGTAAGCGCCATTCAGGAAAAATTATCTCCGGGCAGAGCGTCGATCGGTTATGGGCACCTCGAAAAAATTGTGGAGGCCTATTCGCAATGGCGCGCTTCCCATCCCGAAATCGCGCGCATCGAAGACGAAATCAAAACGCTTCAATCCCCCACTATGCCGAAATGGCCCGGCTTTGACTCGGGAAAAAGCACTCAGCCCTTCGTCGATGTTGGGCCTCCCATCCCGTCGGTGCCTGTCGAATCGATCCATTTTCCTGTACACGAGGAAGTCGAGGTTTCGATCATCATTCCTGTATTCAATCAGTTTCAATTCACCCACGCTTGTCTTGCTTCGCTAAAGACTGTCGAAGAGCGATCGCGCTTCGAAGTGATTGTGGTGGACGATTGTTCCACGGACGAGACGGCTGAACTTCTTCCGAGGATGGAGGGCGTTATTTACCTCCGGAACGAGAGGAACTCCGGTTTTATTGCCTCGTGCAATCGAGGGGCGGAACAGGCACGCGGCAAATATCTCTTTTTCTTGAACAATGACACCATTGTTAAGCCGTGTTGGCTCAGCGCCTTGCTTGACACCTTCGCCGAAGCGCCGCGGGCAGGAATCGTCGGTTCAAAACTCGTTTACCCGGACGGACGCTTACAGGAAGCCGGCGGGATTATATGGCGTGATGCGTCCGGGTGGAATTACGGCAAGTTCGATGACTCAGGGAAACCCGAATACAATTATCTCCGGGAAGTCGATTACTGTTCGGCGGCGGCGTTGATGATTCCAAAATCGCTCTTTCAAAAACTCGGTGGGTTTGATCCAAAATATGCACCTGCCTATTACGAAGATACCGATCTATCGTTCAAAGCGCGAAAGGATGGTTACAAGGTGTTGTATCAGCCGCTGAGTGAGGTGATTCATTATGAAGGAGTCACCGGCGGGACTGATCTCGCGGCAGGCACAAAAAAGTATCAGGAGATTAACCGGTTAACCTTTGCCGAAAGATGGGCTACTGAGCTAATGGCAAAACCAACTACGGGCAATCTCGCATCGCTAATTCAGGCGCCGCCGGGGAAAAAAAACATTCTCATAATCGACCATCATCTCCCCATGCCCGATAAGGATTCAGGGTCGGTGCGGATGTTTAATATTCTTAATATCCTTCGCGGGCTCGGGCATCGCGTTACGTTTATGCCTGACAACCTCGCCGATATTCCGCCTTATGGTGCGGAACTGCGGAAGCGCGGGATTGAAGTTGTCCATTACCCTTATATCAAAAAGATGCGGGATTATCTTATTTCGCATGGTTCTGGGTTTGACGTCGTGGTGCTAAGCCGATGTGATTTTGCCCGTAAGCATATCAGAGATGTTCGACTGTACGCGCCGCAAAGCCGGATCATTTTTGACACCGTTGACCTGCATTTTCTGCGCGAAAATCGCGGGGCAGAATTAATGGATGATTCGGAACTCCGCCGTAAAGCTCAAGAGAAGGAGCAGGTTGAATATGATTTGATGAATCAAGCCGACGAGACCTGGGTCGTCAGTAACGCCGAGCATCAAATGCTAAAAGAAAAATGGGCCGACAAATCAATTGAGATCGTCTCCAACATTGTTGATGTTCCCGGATCGGCCACCCCTTTCTCACTGCGTCGAGATTTTCTTTTTATTGGCAGTTTTCAGCATCCGCCCAACATCGATGCGGTCCTCTTTTTCGTGGAGAGAATTCACCCGCTGGTGCGGGAGCGGCTTCCCGATGCCAAGTTTTATATCATTGGCGACAAGGCGCCGCCGGAGATAGTTGCGTTGGCGAACGACGACGTCATTGTCACTGGATTGCAGCGGGATGTCCGGCCTTTTTTTGAGAGTGTTAAATTATCCGTTGCGCCGTTGCGCTGGGGTGCAGGGGTAAAAGGTAAGATTAACCAAAGCATGGGTTTCGGTGTGCCGGTTGTCGCAACCTCCCTCGCCGTGGAAGGAATGGAGCTGACTGATCATGAAGACATTTTGGTCGCGGACGAGCCGGAAGATTTTGCGCGCGCCTTGATCGATCTTTATGAATTAGAAGAACTTTGGAAGCGGCTCTCGGAGAATGGCATCAAGAAAACGAAAGCGGATTATTCCATCGAAGCGGCGCGGAACCGCTTGCGGCATTTGTTTAGCGATAAGCACATCAAGCTGCGACAAGGAAAAAAACTAAGAATGCTAACCGCCAAGATTGAGTCTGCACAGAGCTTGTCTTAAAGCTTTCACGACGAAATGCCACCTTTGGTTGAACGAATGAATAAGCCGATTTTTATCGTAAGCTCAGGTCGATCGGGATCGACCATCCTGACGTGGTGTCTTGGCCAACACCCAAATATTCTCCCACAGGAAGAATCGAATTGGCTGGGGCCTTTTGCGATCGACGTAGCCATCGGCTATCAACGCGGGACCGTCCGCGGAGAACGCGGACAACTCAGTGCAAACTTCATCGAGCGCGAAGAGTTTCTCTCACGCTTCGGCCAAACCATTAACCATCTGATTTTGGGCCATCGAGGACAATTTGAGGACAGGGATCTCCGGCGAAAGGCTGGGTGGTTCCCCCCGCCGTTCAACGTCTCCCGGTCCGTGGACGACCCCAAATCCCGCTGGGTGGACGGCACGCCAGAAAACTCTTTTTACATCTACGGACTGCGTAGACTTTTCCCTCAAGCCCTCTTCATTCATCTGGTTCGGGATGTCACAGATGTCGTGCGCTCATTACTAAACTTTTTTCCTGACGGTCGAAACCGATTGGTCGCTAACGAGCAAACCGCCTACGAATATTGGCTCCGCAAAGTCAATTGCTGTGTTGAGGCAGAGCAGGCATACGGGCCGGAGGTCATCTATCGGATGCGCTATTCAGATATCATCGATCAGCCCGAGACCGCCATGCGCTCGTTACTAGATTTCCTGGGTGAGCCATACGCTCCAGAATGTCTGGAACCGCTCGCACAACGTATCAATAGTGCCAATGTGCCGGTCGATTTTAATGCGACCGATCCCGCGACCGATCCGACCATCGTAGAACGAGCCAGGAAATTGAGTGACGAACTTCAGAAGACTTCACAGCAGCGCCAAGCCTCTGCGAGCGTTGCAAAAAAATTGGAAGCCGAATTTAATCAACGAGTCCAGTATTTTGCCAATTTGGAAGCAAAATACAGCGACGCACAACAGGTGGTTGCGAAACTTCAGCAAGAATTTGAAACGCTCAAAGGCACAGCGCATGACGAAGAAGGCGGCCTACCGCAGCAATTCCATCCTTTCTCCAGCGCCAAAGAGCTGCAGGGGTGAAAAAGATCATCCCGACAAACGCTGATTTCTTAGGTTTGGGAAAGAAATAGAGCGAGGCCGGAAATTTAATCACCAAACGTAGAAAAGAGGGCCACGCTTTCAGCGCACTCCCAGCAGCGCAAGCTCGCCAGCACGAAGCGAGAGCGACTCGACGGCACCTGACTCACCATACTAACGTTCCAGCGCCAGCAAATTGTCGATTGACTGGACTTGCATTTTGCCTTAGCGACTGAAAAAGGAACGTCGAACCCTAACCAATCACGAACGGGGTCGCTCCTCTTATGAAAGCAACGATTTCGATCGCAGCCGTCGTAATATGTCTCTTTTTCGCTGCCTGTGATTCCTCGAAGCATCCCAAAGCGGCCGCTGGAACAACGAAGCCTGAAGCTACCGCTGCCGCGTCGCGAATCCCCCAAACTGCTCCAACGATAAGTGCGACTCCGAACCCCGTCCCAACTGGAAGCCGGATAGGAACGACGACAATTAGCTGGACAACAGGCGATCGAAGCAACGGACAAGTTTACGTCTCGGCTGATGGTCAAGCCGAGCAAATTTTCGCCACCGCACCGCAGGGATCAGCCAATGCGGCCTGGGTCCAAGCGGGAAAGAGTTACGAATTTCGTCTCTACGGTGCAGGTCACGCGAAGCTTCTTGGCAAGGTTGTCGTTACCGGAGCCGAGCACTAGCTTCGCCTGGGCGGCAATCCTCCGCCTAAGGGCGTAACATCAAGGGTCGATTTTAACGCGAGCGATCGCCCAACCGATCCGACAATCATCATATTTGGAATCGAATCCCTCCGGTGCTTTCGAAAATTCATTTCGGCGTCGTCATGCAAGCCGCTGAGCAATAATTCACTTCCTGCGGGAACTTGCAGATTGCATTGTCGACTTTCTTCGACAAGCTGCGGTTCTATGTGTTCAGTTGGAATCGCTTCGCTAACGAGCAAGCCGCGTATGAGTATTGGCTCCGCAGAGTCAATTGTTGCGTTGAGGCGGAGCAAGCATACGGGCTGGAGGTCGTCTATCGGATGCACTATTCTGATGTGATCGAGCGGCCCAAGTCCGCCATGCACGCACTACTCGATTTCCCCGGTGAACCGTACTCAGCACAATGTCTTGAGCCGCTCGTCCAACGTATCAACAGTGCTAATGTGCCGGTCGATTTCAATCCGAGCGATCCCTCCACTAATCTGACGACCGTAGAACAAGCCAGGCAATTAAGTGATAAACTTCGGAGTTCCCCGCAACAGGGCCGAGCCTCGCTTAAACTTGCTGAAAAGTTGGAAGCAGAATTTAATCAACGGGTCGAATATTTTGGCGGCCTCGGAACGAAATATAGCGAGGCCCAAAAATTGATCGCCAAACTCCAGAAAGAATTCGCGCTGCTCAATGCCTCGCCGGCAGGCGGAAGAGGTTGAAATTATGGAAACGCTTCCCGATCAGAGATGCGAGGAAAACGGATCGGTTTGGCTTTCGAATCCTCTCGCGAGTCTCGTTAGCCCTTGACGGGTGTCCTGACCATGCAACTGAAGTGCAAGACACGATAAACAAACCAATTTTCGTGGTGGGATCTCCGCGCTCTGGAACAAGCATTCTCACTTGGTGCCTTGGGCAGCACCCGAACATTCTCGTGCAGCCAGAATCCAATTGGATCGGACCCTTTGCCGTTGACGTTGCCATCAGACATGAAATAGGCAGCGCACACGGAGAACATTCGCAATTGAGCGCGCTCGATGTCCGGCGCGAGGAATTTATGGCCCACTTCGGCAACAGCATTAACGATTTAGTCCTGAGCCATCGCCGCCAGTTCGAGATGAACCTCCGCAGTTCGGCCCTGCGGGATTCTTCAAAAGTCCATGAGGGCTTCCAAATCGTGCGCTCGTTGAGTGGTTATGGACAGGAGGATAGCCCACCTCCTCAATCCAGCCAGAGTTCCAGCAGTTATGCGTTCGGTGATGTGATCAAGTTTGGCGTTGGCGATGGATCCGAGCGCTTTCGCCGCGAAGGTTGGAGCTACGCGGAACAGCAATTTACCTGGACAATCGGCCAGTCAGCAAAACTTGTGTTCTCGATTCCTGGCAGTGATCAATCTCCGACTCTTCATGTGCGACTGGCTGCCTTCACTAAGGCACCCGAAGTACCGTGGCAACCGGTCGAATTTTATGTCAACGGTCAAAAACTCGCTGACTGGACAGTATCTGCTGATGCGGAGGAATTTACTGCGGTGATTCCAGTTGAGCTTGTGAAAAGTCCAGGCGAGCTGGAAATCGAATTAAAGACCCCCAAGGCAATTTCTCCGAAGTCAATGGGTGTGGGTGCAGATCCGCGGCTGCTTGGTGTGTGCTGCTACGAGCTTTCCATCACGAAACAGTCTGACTCAAAGTCGCGTTGGGTGGATGGAACTCCCGAGTATTCCTTTTATATCTGCGGCCTGCGGAAACTCTTTCCCGGTGCGCTGTTCATTCACATCGTCCGAGATGTCGACGCAGTCGTGCGGTCCCTCCTTAACTTCGATCATCTTGCCGGAAATAATTTGATCGCTAACGAGCAACAGGCGTATGAAAAGTGGTTACGCACTGTAGAGTGCTGCACGCAGGCTGAGCGAGCTTATGGCTCACAAGTCGTTTACCGGCTTCAATATTCCGATCTAATTAATAACCCTGAGTCTGCCTTGCGGTCGGTCCTAACGTTCCTCGGCGAACGTTACGTGCCAGTCTGTTTGGAGCCGCTTCGGTTGCGCATCAACAGTTCTAACGTCCCCGCCAGCTTCGATGCCTCTGACCCGAAAACCGATCCTGCAGTGGTCGAGAAGGCGAGGCGACTCAGCGCCGAACTCGAGAAAGATTCAAAGCATGTTGAGCCTTCGGCCATCGCGACCACTGAGATGGAAACTGCTTTCGACCAGCGAGTCTGCGAAGTTTCGCAACTTGCGAAGAAGGTCATAGCGAAAGATCTCGTCATCAGTGGCCTGCAAAAAGAATTCGACGAGCGCACCGCCTGGGCTCTTCGCTTGAAAGAGGAGGTCGAAGCAAAAGATCTTGCCATTCGTCGCTGGAAGGAGAAGGTCAAAGCCAAAGATCTCGTCATTGTTGGCCTGCATAAAAGGCTTAGTCGGAGACCTGTTGAGATTCTGAAACGCATTCTTGGCGGAAATCGATAATCGGTGGCGTGCGCGAACTGCGTTTGCTCTATTTGGAGCTTCATACTTGGACGAGGCGCAAGCTCGCAGAAAAATATCAAGGACGGGCCTCGAAGCTCATGACATGTCGTATTCGGCGTAGATGAAATTGCCCGGCCCATCGGCACAGCGGCACTCCATGCCACCGCGAGCTAGCATAAATCGCCTTGTTGCTTCGTGATGGTGTCTGCCGACATACGGTTGGGGCGGTGACGATCACTTGCAGAGCCAGCAGTACTACACCATTCTGCGCGGATGAAACCGTCCGTTATTACGACGCTGTTCTACTCAGCTTCAGGATGGAGCAACCCCCGCCGCGAGTTTGTCGTGTTTGTATTCTTTGGGACAGTTAATACTCTCCTGACTTATGGGATTTATTTACTCCTGGTGTTGTTTATCGCTTACCCGGTTGCGTATAGTGTATCTTACGTCTCTGGTGTTTTCATTTCCTACTATCTGAACGCGCGATTCGTCTTTAAAGAGAAGCTCCGTTTATCGAAAGCGATGCAATATCCGATCGTCTATCTTGCACAATATTTAATTGGACTCGGGGCGTTATACCTGCTGATTGAACTGGCTCACGTAAGCAAATTCTTTGCGGCAATTGTGATCGTCGTCATCACAGTGCCCTGCACATATCTCCTGAGCCGATATGTCATCAAAGGACGATCGAGGACCAACCAGCAGTTCTAGTCAGATGTCAATCGGAAGATGTTTTCGCCCCGGTTCAACATTCTTGTTCGTCGAAATCAAAACCGCAAAGGTCGGGCCAGATGGAGCGATAAAAACAAACCGTGTTTGCGCAATTTCTGGTTCTCGTTGAATGAGTGCGGCATGAAACTTATTGGTTGGTTGGTATTCAAGCAATTACTCCTTTGTTCTAGCGCCATAAAATTTTTCCGTGGAACGCACCGCAGCGCGAATCCATTCGCAAGTCCCGTTAGAGCGCCCAATGAAGATTAAGAGCCGGCAAGAGTTATCAGCGAGCACGTTGATGTCGCCTGTGAGGCTATATGAGTAGGTTTGCTGAGCAGGCAGAGCGGGCTGCGCAGATCGGTGCAGCCGTGGCAACGGCGGTTTTCTTAAGCTCGGGGCTCGTTTATCTCTATCTGGGCCGCGTGCCTGTGACTATGGCGGACCATTGGGAAATCTATAAAGTATGCTTGAACCATTCGTGGCTCGAGAGCGCGCTCTTGAAGTTCAATCATCATTCGCTCTTCTTCCCAAACCTTATCCGGTGGGCGGATCTCCGCTTTTTTCATGGCGACCAACAACTGCTCTTCTTTGTGGGAATGTTTCTTCTGTTCGGCACAGCAATCCTGCTGCTAGTGCCTCTTTGGCGCGATACAACTGTAGGCCTGACGGCCAAACTCGCGGCTACTCTTGTCCTGATTGTTGGTAACTTTTGGATGGGCAGAGCAAGCATCACCACCTCCGGTGGATTCGTCTGCGAGAACTCGCTGGCAATCGGCGGAACGCTGCTGGCATGTCTCTGGCTGCCTGCAACTCGAACCGAATGGCCCCGGTCTTTAAAAGCGTGCCTTATCGTGATGACATCTGGATTTGTGGCCTCGTTCAGTATCGCGAATGGCATGGCTGTTTGGCCGACCTTGCTCCTCCTTGGGTGGAGCCTACGGCTGCCGTGGCGCTCATTAGTTTTGCTTTTGGCGGGGGCACTCATTGCGATCGTGATCTACGTGCTCTTGCCAAACGAAAGAGCAGAGATACCATTTGCGAAAATATCGGATTTTTCGGCCTTTTTGATGGCAGCCGGCAGGGGGCCACATCATCTTTTCATGCTGCTGGGCGCCCCTTTTCTCTGGGCGGAAGCGGCTTGGACCTTCCATTTCGGAGTTTCCGATAAGCTGGGGGCGACTTCACTGTTATCACTATCCTGCGGAGTGCTGGGACTTGTGTTCGCTGGACTGGCTGTCGTCCCGAAACTCGTTCGGCGCGACCTCGGTCAAAGCTGGCTGGAATTAACCGCTCTCAGTCTCGTGATTTTTAACCTTGGAGCGATGGCAATCATAGTTGTCGGACGAACAGAGTTTTTCCGTATGCTACCTGGTGAAGTTTCCGCACCGCGTTATCTGTTCTGGAGCTCGCTCTTCTGGACTGGCCTGCTCTTGGTTGCCATTCAGCGCGCCGACTCGAAGACGTGGCTGCGCTGGCCGGTTTATCTCTTGGTTCTCGCCGTGCCCATTGGTGTCTTTCCAATGCATTACAAGGAAGGGCTGCGTTCGAGATTTGTGAACTATCTGGCCGAATCAGGCGCGACCAGCCTGATCGACGACGTTCGCGATACGAAACAGATACAGGTCTTGTTTAATGACCCGGAACAGGTTTACCGCGTGGCTACACAACTGCGAGCGCGCCGATTAGACATGTTTGCCAATGGGCTACAGGATTGGATCGGGCTGCCCGAAACGAGTTTGTTCAACGGACGTCAGAAGTCCGAAGGTTTCAAAGGCAATTGCCATGTTGATGGCTTGGTTCAGGGGAAGAATGGCTCCTCTGCAGGAAAGGTGACCGGCTGGAGTCAAAAACGGGGCCATGCGATCCCGAAGACCCTGGTGATCGTTGATCCCACAGGAGTCGTTGAGGGAGTGGGACGCTCGTGGGGGACTAACGAATTCATTAGTCGAATGTTTTATCAGGGCAAGTTCTCAAGCAGCGAGTTTCTTGGTTATATTCGGGATTACAATCCACAACTACAGTACACAGTTCGCTGCGCAGACGACGAGGCACTCTCGAATGAGAAGATCGTTGTGGAGACGCCGGTAACCGGTCGTTCCGCGCCATGAGCTGCTAGATCATTTCTTCTCAATGCTCTGATGAGACCAAGGCTAAACCCCAGCCGGCGGTTAGTCCGCTTTGCGCGCGACCAAGATGGTTTACGAGCTATGCTGGGAAGGCCCTGTGCGATCCAGATTCGTCGAGAGCGGTCAGCCGATGGGTTTGTCGACCGGCATGCAGGGCAAACTACTTGCGTAAAGATTCAGGCGTCCGGCATTAGCAATCCCGAAACTCAACTCCGCCTGACTGGCATGACGTCGGATCTAACTTAAATAATTGCTCAAAAACAGACTCATGATGTGACTGGCCACTTGCCCCTTTACATGCCGCAGATCGTCTTCCCACGCCACTAGCCGGTCAGAGTTTTGGACGATCTCGTAGCTTGGGAAATAGTGTACGTTCTCATGCGCTGCGGCCCATTCCTGGGCCACGGTCCGCAGCAGTGATTTTGAATAAGTGTTTGCGAGAACGACATCTTCCGTGGAGAAGGTTGCCATTAGTGGAACGGGCGACACCGTTACCACAACTTGAACATCCGGATGACCGAATTGGCTCAACAGGCGGTGGATGCGTTCAAGATTCGAAAGGTTTTGAGCAAAATTGGTGATGTGAAACTCGTAACGATCTGGATGACTGCGAAGCGCTTCGGGAATCGGCGTCGTGTTGACGAAAATATTGGCGATTTTGTCTCGCCACACTTCGACCAGGCCGAGAGTGATTATCACCACCCTGCATTGCACAATGCGCCGGGTCACCAAATTGATGATCGAACGCCGCCGAAGGGTCTCTTCGAGGCCGACGACTTCCAGCGTTGGATTAGTATGAGGATCGTAGAAAATACCATTGCCGATATCAACGAGGCTCTCGCGAGGAAATTCGGCCGCCGGATCGAGGGCCCAGCGTAGCTCGTTGTAGATGGAGAAGGTATTATATTTGTTCGTAAAACCCAAATTAGTTTCGTTGTTCCTCGTCCGGAAGGAATCGAACTCCTTAGCCGCGCTCAACACTTCCATTTTCTTGCCGACCAACGCCGCTTCAATGCCGCGGGCGAAACAGGAGCCAATGGCGAAGAGCTTGTCTTCCCGTTTCAATTTGAAGCCGGGCGTGATGATCGGTGTGAACAGCTGCTGGCGCAGCCTTTGAAAAGCCAACGTCCCGTCGCCTTGGTCGGGCAGTGCCCCCTTTCGGTGCCAGCGACTGCAACTCGCCTTGAAGTTATGGCGAACCTGTTTGGCGCTGGCGATGTAGGTCGACATGGCGGAGAACAACTTAGGAGGCGGCGCGTTGTTTTAGTTGTGGCAAAGGTGGGCGTCGTTTGACCGACCTTCATCGCGACAGGTGATCATCCGGGATACAATGTGAAAACTGAGGCGGTTTGCGAAATAAGCAATTTCCACGTCGGGACAGTGCGCGTTTAGTGTTTTCTCCTTGCCAGCATTATTCTCGCCTCAGAACGATCGTCGATGTCCTATCAGGCGCTAATAAAAGTTGTTTCAGTAAAGCACGCCGACGTCGTGGATTCAAGGGTAAGTCAATTCCCTGCGAAAATCAATTTTACCGTTTACAATCCCGCTCGGTTAAGAAAACGCCACTGCTTGGTTCAATTAGCGAGTCGACTCTTGCCAGGATAGAGCGCGAATGTCAGAAGTCACAGAAGCTTATCGCGACGCTTCAGGCAAACATGGTTGATCGCGCCGAATCGGCGCGGCAACGTGCTGAGGCGCTTAAAGCCAAGGACGGGCGCGTTGCGCGCCCCGGCCGTGACGGTTGAAAGCTTGATACCCAAAATTCAGGCATTTTGCTTTCGGTCCAAAGTAAAGTGAGCCTCAAATGGGCGCCAGCCACAGGCGAGATAACGTTCTGATCCACCAATCGCAGCGAAGTAGATGACCGGACCGAATCGGACCAGAGATCGAAGCCATGCTCTGGCCTACGGACTACGTTTATCAGCGCCCCGTGCGACTGCTGAGACGCTGGCATTTTATTCCCTTCCAGACGAGGTAACGCAAGAAATCACGAGTAGACAGAAGGAAACGCGGGATAAAGCCAAACGCCTGAGCGGCTGCGGAGCAGGCTCGGTGGAACACTTTCTTGACACCCCAGGCGCGACTCATAGTTTCAGTTCGTCCAGCCGTGGATTTGGTTACCATGGCCGCTCTCCCTAGGTTTTATTAATGATGACACCAATCCGTTTCGGTACCTATCCTCTCGAGGATTACCGTGCCCATCGCGAGGACATTCAGCAGGCGGTCCAGCGAGTTCTAAAGCTCGGGCGCTATATACTTGGTCAGGAAGTCGCTGCGTTTGAGCAAGAGTTTGCCTCTTTTGTTGGCGTTGCGCACTCAATTGGTGTCGCCAACGGCACAGACGCAATCGAATTGCTCTTGCGCGCATTGGACATCAATGAAGGCAGCAGTATCGCCGTGCCTTCGCAAACTGCCGTGGCCAGTGTATCGGCAATCGTTCGGGCTGGTGCCACACCGCTATTCGTGGATGTGGACCCTGTCGCCTTCACCATGCTTCCCGAAAGCTTGGAACAAGCGATTCATTCACCGGTTGGGACGCAGCTCAAAGCCGTCCTTGCCGTCCACCTCTACGGAAATCCCGCTGAGATGGACGAGCTGCGTGACTTGTGCGACGAACACAATCTCATCCTTTTAGAGGATTGCGCGCAATCGCACGGTGCGATGTATCACGGCAAGCCCTTGGGCAGCATCGGACGCGGTGCCGCCTTTAGTTTTTACCCGACAAAGAACCTTGGAGCCATTGGAGATGGCGGGGCTGTGGCTACTAACGATTCGGCTCTCGCCGACAAGGTGCGTTGGTTGCGACAATACGGCTGGCGGGAGCGCTACATCAGCGATTTCGAGGGAATCAACAGCCGACTAGACGAATTACAGGCTGCTATTCTCCGCGTGAAGCTTCCCTTCCTCGCTGTTGATAACAAACGTCGCCGTTCGCTTGCGACTATCTATGAGAAAGGCTTGTCGGATCTACCAATCCAGACGCCGATTTCACGGCCTTCCTGCGAGCATGCGTATCATCTTTACGTCATCCGTGTAAAGCAGCGCGACGCTCTGATGAAATACCTTACATCTCGCAACGTCCCGGCCGCTCGGCACTACCCTGCAGCGGTCCATCAGCAGCCCGCATATGCTGCCCTTGCGCAACGCTCCCCGCCACTGCCAAATACAGACGCATTAGTGCCCGAGATATTGAGCCTGCCGCTGCATCCTTATCTTGCCGAGGAGGAGGTGGAATACACCGTGGACATAATCCGCCAATTCTTTGCCTGATACGATGTTGCAACACGAATACCACACCATGCGCCAAGTGGAAGACACCTACTGGTGGTATCAGGTGCTGCGCCTGGAGGTGGTGAAAGATGTGGCCTCCCGTTTTCCGGGCCCTAAGACTTGCAAACTCTTGGATGCCGGTTGCGGCACAGGCGGAATGTTGCATGCCCTTCGTGAAACCCGTCCAGAGTGGCAGATCACGGGACTTGATTTTTCACCTGTTGCCGTCGATTATTGCCACGAACGTGGATTTGCAGACGTCATTCGTGGCTCGGTGGATGAGATGCCCTTTCCTAATGCTCGCTTCGACGTTGTAGTGAGCCTGGACGTCCTTTATCATAGGCAAGTATCCCAAAACCGCGCCATATCTGAGATAGCTCGAGTCCTGAAACCGGATGGCTTCTTGATCCTCAACCTTCCAGCTTTCGATGTCTTGAGAGGAAGGCATGATGTCGCTGTTCATGGTACGCGGCGCTACACTGTTAAACGGATAAGAGAACTGCTTGGCCCGACCCGCTTTAAGCTGGAAGCCGCCTTCTGCTGGAATGCGTGGCTTTTCTTTCCGCTCCTCGCTTGGCGATTGCTCACCCGATCGCTCAAGCCGCCATGTGAAGGCGAAACGAAATCCGATCTCTCCACGCTGCCTCCGAAAATTAATGCACTGCTGACGGCTATCGGACGATTAGATTTCATGGTCTGCCGGCTGCTCCATCTGCCTTTCGGCACGTCGGTTTATAGTGTTGGCAGAAGGCTCTAGTCTACAATGTCGGCGGATCAATCTGACTTTCTCTTGAGCTTCGTCGTGCCGCTCTACAATACGGGCAGCTGTATCGTAAAGCTTTTCGATGCGTTCCGCGACTTGCCTATTCCGGGAGGCTATGAACTCATCCTTGTGAACGATGCTAGTCAGGATGATACATATGCCCGCGCAAAGGCCATTATTCCCTCTATGCCAATTCCAGTGACGCTTATTGATATGGCGCGAAACTTCGGGGAGCATTCGGCGGTGCTGGAAGGTTTCCGCCACACCCGGGGACAGTTTGTCATCAACCTCGACGACGATTTGCAGAACCCGGTCAAAGAAGCGCTCAGGATGCTCAATCACCTCCGCGAGACCGGAGCGGACGTCGTGTACTCTTACTACGATGAGAAGAAACATAGTTGGTTCCGCAATATGGGAAGCTGGCTTACCAATGCCGCAGCCACTTTTCTCCTCGGCAAGCCGAGGGATCTTTACCTGTCTAGCTTCCGTGCTCACAACCGTGAACTCATCGATCGCATCATCCAGTATCGGGGACCTTATCCTTACATTGATGGTTTGATTCTCGGTGCGACTAACCGCATCGAGCGCCTGCTGGTAAGGCATGAACCACGCGGAGGGGGCCAAAGTGGATACACTCTGCGCAAGCTCGTGCGCCTATGGTTGAATATGTTTTTTAATTTTAGTATCATGCCGCTTCGAGTGGCAAGTCTGATGGGAGCGTTGCTCTGCGTCATTGGTCTCATCCTGCTTACGATCGCAGTCGTACAGGCCCTTTTCTTCAAAGTCCCTCAAGTGGGCTGGAGTTCACTGATGGCAGCGGTTAGCTTATTTTCCGGCAGCCAACTTCTTATCCTCGGGGTCATCGGCGAATATGTCGGACGTGCCTACATGACGGTTTCAGGAAAACCGCAGTCTCTTGTTCGCGCCGTAACCGAACACCGTCCCAGGGAATCCTCCGTTCATGCGCTAAGTCAATAAATATGAGACAGTTCTCGATCCATCCCTCGGCGTTGGCTGAAAGCAAAGACATCGGCCCTAACACCCAGGTAGAGGCTTTCGCCTATATCGCGCACCAAGTAAGAGTGGGCAAAAATTGTGTGATCGGGCCACATGTCTGCATCGGGAAACATACGGTCATCGGGGACCGCGTAATAATCCGAGGGGCGGCCCAGATCTGCGCAGGGACGATCATTGAGGATGAGGTTTCTATTGCCGCGCATGCTGCTTTTTTGTCAGACCGCAATTCTGACAGCGGGAATGTGACAGACAATCCAATCGTTTTGCGGCGTGGTTGCAAAATTGGGGCTAGTGCGACTCTTTGCTCTGGCGTCACCATAGGCGAACATAGCGTCGTGGATCCAGGCGCTGTGGTCACGCGGTCGGTGCAGCCTCATGCCATTGTGGCGGGCAATCCGGCAACGGTAATAGCGTTTGCTAATACGCTGGAAATGCCCGCGCACCCTGCCGCTCCGTCCTCCGCACTGGTACAGACCATGGAATCAAAAGTCAGAGGCGTGAAGATCTATGAGTTGCCTTTAATCCGCGACCCCCGCGGCAACCTAACTGTTGGGGAGTTTGAGCGAACACTTCCGTTTGTCCCAAAGCGATACTTTATGACTTTCGATGTACCCAGCCTCGACGTCCGAGGCGAGCACGCGCACCGCACTTGTCACCAATTCCTACTCTGCGTTCGTGGTTCCTGCGCGGTAGTCGTAGATGATGGATTGAACCGAGAAGAGTTCCTCTTGGATCGTCCCACGTTTGGGGTGCATGTGCCTCCAATGGTGTGGGCCACCGAATACAAGCATTCTCAGGACTCAAGGCTACTCGTATTCGCCTCCGAACACTATGATCCCGCAGACTACATCCGCGATTATCAAATTTATTTGAAGGAAGCCAGCAGTTTGTGATGAGAGATAAGCTTTGGCATTACGATGCAGAGCCTCCGATCATTCCTCGGCGTTCAAACGAACAGTAATGGACCAGATCGTGCGCAACCTTGTTCCAAGCATGAACTCTCGGTCGAAGAAAATTTTTTGGCAAGATAAACGGTCTTAACCCATTGTTCCGCCACGAGTAGGAGATGGACTCGTCCGCTGCCGCCCCAATCAATAAGCCAATTTTCGTCGTGGGCTCTCCGCGTTCAGGCACGAGCATTCTCACCTGGTGTCTGGGGCAACATCCAAACATTGTGCCCCTCCCGGAGTCAGGCTGGATGGGAGACTTCGCGATTGATCTCGCCATTCGATACCAAATCGGAGCGGCACGCGGTGATCGCTCCGTTTTGAGTGCGATGGATATTCAGTCTGACGAATTCTTCGCCAGTTTCGGCCAGACTATCAACGATTTAATCCTGAGACATCGTAAAGATTTAGAGAGAAAACGCAGCGGCGCTTCCAGCATTCGCACCGGTCGGATCGCCAGCCCCGTTGAAACGCAGCGCTCAGAATCCAACCCGAAGACGCGATGGGCGGACGGCACACCGGAGTATTCACTGCACATCTATGGTTTGCGCAAACTGTTTCCTGATGCACTCTTTGTCCATCTATTCCGCGATGTCAGCGCAGTCGTACGCTCGATGCTCAACTTCCATCGCGTGGCGGGTACTCACTTAGTAGCGAATGAAGAAGAGGCCTACCGATATTGGCTCCGAACGGTTAGGGCATGCCTGAAGGCCGAACGCGCGTATGGGCCAGGTGTCGTCTATCGGCTGCCATATGCCGCTCTGGTCGAGAATCCAGAGCCGGCTATGCGATCGCTGCTCGATTTTCTTGATGTGCCGTACACTGCCAAGTGTCTCGAGCCCCTCGCGCGACGGATCAACAGCTCCAGTGTGCCTCCCGATTTTAAATCGGATGACCCTGCGACTGATCCCGCGGTCGTCGAGGAGGCGACACGGCTTTGCACTGAAATAGGGGAGACTCCACGGCCACGGGAGCCCTCATCAGCGGCGGCCGAGGAAATGCAGGCGGCGTTTGAGAAACAGGTCCAACATGTGGCGACTGTGGAAAGCAAATACGAAAAGGCAAAACAGATAATTACCACACTGCGAAAGGAAAACGCCGGGCGCACGACCTCTATGCAGTAACTTATCCAACGCCTTTGCGCTCCAAACCCGCGAGAAGACATTTCCGGCCTTGAGCCTCCACGAGCCGTCTTTGTTCCACACGCGGCTTTATCTTCTTTGAAATTACTCACGGCCTCATCGGCGTCTTCTTTTGCAAATAACATGGCGACCGCCCGCCCGATACCGCGACCATCCCAGGTGATGAGCGCGACTTTATCGTGTAGCTTTTCGCTGCCGATGTAATCGCGCACGCGGCATTGTGGCTTGCGGCTGCGTTTATATTGGCGACCGGGCTGTTATCGCTGCTGCTGCGGTGGACGGACATCTTCCCTTTCGGCATATGGAAACATTCGAATTACATCCTCGGTTTAAGTTCCCGCACAGGCATGTCTGATCCGAAGCACCTCCGGTCCAGCATTATGCGGAAATAATGATTTTGCAGAAATTTCCACGAAAAGAGTTGACGCTCACCGGATTCGGGCTATTTTATTGATCCCGCTGAAAGCGGGACTCCTCTAATCAAGGAGTTCGTTCTACGTACATTTGGGACTGCAAATTGGACTCAATTTTGTCCCGGCATGATTAACGGAAACGTAAATTATCCGGTGGCGAAGTTGAGTTTTTTTGTCGCCTAAACGTGCGAGGAACTGGTTCTTTGACATCTACATACAGGGTAGTAAGAAAGTACAACTTAAGAGCTGAGTCTGAAATATTAGCGGCTGGAGATTAAGATCTTCAGCCGGAGAGTTTCAGTTATCAAAGAATCTCTGGTCCGGCAGCAGCCGGACCGGAACAGATTGATCAAGCTACAAAGAGCGCATCATGGATGCCTTGGTGCCAATAGGCGATGAAGGACGTGGTAAGCTGCGATAAGCTACGGACAGCGGCAAACACGCTTTGACCCGTAGATTTCCGAATGGGGTAACCTGAGCGAGGTAACACTTGCTCGAGTTCCTGTGAATTCATAGCAGGAACATCGCGACACCCGGTGAAGTGAAACATCTCAGTAACCGGAGGAAAAGAAATCGAAAGAGATTCCGTCAGTAGTGGCGAGCGAAAGCGGAACAGGCTAAACCCGACTCATTCATGTGCTTTGAACCCCAGTCATTCGATTAGAACGCCACAAGCGTTCAAATCGCTCCTTTCGAGGAGTGGAATCGAATGAATTGGACAGAGCGCAAGAATGAGTCGGGGGTTGTAGGAGCCCAACGTGGTAGTGCAAAGGTTAGGTGAAGCTTCTGGAAAGCTGCGCCATAGAGGGTGAAAGGCCCGTAGCCGAAAACCCGAGCACGCCTAGGGATTTCCTGAGTAATACGATGCACGTGAAACTTCGTATGAATCTGCGCCGACCACGGCGTAAGCCTAAATACTAATTGGCGACCGATAGTGAACAAGTACCGCGAGGGAAAGGTGAAAAGAACCGCTGCGAGCGGAGTGAAATAGTACCTGAAATGATGTGCTTACAAGGTGTCAAAGCCCGCAAGGGTGATGGCGTGCCT
>Ga0209159_1001103_pt1 | contig 21747 bp, 15 predicted proteins | sample GraSoiAngelo_144_FD_185901 | JGI IMG/M metagenome (GOLD analysis project Ga0209159, IMG submission 185901) | Grasslands soil microbial communities from the Angelo Coastal Reserve, California, USA - 14_1009_02_40cm (SPAdes) (version 2) | ecosystem: Environmental > Terrestrial > Soil > Grasslands ...
AAGTCCAGTCGCAAAGCATGGATCTTGGGAAAATGTACGAGACGGGCTTCGACCTCTACCGCGTCAGCAATACTGTCCTCCGAACGCACGAGGAGAAATCCTACCCGGGCGCAGTGATCGCAAGCCTCTCCATACCATGGGGATTCTCCAAGAGCGACGACGACTTGGGCGGATATCATTTGATCTGGCCTAGGGATCTATCGCAAGCAGCTGGGGGGTTCATCGCATCAGGAGACACTGAACACGCTAGAGAAACCCTCCTTTACCTCATGTCCACCCAAGAGGAAGATGGCCACTGGTTGCAGAATATGTGGCTTGACGGATCACCGTATTGGGGAGGAGTGCAGATGGATGAAACAGCCTTCCCGATACTTGTCGCGGACCAGCTGAAACGTGTCGATGCTCTTTCTGGATTCGACGCGTGGCCGATGATACAGGGCGCAGTGGGATATCTTGTTCGAAACGGCCCTGTCACACAGCAGGACAGATGGGAGGAAGACGGCGGATATTCTCCATTTACTCTCGCGGCCGAGATCGCCGGATTGCTCGCAGCGGCCGATTTTGCCGAAGAGAAGGGCGACTATGCTCTAGCCTTGTATCTCAGGGAGACAGCAGACACGTGGAACGAAGCCATTGAACGTTGGACCTATGTTACAGGAACGAAACTCGCGAACCGCGTTGGAGTCAACGGGTATTACGTCAGAATCGCTCCTGCGAATCCTTCCGATACTGAGCTTCTAGCTTCAGCCTTCGTCTCTCTACGAAATCGTCCTTTAGGACAAGAAGTGGTCCCGGGCGAACAAGTAGTGAGCGTGGACGCGCTCGCTCTCGTCCGTTATGGACTACGATCGGCTAAGGACCCGCGAATCCTCGACACAGTCAAAGTGATAGATTCGATTCTTCGAAGAGAGACCAGGACAGGTCCGGTATGGCATAGGTACAACTCAGACGGCTACGGCGAACATGACGACGGTTCGCCATTCGACGGGACCGGTGTCGGAAGAGGATGGCCTCTTTTGGCAGGTGAACGAGCCCACTATGAAATAGCCAGAGGAGAGATTGAGGAAGCTGAACGGCTCCTGCATGTGATCGAGGCGCAAGCCAGTCCAGGAGGACTAATCCCAGAACAGGTTTGGGATGCAGAAGATATTCCCAAGCGAGGCCTTCACAACGGTCGCCCCGCCGGTTCAGCAATGCCCCTCGTCTGGGCGCACGCGGAGTACATCAAACTCGCGAGATCCATCCGGGAGCGAAAAGTCTTCGACATGCCGCCTCAACCCGTTCTTCGATACCAGACTAAGAAGACCGGCTCGAAACTGGAAGCTTGGAGGTTTAATCAGAAGATTCGGACAATCCCGCATGGAAGAAATCTCAGAATCGAGGTGCTCGCCCCCGCAACCATCCACTGGAGCAGCGACGGTTGGAAAACCGTAAGGGATTCCAAAACCGCCGACACTGGGCTCGGAATCCACTACGCTGACCTGGAAACCATGGGCCTCTCGCCAGGCGAGAGCGTTGTCTTCACCTTCTTCTGGCCTGAAGCTAACAAGTGGGAAGGAGCAGACTTCCAAGTTACGGTCGTAGAACTTGTGCTAACCACCGTTCAGGCTGAATCGTAAAGGCTTAGCCATCGTCACAAACCCATCCTACGAGCGTATCCCAGTCCATGGACCCTGTCACCGAACATGAGCTACTGACTCCCTACGACATCCACCTCTTCAAAGAAGGAAAACACTTCAAGCTCCATGAAAAACTGGGCTCACATCCGACCCACCTTGATGGAAGGGAAGGAACTCAGTTTGCGGTGTGGGCACCAAGTGCGAAACATGTCTCTGTCATCGGGGACTTCAACGAGTGGCGGTCTGGCCTACACCCGCTTAGTCTGAGAAAGGACGATTCTGGCATCTGGGAAGGGTTCATTGCCGGTCCGACAAGAGGCTCACTCTACAAGTATCACGTCGAATCGAAAGCCCATCTTGGATATTCAATGGACAAGGGCGATCCCTTCGCTCTTCACTGGGAAATCCCGTCACGAACGGCATCAGTTGTCTGGGACCTAAAGCATTCATGGGATGATGCCGAATGGATGAGAACTCGCGCCGACAAAAACTCCCTCAAGTCGCCCATTGCCATCTACGAGATGCACATTGGATCATGGAAGCGAGTCCCGGAAGACAACAACCGGTCACTGACGTACAGAGAGACGGCCCACGATCTACCGAGCTATCTTGAAGAGATGCGTTTCACCCACGTCGAATTCCTACCGATAATGGAGCACCCGTACTCGCGATCGTGGGGCTACCAGACCCTCGGGTACTTTGCCCCGACAAGCCGATTTGGCATACCGGAAGATTTCATGCATCTAGTCGATGAAGTTCACAGGAGAGGATTCGGAGTAATCCTCGACTGGGTCCCGTCGCATTTTCCATCGGACGCCTATGGCCTCGCCTACTATGACGGCTCGCATCTCTTCGAATATGCCGATCCGAAGAAAGGATATCATCCTGACTGGAAGAGCTACATTTTCGACTTCGGAAAAGGCGAGGTCCGATCATTCCTAGCGAGCAGCGCCCTATTCTGGTTAGATGTCTACCATGCTGATGGACTCAGAGTTGACGCGGTAGCATCAATGATCTATCTCGACTACTCCCGGAAGAAAGGCGAGTGGATCCCAAACCAGTACGGTGGGAGAGAGAACCTCGAGGCACTATCTTTCATCCGAGATCTCAACCAGGCTGTATACCGTGCACATCCAGATGTGCAGATGATCGCCGAGGAATCGACGGCCTGGCCGATGGTGTCACGTCCCGTCTATTTGGGAGGACTAGGCTTCGGAATGAAGTGGAACATGGGCTGGATGCACGACACACTTGAGTACATGACGAAAGACCCGGTCTACCGGAAACACCATCATAACCAGTTGACCTTCAGCCTCTGGTACGCTTTCGCCGAAAACTTCGTCCTCCCACTATCACACGACGAAGTCGTCTATGGAAAACGGTCGCTGCTCGACAAGATGCCGGGAGACACTTGGGAAAAATTCGCCAACCTCCGACTTCTCTATGGATACATGTACGGACATCCTGGCAAGAAGCTCCTCTTCATGGGCGGGGAATTCGGACAGTGGGACGAATGGGACTTTGAGAAGAGTCTCGACTGGCATTTGGCAAAGGAACAATCTCATAAACAGCTCCAGCTCTGGGTCAAAGATCTCAACGCGATCTATGCCAAAGAACTGGCTTTGCATCAGTTGGATTTTGAGAGACTGGGATTCGAGTGGGTTGACATCCAAGACTGGGAGAAGAGCATCATCAGCTTCTCACGCCGAGGCATCAGCCCAGACCATCCAATCGTAGTTGTCTGCAACTTCACACCGATGACACGACAGAACTACAGACTCGGCGTCCCAAGAAGTGGACACTGGAAAGAGATCCTCAACAGCGACGCATCCGAATATGGAGGAAGCGGGCAAGGCAACCTTGGAGGCGTAACCTCAGAAGCGCATCGCTATCACGGAAGAGATCATTCCATCTCGATCACTTTGCCTCCTTTCGGCGCTCTCTTCTTCAGGTCCGAGGCTTGAACGAGTTCTTCTGCTCATTCATCGCAGCCAACTCTGCATTGTTTTAGCGGCTAAAAGTCTCGCTGAGGAGTATCTGGTCAGGGCCATCTGGCCAGCGTTCGTCCATCTGAATTTTTTCATAACCCTGCTTCTGCAATTCTCACGGATCTTCGATCCCAGACGTGGATTCTTGGCGACCATTCTTGCTATCGGTTCCAAAGGTATCTTTCGAGACGCTCCCGCTCTGTCTTCTTTGCCCTGTTGGCTAAGTTCGTCGAGTTGCATGATTTTGAGGAGAGAGACAAGAGATTCTGCGAGCTTTGCCACGTTCCCCTGAGGAACCAGGATTCCGGTTCCTGATTCCCCGTTGGTCGACAGGTCGAGAACTGTTTCAGTGATACCCCCAACACTGGTTCCGACGATCGGGTTTCCAGTAACCATTGCCTCGAGGGCACTTATCCCGAAAGGTTCCGACCTCGAGGGCATTGCGTAGACGTCCGCTGCAAGGTGCGAGAGGAGATAGATCGACGGATGCCTGCCGAGGATTACCCTGACGTTGTCAGGATATTTTTCAGCCTTCTCGAGGGTTGTCCTGGCAAGGTCTGAATCGTTGGACGGCAATAAGAAAAGAAGGAACCTCGTTTCTGGAATAGCCTTACGGACGAGCGGTACAGCGTCAAGCAGAATATCTACACCCTTCTGAGGACTCAGTCTGCCAGTCATCAGAACCAAGGAGCCATCACTTCGAAACGTCTCTATTGATCTATTCTCCTCCTTTCCGGAGTGATCGTAGAGCCCAGCCGAAGCTTCGGGTTCGGATTGCTCCCCGATTTTGGAAATCGCTTTGGTGAGTAGATACTCTCTAAGGTCCCACCGCTTCGGTTCATCATCGACTGGACTAGGCTTGATTTCCTCGAAATCATGCGCGATGATCGATGATTCGATGGTCGCCGGGTTCCAGTCGCAGCCGTTGTAAATGTGCCCGCTTCTTCCTCTGATTATGTCTCCAACGTATTTGCGGACATCATTCATCAGATAGGTGTGGCTAACCGAGGTGGTGTAATCGGCCGTGTAACATCCGAATTTTTCCAGAGAGTTGTGACATATGTCTTGCCATATCTGACTGTATTTGAAGGTCGAGACTCGCTTTACCCCTCGAGAGGAACGCGCGACGTCTCTGATTCCGCACCAGTCTTCAGAAGCATAATGCCAGGGTAGTGCTACTCCGCTCAGCAGGTGGATTGTGAATACAAGAGGAATTATTACGCCTCTCTCCTGAAGGCTTTGTTTCACTAGCACAGCCGCGGGTACCGTGTGCCAGTCATGAGCATGAATCAGATCCGGCAACTCTCCAGCTCGGCCCATAGAGATCAAATATTCCGCGTAGCTCCCCAGCGTACGTGCGAGAAGCGACATTTTTTCGAAAGTGGTCTCGTGATCGTAGATTGTTGGGTCGTCTAGCCACTTGCTGGTTGCTGAATCGAGACCTTTAGCGAGGAAAAAGTTGACCCCTTCCCGCGATCCCTTCTCCATACCCGCCAGATACTTGTACCATACTCCGTTCGTGCCAGTGCGATGACCCTGAGCCATGAACGTAGTTAGATCCTGTAAACCATAGGCCTCTCTCATTCGTGGGTCCAAGTGTCTCCCATGACTTGGGAGGAAGACGCTAACGTCTAGCTTCGAATCCATGGCGAGTGTCTTGGATAATCCGGCGACTGCCTCTCCGAGACCACCAACTTGGGCAAGACCAGCGCACTCGTGAGAGAACATCCAGACATTAGAAACCGGCCGAGTCGTAGAACGACCGGTCTTAGCGCGAAACTTTGGGTTGGTAGCCGGCATTTTCACTAGTTCATGCCGGGCCGTCTTCTAGATAAATGGCCCAAAGTTTGATAGCCAACCATCCATCACCGATAGGTCAAACAGGTGAGACTGTGCCAAGCAAGATTCTGAAAAACGTCGCTTCAAACGTTCTCCGAAGTGTCCCTCCGCAGAACGCCTTCTACTTCTACCGAGCCATGGGAAGTCCAACGGGGGCAGCGGCACGTAATCTTCCCGACTTTCTAGGAATCCTCAACACTATCGACCTCACTTCCCTCCAGTTCCATCTCGGACGCGGTGACTTTGAGAACTGGGTCAAAATGCTGGGCGACAATACGCTCGCCAAGCAGCTCGCAGATCTGAAAGAGAAGAAACTACGGGGAGAAGATCTCAGACTGCAACTGGTGGACGCTGTCAAGGCGCGACTTGATAGTCTGCAGAAGACTCCATAGACTGTCCGCAACAACGCGACTACTGCAGAACTTAGGACTCGTAACGGAGTCTCGTCCCAAAGCTTGTTCGCGTGGATAGGATAGTTCTCTGAAAGCCATCGCCGTAACTCCTAGCAAAGCCGGCAGCGTCCGCCTCATTGATGCCCCTAAACCTACTCCCTCCGCTGGAGAGGCTCTGCTCCGAACTAACAAGATTGGTATCTGTGGCACTGACCTGGAGATAATTCAGGGCTCATATGGAGAAGCGCCTTCGGGTTCTGATTATCTCATACTCGGACACGAATGTCTGGCCACCGTCGAAGAGGCGCCGAGCAATCCTATAGGAATCAAGAAAGGCGATCTAGTAGTCCCGACTGTGCGGAGACCCGATGAATGCCTCAACTGCCGGAACGGCGAGTCGGACATGTGCCTCAGTGGGCAGTACAAGGAGCATGGAATCAAGAGCCTCCACGGCTTCTGTTCAGAGTACTCGGTATCAGACCTCAACTTCCTAGTTCCAGTCCCAACAGAATTGGCGGATATAGCAGTACTGTTGGAGCCGACGAGCGTCGCAGAGAAAGGTGTCTACCAGAGTTTCAAGATTCAAGAGAGGATGATCTGGAAACCCCGGAAAGCACTCGTCCTAGGAACTGGCCCGGTAGGCCTCCTCACAGTGTTGCTACTCAGGCTTAGAGGGCTCGATGTGACCGCGGTTGCTACAAGGCCGAAGGATAGTCTGAAGGCTCGCATAGTCGAAAAGATAGGAGGGTCCTATGTCAACGCTAACGATCAATCAATCACTAGTCTCGGGAAGTTCGACCTGATCCTGGAGGAGACTGGGGTAGCCTCGCTGGCCGCTGAGGCGCAAGGCTTACTGAACAACAATGGAGTTCTCTGCCTGTTAGGGATCTATCAGCCCAAACTTGCTACGCAGGATATCGGACACTCCTACGATGATATTGTCCTGGGTAACAAGATAACGTTCGGATCAGTAAACGCAAACAAACGATACTTTGTCAGCGGGATTCAAGATTTCAAAACTATCCAACAGCGATTTCCTGGAGTTCTCAAGTCGCTGTTCACCAAAATGGCCGGGCCCTCTGATTTCTCGAAGGCATACAGTCCCACCAAGGACGACATAAAATCAGTGATAAACTTCCAAACGCTCAACTAAACCGTCTGAAGTATTCTTGGATCAGGCGGCGTCCTAGCAACCAGTAATATTACCGAGCACCGTCAACGAGGCTCTTGTCTATCTCAGATAGAGTCCGCCGACCTGTAAGGGCCATGACGGTCGCGAGGTCCGCCTTGAGTAGAGATAGCAGCTTTGAGACGCCTGCTTCTCCTCCGGCTGCGAGGGCCCAGAAAACGATGCGTCCGAGCCCGACCGCTCTGGCTCCTAGGGCGAGTGCCATTACAATGTCGCTGCCTCGTCTGATTCCACCGTCGAAATAGACCTCGACTTCGGATCCAACTTCTTTTACCACTTCTGGAAGAGCATCCAATGATGCGGGTGCACGGTCCAGCTGGCGCCCGCCGTGATTAGAAACTACAACGCCTTTAGCGCCGTGATCAGAAGCGCGTCGGGCATCCTCGCGAGTGAGGATTCCTTTCAACACCAACGGGAGCCGAGTTATTTCGCGAAGACGATCTACGACCTCCCAAGTGTTTGAGGCTTCCTTGCGAATATGGGCGTGGTCGCCATCGACGATAGGGTTTCTGAGAGGCCGAACAACTTCTCTACCGTTTCCCAAAACGATCGAAGAGGCCAATGGAGAGCCTGCTTGGTTCTCCTTGTCGCGGGTGCCCGCGACCGGCATGTCCACGGTTAGGATTATGGCCTTGCAGTTGGCCTTCTCGGCCCTCTCGACGAGGCTCTTCGTGGTTGAGAATTCTGGTTGGAGGTAGAGCTGGAACCATCTGGGACCTGTCGGAGCGGCCTCGGCGATGTCTTCCATTGAGATCGAGGATAGTGTACCGAAGCTGGCGAGGATGTTGGCTTTGCTTGCGGCTCTTGCTGTCGCAGCCTCGGCATCCGGGTGCACGAGGCCATGAGAAGCAGTTGGAGACACGTAGAATGGGGCTGATACCTTTGTTCCCAAGAGAGTCGTACCGAATTCTAGATTCTCAACATCAACTAGAACTCTCGGTCGCAGGGTCCTGCGGTGGAATGCTTCGCGGTTCGCCCTCACCGTCCATTCCTCGCCTGCGCCGCCTTGGATGTAGGCCCAGGCGGACTTGTCAGTCTTCCTTGAGGCGGCCTCTTCGAGATCGCTCAGTGTGGAGAAGCCGGCTTGCGAGTCGTCTGTCATGATAACGATAGAGGATGTGGCGGGTTCTCTACTTCAATCTGAGCCTATCGCTGCAACCGTAGTTGCTACGCTGTTTCTTAAAGTCAGAACATTTTGGGCGACTGGTGCTGATTGGTTGAAAACGCTTGACCCGGCCACCAAGACTGTAGCGCCCGACTTCACAGCTAGTGGAGCTGTCTTCGAATCGATCCCTCCGTCGACAACGATTGACGCTTTCAAGTGTCGCTGATCTATTTCTTTCCTTAGACGCGCAATCTTACCGAGCTGATCTTCAATGAAACGCTGCCCCGCAAATCCCGGGTGGACCGTCATCACCTGGACACAGTCCACAACATCCAGGACCCCCTCCAACGTGGTGATCGGCGTCTCGGGGTTTACGGCAACCCCTGCCTCGACCTTGAGCTTCCTGATCGACTGGAGAACCGCGGGAAGATCTTTGCACACCTCTTCATGCACGATGATCCTGTTTGCGCCTGAGCGCGCAAATTCTTCAAGAAAGCTGCGAGGATTGTCGATCATCAAGTGAGCGTCCAAGAATAAGCTCACCGATCTCCTCAACGCCTTGACGACTCCGGGTCCGAACGTCAGGTTTGGAACGAAATGTCCGTCCATCACATCAACCTGAATGCCTTCGACCCCAGCGTCCTCTGCTTCTTTCGCCTGCTGGCCCAGCCGGGCAAAATCGGCACTCAGGATTGAAGGCTCAATCGAGATCCGTTGCTTCATACGGTCTGGCCCTTGGATTTGTAGGTCGACTGGAACTCCTGGACCAGGTCTGAATCGCCTAGATACGTCGGGACACGCTGGACGATACTCGTGGGTTCAACTTCGAGAATCCTCCCCATTCCTGTGCTCGCTTGGCCTCCTGCTTTTTCTGTGATGAATCCGACCGGGTTGGACTCAAACTGCAACCGGTACTTCCCCTCAGGAGCATCTGTTAACTCGGGATATGCAAAGAAACCTCCCCTTGTCAGGACCTGGTTATAGTCGCCCACGAAAGAACCGCCGTACCGAAGGGACATCTTGCGATTCTCCAGACTCTCCACAAACTCTCGTACTCTAGGAGTCCACTTCTCTCTCAAACCGCCGATACCATAGACCGTTGGTGGCTTGGGAAGTTGGCGAATCAGACCGTCCGACATGAATCTGGTTCCTTCGGATCCTCTGCCGAGGGCTGCGAAGGTCCGGACGCCATCCTGGAGTGCAAGAACGAGTTGATGGAACGGTCCATAGAGGAAGTACATCGCAGCGTGAAGGTCCCTTCCCCTGGCAGGCAAAGGCTTGTCCCGGTAGACTCCGACTATGGTTCCTAGCAAGTTGTTGCTCTTCAGATTCGACGACCCATCCAACGGGTCGAGCACAATCGAGTATTCGCCAGCTTTTGATTCGGCAACCTCTTCCATTTCTTCAGAAGCGATTCTCCTTACAAGACCGCTTCTCAATAGCTTCTTGGTAAAGAGATCGTTTGACCAAACATCAATCTGCAACTGCTTCTCCCCATACGGATTGATACCTCCCGCGAATCCCAGCTCTCTAGGAATCATCTCTCTGACCTGGGAAGAGAGCTCAGCAATTAGGGAGATCAGCTTGTAGAGACTCCTCTCCTCAGTCCCGATGACGTCCTTGAGCGTCTTGCCCTTCATTCGACTAACCACTGCCAGCATTCCTTGTTTGTGTTGACTCATTTCAATTCTCCGATAACTTTCGAGAGTGCGGCCCAAGCGGGCTTCGGACTGCCCTTGTTGTCGAACAATCCAAAATGATTCTCTTGGGGAGGAAATGATCTCCAGGCGGTGTCGATGTAGCGCCAGATTCCAATACCGGTCACGCTATCGAGTTGGTGCGCATCTCTACAGGCACTGGCAACATACTCCGCCTGACCATCAGCGGAATATCCTAGGAACGAGGGGCCGCTGGGATATCCTGTTTCAGATATCATTACTGGTTTGCCCAGAGCCTTGGCCACATCGTCAGCGAGCTTCAGGACTTTCGTGTTGATTGGGTGAGAGGACCTGTAGTTTGGGTAGAAGTCTAAGCCGAAAATGTCGCATGAAGAAGAGTAAGCTCTGGGATCCAGGGTTTTAGCATCGGCTTCAAGACTGATTATTGTCTTGGCGGATGAGTCCTCGGTGTGCACGGCTGTATTGAGTCTACGCAGGAGATGTTGTTTGAATATTGGGTCACGAATCCACGATGATCCCGAACGCCATCCTCCGGCCCCATGTGCGGTCCACCAGTTGGGCTCATTCTCAATCTGCCAGCACTTGACTTGATCTTTATACCTGCGAACGAGTAGCCTCGCGTGTGTCGAGACGCGTTTCAAATAGAGAGTCTTGTTGTGGTCGGGCTCCAGCCCTTGTGGAAGCATCCGATGATACCCGCAACCTATGACTGGAACAATGCCTATGCCGTGATTTGTTAGTGCACTGACAAGGTCGTCTAGGGGCCAATGAGAGTAAGACTCCTCGAGTAGGTGATCCAATTTTGCTTCGGCGATCGGGAGAGGTTCGAAGTATTTCCAAGGAAACCAGCATCGTACGAAGTCAACCTTTGACTGAACCAGATGGTCGGATAATGAGACTACTGCTCTGCCCGCGACAGTCCCGGGCTCCGCCTCACCACGTGCACGGATTTCCCTGTCATCAGCCTCGTCCAAGATCTTCCCCTCAGGTAGGCTGATCGAAAGTAGATGAGGAATGATTATGGATCGCGGAGGATTCATCCCGCTGTATCTCCAGGGATCGTCCAGGTCTATGCCGAAGGAGAATCCCGTGGTCAGATCTAGCAAGGACGTTGATGAAACATGGTCATGCGGTAAAAGGCTTCGAACCGGAGAATAGACGGTTTGCGCTCTGTCCATTGCAGGATTGCATTGTGATTCCAAGGAATGCCGATTGTAGCTGTATCGTCAATAGTCCATGCCCAGATACCTAACCCATTTAAGATTCCCAGACACATCGAACTCACTTACAGAGCACCAGAAGATGTTTTCAACCAGCCAGCAAGCTCCAATGGGAAACCGTTCAACCCTCATCACGATCGGGAAGAACGGCGAGTTGCGGCATCTCTTCTGGCCAAGCCACAATTATCCTCAACACGTTCGCGGATCCCTCCCCGGGATTTTAGTCGGCCGAAGTGGTAACGAATCTTTCAGCTGGTTGACAGACGATCCTTGGATACGGAAACAGCGATTTCTTCCTGATAGCACGATTCTCGAAACAAGTTTTGCCAACCCAGACGGGATACAGGTAAAGGCCACGGATCTGGTTCTGCCTAGCAAGGACGCCCTGGTTAGGATCTTCGAAGTGGTGAATGGGGGTAGCGAGGCTCTGAAGATCAGTTTTCTCTATTACAACGATTTCGACATAGCCGAGACACCGTCAGGCGATGCTTGCTATTATGATGAGAAGACTGACAGTGTCGTTTCGTACAAGCGACACTACTGGTTCACATACGGGGCGGACAAGCCCTCGTCCCAACACCAGTGCGGAGTACATGAGGAGGGCTCGGACGCTTTTGTTGATGCGAAGGATGGTCATCTCGCTGGAAACTCTCTAGCCCTGCATGCGGGTGTGAAGGGAGTAAATTCCTGTCTTAAATGGAGTCTCGGCGACCTACCCCAGGGTGCGAGGGAACAGCTTGTGCTTCTGATGACCTTCGGCCACAACAAGCAACAGGCCCTCGACATCCTTGAAGAGGCCAGACAGAGTTCGCTCGCAGAAATGGTCAACGATGTGAATCGATCCTGCCAGGACTGGCTGAGAAGGAACAAAGCTACAGTGGTCCAGGAACATTGGAGGGAACTGCTTCGAAGGTCCCTACTCACTCTCCAGACCCTCGTCTCTCCTGACCTTGGAGGAATAATCGCGGCCCCAACTCTGGAGCCCGACTATCGCTATGTCTGGTCGAGAGATGGGACGTACGTCGCTTATGCTCTGGATCGTTGTGGTTACAATCACGACGCGGCAGCTTTCTATCAATGGTGCAAGGAAGTCCAACAGCCTGATGGCGGTTGGGCTCAGAGATACCATGTTGAAAAATCTCCGGGTCCCTCATGGGGAGAGCAGGAGGATCAGTGCGCAACTATTCTCTGGGGCATCGGCCAGCACCACACTTTGACGAGGGACGAGGAGTTTCTTGCTGACATGTGGCCGACAGTGAAGAAAGGCGTCGAGCATCTCCTTCGAAATAGGGACGCCGAGACGGGTCTTGTAGGACCCTCCTTTGACCTATGGGAAGAGAAACAGGCTCTTCACACATACACCAACGCGGCCGCCACAGCTGCTCTGAGAGAAAGCGCTAGAATCGCTTCGACCCTCGGTTACGAGGTGCTATGCAATGCATGGTCAGACGAGGCTAGGAATCTGCAGACTGCAATCGTCAAACACTTGTGGGACGAGCAGAGCGGCCGATTCTTGAAATCAATTAAGCCCCATGACTCTTCCATAGACACAGCAATCCTCGGGCTCACATATCCGTTCAGAGTTCTTGAACCGGACGATCCGCGAATCCTCAGTAGTTCTCGACAGATCGAGAACGCATTCACGTATGCTTCCGAAGGAATAGGACGATACCCGGGCGACACGTACCATGGAGGGAACCCATGGTTCATCACTACCCTCTGGATGGCGCTCTACCGTTGCCAGCAGGGAAATTATGAGAAGGCGAAGACCCTCATCGAATGGTGCGTGAAACACGTCGACGAGCTGCAACTCTTCGCCGAACAGGTTCACAAGGACAATGGAGAGCCGATATCCGCGTCGCCACTCGCCTGGTCTCACGCCATGTTCATTCTGGCGCTATTGGATTACAGAGGAGCTTAGAGCCGCGTTCCCCCGAACACGGTTCTGCTTCATCTCGTACGAAGGAAAAGAAACTCAGGAATTTCGAAGTAGAAATTAGATAATCCGTCGGATTCTACTTCTTACTCTTCTTTTTGGGCTTAGCTCGCGTCCCGAATTCACCGTATCACATATAAGCTGACTTTTAAATATAAATCTATTGTATTCTTGGGATGATTTCAAATCTGATAACTATTTTGGGATTGTTTGCCCAAAATTACCGTATTTCTCTCACTTTCTAACTTGCGCTACGCATCCATCCGATTTTCGGAGAATAAGTTCCTCAGGATTCGTAAGATACGGTCGGTGAATTCTGTCTTTTCTCGATATTCACATCTCAATGTCAAATATTCAGAACTGAGTTGTCAGAGATGTGCTCCGCAATTCGAGCAGTTTTGACTGGTCTCAAGATTCAACGCACCACAGTATTTGCATCTGACTTTGACAATCTCTCTAAGAACCCTCGGTGTGGGTCGAGGTGGGATCGGGTTTCTTCTCGAACCCGCCCATCGCTCCCACCATGACCAGCATGATTCCGATCAGCATGATGAAGAACGAGATCCCTATGGCGAAAAAATTCGCAGTGTCAAGCACAACGACCAAGACTGAGAAGACGAGCAGGAACACTCCAGTGAAGCTGGTCATCTTGGTGTTCGCCGCTCTGGGTTGTTTTGACAACGATAACCCGCACCAGGTGCAGCGGCGTTGAATTGATGCCGTTACTTGTTGGTATTTTGAACAGTTACAATTGACGAAGATGAGCAAGTTTTGCGGTTGAAGAAGATCCACGATTAGGAGCTATAGCGCCGTTTCCGGAGTTCTCTCACTAAACTTCCGCCACGATAGACGAAGAATGTTGATGCCCAGATGGTGTAGCGAACGTTTAGGACCCAAACTTGCGGAATAGCAGATACCAGAAAAATGATTGCGACGACAATCTCAAGGTTACGACTAAGCTTGTATTTTCTCAGAAGATCGGGGGCTACTAGCTTCCTTTCCTCGGATGCGAGAATGCGGGTAAACAGAGCTAGGATCCCGTAGATTGCGCCTATATCCAAGGCGTAGATGGAAGATGCAACGTCGTAGAGCTCGCTAAAGGTTTGTGGAGGACTGAGAAAGAACGGCAGAATGTTGAACAGGTAGGGCTCCAGAGCAACGAGGAAGAGAAGGATTGTATTGAGGACACGGGTCCAAGCCGTCTGAACGGGTAGGACCGACATTACTTCCGTGAAGCGGAACCAGATCTGGATCAGGATCAGGAAACTGAAACCGAACCCGGCGATGGCCCGGTAGAGATCTCTTGGGTCTGTGGGCTGTTTGCTGATAAGGACGATTGCGCCTATCGATAGAGCCAGGCCGAAGACAAGATCAGTGAGAGACTCGATTCGAGGCCGGGGGACGCTGTGGAGGCCGGGCCGAGTCGGCCGTTTCAGAGCTGAAGTTCGACTGCACCTGACTCATGTCCGAGACTGACTGAGTTGAATCTGCGAACTTACTTTAAACTCTAGGAAGCGCGTTCAGATCGTTTTTCCCGACCAAGCACGCTAACTCCTCAACTCTTTATCCTCTACTTCCTCTCGACTTGGCGATAATCGAAGCAGAAAGGGAATACCCACATATTTCCGGAAAACGGTAGCATAGTGTTAAGTGCAGACTCGAACAGAGAACGAACAGATATTCTCTTTGGTTGCCATCGAAAAAATGCCTAGTTGGGTGCGAGCGGCAGAAATTATTCTTGGACTGGTATCATTGGTTGCAGGATTATTGGTCGTAGCGTATCCGGGTCTGGCATTCTTCACCCTAGTGGCCATACTCGCTGTAGGTCTTATTTTTCTGGGATCGAGAGATATTGTCCTGGGGACAATGGGTACATTCTTGCCTAGATGGCTGCGGGCTTCTGACATCGTCTTCGGGGTCTTGGCGTTCGTGCTTTCCGTTATCGTTCTTGCATCGCCTGGTGTTGCCGTTGCAACCCTAGTCATCTTCCTCTACTTTGCCTTGTTTGTCCGTGGGGTCGCAGCGTTGACTATGGCAAGAGCGGGTAAGATGTTCCCTACGAGATTGAGAGCGGGCTCGGGGATCGTTGGAGTATTAAGCATCGTTCTCGCCGTAATCTTTCTAGCCTTTCCCCCGTTGGCGATTGGTACGTTGATCTTTCTATTGTCCATCGGCCTTCTATTTGTTGGGATAGAAGCCATAGCAGCAGGAGTAGTCGGTCGAGAGATCGTGCCGGTGATCGGGTCCGTTCAGAGCAAGATCTGATCACGGCATCTCGATCAAATCTCGAACTGTAAACCCGAGAGGACTTTCTCACACTTTTCCCGCAGGGATCGCCTGTTGCCCATCCGACTCTTTTCGGGTATAGGGTATGTTTCGTTTGAATCTTGGAAAGAATCGAGCCAGTAGGATTCCATAGGCAAGGTACGCTACCAGTCCGATTATTACTGAGATGGTGTCGTATAGGAGCCCGAACTCGGACCCGAAACTGGATAGGCTCAGCAGTATCCAGAGAATCAAGCCGAATATGATTCCTCGAGTTCGAAGGCTGCTGCTTCTCAAGTATCGGTCATGTACCCTCGCGAAGATTAGTCCCAGAATGGCGCCGCCGATAACTCCAGAAAGAAACACGTCTACGGCTAAAACATAGATTGTGGCAGCTGCTAGACTTTCAATTGCGCTTGTAGGCGCGAATGGGGTGCCCTCGAACGTTGTTCCGATGACGTCGTAGTTCTCGGCAAGTACAAGATTCCCGATGGCTGCAATGCCTCCAGATATTATTCCGGCGGCGATCCCTGCTCTCGCCGCTTCGAATGCTGAAATGATCAGAATTATTCCTATCGCTGCTAGTACTAGACCCGGCGTGATGCTGTTTACCGCAAAAAAGATTGCTGATAGTCCCGCTAGATTTATTCCAATGTAAATGAGCCGTTCATTCCAGCTCGTATGAGTCACGTCCTTCATGACAATCTTCCGATACCTCACCAGTGTGCTTGCGAGAATGATGAAGCCGATCACACCGACGAAAAAATCCGTAGTAAGACTCGACTGATAATCTCCAAATGTCAGGAGCAGCCCCACCTCGTCTCCGATGAGACCGGCGCCGAGCCCGAAAATTATAGCGTAAGTTCTAACTAGCCTTGGCCGGTTGAAAGCGATGCCGAGCCAGCCTACCAGCGTAATCATTCCCAGCCCGTACCAGAAATGGTGAAAGTGGATACTCCCTTGCGCGACGACCACGGTTGGATTCAGAATTGCGAACACGCGGGCGCCAAAGAAAGCTGTCATGAAACCAAGAGTTCCTAGAAAAGAGAGGCCTCGACGATTGATGCTTAGCGGGGCAAATGCTGACAACCGCCGTCGTACGAAACTCATCGTCGTCCCCTGGACGGTGTCTTCAGCCGGTTATTTTAGGGAGAATAAAATAGGAGAGACACTCCTAGGCAATGTCGGCGCACCCCAACAGCCATCAAGCAGCTTGGACTTTCGGCAGATCCTACGCCTCGCCAAGGCGAAGTTTCCGCTGGCCGCTTGCAGACCAGCTAGGACCATGGACGGTTTGTTCTGATCATAGCTTTTCGACAACGATATTTCCGCACTCTTTGCAGAGAAAGCATCTCCCGCCCCAGCGGAAGGTTATCTCATGACTCGTAACCTTGCCGCACGTCCAGCACCAGACCTGCAACAGCCGGGCGTAGAAGTCGGGATTCTTCTGCAAGACAGAAAGTCGAATACGAAAACTCCGATATCTTTAGGAGAGCCGCGCGAAAGAGGAGCGTCGCGTCCCTAGAGGCGAACGGCTCTTCATTGGAGAATTCTGACCAGAGGTACACTCTAGGTAGAATAGATTGTGCTAGTAGAACACTTTTGCTCCGTAGAATAATCCTACTATGCCGATATCGACAATATCTATCGTTCCGCTACCGGTAAGATCCGCGGCAGGGTTGTATCTGGAGCTGCCCAGTGAGGACCCGTAGTCTAAGGCTACTACTGAGAAGTCGACGATGCCCACAGTACCAGCACCGGTAATGGCGAGTTGTCGAGTCACCATGACTGAAGCAGACCAGACGCCACTAGTAAGACTGAGTGTCACGTCTGCCGAGAGAGGATACTGGCCCGCAGCCACATTCAACAGGAACCTTGCATGATTATTGGCAACCTGAACGTTGGTAATGGTGTAGGTCTTCGAGAACAGTACCGTACCACTGCTGCTGTTCGTGGCCATTACAGAGACTGTTCCAGATACAGTTCCCAAGTCGATTGTAAGACTGCCTCTCGTACTCACGGTAATCCCTTGAAAGTTCACCGTGCTACCAACTGGCGGATCAGTGCTCGTCACGGTCACAGTTGCTGTCGTGGAGTGCGAGTCTGTTCCGTCATAATAGCAACCACTACAGACGAATGTTCCCGTGATGGTCGTAACGTATGTTCCGGGAGATGTCGCAGCGAATGTGCAAGATGCGGAAGACGTGCCGCCGGCTGAGAGAGTGGCACTGGAGGAGCATGATGCTGTGAGGTCTGGTGGTGTTGACATGCTTAGCGTTACGGGTCCGGCGAGCCCGGAAAGGCTGGTCAGACTTACAGTGCTACTGCCGGACGATCCAGCGGTGAACGAGACAGATGACGCGGAGATGCTATAGTCCATCACCGTGACCGGTAGAACAATAGAATAGTTCAGTGAGCCGCTGGTCCCGCTAATTGTAACAGTGTAGGATCCGGCGGAACCGTAAGCGCCACATGTCGGCCACTGTTCTGCTGAACCGTACGACGGGACGGATACGGTCGCCTTGTTTGTTAGAGTGTAAGCGAACCAGCAGGCGACAGCTGTTGACGAAGGAGTTGCAACAAGGTTCACGTTCCCAGAGAAACCGTTGACACTACTAACATAGATGGCGGTCTGCATCTCAGAGCCTAGGGGAATGGCCTGAGAAGTTGGGCTCTCAGAGATTGCAAAGCCTGAATTGGAAACAGTCAGACTCAGCGTTATCGAGTGTGCCAGACCGCCACTGGTTGCCGTGACAGTGATCTTGTAAGACCCCGTCGGTGTCGTAGACGTTGTTGACAGCGTCAGAGTGGAAGTTCCCGTTCCTCCAGAAGCTAGAGTAACGGTCAACGGATTCAACGAGACGGAGGGTCCAGCGGGGGAGATCGAGGCTGCTAGGTTCACCGTCCCAGCGAATCCGAGACTTGTCAAACTGATTGTCGATGTCGCTGATGGTCCAGGCGTGAGGGCAAGCCCGTTGGGGTTTGCGGAGACGTAAAAGTTGGGGTGGGACGGCTGCGAAACCATGACTACAACTGTTACCGAATGGGAATCGGTTCCGTCGTAATAGCAGCCGCTACAGACGAAACTGCCAGTTATCGTGACGTTGTAGGTTCCTGGAATATTGGAGGCATAGGTACACGCTACCGTGGTTGTTCCGCCGGAGACGAGGCTCGCGCTGGTTGGACAAGAGGCCGTGACCGCTGATGGGGTAGAGACGTTGATACTAACAAGTCCTGATAGACCTGAGAGGCTGTTCAGAGTCAGGGTCCCGTTTCCGGACGGAGCTGTGAAGGAGACTGATGATGCGGAGATGCTGAAGTCTAGGATCGTGACCAGGAGAGTGATTGAGTGACTGAGCAATCCGCTGGTTGCGGAGAACGTCACGCTGTAGCTTCCTGCCGCACCATAGGCTCCACAAGTTGGATACTGGTATGCTGAACCATTGGGCGGGATGTAGAGGGTCGCGGTGCTGGTCAGCGTGTAAGTGAACCAGCAGGCTATCGCATTGGACGATGGCGTCGCCACTAGATTCACATTGCCGGAAAACCCATTGACACTGTCGAGGTCAAGGACGGTCTGCTGTTCTGAACCGAGGGGAATCGCTTGGTAGGTCGGACTCTCGGAAATGGTAAAGTCCTGGTTGACGACGTTCACTGTCACGAGGATCGAGTGTGTTTGAGACCCACTCGTGCCAGTTACCGTAACATTGTAGGATCCTGTGGGCGTTGAGCTTGTTGCTGTAATCGTCAGTACGGATGTCGCTGTGCCTCCGGATGCCACGTTGACACTCGTTGGATTGATTGAGGCCGTAAGACCCGCCGGGGCTGAAACTGAGAGAGAGACGCTGCCAGAGAAGCCGTTGAAACTAGTTGATGTGAGTGTTGAAGTGATTGACGAGCCGGTCATGATCGTGAGACTGGACGGATTGGCGGCGATGTAGAAGTCTGATACTGAAGGTCCGATCACCGTCACGCTGGTCGATATGGAGTTCGAGTCTATCCCATCGAAGTAGCAGTCGATGCAGACGAAAGCGCCTGTTACTGTGAAACTGTAAGTGCCGGCTGTAGGAGAATACAGAGAGCATGTTACAGTTGAAGGATTATTCGGGGTTAGGATTACGCTTTCCGGGCATGAAGATAGGAGAGATGACGGGGAGGTTTCTGTGAGATCTATTTTGCCTGAGAAGCCAGAGAGACTTGTTAGGCTGATGGACTCAGTTTTGGAAGTGCCAGCATTGAGAGATATTGAGGAAGGACCCGACATCGTGAAGTCTGTGATAGTTATGTTGAGAAGGAGAGTGTGACTTAGGGAACCGCTGGTCCCCGTAATCTTGACACTGTAGGCTCCAGCTGGACGGGCGGCACTGCATGTTAGATATTGGTATGCAGGCCCGTAAGAGGGAGGATAGTACGAGTAGTAGCGTACAACCGGAACTGCAACTGTCGCCGTGTTCGTCAGGGTAGTGAACCAGCAGTGAAGGGCGGTCGAGGAGGGTGTTGCGACCAGCGTTACATTGCCGGAAAATCCGTTAATGCTCGTCACTGTAACCGTGGTCTGTCTCTCTGACCCAACCGGAATCGCAATGGAGCCGACGCTCTCGGTGATGGAAAAGTCGGCCGTCCCTGAATTGACAATGACCGTCAGGGTTGTGGACGCATCCACGGTGCCACCCGTTGCGCTAACGGTAACGTAGTTCCCACCATTTGGCGTCGAGGCTTGGCTAACTATAGAGAGAGTTGCATTTGTCGAGCCCCCACCTGACAATGTGACCGTCGATGGTATGATCTGAGCAGAGAGCCCCACGTACTCTACAGTTACAGAGAGGTTTACCGTTCCCGAGAAGTTTGCCTGGCTTTGAAGCTGGATCGTGGAGTTGGCAGATTGTCCGGCCACGAGGGCGATTGCGGAAGGATTAGCGGATATGGTGAAGTACGGGTATGTTGGGGATGGCGGGGGCTGCGCGGGAGAATTGTTTGCTTGCATCCAGTCGAAATTGTTGTTTGTCTCCCATGAGGCCAGAGCCTGGACATTGATCAGCTTGGTGTTTCCTGGAGTCGTATCCGGCTCGGTGTATGACCCGACGAGATAACCGTCAAAGTATCCGTAAAGCGTTCCGTGGATCATGTCCAACTGGAGAACATGCCAGACATTGAGCTGCTTGGCATAACTTGCAAAATTAGCTACGTTGTGGCCGTCCATGCCGATCCAGAATTTACCATAGTAGCCGTCAGCCATCCAGTCGTAAGAGTGCCCGACAGTACCAACAGCGACCTGTAACGATCCAACAGGACTAGACACTCCCCCAGAGGTTCCTATCCACTCGACGCGAGTGGAAACGCTCCATTCAGAAACATTCGCGGGTACGTTGTCATAGCCCGCTCCCGCACCGACGTGCCCATCGTTCAAGAGTGTAAGTATCGAGTTACCTACGCTGTAGTAGGACGCAGGCGCAATTGACTCTGTAGTCCAACCTGCAGCCTGGAGCTGACTGATCGACGCGTAGTTGAAATCGTCACGGAAGGTCCACGGCGAAGAACTTGATGCTTTAGCAGGGGGGATACTCAAGTTGGGAATCGCTACTAGGGCCGCGAGAATAATCAAAAGGATAGGAAGGAGTGTCAGCTTCAAGATTCTCTCACCCCTCCAAGAGCGGGCTGGGAGCAAGTCCTTGGGATTCCCTTAAGAATCCTGAGTGGCTCCAAGATATCTCACAATAAGTAGCAAGACATATTCGTTAGGGATTAAAGCTTATCGCCCGAGGGCTACGCGGGATATCTCAAGGCATACGAATCGAGAAAAAAGTCCATTTCACTGCTCTTTGCAGAGGGCCTTGAAGACAAACCCACTAAAACTCATCATGTCGAAGATCGGAGAATTACCGTTCCAAACCGATTGAACATCAAGGATGAGCCATAGTGATCCGGGCGATTTTAGCCTCTGTTTGACAAGGCTGTCCAGAGGAATGAGAGTCGTCCAGCTACTTGTTGCCTAGAACTGTAGTCACAGGCAAAGGATCGAGTCTGCTAGTAGAACACCGTTGCTCCGTAGTAGTACACCCCTAAGCTGACACCAACAATGTCAATTGTTCCGCTCCCGGTAAGTCCGCCGCGGGGTTGTATCTGGGAGTGCCCGGTGAGGGTCTATAGTCCGCGACTAGCGTGGAGAAGTCAGCTCGTCACAGAGGCGCAGACCCGGGACTCGCTCAACCGCTAAGCCTAGGCATCCACGCGTGTTAGGCGAAGATTGGATTAAAGCTTCTCCAGCACCATATTTCCACATTCTTTGCAGAAAAACATCACACACTGCCCCCCGACGAAAGTTATCTCAGGTGTCGTGACACTGCCGCGTGTCCAGCACCAGACCTGCAGCAACCTAGCGTAGAAATCAGGATTCTTTTGCAAGACAGAGAAGTCGAAGAGAATGGGCTTCTTATCTCAAGAAGAGATAAGCGAAACCAAACGGGATTTGGTTCCTGTTTAGAGGAAGACTGGCAGTCCGTAGTCGTGCCCAACTA
>Ga0209159_1001104_pt1 | contig 21735 bp, 19 predicted proteins | sample GraSoiAngelo_144_FD_185901 | JGI IMG/M metagenome (GOLD analysis project Ga0209159, IMG submission 185901) | Grasslands soil microbial communities from the Angelo Coastal Reserve, California, USA - 14_1009_02_40cm (SPAdes) (version 2) | ecosystem: Environmental > Terrestrial > Soil > Grasslands ...
CGCCGCGTGGCCCAGCGCGATCGAAAGCATCGTCGCGCCGTTTTTCTTGTCGTTGAGGTAAGCGTTGAACGGCTCCTCCGTCGGTCCCCAGCCCATTGCAGAGCCGATCACTGTGGTAGACAACACGTCCCCAACATACCCTTGTTTGATCAGATCATGAACATACGCAACCGACGGCGCCGACCGCGCCTGCAACCCGACCACGGCAAGCACGCCTTTTTTCTCTGCCAGCGCGGCCAGACGCTCAGCTTCCTCCAACCCGTTGCCGAGCGGCCATTCGCAATAGACAGCCTTCCCCGCAGTGAGTGCGTCAGCCGCCAATTCGAAGTGATACGGCACTTTCACCGTGATCGCGACCACATCGACGGCAGCACTCTTCACCAGATCGTGGTGATTGTCGAACGCCAGCGGCACGCCAAATAGCTTCCCCGCAGCGGCGGCAGAGACGCTCCGACTGGTAGAGAGCGCCGTGATTTCGAAATCATCCGACAGTGATTTCAAGGCAGGAATGTGCGCCTGCATAGCCCAGCCACGATCAGGATTTGCGCCGATGATTCCTACACGAATTGTATTTGATACATTCTTACGCATTGCGATGACCGCTTCTGATGCCACCGATTACTGCGATACCTTGCTTTGTCATGACTTTCTCCTTTTGTTGTTCACTTTCACGTTGCCAGGATGGTATTCCTGTCGTAACTCCATCCTGGCAACATCCATCTCATCTCGTGAGACACAAAACGCACATCACCTCAAAATCTGTCATGAACATTACGCCACTTTGACGACCGTTTTCCCGAAGTTCTCACCGGTGAAGATGCCGGTGAAGGCTGTCGGGACATTCTCTACGCCCTCGACGATGTGCATTTTGAATTTCATGCTTCCTTCCCTGAGCCATCCTCCCAGCTGTTCCTGCATCTTCCCCAGAAGATGCTCCCAGGTGGTGTTGCGGTACGACTGAATGGTGATGTCCATGCCGACAATGCTGTGGAGATTCTTCACTCCATAGCGTTGGTCGTGCGGGACGTTATACTGTGACACCATCCCAGCACTTGGGATACGTCCGCCCCGTTTCATGTGAGGCAACGCGGCATCCAGAATTTTCCCGCCGACCAGATCAAAAAAAATGTCAATCCCATCGGGACAGTGCTCTTTCAATGCGTCATCCAGTGAGCTGACCGTCCGATAGTTAAACGCGGCATCCAGACCAAGTTCATCAACCAGGTAGCGAACCTTTTCATCTGAGCTCGCCATCCCGACAACGGTGAGGCCCAGTCGTTTTGCCACCTGGGCCGCAACCATGCCCACTGCACCCGTGGTCGCAGAGACCACCACGGTTTCCCCTTGCTTCGGCTTTGCCACCTGGGTTATTCCTGCGTATCCGGTCAGCCCCGGTGTTCCGAGGGGACCAAGATAATAGACGGGATCGATATCGGGTTTGACTTTGTGCACATACTGGAGGTTTGCTTCATCGACCACAGTAAATGTTTCCCAGCGTACCCATGCATAGACGATTTCACCCGGCGCATAATCGGGGTTCTTCGACCGCACCACTTCTGAAATGCCATACGTCGAGATGATGGTTCCGGGCTTGGTTGCCGGAAATTGCGAGTGTGCGACGGCAGGATCATACAAGCCGAAACGGTGGTACGGGTCTATCGAGAGATACAGATTTTTCACCAGCACCTCGTTTGGTTGTAAACGCACTGCATCCGTCTCGCATGGCGTCTTCACCACGTGAAAAGTGGTGTCCGCATCCAGTGGTGCGGACCCGGTGGGGGGGTGTACATAGACAACTTGAAGGTTCTCATGCATGGTGTGTAGTTCTCCTCTCCTTTCGTGTCATGCGAAAGGATGATGGACAGACAACATCTGTCAAGCTCATTTAGGTAGCCGACTAGCTAAATGGGGTAGATAGCCGGCTAGCTCTATGGGTAAGCACGCGCGACTACGACAAATTGCGGTAAATTTGCTCCAAATAGCGTCGAAGTAAAAGACGTTCTTCCAGTGAGAAGTCGGCAAGAATCTGTTGCTCTATAGCCATCCAACCTTGTTCAACGACATGTTGCAAACTCCGCCCTCTCTCAGTGAGATAGACACGGGAGACTCTTTGGTCCTCGGGGTCGGTCCTGCGCTCGACAAAACCAGATCGCTCCATACGGATCACCATGCGGGTGACGGTCGCCGACTGAATCTCCATGAGCTCCCCAATCTCCTTTTGGGAGCGCCCATCCTGGTTCCACAGGTACTTCAAAAGCATTTCTTGGCCTACGTGCAGGTGATGTTTACTCAAATATTCCTCGAGACGGATGCGGTGAATATGGGCCAGACGGGCAATCAGCAGGCCGTACGTGTGGTCGATTTTACTTTCGCCCATCTAGTCCTCCAAAGCTATGTAGCCGACTATATAAATGTACCATGTTTGGCCTGTCAGTAGTTTTTTCATGAAAAGATACCACAAAGTTCTCTCAGGCAGCTTATGGAGCGCATTGATAGCGCATGGCAGAAATGAGGTGTGCAGGCGAAAAGCACTTTTTCTGCCTTCTCTCAAACGGCTTATAGAGCGCCCTCACAGCAATGTTGTATCCTATCGTCAAAAAACTACTGACAGGCCTGTTCGCTTTCATTGAATGCATCCAGTTGAGTACGCGCTGGTGGCTCAGGACTGCTTGTGAGCCTCTACCGCGATCTCGATCTTGATGATGTCGCCTACCAGCAAGCCCCCTGTCTCCAGAGCCACATTCCAGGTCAGGCCAAAGTCTTTGCGGTTGATCTGCGTCCTGGCCTCGAAGCCGACGGTCTCCGGCGCACCAGGCATGGGCATCTTTCCCCGTCCGGTGAGTTGGGTATCCAGCACCACTTCGCGCGTGACTCCTCGAATCGTCAGGTCTCCGATCACCTTTGCGTGATCATTGCTCTCTGGCTCGACACGGGTGCTTTTGAACGTAATGACGGAATAGTTCTGGATATCCAGGAAGTCGGGGGACTTCAGGTGGGTGTCGCGACGTTCCACGCCCGAATACAGGGTCGATGCGTCGATCTCCACTTCCACCGAGGAGCGGGACGGGTCAGCCTCGTCAAGAACGATGGTGCCGTTGACGTTCTTGAAGTGGCCCTTCACCGTCGTAAACATCATGTGTTTGCCTGAGAACTCAACCAGGGTATGATTCGGGTCGAGTTTCCATATGCTGCGGGTGGTGGCCGTGCTTTCGCTCTGCGTTGTCATGTTATTTCCTCCGTTGGGGAACGGTAACTCTTCCGTTCCCTCCTTATCGATTTTACTGTCGCCCATCTCGTCCTCCAAAACTATGTAGCCGACTACATAAATGTACCATGTTTCGGAACGTCTGTCAAGTAGCCGACTACATAAATGTACATGTTTCGGCAAGTCTGTCAACTGGACATGTTCAGAGCTGGTGAGATCCATACATGGTCTTTACGATCAGAAATCTCTTCATGAAACCTGTCTCAGCGGTTTTGCGCGAGAGATAGGGCGCCTTCAGAATGGCGACCAGCATGACGAATAGTGAGGCGATGGTGACATCTGCTGCACCCTACACCACAGAATCCAAACAAAAATATCCGCAAGGTATGAGCGAGGCTCGTCAGGCATTAGAGAGTATCCTCCACCTTTCATCAGCTTTTGAAATCTAATCGACCAAGACCACGAGTTTCCCCGTGGCTGCGTTGGATTCCATATACCGATGCGCTTCAACGATTTCGTCAAACTTGAACACGCGGTCAAGGCGAACCGTATATGTGCCGTGTTCAACGCCCGTCACATACTCCTGCAAGGCACTCACGGCGGTTGACATATCGAGTGTTTCGCTTTGATAGGTGGTCAATTTGACGCTGGATGGTATCATCATCGGCTCAAAATTGGCGAGAGACCATGCGTTGCCTAACATGCCCGTCATACAGACAACGCCTTTTGGTGCCGTGGCTTGCAAGGAATCAAGCAGTGTTCGCGTCCCAACCAATTCTTGAATGCGATCCACTCCCTTCGGGAAAATTGTCCGCACTTTTTCCGCGATGTTCCCGTCATCGATAAGGACATGATCGGCACCAGCATCAAGCAATGCTTGCTTTTTCTTCTCACTTCGCGTGGTTGCTAGAACCGTGAGTCCAGCATTTTTTGCAACAGCAACCGATGTCAAGCCGATGGAGGATGTCCCACCTCGCACCAGCAAAGTTTGTCCTGCCTGGATGTCTAAACTCTCGGTGAGGGATGACCAGACGGTGAGAAACATCTCAGGAATGGCACCGAGAATCTCCCATGAGACCGTGGTTTGAAGAGGCATGAGACGCTCAAGAGGTAAGACCGCGTACTCAGCATACCCGCCATTATATTGGCGACCCATTCCCCCCATCACCGCCGCCACTTTTTGCCCCGCTTGATAGTGTCCGCTTGGATCCTGTTCGACCTCACCCACTGCCTCAATCCCGAGTATGCGAGGGAACGTCACATCAGGCGAAAATCCCTGACGGGTGAACATCTCTGAACGATTGAGACCAAAGGCACGAATTCGCACCAACACCCAGCCATTATCAGGTTCGGGGCGGTGTATCTGTCGAATGTGCAATACTTCCGGCGAACCACTCTGTTCGACAACGATGGCTTTCATCATATTCATCAACGTTCCTTTCAATCATCATATGACGGAGTGTCATCCTGGATCAATCCGTCTCATCTTGTGAGACACACAATTCAAGCGACGACTACGTTCCGAAGTATTCCACATCATGCATATTTTCCCTGAAGCACATCCTGCCAGAAGACGGTATTGCGGAGACCTTCTGTTCCCGCATCCTTCTTGAGGGAAGGCACCAGCACCGTCTTTTGCAGGCCAGGCAAGAGCTGTTGCAGCTCAGCGACAATGGGAAGCCGGTCAAACGGTTTTCTACCATACTGATACCCATCCACCGCAAAGAGCACCTTTGGCTCGATCTGTTTGAAGCGATCAATCACGCTACTGGTGCCGAAATCGGGTGAGCAGCTGGACCAGACCGCGCCCAGACTGGCCGTCGCCAGAAATGCGATGAGCGTCTCGGGAATATTTCCTATGTAGGAGACAACCCGGTCCCCGCGTTGCACACCCATAGAGCGGAGAGCGTGAGCCACCTGACCCACCTGGTGGCGCAACTCCTCCCAGGAGAGCTCTGTCAAAGGGTGCCGCTCCGATTGGAAGAGCACAGCGGGGCGGCTGGGAGTCGCATTGCGAAAGACATGCTCCGCATAATTCAATTCAGCTCCCAGGAACCACTGAGCCCCTGGCATGGTTCTTTCCACTAACACGGTCGAGTACGACTGCACAGCCTGAATGTGAAAGTAGTCCCAGAGGGAAGCCCAGAAGTCTTCCAAATGGCCGACCGACCATTCCCAGAGTTCCTCGTAGATCTGGAAGGTCAGCCCCTTTTCCCGTGCAAGCCACTGTATGTACTGCGTGACATTGGCCTTCTGCTTTACCTCCTCTGAGGGTTCCCAGAGAGGCGTCCCTGCTGCGAACGAGGCTGTCATGTTAGGTACTCCTTGCTGGTAGTGAGCGAGAAACTTGAACCTCTTTTCCCCCGAGCTTCGCCAGTTCTACACTGGAGAGCGCGGCTCCGTGAGCGGAAAGCGCAGGTCCAGGGGGGCAGATGGTTTAAATTCACCGGCGTAGGCACGCTGGTGCAGTTCGGCGAAGGAGGCCCCTGCCTTGCGCGCCGCAATCATCTGCTCAGGATCGACGGGCGTGCCGATGGGGTCGGCGGCGAACTGCGGCGAGGTGCGCATCCACTCGCTGGACTGGTCCCAGTCCCCGAAGTTGTCAACCTGCAGCTCCACGCTATTGCCGTCGGGGTCCACATAGTAGAACGAGGTTGTCATGCCGTGATCCAGCGAGGCGTGTGGCTCGATGCCCTGGCCCTTTAGACGCGTGTAGGTGTCCAGCAGGTTGTCGATCGTCATGTACTCGAAGGCGGTATGATGGATGCCCGTGTGCGCCAACTTGTCCGGGTCGTCGCTCAACTGAGACGAGGTGAGCAACGCGAGGCGGTGATTGGCCGCGTCGTTGGTGAGCCAGGCACCGCCCGGAAATTGGTACGTCGGACTCATGCCCACCACCGTGGCGTACCAGTCAATCATCTCCTGCAAGCGCGTGGTCTTCAGGTTGGCGTGGTGCAGGGTGGGCCGTTTGATGGCATTACCTTCAGATCCTTGTGACATATATCTCCTCCTTTGGTGTTGCCTGGATGAGACGCATCTCTGCGACGAGAGCCGCCTCCTTCTTGAACGATACTCTCACAGGACGCTTTCTCCTGTTCATACACGACCCCGTATCACCGGGTTGCGAATGCGGCCAATGCGTTCGATCTCGACTTCCACGACATCCCCGTCATGCAAAAAGAGCGGGGGAGTGCGTTTGAACCCCACTCCGGATGGCGTCCCCGTCGCGATGATATCGCCTGGCTCCAGGGTCATGAGGGAACTGAGGAAAGCGATCGTCGAGGCCACCGAAAAGACCATATTGGCGGTCGTGTCATGCTGTACCACCTGCTCATTCACCTTGGTGGTGAGCATGAGCGTCTGGGGATTGGGAATGCTGGATGCCAGGACGATCCCTGGTCCCATCGGCGCAAAGGTATCCAAGGCTTTACCAGCCGTCCACTGACTGGTTTGCATTTGCACGTCACGCGCGCTCACATCGTTCATGATGGTATAGCCGGCCACATACTGGAGCGCATCCTGCTCAGCCACCTCTTTGCAGCGCTGGCCAATGATAACAGCGAGCTCCCCTTCATAGTCAATCTGCGTGCTCGCACGGGGTAAGAGAATAGGACTGGTGGGACCGATTAAACTATTGCGGAACTTGGCGAAGAACATGGGAACCGCAGGCAACTCCTGCTGGGCTTCAGCCGCATGCTCGCGATAGTTCACGCCCAGACAAATAATTTTGTCGGGATCCGGAACAGGCGGCCCCAGTTCCAGCGCGTCGAGCGACAAGAGCCCACTCCTGGCCTCGAACTGAGACTTCGCCCAGGCAAAGACCTCCTTCAGCGCCTGTTGCCCTTGTTGGAGAAGCGCACGCACGGAGAGGTCTGCTTGCCCGCTGGCAACCTCCGCACGACTCAAGAGATATGCACTCGCATCAACCGCAGCCTGCTCATGCGCGATACCTGTGCGCCAGGCAGTGCTCGAACCACGAGCACGGTAACTCACGAGAATCATCAGGCACCTCCCTCGCTCGGTAGATGTTCGTGGCCCAGGATCTGAGCCATCGCTCGGGCAAGCTCCGCGACGCAGTCATCGGCCACGACTTGCCGCCGCCATCCCACCTGGGCGTCGGGCCGCACCAGTACGCAGCCGCTCTCGGCCACCTCCCTCAGAAGCACCCAGTCGTCGTAGAGGTCGAGTACCTCGCGGCCAGGGCCGATCACGAAGCAGGCGATCTCCACACCCGTGCGCGCGGAGACTTCTGCCGCCGCCTCTTGCCAGGCCTCACCTCCAGTGCCGGTGAAGAGGGCGAAGCGGCCCTTGCCCGCCAGGTCCAGCGTGCTGACAGTCCGTCCGGCGTACAGCAGCCAGCAGTGGGGCAAGCGCGCGCCTGGCCAGGTGGTGGGCTGGTAATAGAGTTCAGGGTCACGGGTATGGGCAGGCTCAGGCGTCCCATCGGAGACCACGGCTGCGGAGCGGTAGTGCTGATTGAGCTCGACCCCGTGGCAGTTGAACTCGTAGTTCTTGTGCTCGATGGCCTTGCGCAGTTTCTCTCTCTGCTCGGCGCTACTGGGCGTGTTCGCTTTGCGCGCCTCCATGCTTGTACGCATCTGCCCGACGTTCCTGGTCTCGCTGGGCCCGAGGAGGGCATCGTAGATCAGGCCGGTCTCCGCGATGCTTTTGTTCGCACGCTCGACAATCTGCTTGCCGACGGGTGCCCGCTCGTCGTTGTAGGTCTCCAGCAGCGATGGGTGCGCCTTTTCCTTCAGCACCAGAGCGAGCTTCCAGGCCAGGTTGTAGGCGTCCTGGATGGAGGTGTTCGAGCCGAGTCCATTGTTCGGCGGATGCCGGTGGACGGCATCACCCATACAGAACACGCGCCCATGCGAGTAGCGCGTTGCATACAGATGATTGATGCTCCAGAGCGATGTGGAGCGGATCTCAACCGGGATGGTGTCGTCTCCGATCAGGTTATGCACGATCCTAGTTGCCGCCGCCTCGTCGAGGACAGGTGGTGGTTCGTTGATGTCATAGCCCCAAATGATCAGCCACTCATCCCAGGGACGCACCATGCGGATGGTGCCCATCCCGACGCCACCGATATCGGAGCCGGGCTGCAGTACCCAGTAGAGCACTCCTGGTCGATAGGCAACGTATTTCGCGAGGTCGGCAGAGACGAGGATATTCATGCTGCCCGCGACGTCTATCTGTCCTACCGTAGGCAAGGCGATGTCTCTGGCGACCAGACTGCGAGCACCGTCAGCACCCAGCAGATACTTGGCCCTGATCTGATAGGTTCCGCCGCCAATACGGTCGCGTACCGTGGCGGTCACACCGTCGGCGTCCTGCTCGAGCGAGAGGTACTCAGTGTCGAAGCGGACCCGCGACCTACGGGCGGCGGCGTGGCTGAGCAGGATCGGCTCCATCAGGGTCTGCGGACAGTCGCAGATACGCGAAGGGCTTGCGAGCGTATAGTCCGCCATCCGGCTTGGGTGCGTGCCCCACGCACGCAGCCGTCCAAGCTCCTCTCCGACCAGGCTCGTGCAGAACACGTTATTGCTCATAAGCTCCTGGGGCGAGGACTTCTCGACGACTTCCGCCTCGACGCCCATGTCGCGCAAGATTTCCATAGTGCGCTGGTTCGTGATGTGCGCCCGCGGCGTGTTCGCGGTCCAGCGGTACTTGGTGAGCACCACATTCTTCACGCCATACGTGCTCAGGAAGAGCGCCGCCGACCCGCCAGCCGGGCCGCTCCCAACAATCAGGACATCTGTCTCGATCTGTGTGTTCATGCTTGCCTCCAGTCCTGTTTCTCGTTCGCTACCTTCGGTTGAGCCACGGGTAACGAGCGGTATCGGCCCCGGCGTAGTCCGGGTCCAGGTAAACATATAAGCGCTGGATCTTGAAGTCGCGGACCTCGAAGACGTCGCACCAACGGCCCGCATGGGTCACGCCTGCACGCCATTCGGTGCCGTCAGCTGTCACTCCAGAACTGGTTCCCTCCACGACAACATGGTCACCCTGGATGATGTAGTTGAAGTAGGCATAATCGTGTCGGATCGACGAAAGGATAGACGCAAACTCTGAGAAGAGCTTCTCGATCTGCGCCCGACCGTTGGCGACTCCCCACTTGGGGAAGCACACCTGAGCATCGTCAGCGAACAGATCAAAAAAGTTTTCGCCTCGATCCAGCCGTTTGAGATATTCGAGCGCTACGGATTTGCGTTGCTCGTCAGTCATCGTTTGCTGTGTCACGCTCATTGTTTCACCTCCAATAGTGTGCTTTGTCGAAGTATTCTGATTCAGATGCAGATGCCTCGTTTTTCTGCAAGCATTTCCTCAAGCTCAAATCCTGTATAGCGCAGGACTGTGTGTGTTGCAGGAACACGTTCAGATCAATCCTGCGTGAGTTGCGTGTCAACCGCAGCGTTGGGGAGCGGTGCTGCATGCTCAAGGGCGTCCGCAGGTAGCGGGTTGTAGATCAAGCCCAGGAACAGACCGTAGACCCAATGCCAGAGAAAAATGGCAAGAATGACCTTCCAGCCGAGATTGAGGCTGAAGAAGCCGGGATGAAACTGAGGGAAGTACACCAATGGCACCATGAACCCACAGCTGATAATCGCCAGCACGGTGCCAAAGAAGAGTCCTTTGGCGAGGTTCCCCCGTTCCGTATTCCGCCACGGCAAGAGGTGATGGAGCGTAAGAGCGAAGACGACGGCGAAGACAACACCATCGGTGTAGTGGAAGACACTTCCTGAAACGAACTGCTGGATGGCAGAGCCATACGGGGTGTAAACCCCACCATTCGTGCTGGGCCAGTCCAACTTTGGGAGACCGACTGCGGGCAAGTAGAATCCAATGATCGTTGCCATGTGGGTCGCAACGATGCCGGCTAGGATGGCAGCAGCCACGCGGTGGCGTGTGATCCACGCTCGCCAGACAGGGTCGATACTGGTGCGGGTTGGCCTCCTCTTAGCTGCTCCTGATGTGACTGTGCGGGCGGGTGTGGTCCCAGCGGTGCTTTGTGCGAGTGACATGCTATCGCTCCTTTCTTTGCCTGGAGGTTCCAGGTGACAATTTCCTCAGTACGGTACAGAGAGCCAACAACTGTTCACGATGAGAACTCCACAGATCTGAGCGTTTGAAAGTGAAACGTTCTCCATGAGTGAGCTGAGCCCCTTCAAGCATCAATGCGAGTCTTTCTGCCATGGCTTGTCCTTCCTACTGCTCCTATGAACAGAGCTTGCTTGAACTTTTTCATACTTACATACCTACCACCTATAGTGCGGAAGGAGCAGAGTTTGCACCGAAGACGCCGACGACTGGCTGATGTCCACCGTTCTCGGTGTAAGCCTCCTCCCGATACTTGTTCAGCATGACCATCAACGGTGTGTCATGCATCGAGAAGAGAATGGCCCGCTCATCACCAGAGGCATTGAGGTGTTCATGACAGGCCCAACTGGGAATGACGAACATATCGCCCTGTTCCCACTCGAAGCGGATCCCGTCAATGATCGTCGCACCTTTTCCCTCGAAGACGTGGTAGATACTGCTGCCGACGTGTCGATGGGCCTGGGTCTGCACCCTGGGACGCAGCAATTGAATCCAGCAGGTGAAGGAGGGCATGACCGGCCCCCCCGTGTGCGGATTAATGTACTCGAGGGCCACGTCATCAAACGGGCTGGCATCCACCAGGGCCAGGTTGTTCAGTGCACGCTCGGTGTCGGCCCATTTGTAGGTAAACATCGGTGGATATTCCACTAGACGTTTCTCCCAGGCAGGACGCAGCTGGCCGACGCCGTATTTGAGCACGGTTCCATTGAGGACCTGCGTGACAGCCTGGCTCTCGTGAGGATAGGGCTCGAAGAAACTGGTATCGAGGTAGTTCGTCAACGGGATATCGAGCCCATCCATCCAGATTGCCCGCTCATCTGAATGGCTTCCATGATCGTGCCAGAGCCATTTGGGTGTCAGCACCAGGTCTCCGCGCTCCAGAAAGACCCGGTCGCCCTCTACGGTGCTGTAGGAGCCACTGCCGTCAATGATGAAGCGGATGGCGTGTGAGGTATGCCGGTGTGCCGGGGCCACCTCGCGTCCATTGAGCCATTGCACCGCCGCCCACAGAGTTGAGGTCGCAAATGGCAGCCCACCCAGGCCCGGATTGCTCAGTCCAAGTGCTCTGCGGTCGCCACCCCGTTCGACGGGCACGAGCCTACCAGCCCGCTCGGCGAGAGAGTACAAATTTGACCACTTCCACAGCCAGGGCACTATCTTTGGCCTGGGCCGCACGGACATGAACTCCTCCTCGATCTGCCAGAGGGGCGTGAGATAGTTCGCCTTCATGTCGTTGTTCAACTGGGCAGTCTCGGCCTGTGTTCTCGTCGCCTCTGTTTCTCTCGTCACCTCTATTTCAGCCATCGTTACTCTTTCCTTTCTTGCATCTTGAGGAAGGACACGACTCTTTACGCGCTCCCTCGGGCGAATAACTCTTCCTTCTCATCTCACCCAGCGAGATGTTCAATCTTAGCTGTTCTGCTGCTCACTCGTGCATGCACCTCCTCGATGTTGCGCGAGCAGCGTCTTCACTTGCTTGACATGGGCCTGATCATGCTCGATGATGAAATGCTGGATGAAGACAGCCAACGTCTGGGGGCCATACTTTATGTGCGTTCCCATCTTCTGCAAGTCGTCCTGGCTCATCTGCTCGAGCAAATGGACCACCTGCTCATAGCTGTTGGTCAACTGCTGGGAAATGAACGGGCGCGCTGCATGACCGTGCTCCGCAATATTTTGAAGCCGGGCGGGGTGGTCCAGGCCGCGCCCGATGCTGGCTCCCGGCGTTGCCAGAACCTTGCGTACCTCACCGGTAAAGAACTGGCGCGCTTCGGCGACATGCACGAGATTTTCGGCCAGCGTCCATTCCTCTGCAATGAAACGCCGGTAGAGGGTGGTATCATCGACCTGGTCGAGGAAGGTGAGCAAGGCTTGTTGGCTCTCGTGCAGATCTGCCAGCATTTCGGGTTGCGTTGGGTGTTCAGCCATGGGTCACCTCGTCGAAGGAAGCTGTGCGTTGTGGCCCGCTCGCCCCTCCAGCGCCTTGTGGAGCGATGACGGAGTTCTCGAGCATACCCAGCTCAGCAATCTCGATCTGTACCACATCCCCTGGTTTGAGAAATACCTGCGGACTACGGGCATAACCCACACCACTTGAAGTGCCCGTGGCAATGATGTCCCCCGGCTCCAGCGTCATGATCTCGGAGATGTAGGAAAGCATGGTGGGAATATCAAAGATAAAGTCGCTCGTGTTGGTCTGCTGCATCACCTCACCATTGAGCCGCAGGGTGATGTCGAGGGCGTGGGGGTCGCGAACTTCATCAGCGGTGACCAGCGCCGGGCCAATGGGTCCCGTGCCGTCGAAGTTCTTGCCCTGCATCCACTGCACCGTACGCCTCTGATAGTCGCGCACCGAGACATCGTTGAAGATGGTGTAGCCTGCCAGGTAGTCGAAGGCGGCCTGCGTTTTCGGAATGTCTTTGCCTGTGTGACCGATCACCAGTGCCAACTCGGCCTCGTAGTCCACCTGATTGGAGACTTTCGGCAGCACAATTGGCTGGCGGTGGCCGATGAGCGTCGTGGCGAACCTGGCGAAGAGCACTGGATACTGGGGCAGGGGGCTGCCCATTTCCGCGATGTGGCGGCGGTAGTTGTGCCCCAGGCAGACGATTTTGCCGGGCCGGGGTATCGGCGGCAGAAAGGTGACGTGATCGACCGGAAAGGCCAGGTCGGCGTCGGCCAGGTCAGCACGGATATTGGGATCTGCGGCGAAGGCGAGCACATGATCGACGACCTCCCTGGTCGCCTCATCAGCCTGTAAAGAATGCAGCATACTGGTGGGAAAGGACTGTGAGTCACTGAACAGGGCAGATGATCTTACATGCCTGCGTTGCCAGGCTGCGTAGGTTCCTGGCAGATCAATGACCTGACCAGCAACGAGCGCCCCCAGGTGAGTCCCATGGTCGGTGGAGAAAGTGACAAGTCGCACAAGCTACCTCCTGAGATGACTAGCGGAACGCATACGGAGGAATTTCCTCGTTGATAGTCACCCATTGCCACTGTGTGAATTCATCGCCATTCGACAACGCTCCAAAGCGGCTGCCATTGCCTGATGCCCCCATCCCCCCGATGGGACTATACGCCTCATGGTTGATCGTCTGATCGTTGATGTGCACCATCGCCGTATGGAGTTGATTGGCAATACGAAGCGCACGCGTTGGCGACGCGGATTGGACACTGGCGACGAGTCCGTACTCGGTCATATTGGCAAGTTCTACGGCTTCGTCGTCGCTATGAAAAACGGTCACCGGCGCAACGGGGCCGAAAATTTCTTCCTTAAAGACAGGCATCTCCGGTGTTACTGCCGTCATGACGGTTGGCTCAAAGAACAGGCCTTCTCGACGCCCTCCTACAGCAAGAATGGCTCCGGTGGCAACACTCTCCTGGACAATACGTTCGACACGAGCAGCCTGTCGTTCATTGATCATCGGTCCCAAATCCACTTGATCGCGAAATGGATCGCCGACACGTAGATCGCGTGTCCGCGCCTTCAGCAACTCGATATACCTGTCGGCAACACGCTCATGCACCAGATGACGTCCTGCCGTAAAGCAAATCTGCCCCTGGAAGAAATAGGAGCCGAAGGCTCCGGCCGCCACTGCCTTCTCCACATCGGCGTCGTCTAGAACAATATAGGCATTATTGCCACCAAGTTCGAGCGAGACACGTTTCAGTCCACGACCGGCAAGCTCGCCGACGCGTCGACCCACGGCGGTAGAACCGGTGAACGAGATCATATTGACGTTGCGGTCAAGTACCAATGCCTCGCCAGTCTCAGCATCACCAGGCAAGATATGCAGCACTCCCGGTGGAAGACCGGCCTCTTCGAAGAGTTGTGCGATCAGGGCTCCACCACTCACCGGCGCCTGAACATCAGGCTTGAGCAAGACCGCATTGCCCAGAGCAAGTGCCGGAGCAGCCGCTCGTATCGCCAGAATCAGAGGTGAGTTCCAGGGTGTGATGACCCCTACGACGCCCAGCGGAACGCGCTTCGCTATGCTCTGGCGGCCACTAGTGGACGCCAGGAGATGTCCCTTTGGCTGTGTTGCGAGGGCCGCAGCCTCATGTGTATCGCCGATGGTGAGGAAGATTTCAAAGTGAGCTTTGCCCATAACTGACCCCGTCTCACGCACGATCCACTCAGCAAGTTCGCTGGTGTGTTCTTCGACGAGGCGGGCGAAGGTGCGCAGTACCTGAGCACGTTGCGGCTCTGGCGTTGCCGCCCAGGCGATCTGCGCTTTCCTGGCCGTGAGGGCCGCTCGTGCAACATCGTCTGCTGACGCAATACCGATGGTTGCAAGCGTGGTCCCGGTCGCCTTTTCCAGAACGTTTTGGGTCCCGCCGCTTGCGTCCCTCCACTGGCCATCGAAGATTTTGCCGTTCCACAGTGCCTGTGCAGGAGCATCACTAACTTCTTGAGATGAAGCGTTGTTCATTGATGTTGCCATACAGTCTTACTTCTTCTTTCTCTCGACCGATTCCATCCTGAGAACCGGCTTAATTGTCGTGCCTCGCTCCGCATCCTGGACAGCAGCATTGATGTCTTCCAAAGGATAAAAGCGCAGCAAACGGTCAAATGGAAAACGCCCTTGAACGTAGAGATCGATGAGTCTCGGGATGAAGACATCGGGAACACTGTCCCCTTGCACAATGCCACGGATGGTTCGTCCAAAGACAAACAGGTTGTTCACGTCGAAGCTCGCCTCTGTTCCTGCTGGTGGAGCGCCCACCACCACACAGGTGCCCAGGATAGCGAGTGCATCAACGGCCTGTCGCAGCACCTGGGGGCGCCCGGTTGTCTCGAGCGTGAAGGTGGCCCCACCGCCGGTAATGTGTTGTACCTCCTCAACCACATCCGTTTCAAGCGCATTCAGGGTGTGGGTAGCCCCTAATTCGCGTGCCAGCGTCAGGCGGTTTGGTTTGGTATCGACAGCGATAATCGTCGTACAGCCCGCGACCCGGGCTGCCATGAGCGCACTGAGCCCGACCGCCCCGGAACCAAAGATTGCGATGCTTGAACCGGCCGGCGCCTGCATCGTATTGAGGACGGCACCGGCACCCGTTTGGATACCGCAGCCAAGCGGGCCGAGCATTTCCAAGGGAACGTCCTTACGGACGTTGACCACATTACGTTCAGTTGCTAGCGAGTAGGTTGCAAACGACGACTGTGCGAAGAAGTGTCCGTGTACTGGCTCATTTTGTCCCCGGCGGTGTAACGCAGTCGAGCCGTCTATGCGCGCTCCACTGAAGATGCGCTGATACGACTCCAGGCAATAGGCCGGATGGTCAGCCATACAGTTTGGACACTTCCCGCAGGATGGATAGGTCATTACGACGTGATCACCCGCTTTGACCTTCGTGACGGCTGCACCAACCCGCTCAACCACTCCTGCTCCCTCATGACCCAGCACCACGGGTAGTGGCACTGGATAGTATTGATCGCGGATGATTAGATCGGTGTGGCATATTCCAGTCGCGACGACCCGCACCAACACCTCGTCCTCGCGCGGTTCATCAAGATCCAATTCTTCAAGTACGAAGGGATGTGCTTTCTCAGGTACGACGGCTGCAAGAATAGCTGTCCGCTCCGTCGCGTGTTTGCTCTCACGTGTTGTACGTTGCAGCTCTTGCATCGCCCCCTCCTTTCGCTTTTTTCTCTTTAGAAATAAGGAGAGTCAAATGACTTTCCTTCTTGCCGGAACAACATGTGTTGATTCACTCTTACCAATACCTCCGACACCCAGACCGCCACCAAAAACGTGGACGGCTGACGAGACAAGCATCAAGTTGACCTAATTTGTGGTAACCATGCTTTGGATGCTGTAAGCATACCCGTGCACTATCCTTGAAAGCGTCCCTGCAGGCGTCCCTCTTTCTCGAGCCGGAACAGGGTTCCAGAGAAAGACATGAAAATCAATGAAGACATTGACTCAAGTAGCGTTCTCCGCTCGGGGAGAGGTCTTGATAAGGAGAAAGGTAGATCAGGCTAAAGAGAGATAGAGGCTAGACAAATGACTTAACAGCAGATACACTATCCGTGTTAGGTAAGTCATGCCCTACACGGGGTACTGAGTACAAAGAGGTTGCTCTCTATGACACAACATACACGGGGCCGTTTTCATTACCCGCTCCCTCAGGTCAAAGATGCGCAGTTGCTTCTTCGAGATGCAACTGGCACTCTTCTCTCAACCATTCCCATTGATTCAGCAGAGTGGTATGGTTGGTTACAGGATCACACGCATCAATCCTTTTCGTATCAGACTCCAACAGGGGCAATTACGCTTCGTCGAGAGCAACAGCGTCGGGGGTGGTATTGGTATGCCTATCAGAGCCAGCGGGGAAAAGTTCATAAAGTGTATGCTGGGAAGTCAGAGCATCTTTCTCTGGAACGCTTGCAAACGGTCGCAGCCACATTACTTCAGTCATCAACAATACCTTCTCATGTGGATGTATCTTTACATCTCTTTGGTTCCCCCCACCTCTTGTCTCATCAGCAAAACGTTGCTCTCCATTCGACAAAGATGTTTGCTCTCCTGACCTATCTTGCATTGCATAGACGCCCTCAATCACGTGAGCACCTAGCGACACTTTTCTGGCCAGATAGTATGGCTGCTGCTGCTCGAAAAAATCTACGCAATCTCTTGTGGTCCATGCATTCAGCTCTTGGGATTGGCATCATTCAAGGAAATGAGCAGGTGACGCTTAAGAAGTATGTGTGGACAGATGTTCAAGAGTTTGAGCAAGTCTGCCAACAGGTTGCAATGCAAGCACGGGGAAAACTTTCTTCTGGTATGAATGTTCCTCTCGCTCCTACTGAGGCGGGTGCACATGTCGCAACGCTGATGTCTCTTTACCAGGGTCCCTTGCTTCAAGGGATTCAGCTTAACGACCTGCTCGAATTAGATCTATGGCTTGGTGCTGAGCGTGAACGTCTCCAGCAACAGTATTTTCAGGCGCTCTCCACGCTGATACATATTCAGGCAGCGGCGGGAAAATGGTCAGAAGTATTGACCATTGCCCACTCAGTAGTGGCACTCGATCCATTGCAAGAGTCGATGTACCACATGTTAATGAAGGCATATGCCTACCTGGGACAGCGCACGAATGCGTTACGCCAGTACGACCTGCTCAAAGCAGCGCTTGATCGCGAACTGGGAGTTGCGCCGTTGGTCGAGACGCAGCAACTGCGTGATGCCATCGTGAATGGGACGCTCCATAGCGATTCAATCACCTCACCACATGATGTTCCTCAGAAATCGGCACAGTCAGCCTCGAAAGTGAACCCTTCACCGTTCATTGGCCGTCAATTGGAATATGATCTGTTACAGAACGCACTTGCCGAGGCCGCCAGGTCCCCGGGCCGGGCCCATGTTGTCCTTATCAACGGAGAAGTTGGGATTGGAAAATCAATGCTGTGGCAAACATGGTCCTCCTCATTACAGCCAGGATATACTGTTGTAGAACTTCAGTGCCTTGCCTCAACCCAGGCACTCCCTTTCGCTCCTCTCATCACCTTTCTTCGCAGCCAGCAGACGATGCAGCGCATTACCGCGCTATTACCTCGTCCACCTCTTTGGGTCAGTGACGTTGCCAGGCTCGTTCCCGACTTGCAAGCGATCATCCCCAATGCCGGCATCCCAACGGCCCTGTCATCGCGAGACGAACTCCTGCGCATGTTTGAAGCGATAGCCCAGAGTGTCCTTGCCCTGTCCTCACAGCCACTTGTTCTGTGGGTCGATGACCTCCATTGGGCAGACCAGACAACGCTCGATTGGTTCAACTATTTCGTCCAGCGTCAAGGCGATAAGCCATTGCTCGTGGTTGCCGCTTATCGTCCAGAGGATGCTCCCCCATCGCTCATTCAATTCACGGCACAATGGGCTCGTCTTGGTATTCTGCAGCATCTCTCGCTCAGCCCTTTAACCCAGGACGAGTCAACGGCTCTCGTCATTGCATTGGGCGGGAAGCAAGCGCGTAGTGCTGCCATTTACGAACAGAGTGCAGGAAATCCCTATTTCATCAGTGAACTGGTACGCTCTGCACCTCATAGCGTCCCAACGGCTTTAGCCGATCTGCTCCAGGCGCGGTTAGAACGACTTCCAGAAGTGGCCCTGCAGGTCTTACAAGCGGCGGCCATCCTGCTTCCTGATACGGATATTCCTACCCTGCGTCGAACGAGTGGACGCAATGAAGAAGAAACATTGGAGGCGCTTGAAAACCTGTTTCGAGCCGAACTCCTTCGTGAACAGGGGCAGCAGTATGCCTTTGTGCATCCGCTGGTTGCTACGATTATCGTGGACCACATGAGTGGTATTCGTCGTGCAGCGCTTCATCGCCGCGTGGCTGCTGTGTTGGAAAGTATGTATGCTGAGGAGATTCCCACGGTTGCCGGAAGGCTGTTCAGGCATTATCAAGCGGTGAACATGGGACGTCAAGCTGCACACTTTGCAGAGATTGCCGCGACCTACGCACTTTCCCTGGCGGCCCCCGCGGAAGCAGTATTCTTCTATCAGGAAGCCCTTGCCCTGGCGCCTACTCCTCTCCGGCAATTTGGGCTAGGGGTAGCCCTGATCTGGCAGGGAAAGCTTGAGGACGCGAAAGCTGTCCTGGAAGTAGCCCAGGGCGCCTTTGATGAACAGGGGAATTGGCAAGGTGTCGCACAGACCAGCTTCGAGTTAGCAAAACTCTGTCTGGCCATGGGAGATAGCCATGGAGTTCTACGATGGGCGGAGCAAGGGCGAGAGGCACTGGTTTCGACGGATGATGCTGCTATGCATGCTGTGGCGCAGTATCTTCTTGGCCTGGGGTGTCGAGTGTGCGGGCACGCACTTCTTGAGGCTGAAACACACCTCCTCGAAGCTTCACAATTAGCTCAGACCGCGCAATACCTGGAGTTACGGGCAACGATTTCTGTCGAACTGGGAAATGTCTATGCACAACAGGGTGATCCTGCCAGAGCAGTGAAGGCATGTGAAGAGGCGGTCCGCCTTGCCCGTAGAGCAAAAGATCGCTTTCAGGAAATATTAGGGCATAATAATGCTGCCTATTATGCCCTCTTGCAGGGTAATCTGGAATGGGCACAAGAGCATATCACGATCGGTTTGGCGCTCGCAGAGAAGCATGCTGTAGCAGTACCTCGCCAGTGGCTCTATAGCACACAGGGGGAATTGGCACTCGCGCAGAAGCAATGGGAGGAAGCGGCCACCTGGTTTACGCGAGGTCTCGTGGAGGCGGAGCACTATGGCAATCGTGAGCAGATTGCCAACTATCATGCCAATCTCGGTCTCTCAGCTCAGGGACGGGGCGATCTGGAGGGAGCTGTCCTCTTGCTTGAACAAGCACGTACAGAGGCTACGCTCATAGCAGCACCGCACTTGCATATCCAGATTCACCTCTGGCTGACCGAATTGTACCTGCTCAGAGAAGAGTATGCAGCCGCCAAGGAGGTGTTGAACCGTGCCAGCAAGTTGCTGGAGACAAGCGATTTGGGCCTGTTGCGTAACTGCTTCCAACAACTTCAGACAAAACTGAGAAGCATACTGTAAATGTTGAATTTCATGGATCTGGCACGTTCTGGTGATCAGGTAATAGGTGTACATTTGGAAATGAAACGGCTGGGAATTTGCCCTTTCTCTGTTGAGAAGTTGCTTTTCCACTGTTTTGAGAAGGCTGATCAAACGGGGGGGGTGAGGAGATATCTCATCCACAGAAGAATCAGCAAGATTTCAACTGTTTCAGGTCTGGCACAATTTAGGTAAAGGATGAGCTTCTCTCATGAAAATCATGCTCTTTTTGAGCACAAACACTATCGGTTTCTGTCTCTATTAAAGAAGAGCTTTCACCTAAATTGTGCCAGACCCAGTACGAAGGTCATATCGCACAATTACTCTGTAGATTTTTGCTTTGGGTGGGTGCTTTTCTGTATACTATTAGTAACACTAAGGCGTAGTCCTTCATAAGATAGTTTCCTCGTTGTAGGCATCACTAGATTTGAGGATACTGTTATGCAAGAGCGTAGCTTGTTACCGGAGACTGTGCAGGCGGTTATCTCACAGGCCCTGGAGGTTGGTATCAAAACGCAGCCCTTTAGCATCGAGAGTGTAGAGAAAGCTCCACGCATTCGCGATGCCAAGGTATTTAAGAGCGTCTGCCCTTATTGCGCTGTCGGCTGTAGCCTGAATGTCTATGTTAAGGACGGGAAGGTCATTGATATCGAGGGCAATCCCGATAGCCCGATCAATCATGGCAAGCTCTGCCCTAAAGGCTCGGCCACGTTCCAGTACACGGTCAACTCCAGTCGTTTGACGCAGGTACTCTATCGCGCTCCCTATAGCGATCACTGGGAAGTCAAATCCCTGGATTGGGCGATGGAGCAGATTGCGCAGCGTATCAAAAAGACACGCGATGAAACGTTTGTAGAGCGTTTAGATGATGGGCGCGAGGTCAATCATACGCTGGGTATCGCTTCGCTGGGTGGTGCAACGCTGGATAATGAAGAGAATTATCTGATCAAGAAGCTCTTCAGCGGCGGCTTAGGCATTGCCTCGATTGAGAATCAGGCCCGTATATGACACAGCTCTACCGTACCCGGTCTGGGTACATCACTAGGGCGTGGCGGTGCCACCTCATTTCCACAAGACCTGGTCAATAGCGATGCGATTTTGATTATGGGAAGCAATATGGCTGAGGCGCACCCGGTAGCCTTTCCCAATGTGTTGAAGGCTAAAGAAAAGGGAGCCACCGTCATTCATATTGATCCCCATTTCTCGCGCACCTCAGCATTAGCGAACTTGTATATTCCTACTCGTGCTGGTAGCGATATCGTGTTCCTGGGAGCAGTTATTCGCTACCTGCTAGAGAACAATGCCTATTTCCACGAATACGTGCTGCACTACACGAATGCCGCCATGCTGATTCGCGATGATTACCGTGATACTGAAGATTTGAATGGCCTGTTCTCCGGCTACGACCCTCAGACGCAGACCTATGCCGATCAGAGCAGTTGGGACTACCAGTACGATGAGCACGGCAATCCCTTGCGCGATGATACCTTACAGCATCCGCAATGCGTCTTCCAGATCATGCGCCGCCACTTTGCACGCTATACTCCAGAGATGGTGGAGGAGGTATGCGGCGTGCCACACGAACAGTGGATGCAGGTGGTACGAATACTGGTCGAGAACTCAGGACGAGAGCGTACAACGGCTCTATGCTACGCGGTAGGCTGGACGCAACAATCGAAGGGTGCACAGATTATTCGCGCCGGGTCGATCATACAGTTGTTGCTGGGAAACATTGGTCGTCCAGGTGGCGGCATTTTGGCCTTGCGCGGCCATGCCTGCATTCAAGGCGCAACCGATATACCCACGCTATACGACCTGTTGGCTGGATATATGCCCCAACCAGCCGCAATGATATCGACACAGCCA
>Ga0209159_1001105_pt1 | contig 21735 bp, 15 predicted proteins | sample GraSoiAngelo_144_FD_185901 | JGI IMG/M metagenome (GOLD analysis project Ga0209159, IMG submission 185901) | Grasslands soil microbial communities from the Angelo Coastal Reserve, California, USA - 14_1009_02_40cm (SPAdes) (version 2) | ecosystem: Environmental > Terrestrial > Soil > Grasslands ...
GCTCGCGCTGGTGCTGATCTGGGGGGCGACGTGGCTTAACGTCCGCGGCACTCGCGTGGTAGGCGCCGTGTCGGGCTGGCTCGTGGCCGCGGTGCTCGCGCCGTTCGCGGTGCTCGCCGCGGCGGCGCTGTGGCGCTGGGTCGGAGCTCCCGCCCCCGCGGTCCTGCCGGTCACGCCGTTCCACGCCGCGGGGACGTCGTTCCTCGGCGCCTTGGGGATCGGCATCTCGCAGAGCATCTGGAACTACAGCGGATGGGACAACGCCTCGACGCTGGGCGGCGAGATCGAGCAGGCGGGCCGCACCTATCCGCGGGCCCTGGGGCGGACGCTGCCGCTGGTGACGGCCGTGTACCTTGTGGCGATCGTGCCGGTGCTCGCCGTGACGGATTGGCGGACGTGGCGTGACGGCGCGTGGCCCGACATCGCCGCGGGCGTCCTGGGGCCGTGGCTCGCCGCGTGGATCGCGCTCGCGGGGATGGTGAGCGCCTTCGCGTTGTTCAACGCGCTGCTGCTCTCCTACTCGCGCATCCCCCTGGTGCTGGCCCAGGACGGGCTGCTGCCGGCGCTGCTGGCGCGCACCGACGCGCGCGGCACGCCGCGGGCCGCGGTGATCGCCTCGGCGGTGGCCTACTCGGGCTTCGTGTTGCTGACGTTCGGGGGCCTGCTCGCGGCCGACGTGCTGCTGTACACGGCGGCGCTCGCGCTCGAGTTCGCGGCATTGATCCGCCTGCGACGGAAGGAGCCCGGGCTGCACGGCAGCTTCCGCGTGCCGGTGGGCGTCCCGGTCCTCGTGGTGCTCGCCGCAATGCCGGTGTTGCTGCTCGTCGCGGGCGTGGTGCTCGAAGTGCGCAGCCGCGAGATCGGCCTGCCGGGCGTGCTGGTCGCGGCGGCGCTCACCGCAGTGGGGATCGCCGGGTACGGGCTGCTGCGCCGCGCGCCGGCGCCCGCCGCAAAACCCTTATGACGCCTAGGGTTTCCCCGGCCTTGCGGGTTGACCGTTCGCGGGGCAGGGTATCGGGAACGTCACGTCGTTCGCATTGAACCACCAGTGGTGGGAGGGAATCGTGGTACATCGCACTCTGTTGGTGTGCGCGGGGCTCCTGTTCGGCGGCACTCTCGCCGCCCAGCAGCGGCCCATCACGGGGAAGGTCACGGGGAGCCTCGACGGCAAGCCGGTGGCGGGGGCGACCGTTGCGGTCGTGGGCACGGCGCGGCTGGCGGCGACGAACGCGAGCGGGGAGTACACCGTGTCGGCGCCCGCGGGCCCCGTCACGCTCAGCATCCGGGCCGTCGGCTACAAGCGCAAGCTGGTGAACGTCACCGGCGATCAAGGTAGCGCCGACGTGACCCTCGAGGCCGACGTCTTCAACCTGGACGCCATTGTCGTGACCGGCCAGGCGACGGGCGTCGAGCAACGCAACCTCGCGAACGCGGTGAGCACGGTGCGCTTCGAGGATTTGAACCGGGCCCCGACCGGCACGCTGGAGGGCGCGCTGCAGGGGAAGATCCCCGGCGCCCTGATCCAGTCGAACTCGGGCGCCCCCGGCGGCGGCGTGCAGATCAACCTGCGCGGCGTCTCCACGATCAACGCGTCGGTTGACCCCCTGATCGTCGTGGACGGCATCATCATCAGCAACGACGCGATCGGCAACAACCTGAACGCGATCACGGCCGCCGCGGCCGGGGGGAACGCGTCGAATCAGGACAACCCCGTGAACCGCATCGCCGACTTGAACCCGGCGGACATCGACAAGATCGAGGTGCTGAAGGGCGCGTCGGCGGCCTCGATCTACGGGGCGCAGGCGGCCAACGGCGTGATCATCATCTCGACGCGCCGCGGACAGGCGGGCGCGCCGCAGTTCCGGATGACGCAGCGCCTCGGCGAGTTCCACGTCATCCACGTCTTGAAGTCCCGCGTGTTCCGCGACTCCGTCGAGGCCGACTCGGTGTACGGGTCGAAGGCGCAGACGTACTGCCGGCCCACCTGCCCGTATTTCGACAACATCTCGCCGCTGTGGGACCGGCACCCACTGTCCAGCGAGACGGACTTGAGCGTGAGCGGCGGCTCGGATCAGACCCGCTATTTCGTCTCCGGGCTGGTGAAACGCGACGGCGGCATCGCCCCCGGCACCGGCTATGACAAGCAGGCGGCGCGCGTCAACCTCGACCAGCAGCTCGGGTCACGGTGGACACTCAACTTCCAGACGCAGGCGATCCACAGCCTGTCGCACCGCGGCATTTCGAACAACGACAACAGCGGTACGAGTCCCTACCTGGTGTTCCCGCTGACGCCGAGTTTCGTGGACCTGCGGCCGACGGGGTCGAAGATCACGAGCTATCCGGACAACCCCTTCGAGCGCAGCAACCCGCTGCAGACGTACGCGTTTCTGCGGAACGACGAGGACGTGTGGCGCATTCTCGCGACCGCGACCCTCGCCTGGCAGCCCGTCGCGAGCGATCGGCAGACCCTCCGGTTCACCTTCACGGGCGGGTTGGACAACTTCACGCAGCGCAACGACATCTTCTCGCCGCCCGATCTCGAGTTCGAGCCCAACGACGGGTTGCCCGGCACCGTGGTGCTCGGCAAGACGCAGAACACCAACGTCAACCTGCTCGGCAACGCCGTGTACACCCTGACCCCGCCTTCCCGAGCGTACCGAGCGACGACCTCGCTGGGCGTGCAGTATTTCGACAAGAGTCTGAACTTCACCAACCTGGTCGGACGCAACCTCCCGCCGGGCCAGAGCAACATCGACCAGGCGACGTCGATCGCCGTCAACCAGGACGTGCAGCCGGTCCGCGACTTGGCGATGTTCGGGCAGGAGGAAGTGCTGGGGCTGGATGAGCGCCTGCTGTTGACGGTCGGCGCGCGCGCCGAGCGGACCAGCCGCAACGGGAACGTGAAGCGGTTCTTCCTCTACCCCAAGGCCGCGGCCTCCTACCGCTTTACGGACTTCGGCGGAGCCGCGGGTGACGAGCTCAAAGTGCGCGCTGCCTGGGGCCAGACGGGCAACCAACCGAACTTCGGCAACAAGTTCACGCCCGGCGCCACCGGAACGATCGGCGGCCTGTTCGGCAGCTCCGCCGGTTTCACGGCCGGGGCGGCGAACATCAAACCGGAGCGGCAGACCGAGCTCGAGGCCGGAGTGGATGCCACGCTCGCCAACGGCCGCTTGAACGTGAATCTCACGGGGTACACGCGGACCGTGTCCGACCTGATTCTCGTTCAGACACCGGCGCCGTCCAGCGGACGGGCCGCGAGTGTGTTCAATGGTGGCCGCCTCCGCGGCCGGGGGATCGAAGTGGCGGCGGGGTACGTCGTGACGCAAACCCCCACGGTGAGCTGGCTCGTCCACGCGACGTTCACCAAGACCACGAGCAAGGTGCTCGAGCTGCCGGTTCCCGCGTTCCAGGTCGGTGGCTTCGGGACGTCCCTGGGCGCGTTCCAGGTCGAGGTCGGCAAGTCGGCGACGCAGATCGTCGGCAACGATTCGCTGGGTCGGGTGGTGCAGGTCGGTGATGGCACCCCGGATTTCCAGCTGTCCCTCGCGAACGATCTCACTTACGGCCGCTTGGGTCTCAGCTTCCTGTGGGACTGGAAGCACGGGGGGGACGTGATCAACCTGACGGAGCTGCTCTTCGACCTGTTCCGGAACAGCGAGGATTGGGCCACGGGTGGGCGGCAGCGCCGGGCGCTGTTCTTCAAGGGAGAGACGCAGCCGTACGTCCAGGATGCGTCCTATCTCAAGCTGCGTGAGGCGACGCTCTCATACCATCTGCCCGCCAGCGCGGTGCATCAGTTGTTCGGCGACCGCGTGCGCAACGCCACCGTGTCGCTGAGCGGCCGCAACCTGATCCGGATCACGAAGTTCCGGGGCATCGATCCGGAGGTGTCGAACTTCGGCAACCAGGCGATCGCGCGCAACATCGACGTCGCGCCGTTCCCGCCGAGCCGGAGCGTCTTCTTCTCCATCGACCTGGACTTCTGAGGCGAGGGCGCCAACCATGAAAGCGACGACCTGCTTGCTCGCGCTCGCGGCCCTCGGCGTCTGGGCCTGCGACTTCAACATCACCGACCCCAATAACCCCGGCCCGATCGGCCTCGACCCGTCGCGGGCCGAAGTCGCCGACCACGTCATCGGGGTGATCCTGGCCGCCCGCTCCGACGCCGCGGACTGGATCCTCGACGCGGGGATCCTGGGCCGGGAAGCGTACCGCTTCGACGGCTCCGACCCGCGGTTCATCAGCGAATTCCTGAACGGTCCGCTCGATCCCGGCGGCGGCGCCTTCGGCGGCGACCACTGGATCGAGGAGTACAACGCGATCCTCAGCGCCAACCAGCTGCTCGACGTGATCGGCACGGCGAGCCGGCTCACCACGGCGGAGCAGGACGCGACGCGCGGCGTCGTGAAGACGCTCAAAGCGTACGCTTTCGTCATGGTGCTGATGGGGCACGAGGAAGACTCGATCCCCATCGACGTGGACCGCCCCATCGGCGCGCCCCCCGCGCCGTTCGTCTCCAACGCCGCGGCGTTCGCTTACGTGTCGGCGCTGCTCGATTCGGCCGACACGCACCTCGCCGCCGGCGGCACGGCCTTGCCGTTCGCGTTGCCGCCCGGATTCACGGGCTTCGACGACGTGGCCGGGTTCCGCCGGTTCAACCGGGCGGTGAAGGCCGCGGTCGAGGTGTATCGCGGCAGTTTGGGCTGCGGGGCCACGTGCTACACGACGGCGAAGACGCTGCTCGAGTCCGGCGCGACGTTCATCGATACGTCCGCAACCGCGAACCTGGCGGTCGGCGTGTACTTCGACTACAGCACCAATCCCGGCGACGCCCCCAACCCGCTGTTCCAGAACCCGCAGACGGGCGAGAACTTCGTCAACCCGCGGATCAAGGACAGCGCCGAGACCAAGGCTACCACCGGGCTCGACGACCGGTTCACGTCGAAGACGGTGCTGCGCGACACCGTCACGACGGAGAACCTCACGTCCTATCTGGGATGGGTTCGCTACCCGGCGACCACGGCCCAGATCCCGTTCATCAAGAACGAGGAGCTGATCCTGCTGCGCGCGGAGGCGAACAACGCCCTCACCTTCCCCGTGCTCGCGGCGAACGATGTGAACTATATTCGGGTGAAGTCGGGTGGGCTGGCGCCGATCGCGGGGCTGGGGGCGCAAACGCAGGCGCAGATTCTCGGCGCCATCCTCCACGAGCGGATGTATTCCCTGCTGTACGAAGGGCACCGCTGGTTCGACCTGCGGCGCACGGGACGCCTGGGTCCGTACCTGAAGGACCGCGCCACCGACGCGGTGTTCCCGACCCTGCCGATCCCGCTCGACGAGGTGTTGGCCCGGAAATAGCACCTCGCCGCTGCCCGTAACACCACCGGGGGCGCCACCGCGGCGCCCCCGTTCTCTGTTGGCTCCTTCCTTATCTATTCTACATCTCGGTATAGAACTTCGCGCCTGCCGCGGCGGCGATCGGCCAATAGATCAACGTGACGATCGTGCTCATGACCATGAGGCGCTGCGGGAACAACCCCATCGGCGCTTCCGACAGCGTGTGCAGCAGCCCGAACAACACCCACATCGCGATCCCGGCCGTCACCGCCGTCTTGGGACCGGCGCCGAAGCGCGGCCGGATGGCCGCATACAACCACACCAGCCAGATCCCGAACAAAAAGTCCAGAAACACGAACCACAGGATCATGTTCGTGGTGATGGCCGGTTTGTTCAGGGCCACCATCGCGGCGTTCATGTCGTTCTTGAGCCAGAGGCCGTATACCAGGAAGTCGAACACATTCAGCACCAACCCCGCTACTAACCCACCGGCGACAACCTTCTGCAGGTTGATCTTGCCCATCGGGGACCTCGCGGAATGGGTGAGAGGGAGCGAACCCGCCGAGCCGACAGTAGGGAACGCGGCTGGTGCCGTCAAGGCGCGATGGTCACCCCGAGCGCAGCGAGGGGGTCAGGGCACGACGAGCAGCGCCACCAGGCCCCCCAGCTCGTCGGCCAGCGTGGCCACGCCGTGCGGCACCACCCACTCGCCGTCCACGAGGAGATTGAACCGGTGCGTCCCGGGAGCGACCAGGAGTGTGCGCTCCCAGACGTCGTCCCCCACCGCGACGAGCGGCACCGGCTGCCAACGGTTCCAGTCGCCCGCGATCGCCACGGCACGGGCGCCGGTGAACCGGAACCGCACCACGATGCTGTCCCCGCGGCGGTCGGGCACGAGCGGAGCGAGCGATGCGACGGCGCGCACCGTCCGGCGCCCGCTGACGAACCGGACGGCGGCGCTGATGAACCGCGTGCGGGGAAATCCCTGGTACGGGTCGGGGAGAAAACCGCCGGCGCCGATTTCGATCGCCGTGCTCGGCGAGACGAACACCTGCACGAACCCGCTGGCGGCCCCCTTGGAGCCGTAGACGGCCGAGAGCCGGGCCGCAGCCGACGCGCTGGCCGTCACGGTGCCCCGATGCCACGTCGCGCCGGCGCTGACGTCGGTGAACCACGCCCCCAGGAACCGGGTGGGCTCCACGCTGGCCGACCAGTCCGCGCCTTTGCCGCGCCACCACGTGCGCGCCCGCGCGTGCAGTGCCGAGACCCACGGAGACCCCTGGATCCACCCGGCGGAGGCGCCCGCCCCGACGCCGACGCCCCAGTCGGGTGCGGCCCACAACAGCTCTCCGACCGCGTACGGCGCTTCCGTCTCGACGCCGGCCGTCCGCGTGCTTCCGGTCCACCCGGCCTCGAGGCCCAGGCGGATCCCATCCGACAGGGGCGGCGTCGTGAACCAGCCGTCGCCGTGGCCCTGCAGGAACCACTCGCCGCGCGGCAGAGCCGCGAGTGCGCCGCCCGCGTTGAGGGTCAGCGTCGGCGCGGCGTACGACAACGTCGGGTTCAGGGAGCCGACGCCGATGCTGGAGCCGCCGGGGTAGCGCACGGTGCCGATCCCCAACCCGAAGGACGCCTGTGTTTGGGCGAGGACGATCAAGAGCAGGTGTGGCACGGCGCGGAAGCTACACCCAAACGACAAAGAGGGGCGCGGCATCTCGCCGCGCCCCTCTCAAACGCGCTCGGTCTCCGCGTTACGGACGATGACTGGCGGAGTTGCCCGGGCTCGCCGGCTTCTGCGACGGGGACGCCGGCACCGCGGGAGTAGCGGGCTTCGCCGGCACCGCCGGGGTCGCCGGCCCGTTGCCGTGGGACGGCACGGCGGGGGTCGCGCGCGTGGCCGGGATCGCTGGGGTCGCCGGCGTCACGGGACGATGATCGAGGCCTACGGGCTCGCCGCGCACTTGCGTCGCGCCGTGTTTCTGCGGAGCCTGGGCCGCGACCACCGCCGGGAACACCAGGATCGCCACGAGGGGAATCAGTTTGCGCAACATGGTTCTTCCTCCGACTTCGAGTGCGTCATTCAACACGCGCCTTCGCCCGCTGCTCGGCCAACAAGCGCGTGAGCCGGGCCAGCCAGCGCCGCACCGGTAGCACGGTGTCTCTCAGGTAGGCGGCGTTGTGGAGGGCGCGCTCCATCACTTCCACGACTACCGCGTTGGCCTGCTCTTGATCGAACAGCACGCCGTATGCGATGGCGTACAGGGTGCCCTCGAGCCGGTGAGCGAAGACCCGGGCCGCCCTCTCGTCGCCCTTTGCGATACGGGCGAGCAAGAGGCGATCGGGCGCAGGCCAGGGCAATGGCGCTGGACGATCTGGCACGGCAGTCATAGCGTGCTAAAGAGGCGGTCTCAGGCGCCCAGGTAACGCAGGGTGTTACCGGCTGAACCTGTTGTGACTCTTCAAGGTGGCGGTTGCCGCGTCCCCAGTGCCCCCGTAGCATCGTGGGGTGGGGACACGAACCGACGGGGAGATCGTCCGGGCGGTGCTCGCCGGCGATACCGAACAGTATGCGGAGCTGGTACGTCGCTACCGGGATCGCTATGCCCGGTTTGCGGCCCGCATGCTCGGTTCGGCGGACGAGGCGGAGGACGTGGTGCAGGAAGCGTTCATTCGTGCGTTCGAGCAGCTGCAGCAGTGCCGCGACCCCGACAACTTCGCAGGGTGGTTCTTTCTGATCCTGCGGAACCGGTGCCTGGCGGAGCGGCGGCGGGTCGTCCGGGCGGGTCCCGGGGTGGATGCCGTCACCGTACCGGCAACGGAACGAGCGGACGGTCCGTTGGAGCAGGACGAGCGGCGCCGCGCGCTGCAACAGGCCCTGCTGGAGCTGACGCCGGAGCAACGTGAGGTGTTCGTGCTGAAGCACGTGGAAGACCTGTCGTACGAGGAGATCGCCGGGCGGCTCGGCGCGTCGGTTCCCTCATTGAAGATGCGGATGCACCGGGCCTACGATCGGCTGCGCGAGCGGCTCAAGGAAATCCTATGACGACGGTCTTTCATCCCCTGGTCAAGCGCTTTCTCGACGGCGAGCTGCGCCTCGCCGACCTGCCGCCGGAGCTGCACGCCGAGGCGCGGGCGGCTGAGCGGCTGCTCGGCGCCGTCGATCGCACCGCGGTGACGCTGCCGGCGGCGCTCGAGGCACGCGTGATGGCCGAGGTGCGGCGGCGTGCGACCGTCTCCACTACCCCACGCTGGTGGCACGGGCTCATCGCGTCGCGGGAGATTCGCGTGCGCTACCGTCTCTGGACCCTGGGTCCGGCGCTCGCTGCGGCCGCCGCGCTCGTCCTGCTCCTCACACCTTCGCGTTCTCCCGTGGGAGCGGCCACGCCGGTCGCCGCGACCGCGCCGGAGAGCGTGTTCGTGCGCTTCGTGCTGTTCGCACCGGGCGCGCACCGGGTGAGTGTCGCCGGCACCTTCAATCAGTGGGATGCCACCGCGGCGCCGCTCGCGCTCACCGGCGCCGCGGGGGTGTGGACCGCGACGGTAGCCCTCCCCATCGGCCAGCACCAGTACGCGTTCTTGGTGGACGGCCGCCGCTGGGTGAACGACCCGGCCGCGCCGACGGTGGACGACGGCTTCGGACGCCGCAACAGCGTGGTGGCGGTCGGGGCGGGGGCGCGCGCGCTGTGAGGCCCCTCGCTGCGCTCGGGGTGACCGCTGCACTCCACATTGCTGCGCTCGGAGTGCATACCGCGCGGGTCGCGGCGCAACAGCCGGTGGCGCGCCAGCTCGCCGGTCGCGTGCCGGCTACCGTCGTCGCCGCCGTCAGCGCGCTGGCGGACTCCGCCGCCACGCGCGGCCTGCCGGTCGAGCCGCTCGTGGAGAAGGCGATCGAAGGCGCCGCCAAGGCCGCGGCACCCGAGCGGATCGTCGTGGCGGTGCAGGCGGTGTTGGCGAGGCTGGGGCGCGCCCAGGGCGCGTTGCAGGCGGCGGGCGCCGCGACGCCGGCGCCGGACGCCATCGAGGCGGGCGGCTTTGCGCTCTCCGCCGGGCTTGAGGTCGGCAACGTCCAGGCCGTGGCCGTGGCGTGCGGGACGCGGTATTCGGCTGCGGTTGCGCTGCGCGTCGCCGGGACCCTCTCGGCCCTCGGCGTCCCGCCCGCGCAAACCGTCGAGCTGGTCAAGCAGACGCTGCGCTCCGGCGCCCAGGAGCGCGACCTGCTCGCGTTGCCGGGCCGGGTGGAGGCGCAGGTGGCACAGGGAGCGACGCCGGCGCAAGCCGCCGCGGGGCTCGCCCGCGCCGCCGCCGCACGGGCCGCCGCCCCCGGGCAGAACCGTGTGCCGCCGCGCGGGCAGTCGTCGTCGCACCGCCCCTGAGACCGGTTCGTTCTTGAACTGACCGCCGTTACTTCGCCGTGGCGCCGCGCTCTTCAGTGCGGCGCTGTTCCACCTCGGGAGCGATCACCATGAAAACCAGTTGTCTGTCCCGGCTCGCGATCCTCGCCCTGGCGACGGTCGCGGCCGCGTGCGACCCCACCGGTCCCCAGATGGGGCAGGTGGACGTGCGGCTGACGGACGCGCCCGCGAACGTCGCGAGCGCGACGGTCTGGGTGTCCAAGACGTATCTGGTCGGCGAGCCCGGACAGTTCACCATCACCACCACGCCCGCCCAGTACGACCTGCTGGCCCTGCAGAATGGCGTCACCGCCCTGCTGGGTAGCGCGCTGATCCCCGTGGGCGATTACGAGCAGCTGCGGCTCGTGGTCGATTCGGCGCGGATCACGCTCGCGGCCGGGTTCACCTTCAGTGACGGCACGACGATGAAGACGATGAACGTCCCCAGCGGGATGGAGTCGGGGATCAAGGTGAACTTCGCGGGACCGGTGCATGTCGATCCCGGGCACACCACGGTGACGGTGGACTTCGACGTGTCGCAGAGCTTCGTGTTCATGGGGGGCGGCGCGAACCCCAGCGGAGTACTGTTCACGCCGGTGCTGCACGGCAGCGTGGCTGCTTCCTAAAGGTTCCATCTTGCGCCCGTTCCGGGGGCGCCGTAGCTTCGCCACATCATGTGCCGCGCTGTGGTCTATGCATACCGCTGGTGTTGGGGTCCCGCGTCTGAGGCGGGACCCGCGGCCGGTATGGCGTAGCGCGGGGAAGGGCCGAGGCAGGCCCGCCCCAACCACCAGAATCGGCCGCGACTCCCCAACGCTCGGGTCGCGGCCGATTCACTTTTTTCGGGAGGTGCTCCAGTGCCCGAGACTTTGTCCGGTTCCCTCAAGGCAGTGGGAATCTCCGGCTGTCCGCTCGCCACCACGACCCCCTGCCGCCTGCTGTTGCAGGAAGCCCTGCGCGCGCTCGCCGCGCGCGAGGCGCGTACCGAGCTGATCGACCTCACGGCGCTCCCGGCCGAGGCCCTGTTGTGGCGCACCACCTCGCCCGCCGTCCAGGAGGCGATAGCCACGGTGCTCGGCGCCGACATCGTCGTCGTCAGTACGCCGGTCTACCGCGCCACCTTCAGCGGCGCGCTCAAGGTGTTCCTCGATCTGCTGCCGCAGGACGCCCTCGCGGGAAAAACCGCGGTGGCGATTGCGACGGGGAACACGCCCGGCCACCTGCTCGCTGTGGATCACGGCCTGCGCCCGCTGCTCGCCAGTGTCGGCGCGGTGACCGTGCCCACGGGCGTCTACGGCACCGAACTGCAGTTCAAGAGCGGGCAGGTGGACGCCCGCCTGCTGGAGCGCCTGGATCGGGCCATCGGCGAGGCGGTGATGTTCGCCGGGGCGGCCGGGGCTCAGCGCCGCAGCAGCGCGTCGAGCGAGTACGCTCCCGCGCCCGGACCCGCGACGGCGAGGGCCAGCGCCAGCCCGAGTGCGTGCCCGTCGTAGGCAATATTCCGGGTGAAGTGACGCTGGAAGGACGGCTGCGCCGGTCGATCGCGGTGATTGTCGGGCTGACGGTGATCGCGGCGCTGGTGCTGCTGCTGAAGGCGCACAGCGTGAAGTCGCGACTCGGTGACTCGACTAGCGTAGCTCCATCGTCACACCGAGCGCGATAGCCTCCACCGTCTCCCGCCTTCCGCCCGTCAGCCGGGTCTGGTCGACGCGGTAGACAAGGCGGGCCCACGGGCCGCCTCCCCGCGCCGGGAGGCGGACGGCAAGGCCGGCGGCCACGCCCGTCTCCCGTGAGAAGGCAGGCAGCGCGTCCACCGTCCCCGCGGGGGCGAAGGCGAGCCCGCCGAACGCATACGCCCGCTCGGCGAACAACGTGCCGCGGGCCTCCGCCGCGATCTCCCAGAACCACCACCGCTGCCGCACGCCGGACGACTTGTAGCTGCGCGCCCGCGGGCCCGCCCACAGCGTGAGCCACGGCGCGGCGACGATGCCGAGCTGGGCTCGCCCTTCCGTCACACTGCGTGGCGCCGCTATCCCGGTGTCCGCCGTGAGGCGGCCCTCGCCATACCCGAGCCGCACGCGCCAGCGCTTGCCCGCCAGGTTCGCTTCTCCCCCAAACGTCGCGCCGCTCAGCAGCTCGGTGGCACCGGTGGCCCGGCTGCGCGCACGGGTGAACGCGCCCTCGAGCCCGGCCGTCAGGTGCGGTGGCTGTTGTGCCGCCGCCGGGCTCAGTCCGAGCGCAGCGAGGAGGAGGACGACCACGAGCGAAGCAGTGGGCTGTACCAACCCTCCAGCGTAGCACCGGTCATCCCGAGCGCAGCGAGGGATCACGGGCCCTCCGGCGTGATGATGACGGGATCACCGCTCTTCACGCCGAGGCGCAGCTCGCCGCGGCGTCGGGCATTGTCGGCGACGAGCCGCGCGTGCTCCTCGGTCCATCGGTCCCGCAGCTGCCGGTTGGCGGCGACGTTCGCGGGGATCGCCCGCGCGGGGTGGTGGGAGAAAAAGGCCGCGATCCCGGCGATCGTCACGGCGCCGCCCACGACGACGCGACCGCGCGCGTGGTCCTCCCCCCCAGCGACGAGCGAGGGCAGCACAACGACGCCGACTCCCGCGAGGACGCCGGGGGCGAGCGCGCGGAGGGCGGGCCCCATGGGAGTGCGCTCCGGTCTGAGCGGCGGCGGTGGCGGCAGGGCCTGGGTGTCGCGGGCGACCGGCGCGACCTCCAGGGGGAGGCGCAGCTCGCGCACCACGTGTCCGGTCTCGTCCGTCGAGACTACGGTGAGCGCGTAGCGCCCGCGGGCGACGGTCGTGCCCGCGGAGTCGAGACCGTCCCAGCGCAGGTCGAGGCTGTCGCCGATGGGGCCGACGTAGAGGGCGCGCAGCGTACGACCGTCCTCCCGCGTGACGGCGGCGCGCACGCCGTGGAAGGCGCTGGCGTAGAGCCGTATCGCGAGCGCTTCGCCACCGGGGCGGAACTGCGTGTCGGCGGGCGCGCGGGCGGTGACGGCCGGCGTGGCGCGGCGCACTCCCGTGAACAGCGTGATCGCCTGCGGCGGAAAGGTGAGTGCGTCCGGGCGGTAGCGCGGGTCGACGAGCACGAGGCGGCGCGCGGCGGACCGCGCGGAGTCGGGCCGGCTGCGGAGCAGCTCGACGGTGGTCAGGTACATGAACGCCGTGGCGCGCTCGGACCGCGCGAGCGCCGCGGGGCCCTCGAACGCGATCGCCCGCCGGATCAGCCCCGCGGCCACGTCGAGGTCCAGGTCCTGGTAGGCGCGGACGGCCTGGCGCAGCAGATCCGCGCCGGATTGGGCGGCGGCGGTGCGCGCCCCGCCGAGGGCCGTCACTCCGAGCGAAGCGAGGAGGAGCAGCAGCGCGCGCCTCATGGCGTCAGCGGCTCCAGCCGGAGGTCGGTCCTCTTGGTCTTCAAGCCTGCGGTGATCGTCACCGGTGTCAGGAGGCGCTTGAACCCATCGAGCTCGAGGCGCAGGCGGTGGCTCCCGGGCGCCAGGGGCAGCGCGAGCAGCGGCGTCGAGCCGCGCAGCGTGTCGTCTACGTAGAGCGCGGCGCCGGGTGGCTGGCTGTTCACCGCCAGGGTTCCGGCAACGAAGCTCGTTGGCGTCCCTGCCGGGCGCCGACCCCTCGCTGCGCTCGGGGTGACCCCTGCACCGGGTGGGCGCGATTGCGGGATTCGGGGTGTGGTGTCGGCGGGCTTCGGGCGGGCGGTGTCATGAAGCGCGACCGTCACCGTCGACTCCGTCCTTACCGGTTGACCGTTCAGTTGCCTGCCGGTCGTCGGTCCGCTGAGCGATCGCCAGGCGAACGCACCTGCGGCCACGAGCGCGGCGAGCGCGCCGCCGCGGATCGTCCACCGCAACGCGCCGCGGCGGCGGATCGTGGCGAGCGGCACGGTGGGCGGCGACGGCACGACGACGCGCGACTCTTTCCGCTTCGCCGCCGGTGACGGCGGCGTGGTGAACGCGGGCGGCGCCTTGGGCACGGCCCGCCCGCCCAGCGCGTGCACGAACTCGGCGACGTCCCGGAAGCGCTCGTGGGGCTTCTTGCTCAACGCCCGCTGCAGGGTGTCGGCGACGTGCGCCGGGATGTCGGGGTGCTTGTCGGTGATGCGCGGGGCGGGCTCGAGGAGGTGCTTGCGCACCAGCTCGCCGTAGGAGTCGCCGGTGAACGGCGCGGCGCCCGACAGGCACTCGTAGGTGACGATGGCGAGCGAGTACTGGTCGGAGCGGCCGTCCACGCCGCCCTTCTCGAACTGCTCGGGCGCCATGTACCGCGGCGTGCCGAGCGCGCCGCCCGACTGCGTGAGCGCCACGTTGCCGAACGCCTTGGCGACGCCGAAGTCGCACACCAGCGCCCAGCCGCTCTCCTCAATCATGATGTTGGCGGGTTTGACGTCGCGGTGCACGACGCCGTGGCGGTGCGCGTACTGGAGGGCGCTGCCGGCCTGCTCGAGGATGCCGAGTGTTTCTTCGAGCGTCAGGGTGCCGCTCGTCTCGAGGATCTCGGCGAGGGAGCGGCCTTTGACGCGCTTCATCGAGTACCAGAGGAAGGTGCCGGTGGCACCGACGCGGTAGATGGGGACGATGTGCGGGTGATCGAGGGCGGCGGCGATTTTCGCTTCGCGCTCGAAGCGCTCGACAGCGTCGGGGCCGTAGGCGAGCTGCAGCGGCAGGACTTTGAGGGCGACGGGGCGGTTGAGCTGGAGCTCGTAGGCGAGGTAGACGAGGGACATGCCGCCGCGGCCGAGCAGCTCGTTGATCTGGAACTGGCCGCTCAGGTCGCGCTTGAGGGCCTGCTCCAGGTCTTCGGGGAGCGGCCGGGGCGGGGGCCCCTCGGCCACGAGGGTGCCGCCGCAGTTCGGGCACACCATCGCCTCCGGGGGGATGTCCGTAGCCTGGCAGCGGGAGCAGGTCATGGGCTCAAGCTAAGGTACCGTGAAGTCTGTGTCCGATTGGTTAAAGAGGCTGCTCGGGTTCTTATCTACGTTATTACCGAAGGCGACCCACCCGCCGCACCGATTGCTCTGATCGCAAGCCCGAGCGCGCCAGTGATAGCTGCTGCCGAGCCCGACCGTGTAATTCGCGCTTACGCTGGCAGTGCCGTTCGTGGTTACACCCGCTCCTCTAATTAAGCCTGTCCCATCGAGGGTGACGTCCGTTGTCTTTACTTCGACCTCAAGGGCAATCACGTCTCCGAGGTTGGGATCGGTTACGGTGCCTTTGAAGACCACCGTTTGTGTGCTCAAAGGGAGGCCGCCGGTACCGCCGCCGACCGCGATCGGGTTCGCTCCGTTGAACTGGCCGAGGCCAGTCGGCAACCCGGGCGCCTTCGGGAGATCGATCTGATAGTCCGCCAGGACGCTGTTGGCACCGAAGTCCACCCAGGAACTCGTGTCACCCCTCTGGTCTATGGTGCGAACCTGCCAGCGATATCCGGTGTTGTCCGTCTGTCCGGTCAGGGTCACAGTAGAGACCTGGCCGCTCGCGACAGCGCTGCTTGCGGTCGCGGTGGGCGTGTTCAGGAACGTCGAGCCCGCGGTCCGGCGCTCGACCTGAAGGCGCAGTTGATCGCCCGGATCCGGGTCGCTCACGGTCGCGCTGAGAACGATCGTCGTCGTCGTGTCAGTCCCGCCCACGTTGATATCAGGCCCGCCGGAGTAGCTCTGTCGGAGCGTTACCGGAGCGAACGGCTTCTCGGGGACCGCGACTCTGAAGTCGGGCGCCGTGACCGCGTTTCCAGCAAAATCGAACCACGCGCTGCAGCGACCGGTCTGGTCGCAGGTACGCGCTCTCCAGTGATAGGTCGTGTCGTCGGCCAGGCCTGTACGAGTAATCGTGGCGACGGCGCCTGGGGCCACAGCTGCGCTCGAATCGGTGGCGACCATCGTGAAGTTGTTGGCGCCGGCGAAACGCAGCTCAACCTGGAGCCGCAGCGAGTCACGGACATTGGGGTCGGTCACGGTGCTCCTGAAGACCACCGTGCTCTGGTTTGTCGTATCTCCGACCGCGATCGGGGTTGATCCGTCCGCCTTGAACTGGTTCGGCGTCGGGCTGGCGGGCGGCTGCGGTTTGGTAACCGACAGACTGAACGTTCCCGTCGCGCTCGCAACCGCGGTCGTGGCCTCGATCCGCACCCCGTTCGCCGGGACGACGACGTTGCGCACGCAGGCCGTGCCCGTGGAGCCCGGGCACGTGTCGTTCGACGTGATTACGGTTCCCGCCCCGTTGGTCACGACGAGATACGCATCGAAACTCGCCGAAAGCGTCACGTCGAGCGCGTCGCCGGTGCTGGCGTTCACGGAGTAGACCTTGGCGAAGCTCCCAGCGCGGTGTGGTGCTCCGCAGTCCGCTGTGGTGAGCGAAGCGGACGCGAGGGTGTCGGGCGTGAGCGGGTTCACCGCGCACGGAACGATGACGAAGGTAGTCGTGACCGTGCTTGGGCTCCCCGCAATCGCCCCCGCGTTGATCGCGACGTGGCCAGTATGCGTCCCCGTCGCCAGGCCGCTCGGATTCAGCGAGATAATCGTGGAGTCGCTGGGTGGGGCTGTTCCAGAGCCCTTCGAGCGGGTCGCCCACAGCGTGTCCGAGGTCGCCGTCCAATTCAGCGTGCCACCCCCCGCGTTCGAGATCCCGATCGCGAACGTCTTAGGCGCGGTGCTCCCCACGAACGCGGTATCGGTCCGGGCACTCGGCGTCACCGCCAATTGTGGCGGCGGGGTGAGCGTGAACGTCACCGTGATCTGGGCCGGACTCCCCGTCGCCCCGGCGGACGTCACGGTCACATGGCCGGTGTGCGTCCCGGTGGCTAGCCCTGCCGGGTTGAGCGTGACGGTGATCGATCCGGCACCGGTGCCGCCGTTCGGCGCGACGCTCAACCAGGTCGTGTCCGTTGTGACCGACCACGGCAACGTGCCGCCTCCTGTGTTCGATACGTTGAGGGTCTTCGTCTTCTTCGCGGTGTCGCCCTGTTGGGCGTTGTCGGAGAGCGACGACGGCGTTACCGACAGCACCGGCTGCCGGATCCGGAACGTGACCGGGACCTTGATCGGGCTGTTGTTGGCGTCGGTCGAGCTAATCACGACCGTGTCCGTCAGGGTCCCGGGCGTGGACTGGCCAGTGGGGTTAAGCGTGAGCACGGGATTCGCAGCCCCGGTGCCGGCAGCCGCCGACAGCGAGAGCCACGGCTTGTTCAGAGCCCTGACCGCCGTCCAGCTCATGGTCCCGCCGTCACCATTTGCGATGTGGATCGTGTCGGTGCGCGCGACAACGGACCCCACGTTCGCAGAGTCGGCGACGGAGTCCGGCGTTACCACGAGCACCGGCTGTTGCAACCGCAGGATCACCAGGACTCGCTTGGTGGTTCCCGCTTCCGGCGAGACGATGCGAATCGTGTCGCGATAGGTGCCCGCCGACCGACCGCTCACGGAGATTGTGTCGATGATCTGGTCGGGTGCGCCGCCCGCCGTCTTGGACAGGTGGAGCCAGGCGCTATCCTTCGTGGCCGTCCAGGTGAGCGATCCCGTGCCTCCTCTCGAGATCTTCACGGTATCGACGAAGATCGCCGAGCTGCCGGCGTTGGCGCTGTGCGCCACACTGTCCGGGGTGACGATGAGCACCGGCTGCTCGACGGTGAGCGTGACCGGGATCTTGACCGGCGAGCCGGTGATCGCGCCGGCGTCCACGACGACGGTGTCGGTGTACGTGCCCGCCGTGCGGCCCGCCGGGTTTAACGTGACGATGAGCGATGTGTTCTGAGGCTGCCCAGGTGTCGACGGCGACAGGCTGAGCCAAGAGCTGTCCTTCGACGCAAACCAGGTGAAGCTACCCGAGCCACTGTTCGCGACAGTCAGCGTATCCGCCACAGAGCTGCCAGTTGCGAGCGCAGTCTTACTCACGGACCCTGGTGTCACCGAGAGGATCGACCCGCTGATCTGCACCGTGAATGACGGATCGACGAACGCCACCCAGCCGCTCGCGCGTCCCGTCTGATCGCGAACCCGTGCCCGCCAGTGGTAGGTATCAGCGGCGAGGCCCGGCACAGACGCGCTCAGCGTCACGCCGCCCACGGCATTCGCGAGGAAGGAGCCCACCGCCGTCGGAGTGCCGGTGAATACCGGCGTGCTCGTCGGGAGCACCTCAACCTCCAACCGTAGCGAGTCGCGCGAGTTCGCATCATGTCCGGTCGCGCGCAAGATGACCGTGGTGTTGTTGGTCGTGCCGCCCGCCGCGATCGGCGTCCCGTCCGGTCGGGTCTGGGCGGTGTCGGTCGGCGCGGTCGGCGCCACCGGTCGGGTCAGCGTCACTGTGTACGCGAACTGCGCGCTGTCGAACGTCGTGGCTTCGATGCGGTATTGGCCGGCCGCAGGCAGCCGGAACTGGGTGATGCACGAGTTCCGGCCGAGTCCCGGGCAGTCGTCGTTGGAGCGGATCGTGTCCCCGGCGGCGTTCAGCAGATAGAGGTAAGTGTCAAGATCGGTCTGCGCGCCCGTCGTGAGGAAGATGTTCACCGTGTCGCCGACGTTCCCGGTAAACCGATACAGGTCGGCGAAACTGCGCGAGCGTTGTGGTGAGCGGCAGTCGCCAGGAGCGAACGACCCCGCGAGCGATGTATCCGGCGCCACGGCCGCGGTCGGGCACACGACGTGCAGCGAAACGCGAATGCGCTCCGGTGAATTCTTCGCGCCCACGCTCGTCAACACGACGGTGTCAGTGTACGTGCCCTCCGCGAGCCCTGTCGCCCGCGCCACAAGCCGCATCGAGTCGAGTCCCAGCGAGGCGAGGGTGAGCGTGTCGGGGGTCACGCTGAGCCACGTGGCGCTCCCGGCGATGCGCGCCTTCACCCCCAACGTGACTGTGCCGGAGTCCCGAATCCGTCGGTAGGTGGTGTCCGCCTCACTGGTGCCAAGCCGCAGCGAGTCGGCGAAGAAGAGGGTCGTGTCGGCGACCAACACGGGCGGCGCCACTTGGGCGAGGGCGCTGTCGGTCGCGTTGTCATGCGTCGCGACCACGTAAACGTTCCCGGTGTCGTGTGCGGTCGCGAGGCCGGTGACCGGATCGATCGTGAACCGGGATGGGACACGGGAAATCCAGGTCACTTGTGGGCTCGTAATCGTGTTGCCGAGACTATCCTTCCCCGTGACCGTAAAGGTCAGCGTGTCATTGAGGCGGCTGAACTTCGGGTTCGCCGGTGCGACCTTGAGTGAGTCGAGTTTGAAGCGCACAACGACCTGCGCCGTGCCGTCCGCCGAGCCCCCACCCGCCCCGCTCCTCGCGTCGATCGTCGCCGTGCCCTCGCTCACGGCGCGGACGACGCCCGAGTCTCCCGCCGCACTCGCGATCTGGGTTACCCCCGTCGCCAGGCTCTGCCACACCAGCCCAGGGCTCGTGATGACCGCATTGTTGGCATCCCGCACCACGGCGCGCAGAGTCTTCTGGGCGTTGAGCGTCCTTAGCGTATTAAGCGCGGGATTCACCGCCACGGTCGCGGCCGCCTGCACGACGTCCACCGTCACGCTCTCGGCGGCTGCGTCGAGCGTGCCGCGAACCTTCGTCGAGCCGTTCGCGATCGCCGTGACGAGGCCGCCCGAGCTCACCGTCGCGACGGTCTGGTCAGCGGGGGTCCACGTCGTCGTGTGCGTGGCGATCAGGCTGTCACGCGCATCGAAGGCGGAATCGCTGAGTTGGCGTGTCGCCATGAGGCTTGTGAGCCGCAGCGTGGACGGGACGGGCACTAGGCGGACCGCGCGCTGGCGCACCACCGCGAGCGCGCTGTCCCTTACGCCCCCCCGCCCCACGGCGACGACGAAGACCCTGGCCTGAGGGCTACGCGCGACCGCGCGACCCGCAGTGTCCACGGCCACGCCATTCTGGTCGCGGGAAGTCCACGTGATCTGCGGCTGAGGCACCACCGTGAGGTTCGAGTCCCGGGCAACCGCGGTGAGGGGAGTCGTGTCGCCAAGGCTTGTGAGCACCGCGCTGTCAGGGGAGACGGTCACGGAGTAGTAAGCGAACTGGACCGTCAGCGTGTCGGACGCCGCGGCAGAGCTGTCCCCAGCCGACGCGGAGACGCTGATGCGGGTGCGGCCCTCGCGTTGCGCATCCAGCACGCCGCTGCCGTTGGGAAGCGTCCGCGCCGTGGCGACGGCCACGCTGTCGCTGATCCAGTTGAACTGCACCGCGGCCGCCGGAATCGTGCTGTCGTTCCCGTCGCGGGCCACCGCCACGACCGTGTCCGGACGGTTGACCCGGGAGATCGGCGTGAGGGTGAACTGCACGCGCTTCGCATCCTGTTGGACCGTCACCGTCGCCGTGTCGGCAAGGCCGCTGTTGGAAGCGACGACGCGGGTCTGGCCGTTGCGCCGTGCCGTGACCCGGCCGGTGGTGTCCACCGCGGCCACGTTCGAGTCGCTGGAGGACCAGGTGAGCAGGGCGGCGGGAACGGAATTCCCCCGGACGTCCCGTGCGTCGGCCGAAATCGTCGTGATTTCGCCGATGCTGCGGAATCGGGCGTTCTGGGGAGTGAGCTGCACGGAAGAGACCGTCTGGCGCACCGTGACGGTGGCACGCGCGCGTGCCGTGTCGACTCGGGCTTCGATCGTTGCGGGGCGGCCACTCTTGCGGGCTAGATAGCAGCCGCGCGTCGTGTCTGCGGTGAGGGCGGTATCGGGATCCGAAAGAATGGCGATAGTGTCTGGCGGGCCCAAGGATACGTTGTTCTTGTCACGGGCCGTCGCCACGTAACAGACCGGGTCGCCCACGCTGGTCAGGGTCGTGTCACTGTGGTCGAGTGTCACCGACACCGCCACCACCCACACCGTGTCCGTCGTGCTCGCCGGCCGGTCCACCCCTGGGACGCCCGTCACCGTTGCCGTGATGGCGACCTTCCCGCGCTTAAGCCCCGTCACCACGCCATTCTGGTCCACGGTCGCAATGCTGTCCGGGCTCGCCGTGAACTGCAGCGGCGCCGTCATGTTCACCCGCAGCCGCACCGTATCCTGGACCCCGACCGTGTCCGGCTGGATCTTCAGCCCCGCGAACTTCCCGGGCGTCAGCAGCTGATCGAGACGGCACGAAACCAGCAAGGGGAGCCCGAAGACCAAAATGCCCGCCACCAGGAACACAGCGACGGGCCGTCGAAACGTTGAGACGGCAGGACTTACGGTCGGCACCGAGGTCATCATGTGTGTTCACGATGGCGTGGACAAGGGGCCACGTCACAGGAGCGCAACTCCCGGTCCGTCCTAGTGTTGCGACCGGGCGACAACCCATCCTGAAGGATGGACTCGGCCGGCACCACGCTAAAGCGAACCCGGAACCATGAGCCCGAGCTTCCAACGCGGGATACATTCTGGAGACCATGACCATCGCCCATAACCTCGGCTTCCCCGCCATCGGCGCCCTGCGCGAGCTGAAACGCGCCACCGAAAGCTACTGGACCGGCAAAGTCTCTCAGGCCGACCTCCTCAAGACCGGCGCGGAGCTGCGCGCCCGCCATTGGCGGCTGCAACAGGACGCCGGCCTCGACTTGGTCCCCTGCAACGACTTCTCCTACTACGACCGCGTGCTCGACGCGTGCGCGCTGGTCGGCGCCGTCCCCACACGGTACGGCCTCCGCGGCGATCAGGTGGACCTGGACACCTACTTCGCGATGGCCCGCGGCAGCCAGGGCAAAGGTCGCGACGTGGTGGCGATGGAAATGACGAAGTGGTTCGACACCAACTATCACTACATCGTCCCCGAGCTCGAGCCGGGCCAGACATTCAGGCTCGCGTCCACGAAGCCGGTGGATGAGCTGCGCGAAGCGCAGGCGCTCGGCGTCGCCGCGAAGCCCGTGCTCATCGGGCCCGTCACCTTCCTTCTTCTAGGGAAGTCGCGCGTGCCGCACTTCGACCGGCTGTCGCTGCTCGACGCGCTGCTGCCGGTGTACGCGGAGGTGCTGGGCCGCCTCGCCGCCCAAGGCACGCAGTGGATCCAGCTCGACGAACCGAT